>OLRK01002057.1_pt1 | contig 13919 bp, 9 predicted proteins | sample 1672911 | NCBI WGS metagenome assembly OLRK01 (sample SAMEA3136736, study PRJEB25190) | human gut metagenome | biome: human gut; feature: human-associated habitat; material: faeces | place: Austria | collected 2013 | reverse complement strand
TCCCACAAATTGTGACGCACATCTTGCAGAAAGCCTTTTTCAAACACGCTCTAGTGTGTAAACGAAATAGAATAAAAAATCCCCGTTATCATGAGCATGCAATTTTTGCAAATCTTATGGTAACGGGGATTTTTATATATAATTAATTATTCAAACATATTAATAGCTATCATACTACACGCTATTTCCAATTTCAAGCACACAGCGTTTTCACAGCCGCTACTCCTAAGCAGGTCATTTCAGGTGCGCCCTTAATGGAGGTGAAATTTTACGCGTTCTTCGCCTCTTCCTCCGCCTTCAAATTCTTCTGCGCAGTAGAAAGCATCAGCTTAATACGGTTCAGCTGGTTAACCTCACTTGCACCTGGGTCGTAGTCGATGGCTGCGATATTCGCCTTCGGATACTGGCGGCGGATCTCCTTGATAACACCCTTGCCAACAATGTGGTTTGGTAGGCAGGCAAATGGCTGGATGCAGACAATATTGGGAACGTTGTCGTGAATCAGTTCCATCATTTCACCTGTAAGGAACCATCCCTCGCCGGTCTGGTTGCCCTCAGAAACAATGGGGCGGGCCATTTTTGCAAGGTCACGGATATCGGCTGTGGGGTGGAAATGACGGCTTTCTGCAAGTGCTTCGTTTGCAGCCTTTCTCACCCAGTCAATAGCTTTGATGCCCATATTTCCAAAGAAGGCCTTGGACTTCTTGAAACCAAGGTTATCTGCCTTAAAGTTCTGGTTATAGAAGCAGTAAGACATAAAGTCGATCAGATCCGGCACAACCGGCTCAGCGCCTTCGGCCTCCAGAAGCTCTGCAAGGTGATTGTTTGCAGCCGGAAGGAATTTCACCAGGATCTCTCCTACAATTCCTACACGAGGCTTCTTCTCGTCACTGATGGGAATGGTATCAAAATCATGAACCATCTCACGGCACATTTTCTTAAACTGGCTGTGGCTTAAGGAGCCTCCGGAAACAAAAGCGATCACACGTTTTTCCCAGATCTTGTGCTTTCGGTTTACAATGCCCTTCTCAAGCTCATAGGGACGCATGCGGTAAATACACTTCATGAGAATGTCGCCGAATACTGCAGCGTAAACAACAGCCTTCACAAGTGGAAGAGTAAGCTTAAAGCCAGGGTTGCTCTCCAGACCGCTTAAGTTAAGGGAGATAACCGGAACCTGCTCCATGCCGGCCTTCTTAAGGGCGCGGCGGATAAAGGCAATGTAGTTGGAGGCACGGCAGCCGCCGCCTGTCTGGGACATGATAACAGCTGTTTTGTTCAGGTCATATTTGCCGGATAAAAGAGCATCCATAATCTGTCCTACTACGATCAGGGAGGGATAGCAGGCATCGTTGTTTACGTATTTCAGACCTACATCAACGGCGTGCTTGTTGTCATTTGGAAGAACCTCCAGATGATAGCCATTTGCATTAAAGGCAGCCTCAAGCAGGGAAAAATGTACCGGAGACATCTGTGGACACAGGATGGTGTAATCCTTTCTCATCTCCTTGGTAAAGGAAACCTTCTCGATGGAAGCCGGGCGGATAGTGCGCTCCTTCTTCTGTGCATCCTTGGCACGAAGAGCTGCCAGAAGAGATCTGACACGGATTCTGGCTGCACCAAGGTTGTTGACCTCGTCAATCTTCAGGCAGGTATAAATCTTGCCGCTGCCGTCCAGAATCTCATAAACCTCATCCGTGGTAACTGCATCCAGTCCGCATCCGAAGGAGTTCAGCTGGATCAGATCCAGGTCATCTCTTGTCTTAACAAAGTTTGCAGCTGCATACAGTCTGGAGTGGTACATCCACTGGTCATTGACACGGATAGGACGCTCCACCGGAACCAGATGGGAAACGGAATCCTCAGTAAGAACCGCAACTCCGTAGCTGTTGATCAGATCCGGGATACCATGATGGATCTCCGGGTCAATGTGGTATGGACGGCCTGCAAGAACAATTCCTCTGCGGCCGGTTTCCTTCAGATACTGAAGAGTCTCCTCGCCTTTTTTCTCAATGTCCTTATGTACGGCATCCATTTCTTCCCAGGCTTTGTGGGCTGCTGCTTTCACCTCAGCAGCCGGGATATCCGGGAAAATCTCAGTGAGGCGCTTGGTCACGATTTCCTCAGAGGTCAGTGCCAGGAATGGGTTCATAAAGGTAATGGACGGATCATGAAGCTCGTCCACGTTGTTCTTAATATTCTCTGCATAGGAGGTAACGATCGGACAGTTGTAATGGTTGACTGCGTCCGGGAATTCGTTGCGCTCGTAAGGAATGCAGGGGTAGAAAATAAATTTCACGCCGTTTTTCAGAAGCCAGGTCACATGTCCGTGTGCAAGCTTGGCAGGATAGCACTCGGACTCACTTGGAATGGACTCGATTCCAAGCTCATAAATCTTTCTGGTGGAGGTAGGGGAAAGCACTACCTGGTATTTCAGTTCTGTAAAGAAGGTATACCAGAAAGGATAATTCTCAAACATATTCAGTACACGCGGGATACCTACCTTGCCTCGCACCGCCTTCTCCGGGGAAAGTGGCTCGTAGGAGAACAGACGCTTGTACTTATATTCATAAAGGTTCGGGATATGATCCTTGTTCTTCTCTTTGCCGATACCGCGCTCGCAGCGGTTTCCGCTTACAAACTGGCGGCCGCCTGTGAATTTGTTGATGGTAAGACGGCAGTTGTTGGTACATCCGTGGCAGTTGGCCATGGAGGTGGTGTATTTCAGCTCATTGATCTTGTCAATGGAAAGCATGGTGGTCTCGCGGCCTTCTGCGTGATAACGCTCCTTGGCAATCAGGGCAGCGCCGAAAGCACCCATGATTCCAGCAATATCCGGGCGGATGGCCTGGCAGCCTGCAATACGCTCAAAGCTTCGAAGAACACCGTCGTTATAGAAGGTACCGCCCTGTACAACAATGTGTTTGCCAAGCTCCTTGGCATCGGAAACCTTGATAACCTTGTAAAGAGCATTCTTGATAACAGAGTAGGCAAGTCCGGCAGAGATATCTGCGACAGAAGCGCCTTCCTTCTGGGCCTGTTTTACCTTGGAGTTCATAAATACGGTACATCTGGTACCAAGGTCAATAGGATGCTCTGCAAAAAGAGCGGCTTTGGCGAAATCCTGCACGGAGTAGTTCAGGGATTTGGCAAAGGTTTCAATAAAGGAACCGCAGCCAGAGGAACATGCCTCGTTCAGCTGTACGCTGTCAACGGTCTGGTTGCGGATCTTGATGCACTTCATATCCTGTCCGCCGATATCTACGATACAGTCAACCTCCGGATCAAAGAAAGCAGCTGCATAGTAATGGGAAACGGTCTCAACCTCGCCCTCATCCAGCAGCAGGGCAGCCTTCATTAGCGCCTCGCCGTAGCCTGTGGAACAGGAAAATGCAATGTGTGCATCTTCAGGAAGCAGGCTGTAAATCTCCTGAATAGAACGGATAGCTGTTTTCAGCGGGCTTCCGTTGTTGTTGCTGTAGAAGGAATAAAGCAGGGTTCCGTCCTCGCCTACAAGAGCAGTCTTGGTAGTGGTGGAACCTGCGTCAATACCCAGATAGCAGTTGCCGTGGTACTGGGAAAGGTCGCCCTTCTTTACCTGGTAAGCACTCTGACGCTCGTTGAAGGCCTTGTAATCCTCCTCTGTGGCAAAAAGAGGCTCCATACGTTCTACCTCGAAGTCCATCTTAATGGAATTCTTCAGGCGGTCCTTCATATCGGTAAGGGAAACGGTCACCTCATCTTTAGCGTTCATGGCAGAACCCATGGCTGCGAAAAGGTGGGAATTCTCCGGTGTGATGGCGTGTTCGTCATCCAGCTTCAGGGTACGGATAAAAGCTGCCTTCAGCTGATCCAGGAAGTGAAGAGGACCGCCAAGGAATGCAACATGTCCGCGGATGGGTTTACCGCAGGCAAGACCGGAGATGGTCTGGTTCACCACTGCCTGGAAAATGGAAGCGGAAAGGTCTTCCTTGGTAGCACCGTCATTGATCAGCGGTTGGATGTCTGTCTTGGCAAATACACCGCAGCGGGCTGCGATTGGGTAAAGTGCCTTGTAATTCTTCGCGTATTCGTTCAGTCCGGTGGCGTCTGTCTGAAGCAGGGATGCCATCTGGTCGATGAAGGAACCGGTACCGCCTGCACAGATTCCGTTCATACGCTGTTCAATATTGCCGCCCTCGAAGTAGATGATCTTGGCATCCTCGCCGCCAAGCTCGATGGCTACGTCAGTCTGGGGTGCAATCTTCTGAAGGGAAGTGGAGACTGCGATAACCTCCTGGACAAAAGGAACCCCAAGGTGATTGGCAAGGGTAAGTCCGCCGGAACCTGTGATCACAGGATGGAGGGTAAGCTCTCCAAGCTTCTCGTATGCTTTCTCAAGAAGATCTGCGAGAGTCTCCTGGATGTTGGCAAAATGACGCTGGTAGTCTGCGAAAAGCAGGGTGTCATTTTTGTCAAGTATTGCGATTTTGACAGTGGTGGAACCAATGTCAATTCCTAAAGTGTATTTATTGCTCATATAAAAAAATATGCCTCCTCGTTTGTGCTCATTGCGGCCAAACTGAGTAGGTAAGGCCGCCTTTGGCATGTGCGCGGGATGAAAAACAGTCCGCAAACTTTCTTATTTATATGTTAATCTTTTCAGTGAAGATATTCCGTAATATTATACGATATGAAAACTTAAATGGCAATGTAAAAGTTTAACAAGGATTCTTTCACCAGATGTTGAATTTTCGGTTATTTCGGGCTATAATAGATAAAGTTTCCCACCGGATTTTTACACTTATAAAAATGTGTAAAACAAAAGGGGAAAGGCATAGATAGTATAAAAAGAAAGGAAACATATATGGCAAAATATACACTTATGAAAACAGAAGGCCGTGCCAAGCGTGCCCAGTTTGAGACAGTACACGGAACGATCCAGACTCCTGTATTTATGAACGTGGGAACAGTAGGTGCCATTAAGGGAGCAGTATCTACTATGGATCTGAAGGATATCGGTACCCAGGTGGAGCTTTCCAATACCTATCATCTTCATGTAAGAACAGGAGATAAGCTGATTAAGGAATTTGGCGGACTTCATAAATTTATGGTATGGGACAGACCGATCCTTACAGATTCCGGCGGATTCCAGGTATTTTCCCTGGCAGGACTCCGCAAGATCAAGGAAGAGGGCGTTTACTTCCAGTCCCACATTGACGGACACAAGATTTTCATGGGACCGGAGGAGAGCATGCAGATCCAGTCCAACCTTGGATCTACCATTGCCATGGCTTTTGACGAATGTCCCAGCAGCGTAGCAAGCAGGGAGTATGTGCAGAAATCTGTAGACCGCACCACCAGATGGCTGGAGCGCTGCAAGAAGGAGATGGATCGACTGAACAGCCTGCCGGATACGGTGAACAAGGAGCAGCTGCTTTTTGGAATCAACCAGGGTGCGATCTATGAGGATATCCGTATTTCTCATGCAGATACCATTTCCAAAATGGATCTGGACGGCTACGCGGTTGGCGGTCTGGCTGTTGGGGAGACCCATGAGCAGATGTACCACATTCTGGATGAGGTTGTGCCGCACCTGCCCCAGGATAAGCCTACTTATCTGATGGGAGTTGGAACTCCGTCCAATATTCTGGAAGGTGTTGCAAGAGGAATCGATTTCTTTGACTGCGTGTACCCCAGCCGTAATGGACGTCATGGACATGTGTACACCAACCACGGCAAGATGAACCTGTTTAATGCCAAGTATGAAATGGACCCGCGCCCCATTGAGGAAGGTTGCCAGTGTCCTGCCTGCCAGCATTACAGCAGAGCCTATATCCGTCATCTGATGAAAGCCAAGGAGATGCTGGGAATGCGTCTTTGCGTGCTTCACAACCTGTATTTTTACAATCATATGATGGAAGAAATCCGGGATGCTCTGGATGCAGGGAATTTCGCAGAATATAAGGAAATGCGTCTGGCTGGTTTTGCAGAGGGCAAAATCAACGGCAGAGTATAAAAAAATTCTAAAACTACTTGAAGAATTCCCGTTTATTGTGTATATTATACTATAATGCGCTGGCGATTATGGCGGCGGAAGATTCAGGGGAATTCCAGACCGGAATCATATTCCCTGGGAAGAGTAAGATACAGGAGGATTTGCAAATGGACGCATCAAGCGGAATGAGTATGGGATTTACCATCGTATGGCTGGTTGTACTTTTCGGTATTATGTATTTTCTGATGATCAGACCTCAGAAGAAAGAGCAGAAGAGAGTACAGGCAATGCTCAGCGATATGGCTGTTGGTGATAGCGTTGTGACCACAAGCGGCTTCTATGGCGTGATCATTGACATGACAGAAGACGATGTGATCGTAGAGTTCGGCAACAACAAGAACTGCCGTATCCCTATGAGAAAGCAGGCAATTGCTGAAGTTGAGAAAGCAGAGCAGGCTTCTGCATAATCTGCGGACTGACAATTACGTAAGACGAAAGAGCTTCACCCTATAGCGGGGTGGGGCTTTTTTTATGCATAAATCCATTTATATGGGAGGGAAAACGACAACTTTTTTACTTTAATAGGTTGAAATCTGAAAGAAAGTGCGTTATTATAATAACAATTATCCATTGATGTCAGAAGAGACGTGGAAATTCCCACTGGCATACAGGAACAAAGGAGAAGAAATTATTATGAATTACAACATTTCACTGATTCCCGGAGACGGTATCGGACCGGAGATCGTTGCAGAGGCAAAGAAGGCTCTGGACAAGGTATGTGAGAAATACGGACACAGCTTTTCTTATTCTGAGGTACTTTTAGGAGGAGCATCCATCGATGTTCACGGTGTTCCCCTTACAGAGGAAGCCATTGCAACCGCCAAGGCTTCTGATGCAGTTCTTATGGGCTCCATTGGCGGCGATGCCAAAACATCCCCATGGTACAAATTAGAGCCATCCAAGCGTCCGGAAGCAGGACTTCTTGCCATCCGTAAGGCACTGAATCTTTTTGCAAACCTGCGTCCTGCATATTTATACAATGAGCTTCGCGCAGCATGCCCTCTTCGCGATGAGATCATTGGCGACGGCTTTGACATGATCATTGTACGTGAGCTCACTGGCGGTCTTTACTTTGGAGAGAGAAAGACCATCGAGGAAAACGGAGTTGCCAAGGCAATCGATACGCTTTCCTATAATGAAAACGAGATCCGCAGAATTGCCATCAAGGCATTTGACATTGCCATGAAGCGCCGCAAGAAAGTAACAAGCGTTGACAAGGCAAACGTTCTGGATTCTTCCAGACTCTGGAGAAAAGTAGTAGAAGAAGTTGCCAAGGATTACCCGGAGGTGACTCTTGAGCATATGCTGGTTGACAACTGTGCCATGCAGCTGGTAAGAGACCCGAAGCAGTTCGATGTCATTCTTACAGAGAACATGTTCGGCGATATTCTTTCTGACGAGGCCAGCATGGTAACCGGTTCCATTGGAATGCTTTCTTCTGCCAGCCTGAATGAGACAAAATTTGGCCTTTATGAGCCAAGCCACGGTTCTGCACCGGATATTGCCGGACAGAATAAGGCGAACCCGATCGCAACCATTCTTTCCGCAGCTATGATGCTTCGTTTCTCCTTGGACCTTGATGAGGAAGCAAACGCAGTTGAGGCAGCAGTACAGAAGGTTCTGACAGCAGGCTACCGCACAGGCGACATTATGTCTGAGGGCTGCACCTTAGTTGGAACCAAAGAGATGGGCGACCTGATCGCAAAAGAGATCTAATCAGAATAGAAAGGATTTACAGCCGGGAAAATCAGATTTTTCCGGCTGTGAAGAACAAAGGAGATACAAGCTATGAGAAGTGATGCAGTAAAAACAGGCACACAGCAGGCACCTCACCGTTCCCTGTTTAATGCTCTTGGAATGACAAAAGAAGAAATGGACAGACCTCTGGTAGGTATCGTAAGTTCTTACAATGAAATTGTACCGGGTCATATGAACCTTGACAAGATCACACAGGCAGTTAAGCTTGGTGTGGCAATGGCAGGCGGTACACCTGTTATGTTCCCGGCAATCGCAGTCTGCGACGGTATTGCAATGGGACACGTTGGAATGAAATATTCTCTGGTTACCAGAGACCTGATCGCAGATTCCACAGAAGCCATGGCAATGGCACATCAGTTTGATGCACTGGTTATGATTCCAAACTGTGACAAGAACGTACCCGGACTTCTGATGGCAGCAGCCAGACTGAATGTTCCTACTGTATTTGTAAGCGGCGGTCCAATGCTTGCCGGACATCTGAACGGACACAAGACAAGTCTTTCCAGTATGTTCGAGGCAGTAGGTGCTTACGCAGCAGGCAAGCTTGATGAGGACGGCCTGACAGAATGTGAAATGAAAACATGTCCTACATGCGGATCCTGTTCCGGTATGTACACAGCAAACTCCATGAACTGTCTGACAGAGGTTCTTGGTATGGGCCTGAAAGGAAACGGAACTATTCCTGCTGTATATTCCGAACGTATCCGTCTTGCAAAACATGCAGGTATGCAGGTTATGGAAATGTACAGAAAGAACATCCGTCCAAGAGATATCATGACAAAAGAAGCAATCCTCAATGCCCTGACAGTAGACATGGCACTCGGATGCTCCACAAACAGTATGCTTCACCTTCCGGCTATCGCTCATGAGATCGGAATGGACTTTGATATCAGCTTTGCAAACGAGATCAGTGCAAAGACTCCAAACCTCTGTCACCTTGCACCTGCAGGCCCTACATACATAGAAGACCTGAACGAAGCAGGCGGTGTATACGCAGTTATGAACGAACTGAATAAGAAGGGACTTCTTCATACTGAGTGCATGACAGTTACAGGCAAGACAGTAGGCGAGAACATCAAAGATTGTGTAAACTTAAATCCTGAAGTTATCAGACCGATTGACAATCCATACAGCCAGACAGGCGGACTTGCAGTTCTTAAGGGTAACCTTGCACCGGACGGTGGTGTTGTAAAACGTTCTGCAGTTGTAGAAGAGATGATGGTCCATGAAGGACCTGCAAGAGTCTTTGACTGCGAGGAAGACGCAATCGCAGCTATCAAAGGTGGCAAGATCGTAGAGGGTGACGTAGTAGTTATCCGTTACGAAGGACCGAAAGGCGGCCCTGGTATGAGAGAAATGCTGAATCCTACATCTGCAATCGCAGGTATGGGACTGGGATCTTCTGTAGCACTGATCACAGACGGACGTTTCAGCGGTGCATCTAGGGGAGCATCCATCGGACACGTATCACCGGAAGCAGCAGTCGGCGGACCGATCGCACTTGTTGAAGAGGGCGATATCATCAGCATCAACATTCCGGAACTGAAACTGGAGATCAAGGTTTCCGATGAAGAAATGCAGGCAAGAAAAGCAAAATGGCAGCCTCGTGAGCCAAAGGTAACAACAGGATATCTTGCAAGATATGCTGCCATGGTAACCTCCGGAAACAGAGGAGCAATCCTTGAGGTACCAAAAGCAAAATAAAGATGAACAAGTACCCGGCAGGAATTGCGGCATAACCTGTGATTCCTGCCTGAAAAGTTAGGAGGATATGTAAAGATGCAGCTTACAGGTGCTGAAATCATCGTTGAATGTTTAAAAGAACAGGGCGTTGACACTGTATTCGGATATCCGGGCGGTGCCATCCTGAATGTATATGACGCCCTCTATGAATATAAAGACCAGATCACACATGTGCTGACTTCTCATGAGCAGGGAGCATCCCATGCAGCAGACGGATACGCAAGAGCAACCGGTAAAGTCGGTGTGTGTCTTGCAACTTCCGGTCCTGGAGCTACCAATCTGGTAACAGGAATCGCTACCGCATACATGGATTCCGTACCAATGGTGGCAATCACATGTAATGTAGGAACACCGCTGCTCGGAAAGGATTCTTTCCAGGAGGTTGATATTACAGGAATTGTAATGCCTATTACAAAGCACAGCTTTATCGTAAAAGACATTACTACTCTGGCAGACACTGTACGCAGAGCATTCTATATTGCAAAGAGCGGACGTCCCGGTCCTGTGCTTGTAGATGTGACCAAGGATGTGACAGGTGCGAAATATGAATATACTGCCTGCGCTCCTGCTGAGATCACACCGAAAACAGACACCATTAAAGACGAAGACATTGCAACTGCAGTACAGATGATCAAAGAAGCGAAGAGACCATTTATTTTTACAGGCGGCGGTACGATTATCTCAGAGGCATCCAGAGAAGTGACAGAGCTTGCTCACAGAATCGACGCTCCTGTATGTGACAGTCTTATGGGTAAGGGAGGATTTTCCGGAGAAGATCCTCTGTACACAGGAATGCTTGGAATGCATGGGACCAAAACTTCCAATCTTGGTGTCTCAGGCTGCGATCTCCTGATCGTGCTGGGAGCCAGATTCAGTGACCGTGTCACAGGAAACACAAAGACCTTTGCAAAGAATGCGAAGATTCTCCAGATTGACGTAGATGCTGCAGAGATTAACAAGAACATCGTAGTAGATGCAAGTGTAGTAGGAGATGAGAAAGAAGTTCTCAAACGTATTCTGGCAGAGGTTCCGGAAATGAGACATTCGGAATGGACTGCACATATCAGTGAACTGAAGGAAAAATATCCGTTAAGATATGATCATTCCCAGCTTACAGGCCCATACATTATTGAAAAGCTGTACGAACTGACAAAAGGAGCTGCCATCATCACAACAGAGGTTGGACAGAACCAGATGTGGGCAGCTCAGTATTTCAAATACAAAGAGCCAAGAACTTTCCTTTCTTCCGGTGGCCTGGGAACTATGGGATATGGACTTGGTGCAGCCATCGGTGCCAAGATGGGAAGACCGGACAAAACTGTGGTAAACATTGCAGGTGACGGCTGCTTCCGTATGAATATGAATGAGATCGCAACAGCAGTCCGCTGTGGCAGACCTTTAATTGAAATCGTATTGAACAATCATGTACTGGGAATGGTACGTCAGTGGCAGACCTTGTTCTATGACCACAGATATTCCCATACAATTTTAAATGATGCAGTAGATTTTGTGAAGCTGGCTGAAGCCATGGGAGCAAAAGCAATCCGTATCACAAAGATGGAAGAGGTAGAGCCGGCATTAAAAGAGGCTCTGGCATGTCCGGGACCTATCGTACTTGACTGTATGATCGATCAGGATCTCAGTGTATTCCCGATGGTACCGGCAGGCGCAAGCATTGATGATATTTTTGATGAGGAGGATATGAAAAACAATGAGCAGAGTGTATAATTTTTCCGCAGGACCGGCCGTACTGCCGGAAGAGGTACTGAAAGAAGTAGCAGAGGAGATGATGGACTATCAGGGATCCGGTATGTCTGTAATGGAAATGAGCCACAGAAGTGCTGATTTCCAGAAGATCATCGACGAAGCAGAGCAGGATCTTCGTGACCTGATGAAGATTCCGGATAACTATAAGGTATTATTCCTTCAGGGCGGAGCTTCCCAGCAGTTTGCAGCAATCCCTATGAACCTTATGAAGAACAAGGTTGCTGATTACATTGTAACAGGACAGTGGGCAAAGAAAGCATACCAGGAAGCACAGAAGTATGGTAAAGCAAACAAGATTGCTTCTTCTGAGGATAAGACTTTCTCCTATATTCCTGACTGCAGTGACCTTCCGATCAGCCCGGATGCAGACTATGTATACATTTGTGAAAACAACACAATTTACGGAACAAAATTCAAGAAACTTCCCAACACAAAAGGAAAAACTCTGGTAGCAGATGTTTCCTCCTGCTTCTTATCTGAGCCTGTTGATGTATCCAAATATGGCATCATCTATGGCGGTGTACAGAAGAATATCGGACCTGCTGGTATGGTAATCTCCATCATCCGCGAAGATCTGATCACAGACGATGTTCTGGAAGGAACACCTACTATGCTGAAATTCAAAACACAGGCAGACGCAGGTTCTCTTTACAATACTCCAAACTGCTACTGCATCTATGTATGCGGTAAGGTCTTCAAATGGCTGAAGAAAATGGGCGGCCTGGAAGAAATGCAGAGACGTAACATTGAGAAAGCGAAAATCCTCTATGATTTCCTTGATCAGAGCAAGCTTTTCAAAGGAACTGTTGTACCGGAAGACCGTTCTCTCATGAATGTACCATTCGTAACAGGTGACAAGGACATGGATGCCAAATTTGTAAAAGAAGCAAAAGAGGCAGGACTTGTAAACTTAAAGGGACACCGTACAGTGGGCGGTATGCGTGCAAGTATCTACAACGCTATGCCAAAAGAAGGTGTGGAAGCACTGGTTGCTTTCATGAAGAAGTTTGAGGAGGAAAATGCATAATGTTTCAGTATCATTGCCTGAATCCCATTGCAGAAAAAGGTCTGGGATTATTTGATGAAGAATATAAGAAAAGCGAAGATCTGCAGGAGTGTGATGCAGTCCTTGTAAGAAGTGCAAAGATGCATGACATGGAGCTTCCTGAGAGCGTAAAGGTAATCGCACGTGCAGGTGCAGGTGTCAACAATATTCCTGTAAAGGACTGTGCAGAAAAAGGTGTGGTAGTATTTAACACACCGGGCGCCAATGCAAACGGTGTGAAGGAGCTTGTACTTGCAGGTATGCTCCTTGCTTCCCGTGATATCGTAGGTGGTATCGAATGGGTTGCCAAAGAGAAAGACCAGGAAGACATCGATAAACTTGCTGAGAAACAGAAAAAACAGTTTGCAGGATGCGAGATCATGGGTAAGAAGCTGGGTATCATCGGTCTTGGTGCCATCGGAGCAATGGTGGCAAACGCTGCTTCTGCACTTGGAATGGAAGTATACGGATATGATCCATACATCTCTATTGATGCTGCATGGAATCTTTCCCGCACCATCAAACATATCAAGAGCCTAGATGAGATTTATTCCCAGTGTGATTACATCACCATCCATGTACCTCTTCTTGACAGCACAAAACAGATGATCAACAAAGAAGCGTTAGACAAGATGAAAGACGGCGTAGTACTTCTGAACTTTGCCCGGGATCTTCTGGTTGATGAGGATGCTCTGATCGAAGCATTAGACAGCGGAAAAGTAAAGAAATATGTGACAGACTTTGCAAACCATACAGTAGCAGGACATAAGGGAATCTTGGTAACTCCACACCTTGGAGCATCCACAGAGGAATCCGAAGAGAACTGTGCGGTAATGGCTGTAAAAGAAGTCAGAGATTTCCTCGAGAACGGAAATATCAAGAACTCTGTAAACTTCCCGAACTGCGACATGGGAACCTGCGTAGCAGTAGGACGTATCGCCATCTGCCACAAAAATATCCCGAACATGATCAGCCAGTTCACCAAGATCCTTGGTGCAGAAGGCCTGAACATCGCAGATATGACAAACAAGAGCAAGGGTGAATACGCTTATACTCTCATCGATCTGGAAAGCGCAGCATCCAGAGAAGCACTGGATGAGCTGAAAGCAATTGAAGGTGTTTCCAGAGTACGTGTAGTAAAATAAGAAACATTGATCTGAAAAAGTAATAAAAAATCTCCTGTGATGCAGTTGCAATCACAGGAGATTTTTTATTACTTTACTATAAACTATTTTTTGACTTTGAATTTTTTTATATCGGAATATGGACTGTAAACTCTGGATTTATTTTTTGAGGTCTTATTCCAGGAACGTACTGTCACATACCAGGTGCCTTTCTTTACAATTGTAAAGGTTACAGTTACAGTATTTTTGCCTTCTGTACGTTTCACATATTTCTTAACCGGATATTTCTCACCTGCGGAGGTTTTATATTTGTTTCCAAGCAGGATTTCATAACCTGTGGCATTTTTGCATTTTGTGTAAGTAATAGTCACAGTGTTTCCTTCTACAGTAATATTCCTGATCTTTGGCTGCTGTGGTGTGACAACAGTGATCTTGATCTTCTTGA
>OLRK01002056.1_pt1 | contig 13926 bp, 24 predicted proteins | sample 1672911 | NCBI WGS metagenome assembly OLRK01 (sample SAMEA3136736, study PRJEB25190) | human gut metagenome | biome: human gut; feature: human-associated habitat; material: faeces | place: Austria | collected 2013 | reverse complement strand
TTGGTACTAATTCCAGCAACTATTTCTTCCTCCCCTTAAACTTATAAACATCATTTTTCTGCCGCTTAATCTGCGCCCGAAGGCGGTTCTGCTTATTCGCTCTGCTCTTGCTCATCTCCAGACATCTCCTTATAAAATCGAATCACTCCCATCAGCCCCGCAAAATCCAGTTCCTTATCGCACTGGCAATGGAACACTCTCTTTCCGTCTTTGTAAATCGTCACATGTAGGTTTGTTGTCTGTACAATCTGTAATCCACCCAGACACATAGTCTGTGGCAATCTATCGCTCATCGGCTTCCCTCCTGTAGCATCCTCTCTTATTTTGGTGGCCTATGCCAATCATCTGGTTGTCTTCCTCTCCCCCTGGCTCGTTCAACCAGTTCAGTCAACATCCAGTTTATAGTTTCTTCCAGAACCGGATGCTTTTTTCGGTACACAGCAGCTATGGTATGCATTCGCTCCCATTCTGGACTTCCTTCCTTTGGCTGCCGATTTTTGTACCGGATCCAAAAGTTGTTGTAAACTTCTGCAAAACCGTTTTTTACTTGCTCATCGGTCATATACTTTCCACCTTCACAAAAATTCCAGGGACCTTTGACCAATACTTTTCAATCACTTCACTGGCAACCTGGGCATCGTCTTTCCAGAAATGCAACTCTGTCATCACGTCCTTAAACAGTTTTACCAGGTTGTCTGTATCAGGCTTACTGGTCTTATATTCTCCATCCTGATGACTACCAGTAGCCGGAAAACACCACCACGTTGTTAAACGGATAGGGCCCGTAAATTCCTCCTCCGGTACATGGCGTCCAAGATGCGCTCTTAGCTTTTCTCTGGCTGCCTTTAATTCCTGCGGTTCATAAAACACAGGCTTACCATTTACCACTCTTACCTGCTTCTCCTGATGCGTGCAGGTGGGTGGCTGCATCGGCAGAAAGAACTGATACATCATCCCTTCCCATTTCTCGCAGGTATCATCCAGCAGACGAAAATCTGCCCGGTGCTCGCTGTCTCCATTGCAGCAAACACCATTGAAAGGTTCGTGCCACCTGCAGGTGCTGCAGTATTTTTTATTCTCCATCGTAATCAACTCCTTGCCATGTCTGTGTATCTGGATTGTATTTGATATATCCGCCCTGAGTTAATTTATCAAACACATACATCAACAACCCTGGTCTTTTTGAAATCCAATTTAAAACTTCATCTGTCTTATACTGATATGGCCCACCTGACGGCGTTCTCTGAAGCGGAGGCATCTCACACGCCACAAGCAATCTTTTATCCTTTGGTTTTGTTCGTCCCATTCTGCACTACCTTTCTCATTGCTTTCATACTTTAAATCATTAAATCTCTCTCGTTGTGAGAAAAAAACTTTTTTGTCAAGTGACAGGGGGAGGAGTCGTCGTGCGCCAGCTTTACGCACGACTACTTCCCCCACTTGACCGGAGGGAAAGGAAATCTTTTATATATTATTAGAATAATAATATATAGTTTTTTTCTTCCCTAAGGAAAATAACGTAAATCCTGTTTTTTTCCCTCTTTTTTTCCTCAGGGAAAATAACGTGAACTTATGTTTTTTTCCCTCAGGGAAAGCATGGAAAATTTACGTTTTTTTCCTTACCTCGCTGTCATTTACGACAAATCCTCCATGCTCTTTTAACCTGCTTCGAACTGTTTTTTCTGTTACTCCAAGGTACTCGGCAAGGTCTGAAACAGTCACATTTTCATTAATTGAACATGCGTCATAGGCTGCCATAATGGATGCCTTTCGTTCCTGCGACTTCTGTTCTTTTGGCTTTCTTTTACTCATTGCACGCTGCCAAGCAGGTTTATCATCATCTGGCTGAATGTCACTTAACACCCCAGAATTATCTACAAAATGTACCGGATAATTAAACCATAAATTCACTGGTTCAAACTTTGGGAACTCTCTAAGAGTGCCTTCAATGCGCCATGCGGTCTTTTGCTTAACCCTGTTTTTCGCCTCTTCCACCTGCGCTTTAAGGGTCATAAATTGCCATCTATCAAGCTTGTTTTCGCAGTAGGAAAGCATCTGTACACTGCTGCATAAATCATCCTGAGACAAGTCATCCTGCCACTTAAAATGAGCATTTAAGTACTGGACACAGGCCGCACAAATCGCATTATTCTCTTCCTGTTTTATGATTTTGTCATTGATTTCCAGCTCGATTAAATCGAGCAGTGCATCAGGGTCACGAGCAAAAACTCCGGATCCAGAAGCTCGATCCATACTCTTTTTCCCGCCCTGACTGCCTTTTGAATGGTGATGACAGTAGATAACTGCGCACCCCAGTTCTGTACATACCAGGTCAAACTGATTACAGAAGCTTGCCATCTGGTCAGCGCTGTTTTCGTCTCCGGTGATAACTTTATAAATAGGGTCTATGATAACAGCAATATAACCTTTTTTGCTTGCTCTGCGGATTAATTTAGGAGCCAGCTTGTCCATGGGGACAGACTTTCCTCGCAAATTCCAAATATCAATATTAGATAAATTCTTCGGCTCCCATCCCAATGCTGTATATACATCCTTGAATCTGTGCAAGCAACTTGCCCGGTCAAGTTCCAGATTGACATACAATACGCGTCCCTTTGCACACTGCCAGGAAAGCCATTTTAAGCCCTCAGCAATGGCAATGGTAAGCTCTATTAATGCAAATGACTTACCAGCCTTAGAAGGGCCTGCAATCAGCATTTTATGCCCTTGTCGCAGGACTCCATCAATCAGTGGTGCCGATAGATCCGGAAGGTTGTCCCAGACACCTGCCATACTCTCCGGCTCAGGAAGGTCATCATTCACCCCCTCAATCCACTCATACCACTGCTGCCAGTCTTTTTTTCCAATGTTCGTATCTACAATGTACTGCCGCTTGTCCCCTCGCTCTATTCCAGGCATTCTTGACAGCCTAGAAGGGTTTCTGTTCTGATTATCAATTTCAAGCCCATTCTTTTTGCATACATTATACAGATAATCAACTCGTTTTCTATACTCCTGGTAATCCGCTGCATCTACTCGCACAATGGCATGTAAACTCTTTTTCCCGGAATATACAAGACACGCAACAGGAAGCTCCAATTCCCTTATAATGGCATTTTGACGCCCGATTTCCATGCTATCAGATTCCACTAAGGCATATCTGAAATCTGTGACATTTTCATTTTTGCATCCGCTTCCATCCAGCGGGTTAAAACGGATCCAGGCACCCGCTTCTTTGTTGTAATCTCCAATGACAGAACCAATATCACCGTTGCAATGTGAAAGTGCTTCAATCAATTGCCCTGCAGTTCGGTCCCAGCATCCCTTTGTGGGCATGTGACGTCCTTCTTTTTCCCAGCTTTCTGTTACATATCCCACATTTTCAGTTGACTCAAACAATGTTTCCAGATATCTGATTAATTGTTTTTCCGGTTCCCAGCGTTCCGGCTCCTGAATTTCAATATCCTCAACATAATGCCTATCAATGATAACCAGATCATCTTTTTGTATAACGTCATCCCAGCTTAATTCATGGCCACTTTCAGGAATCCATCCTGCGTCCTTTGCCATCTGGACAATTGTCCCGCCGGTTACCGGAGAAGGAGAGCCATGGAAAGTCCTCCATTTTCTTTCACATTCTCCGGCATGATATCTGGATACATCTTTTGAGCTCCAATCATCCCACACTGCTACTCCATATCCTTCGTGCTGCAGTGCCATGCCTACATTCACCCAGTCCTGATAATTCAAATCAGCTGGATTGATGTGCTTAATAACTTCCAGTAAGTCATACTGACTATCCACGCCTCTTTATCTCCTTCTTATCCTTTATACGTTTCCCGGTCAATACTGCTCGGTACCTGCCACCCGTTTGCAGCTATCCGGTCAATTAGGCTTTTTGCTGATTCAAACTTCCATGTACCTACATGCTTAAATCCGCGATTTTCTAAAAATCGGATTTGCTTCGGAGTAGTAAGTCCCTCCTCTCTGCGCCTATTTAACCGGTCTAAAAGCTTTGCTGCCTTACCCTGATTTTCAATTTCATCAGGCATAATTCCCAGCTTTTCCAGAGTTGCCTTCTGCTTATCTGTAGGCGGCGACATCTCCCATCCAAAAGCCGGAACATACCCTGATAAATCCTCGGCCTGAATAGACATTTCAAACTGCAAAGGATCTACCAGGCGTTGTTTCCTTCGCTTCATTTCTGATAGCTTCTTAGCAAGGGCCTCTTCTCTTTGAGCAACAACGTCCTCTGATGCCTGCTTCTCAGCTTCTTCAATATCTACCGGGCAGCCTGCAGCTTCTTCCATATTTTCCGTCATTTTTTGAGCAACTTCTTCATTGTCACAAATCAAATTTGCCGGATGACATAATTCATGCCGTTCTGTATGCCACAAAAAATCCAGTAATAGTAGATGTGTTTTTCCAGGATAAAGCCTGGTTCCGCGCCCCACCATCTGACTGTACAGGCTACGCACTTTCGTTGGTCGTAGCACGATAATACAGTCCACAGATGGACAGTCCCAGCCCTCTGTGAGAAGCATTGAGTTGCACAAGACGTTATAATCTCCCCGGTCAAATGCCTCTAAAACTTCTGCTCTATCGTCACTATTGCCATTAACCTCTGCAGCCTGAAATCCATGTGTATTTAAAATGTCGCGAAACTTCTGGCTGGTTTTAATCAACGGAAGAAATACTACAGTCTTGCGGTCTTTACAGTATTTTTCCATTTCGTCTGCTATCTGTTCCAGATATGGGTCCAGGGCTGTAGCAATTTCGCCAGACTTAAAATCTCCAGCCTGTATTCCAACTCCCGATAAATCCAATTTTAACGGAATTGTAAGCGCCTTAATTGGAGAAAGATACCCTTCCCTGATAGCTTTGGGGAGTGTATATTCATAAGCTAATGTTTCAAAATACTGACCAAGGTTTTGCATATCCCCTCGGTCCGGAGTTGCTGTAACGCCAAGCACCTTCGCATCCGAAAAATACTTCAATACTTTTTGGTATCCATCAGAAATACAGTGATGCGCTTCGTCTATAATAATGGCATCAAAATAATCATCCGGAAAGCGGGACAATCTTTTTTCGCGCTGCAGAGACTGCACCGAACCTACCACAATTCGAAACCAGCTCCCCAGGCAAGTCTCCTCTGCCTTTTCTACTGCACAGCGCAGTCCTGTTGTTTTATAGATTTTATCGGATGCCTGTTCCAAAAGTTCTCCTCTGTGAGCCATGATTAGGACACGCTTTCCACGCCTCACGCATTCTTCTGCAACCTTCGCGAAAACAATTGTTTTTCCGCAGCCTGTAGGCAAGACCAACAAGGTCTTGTCTACAGATTCCCACTGCTCGAAAATACTGTCTTTTGCTTCCTGTTGATACGGCCTGAGCTCCATTTTTTTATCCATTACACAAATCCCCTCTCGCTGCTTGCCTTAGAAGCTTCCAGCCTGATATTTGACTGCAGCCTTTGGAAGAAACTGCTTAATCTGGTTTGCCTGCCTGGTTTCTCCGTCTTTCTGGTAGCTTCTGACACCTAACTTTAATTTTCCTGTGGAGCCCGGAACAGACATCCAGTTCATGCGCAGCGGCTCGCCCTTCTTTTTCTGTCCGATGGATTCAAAGAAAGAGGATAGCATTCCTTCTGTAATGGTGTGTAAAAACAGATTGTGCGTCAGTGTTACTTCTCCCTGGGGGGAACTTATGCGAATTTTGAGAATCGCTTTGTTACACGGGGGCAGCTTTTCGCTGCCATTATGACGCCCCCTGTCAAAGCTCTCGACCGTAAAGTTGTATTCGCCCTCCGGAAGAAGAATAAATTCGTTGGAATCCTTTGTAATGGTATCGTCCCATCCTAATTCATGCTCTAATGCTGTGTTTTCTGTGTTCATTATGTATACCTCCTGTTAATTAAATGGAATTGCTTCTTTTTCTTTTGCTTCTTTGATCATCTTATAGACATCTCTCCACGCACCAACTAAAACACCTTCAATAAAATCGGAAGGGTAGTCCCAAACATTCATATCAGCCGGGAAATAGCCTCTCGCTTCAACCACATTCTGAATATCCCATTCACAAACGTTATATTCAATCATCAGGTCACGCAAAGCCTTCGGAATTCTCATATCTGGTGGAAAGTTTGACATGTCTCCCATAACTTCTGTATTTTCAATCGGTGGTTTTTGAAGCTCTGTGTTCGTAGCCGGTGGTTCTTCCAGTTCCATAGTTTCTTGATGATACTTCGGTTCCGAAAGCGGTGGTGCTGCAGGCTGTTCCGGGGCAGTAACAACTGTTTCCGGAAGTTTGGTATTTTGATTGGGTTGAGCAGCATTTCCCTCAATAACATTCCGAATTCCGTCATATTCAAATGGCATCTCATCTGGAAGACCATATCGGTTTTTCGCATCCCAGCAAGGATGGTGCGTGGTATGCATTACTCTGGCACCGCCCTGGGCTTTTCTTTTTGTGCCCTTCTCATCTACTGCAACGGACCAGGTCTTGTAATTTGCAAACAGTACCATATCTGCCCATTCCTTTACCAGTGGTGCTGTCTGGGATGATGTCTTCTTTCCCAACTTTAGCTCCCACCGGTCATAGGATCCCATTTCATCCGGCTGCTCAAATTTTTTAAGGTGTGCATGAGCTGTTAACACAACATTGACGCCGGTATCTACGACTTCCGTGAGTGCGTTTAAAAATCGTCCAAACTCTTCCCTAGCATAAACATATCCATTTCCATATCCAAAGTCTTCAATGCCTTTTTTTCCATACCGGGAGCAAAGGTCCGCAATACACATCTGTTCTGCCCAGTCTGCTGTATCAATGATTAATGTCTTACATACCCCTGGAGTTGAACGAACATATCGAATCTGTTCCATTAACATGGTCCAGCTGCTGGGTGTCTCAAATCTCGCTACATCCATATCCTTTGTGCTGCCCTCCGTGTCAATAAACACTGGTTCCGGAAATTTTGATGCGAATGTTGACTTTCCAATTCCTTCCGGTCCATAAATGACTACCTTTTTTGCGCAAGGGATTTTTCCTCTGATAATTTTCATTAAAATACACCTGCTTTCCATTTTTTCTCTGCAGCATCTGGCCGACCTTTTTGATTTTCTGCAACCACATATCCATCTTCAATAATAATGGAACATTCGTCGCCAGTGCTGACGCGCGTTGCAATTGCCTGCAGCCCCTCAGATTCAAGCCACTGTCCAAATTCTTTTAATGTATCTAAATCCATCTGTTCCAGCTTGTCCAAGAGCACAAAACCACACTTCGGATTTAATTTTCTGACAATCGCAGTAGATACCTTTAATTGGTCAGAGCCGGACATACAATCCCATTTTCTGCCATTGTAAATTAATTCTCCATCCATTACTGACAATCCAGGGAGGGGAAGCTCTGCGCCCTGCAAAAGATCTGTTTTTGCCTGTCTGACGCCCTGAATCTCTTCCGTTAATGCAGCGTACTGCCGCTTATACTCTGCAGCATCTTCTTCGGCTTTATCTTTATCCAGATTTGCCCGCACCTTTCGGTTAATTTCTTCGATTCCGGAAATATTGGCTTCAAGCTCTGCTGTGGATTCGTCATGTAAATCCTCTGCTGACAATCTGGCAATTCGAACTTGTTCATCAATTTCTGTCTGTTTGGCTAAAAGTTCCTGCAGCTGCTCGATAATTCTCTGCTGCTCCTGCTCCAATCGATGCAGGTTTTCTCTCAGGCGCTGATTTTCCCCATTCTTCGTTAAAATCTTCTGCTGCTGGCTGATTAATTCAGATACTGACACTAATTCCTTGGGAGCATCCGGAAAATATGGCTGCTCTTTGGCGTATTTTTCTTTCTGGTCTGCAATCCGCCCAATTGCCAGGCGCTGATTGTAGAGTTCTGCTTCTTTCTGCTCATACTCAGCAAGCTGAGGTCCCACTCCTACAATATTGAGTAAAGTCTGAGCCTTTTCCTTGTTTCCAGCTTCCAGGAATTTCGGAAGGTTAAGGGCAAGCTGCTCTACAAACTCATTCAGTAGCTGCTGACCTCCTTTTTGTCCCGATGGGTCTGTTACTTTAAGGTCACTATTCTTTCCCTTTCTCTCTACAATCAGGCCGTTATCCATAACGATTTTCAGATTTGGCGGTATTGTTGAGTCCTCGCGCTGAGCCGAAGAAGGACGGAACCGCTCTCCTCCCAAAGCCCAGGCAATAGAATCCAGCACTGATGTTTTCCCCTGATTGTTCTTTCCACCAATAATAGTCAAACCGTCTTTAGTCGGCTCAATTTTTACCGCCTTGATTCTCTTAACATTCTCGATTTCCAGCTTATTTATTTTCATTTTTCGAGTTTCTCCCCCATCGTTTTAACAAGCGCATCCACCAGAGGATTAATGCCACCAGCTTTCAGCTCTTTTTTGATTTTCTTATCAATCTCATCGTGTACTTTTATCATGGCGCTGACGTAATCAAATCGGCTATCAGATACCCGCTCCAGGATGCACGGGATGCCAGCTGATAACGTTCCTACTACTCTTTCGGCGCTGGTTTTCCCCGCAAACACTGTATGTGTGCTTTCTTCGTCAGGAAAAAATGCAATAACCGCATCTTTCTCGAACTCCTTTACCTTCCCGTTGTACTCAATTCTCACTTTTACCATTGATTTCTCCTCCTTCTCGCCCTATAATAAAGGTGTATTGTTTTTTTATTTCACCGCCCTGGGAGTTGCCGCTCCTGGGGTTTCTTTTTTCAGCTGTTGGATTAATTTCTCCAGCTTTTTCGGCTGATCAAGGTACGCACTGTACTCTTTGCGTGAATCCCATTCGGAATCCCACCCATGCTCATGCACATCAACCTCCACCAATGCCACATGCCCCGAAAACATGAAGAATGTTGTCGGGTGATTCCCGGTGCGTTTCTTCTTACTTTCCTGCAGGCCGTTAATCTGCAAGCATAAATCCAGCACCTCACAAACTTGTTGACGTCTGCGCTTCTCAATTTTGTTTTTCATTCGTTTATTCATGATTCTCCTCCTTATTCCACTTCCCAATCATTGCATCCACTCTATCTGCTTCCCGGAACGCATAAGCATGTCCAGTTCCGCCGCCAACGGCAGAAATCGTGACAGAATTCATATTATTCTTCTTCCGGTAATCCTCTGCCATATCCAGCAGCACCTGGAGCCCTTCCTGTGCCTGTGTCACATAATCACCTCCTCGATTCCATGATTTTAGTTACATCAATGCCCAGAGCTGCAGCAATCTCATATCCTGTTTTGTCAGCGCAACGTCTTCCACTCATTATGCCATTAATGGTAGTTGTTGAAACTCCAGAAGCTTTTGACAGTTTCCTCTGGTTCATGTCTTTCTTTGACATTTCCACAAGCAATTTTATTCTGTCAATTCTCATCGTCCTCACCTCCTCTCAAAACACCACCGGAACCCACGTAGTCAGTGAAAAGCACAAAATCACTGTCCCCAACAGGCTCCAGAGGAACTTATTCTCTGCCCGCAGGCTGCTGTTAATCCGCTCCAGCTTCTCTAGTTCCAGCACCAGCGCCGGATCCACCAACGGGCTAGGACCGGCGGTAACAGCTGCGTAACTCAGCGCCGGTTGAGGCGCTTCCTTAAACTTCACCATGTCAACTTCCTCCCTATAAATTTTTCCAGCTTGTGCCGGTGAATGTTGTACTCGTTCTTCGTACTTCGGCCCAGCTTTTCTTTTTCTACCACCTCGCCCAAATCCCACATTCCGCGCTTCATGCGTTCCCGGACTTTCTGGGACGTGCATCCGATTTCCCGGGCTGCCTCAGCTGCGGTAAGGATTTCTTTCATGGTGCTCACCTCCCGTCCTCATTCTCTGCCATCTTGTTATTTTTTCCCTCTGTCCTATACTGTACTCGTACTGAATACAAACGAGAGGAGAATTTCTGTTCTTGCTTTGTGTATAGAAATTATCTTAAACCGAAACGAACTTGCCATTTTCTTTCAGTCATTTATTTAACGGCAAACTCGATAACGACTTCGACAAAAATAATTACTACTAAAGCGAAGATAGAAAATCCGAGAGCAATATTACTAAGTCTTTCGGATTTTTTTGCTTCCTGATTGATTTTGTCTTTTTCCATAGCATCCACCCTATCTTTTACATTTTGTATTTGACAGCACAAAGAATTCCAGTCGCTTACCAGACTCCAGAGCCTGGCTTTAAGCTCTTCATCCTCCAGCCAGCTATTAACAACTTCTGCATCTTCTTTTATAGGGTCTTTCTTTTCCCGCATCGCCTTCACCTCCTACTCTATTTTTTATTTATTCAGACAATGCAGCACAAGAAGCGCCACTACAAGCACCACTACAGATAGGAACAAGCTCAAATGTGCAAGGTTACATCGTGCCCTAAACTGTGGATCTTCTTTCCATAGTTCGCAGAATATTTGAATGTACTCTCGCATCTCTCCCATACCTCCTACGATTCCAAAATACAAATACTGCCAAAACTATCATTACAAAATGCAGCCGGCCAATTGCCCGCCAGCAATCATCAAAGCTAAATTCAATCACATCCTTTGCATTGGCATCTCCTGAATACCGATTTCTTCCAAGAATATTCATTCTTTTTGGAGGATGCGGTATTTTTATATCTCTATTCATCTCTTACCTCCTGCAGCCTAATCATGGAAATCCCTGTGTTTCTGTGTTATACTCCTCTTATCAGCACTGCCATGCTGAAATATAAAACACGAAAGGAACGTCATATGTACGGAACATCACCATTTCAAATGCTTCTGAAACAACAGGGACAACTTTACAAAATAGAGAGAAATTCACAAACTATTTCTACCTTAGATGGCTTGCCGAATCACGAAAAATCTACCCATAAGCCGTATATTGGCTTTATTCCTGGCAGCGATATTGCAGCCGGCGACTGGCTTGTTAACTCTGTTGGAGAACGCTTTTATGTTAATGACACAATAACTGATTTTTTTATGCAAAAACCAAATCAGCTTAAAGCTTTCTACTTAACAGAAAATGAATTTAAAAACCAACAGTCTGCATCTACCTCCACAGTTTTTAATATCGAAAATGCAACTGGATCTGTTATAGGAACACAGTCCGTTGTTAACATGAATTATCAAACCACCATGCAACAACTTCATGAACAAGTTTCAGCTTGCAATTCTCCAGATAAAGAACAACTTGAAAAATTAATTTCCATGCTCGAACTAATTACAAATGATGATGTCCCTGCTCAAAAGGGAATTTTGTCTAAGTTCTCAGCAGTTATGGAACGTAATTCTTGGATTACCGGATCTATTGCTTCTGCCTTAGTATCTTGGTTGACAACTCAGCCACACTAATCTCTCCTCGAATAAATAACGACAGCTCTGTTTCACCTGATTCAGAGCTATTTATTCTATACCCTGAAAAAATATCCGGAAGCTGTTCTCCATTAACTGTAATGCATACACGAGAATCCATCTGTATAATTTCGATTTCCATCTCTCTCACCTCCTATTCCTCTGTCTGCTCTTCCAGTAACTCCTCAACAGAAATACCAAAGTATTTCGCTAAAATCAGAAGTTTGTCCACCTTCGGCTTACTTCTTCCTGACTTCCAATCAGAAAATGTGGATTTTGTAATTCCGGTATCTTCCGAAACTCTGTAGTCTGAAATTCCTCGTGCATCTCGAAGCTCGACGTATTTTCCGTACATTTTTTCACCTCTTTCCGTACTTTTCTATTGTAATTAGTTCGGAAATCAGTTATAATATATTTGTCAGACATATTATAACAAGATAGATTGGCTTATTTGTTTTGATTTCCGAACTTATAGGCTTATTATAGTACGGCTTTCAGAACTTGTCAATACTATTTTGTACGGATTTCAGAATTTTTTCGAGGTGGATTATGTATGAAATTTATTGCAAGTTAAGAGACAGTCGTAATGTGAAGGATGCTGATGTTTCAAAGGCAACAGGCATAACTAAATCTACGTTTTCAGATTGGAAAAATGGGCGTAGTAAGCCGAAGGATGAAAAATTATTAAAAATTGCAGACTATTTTGGAGTTACGCTTGACTATTTGAGAACTGGAATGGGGCCAGAAACAAAGAACGAGTACTATACTAATCCAGAAACTGCGGAACTCGCACAAGATTTTCTTCATAATGAACCATTGCGTCTTCTGTTTGATGCCGCTAAAGATGCAGCGCCAGAAGACGTAATGACAACTTACAATATGCTCATGGCATTAAAAAAGAAGGAACGTGATATGAATGCTGATTGAACATCAGGTTATTAAATTGGATATGCCTACAAAAACAAAAGAGGCTGTAACAGAAAACGAAGATGGCAGCTATACAATTTTTATTAATGCAAAACTTAATCACGAACGCCAGATGACCGCATATATTCATGCAATGAGGCATATTCTCGGAAATGATTTTCAAAAAGATGATGTCCAAAGCATAGAATACTGGACACACAAAACAGACTAAAATACAAAAGGTAGGTAATATTCATGGCGCTATTTGATTTTTTGAAAAAAGCTGAACTAACAAGGATTTCTGAGCTAGAGCAGGAGAACAAAGATCTCCAATCCATGGCATGTCCTGATGCTCAGAAACTATTTGAAATTCGCAAAAAAATCACCGATCTTGAGGATTTAAAAAGAACGTTAGAAAGTGAAATATCCGATTTAGAGCTAGTTTCAAATAAAGCAAAAGCAGATATTGCAGGATTAACAACCGAAATAAGTAATCTTTCAGTTACAATTTCCGATAAAAAACAGTTGATTGTCAATTTAGACGATGAAGTTCTGGTTCAGGAATTTGGGCTTTATCAGCCTCAGTATGATTTTGCGTCAGCTCTTGGATATAAAGAAAAGCTTATGGAAATACGCGCAAAACAAAAAGAATTAATAAAACAAAAGCTTGCTGTTATCGGGAATACGAACTGGGAAGTTAACGGTAGCAAAACAAAAGGTCGAAAGATGGTTTCTGATACTCAGAAATTACTTCTGCGCGCATTTAACAACGAATGTGATGATTTGATTTCTCGTGTGAAATATACTAATTTTGATGCTTCCCTTAATAAAATTTATAAATCAGCGGATGTTATTTCTAAATTAGGTACGATTATGCAAATTTCCATTAACCGTGAATATCTTGATTTGAAAGTTAAAGAACTTCGTTTAGCTTTTGAATACGCTCAGAAAAAGCAAGAAGAAAAAGAAGCACAAAAAGCAGCTCGCGCAGAGCAACGCGAACAGGCTCGTATTCAAAAAGAACTTGACGAGCAACGCAAAAAAATGGAAAAGGAACAGACGCATTACCAAACAGCATTTGAGCGGCTCAAATTACAAATCGAACAGAATCCTAATAACGCAGACTTATTAAAGAAAAAAGAGCAACTTGAAGAACATCTTGCTGATATCAATAAGGCTTTAACTGATATTGATTATAGACAAGCGAATATGCGCGCTGGATATGTATATATAATTTCTAATATTGGAGCATTTGGAGAAAATGTGTACAAAATTGGAATGACTCGCAGATTGGATCCACAAGATAGGGTTGATGAATTGGGTGACGCATCTGTGCCGTTTAATTTTGATGTACATGCAATGATTTTTTCTGATGACGCCCCTGCTCTGGAAAATGCGCTGCATAAGGCATTCGAAAGTCGCAAATTAAACATGGTAAACCAACGTAGAGAATTTTTTAATGTTACTTTAGATGAAATAAAAGAAGTGGTTAGAAAAAATTTTGACAAAACAGTTGAATTTGTTGACACTCCGAACGCTGAACAATATCGTGTTAGCTTAAAAATGAAAGAAGCTCAAAAATAATTAAAACCGCCCCTGCCTCCGCCGCAGGGGCCACTACCTTGACAACATAATATACTTACCCGGGCAGCCGATAGGGCGGCTATGGCCCCG
>OLRK01002053.1_pt1 | contig 13944 bp, 12 predicted proteins | sample 1672911 | NCBI WGS metagenome assembly OLRK01 (sample SAMEA3136736, study PRJEB25190) | human gut metagenome | biome: human gut; feature: human-associated habitat; material: faeces | place: Austria | collected 2013 | reverse complement strand
GTCAATGGTGCGCAGCTGCTCCAGCAAAATAACGGAATCCTTGATCAGGGAACAGCGTTTTGCCCCCAGCTCCACATGCGTAGGCAGCTTCGCTTTATTCATTCTGGATGTGATCGCCGCACATATAAGAGTAGGACTGTGTTTATTCCCAATATCATTCTGGATCACTAACACCGGCCTTATACCGCCCTGCTCGGAACCGGTTACAGGCCTTAAATCTGCATAAAAAATATCTCCACGCTTAATAACCACATTGCTCACTCTCCATTATTTGATGTTGGCCAAAGGATATTTTGACCACTTATCATCAGTATTGACACATTTTCCCCTGTTATTCATCCATGGAATGTTCAATCATAGGATACTATATGAGTAAGCAATGGAATCCGCCCCTTTACAGGTCAGCGGGCAATAAAATCTTCACAGATATCCTTAAAATAATCCTTCTTTCCTGCAATCTGTCCTTTCTTTATATAAACTCTGGGAATACGTTTCCCAACATTGCACAAAAGCTCATAGTGATAGCCGCCGGAGCGCTCTGCAAGCTCCCAGGCTGTGATCTCCTCCTCACCGTCCCTTCCAAGAAGGGTTACCTCTGCATCCTCCCTGGCCTCAGGAATATCTGTTACATCCGCCATAAACTGGTCCATGCAGACCCGGCCAAGAATTTTAGCCCGCCTTCCGCAGATAAGCACCTCTCCCCGGTTGGATAAATTCCGACTGTAGCCATCTCCATAGCCTACAGGAATCGTAGCAACCCGCATAGGCCGCTGTGCCGTAAAAGTACCCCCGTAACTGATGGATGTCCCCGGCTCCACCTCTTTTATATAGGTAACAGCAGTCTTTAATTCCATAGCCGGCTGCAGGGCCACCCTCCCGGCAGCAACCTCAAGTGAAGGATAAAGCCCATATATGGAGATTCCTGCCCGCACCATATCAAGGCGGTTGGAAGCAAGCCCCTCCACAATCGCTGCGCTGTTGGAGCAGTGGCACAGCGGGATTTCAATGCCCCGCTTCTTAAGGAGTGCACAAAACTGCTCATAGGCACTAAATTGTGCCTCATAAGCGCTTTTATCTGCCTCGTCTGCCCTGGCAAAATGGGTAAACAGGCCCTCAATCTGGATTCCGGGAAGCCTGCTTATTTTTTCAACCGTATCAGCGGAGGCTTCATCTGGCTTTAAACCGATACGGCTCATTCCTGTATCAAGGGCAATGTGGATGGATGCTGTCAGATGCTTCTTTACAGCAAGCTGCGACAGCAGGTCTGCCTTTTCATACTGAAAAACCGCAGGCCGTATGTCCCACTCTAAAAGCTCCTCATACTGGCTGGGATGAACTGGCCCAAGAACCAGGATCCATTTTTTTATGCCATGGCGCCGCAGCATAACAGCCTCCTCCAGAGTCGCTGTCCCGTAGGCTCTTACAAAGGGCTCTATGGTTTTTGCCACCGGCACTGCTCCATGGCCGTATCCGTCGGCTTTCACAATGCCCATAATCGCTGTAGTTTCCGGAACTGCTGCCCTCATCGCCTTTATATTTCCTTCAATCGCATCCAGATTCACCGATGCATATACCCTGCTGTATGGCCTCATGACAGCCCCTCCTGCATTTTCTCTTTTATTCCGCCATTCATGGCATCCCCAATGGCGTCTGCAAGCTCCGTTGCCAGAAGGCTGTGTGGTTTTCCTTTTACAGCCTCATCTCCGGCCAGGCCGTGAAGATAGACGCCCATAAAGGCAGCCTCCTCCTCTTCCATCCCTATGGCAATAAGCCCGGCAATCATGCCCGTAAGCACATCCCCGGAGCCTGCCTTTGCCATGGAGCTGTTTCCGCTGGAATTAACATAAAGATGACCGTCCTTCCCTGCCGCTACGGTAGCAGCATCCTTTAACACACAGGTGATCCCATAATGCATGGCATACTGCCTGGATGTTTCCGGAAGATTTTTCTGTATGGAAGAAACAGGCTCCCCTGTAAGTCTTGCCATCTCACCCAAATGAGGGGTAATAATAATATTCTCTGTATAATAGGTGGTAAGATATGGATGGGATGCAATGATATTAAGGCCATCTGCATCAATGATCACCGGCACAAAGGCGCTTGTAAGGATATCCTCCACCAGATATTCCACATAGGGCCTGTTTCCAAGCCCCGGGCCCAGCACCGCCACATCTGCCCACTTCATTTCTTCCTCGATCATCGCCTTAAATTCCTGACGACCCTCCATCAGCTGGCCCGGCGTATAGGTGGCGATCAGCGCTTCCGGCAAAAGGCTCTGTAAAATCTGCCGGTTTGACTGCACTGTAAGAATTTTTACCAGCCCCGCCCCGCAGCGGTAAGCCGCCAGAGCGCTGAAATAGGCAGCGCCGCACATATTTTCCGAACCGGCTGCAATCAGCACATGGCCAAAGGTGCCTTTATTGGAATAGGCCGGACGGCCGGGAAGCCTCTTTAAATCTTCTTTTGTATATGCGACAGCCCGAAGGCTTCTCTCCTCTTCCCCAAAAACAGCCTCCATAGCCAGAGTTGGAAAACCAATATCTTCCACTATTACCTTTCCGGCATAGGATTTCCCGGGATACAGAGCAGTTCCCATTTTTTCCCAGCCAAAGGTTACAGTCACATCTGCCTGCAGAGCCATGCCCATCACAGCGCCTGTATCAGAATGGATCCCGGAAGGCACATCCACAGCGACTGTAAAAGGCGCTCTGGGGGCTGCCTTTAAGCATTCCAGGTACTGTCCCTCAATATCCCTGGAAAGGCCCACGCCGAACACAGCGTCAATAAGAATCTGGCAGCCTTCCTGCTCCATATCCCTCCAGCTGTGCACAGGCATATGAAGCTTTCTTGCAACCGCAAGCTGGGCCTTAAATTCCTCGCTTCCCCGGTTTTCATCCCCAGCCAGGAAAATATGGGCCTCATATCCTTCCAGAAAAAGCATTCTGGCTGCCGCAATGCCGTCAGCGCCATTATTTCCCGTACCGCATAAAGCCCAGATCCCCTTAAGACTCTTTGCGCCCCTTTTTACCTCCCGCACAACCCCCATAGCTGCACGCTCCATAAGTACCATGGACGGAATCCCTATGGTATTTATGGTATAGGCGTCAATCTCTTTCATCTGCTTTCCGGTTACCAGCGTCCTCATGTTCCGCTTCCCCCTTCCCTTTTCCCTCGCCCACTGCAAAGGCAAGTACAAGCTCCTTTGTGTTGCTGATGGAAACCTCGATCCGCTCCATGTTAAGCTCCTTAAAACGCGCCAGAGCCCCTCCGTAAAGACGCACGTAAGGTTTTCCCAGCCCATCCCGCAAAACCTCAATATCAATGGGCATAAAGGTGCGGAAGCCTGTTCCAAGCACCTTTGCCACTGCCTCCTTTACAGCAAAAGAGCCGGCCAGCTTAGAGGCTGACCCCTTCGCTTGCCGACTTTCCCTTTCTGTAAAGGTACGCACCACAAAAGAATCCTTTTCACAGGCCTTCCTGATACGTTCTATTTCAATTAAATCAGTTCCTGTCCCAAGCACCATCTTTTTGTCCCTTATTTGCCTGTTTTCTGCTCCTGCATGCTGCACACCCTGTAAGACAGGCGCATAAGGCTCTCGGACAGGTGCACATTCTCCACAACCACATCCTCCGGCACCACCAGATCTGTATGGGCAAAATTCCAGATTGCCTTGATCCCTGCATTTACAAGGCGGTCCGCGATCTCAGGTGCCTTTGTTTTCGGTATCGTAAGAGCTGCGATCTGTATCTCATTGTCCCGGATAAAGGTCTCCAGATCATCTACCGAACGGATTTCAATCCCCCGGATTACAAGTCCGATCAGCTTGGGATTAATGTCAAACATACCCTTGATCACAAAACCGCTGCGCTCAAAATTCGTATAATTCGCAATCGCCTGTCCCAGATTTCCGGAACCGATAATAATCACATTGTGCTGCTGGTCGATACCCAGTATCTTTGCAATCTCTGAGTAAAGATACTTTACATTGTATCCATATCCCTGCTGGCCAAACCCGCCAAAGTTGTTTAAATCCTGACGTATCTGTGAGGCAGTCACCTTCATTCTGGTGCTGAGTTCATTGGAAGAAATGCGCTCCACTCCCTCCTCTATCAGCTCTCCGAGATAACGATAATACCGCGGCAAACGTGAAATCACCGCTTTTGATATCCCTTTATTTTCCATAATTCAATCCTACCTTTCATTTCCAAACGGGGCTTAATGCAAATGCCTTTATTATTATAAACAACTGTCAAATTAATGTCAAACCCGTTTTCATGATTCTTTTCAGAAAGGCATAAACGCAATTTCCTCTGACATAAAAAACCGCTGGATTTCTCCAGCGGTTTTTTGTTTATCTGCATTTGTCAGAAATTAAGCCTCTACTTCAACAATCTCACGCTTGTTGTAGCTTCCGCAAGCCTTACATACCCTATGAGGCATCATCAGCGCACCACACTTGCTGCACTTAACAAGGTTTGGAGCACTCATCTTCCAGTTAGCTCTACGGCTATCTCTTCTTGCCTTTGAAGATTTATTCTTTGGACAGATAGACATGGTTTACACCTCCTTCAACTGTTTAAAAATATCCTGGATAACTGACATTCTTGGATCCAGCGAGCTGCGGTCACAGTCACAGGTCCCACGGTTGAGATTCGTGCCACATCTATTGCAAATCCCCTTACAGTCCTCACTGCAGAGAACTCTCATAGGAAGATTCAGTGTTATCTCATTACCAACCAGCAGGTCGACATCCAGATTGTAACCATTAATATAGAACTGCTCGTCTAAAGCCTCCAGCCGCTCTTTGCTGCTCTGTTTCATGTCCAGCTCCTGATCGATCTCAAGCTCCATAGGAATCTTCACCGGCTCAAGGCATCTGGCGCACTGCATAACAAGGCTAAAAGCAGCCTGTCCCTTTACAGTCAGAACCTTATTTCCCTCATTGGTAATCACAAGAGAAACGGGCTCACACTCCACAATCTCATAATCGCCGGAAGCGCAATGAAACTGCTTCATCTCCAAAGGAACCGTATAGGTTTTTGACTTTCCCTCAACAGGGAACAGCTCCGATAAATTAATTAGCATATCATACTCCTCGATACGTACCTATGCTATTATACACAAGCACTTATGGTTTGTCAATATAAATTTTCTATATCCGTTCAGCAGATGAATCTGTGGAATTCAAAGCAATTCCGATCACAGCAGATACGATTTTCAGGATTTCTTATCAAAAGAACCAGCTATGCTCCTACACTGCCAGAACGATACACCATATGGGCAGAGTCACCAAAGAGCACATAGTGGAAAATACCAGGCATTTTGTGGCAAAGAAACTGTCAGCGCCGTATTTAGAGGACACCGCCGGAACCACACTTGCTGCCGGCATAGCTGCCAATGCCACTGCCACTCCCTTTACAATACCATCCATGGAAAACAGCATGCAAAGCACATAAACCACTGCCGGCAAAAGCACCAGCCTGATGGCGGTAAAATAAAGGGTATCTTTATCAATCAGTTCTTTCCACGGAACATCTGCCAGTATTCCTCCTACCAGCAGCATGGCAATGGGAGTGTTGGCCGATGCCAGATTTTTAATGGTCAAATTCAAAAAACCGGGCAGATGGATCTGGAATATCATAGCCAAAAGTCCCAAAGCCACAGAAATCATACAAGGATTCGTGGCGATTTTTTTTATCAGATTTTTTCGGTTATCTGTCTTGGTAAAATAAGTAAGACCCACAGACCACATCATCGTTCTCTGAGAAATCAGATAAAAAGAAGAATACAATACGCCAAGGGATCCAAAGATTCCTTCTGTCACAGCATTACCCAGGGTACCGGCATTCGAGGTCAGTGTAGAATACTGCATAATACTTTTCTTCTCCCAGGGCAGGTAATTAAATGCAAACATATTAAATAAATAAATCAACGCCTGGATCACAAATCCCAGCACAAAGATCGCCAGACAGCTTTTTAATATTTCTACCGTAAATTCCATTTGAAATGACTTAAAAATCGTACAGGGAAGCGTCACCGTCATAACCAGATCAGCCAGTAATTTATTTCCTTCCTTGGTGATCACTTTCTTTTTTTTCAAAAAGGTCCCCAATAAAATTAATGACAGCAGCATCAGCTGTATCTGCATCATATTATTAAAATCCATGTTTCTTTCCTCCTATGTCAATTCCTGAGCAGTCTAAAAGGCGGCAATCCATTTTGGTTTTACCGCCATAAGCAAGCCGTAATCCTGGCCAGATCTGCCAACTCTGTCATATACGGATTATGAATTTATCTCAAAATCAGCTATACGGAGCATAATAAAAAATAGCACAAATCGTTTCCAAATGGAAAATGGCTACAGCCCGCATAATTACTGGACTTGTAGCCATTTTTTACTTTTACAAGTGTCAAACTCAGGATTTTACACAGGCACTTATGGTTTGGCAATATAAATTTTCTATATCTGCTCAGCTATACGAAAATTTGCAATCATTCAGTCATGCGAAGATTTATTTTACCAAAGCCAGTGTCTCTCTTGCAATGGCAAGCTCCTCGTTGGTTGGGATCAGCATTACCTTTACCTTGGAATCCGGTGCGGAAATGATTCTCTGCTCGCCGCGGACATTATTTGCCTCGTCGTCAATCTTTACACCCAGGTATCCAAGATACTCACATACGTTCTTTCTGGTAACCTTATCGTTCTCTCCTACACCAGCAGTAAATGCGATCGCATCCACGCCGTTCATAGCTGCTGTGTAAGCGCCCACATATTTTGCAATGCGGTATACATATGCATCCAGAGCAACCTCAGCCAGATGGTTTCCTTCTTCCTTTGCCTTCTCGATATCGCGGAAGTCGCTGGAAATACCATTTGTCATACCATAAACGCCGGACTTCTTATTTAAGATATTCAACATCTCATTGATGTCCTTGCCTTCCTTATTCATAATGAACTGAAGGACAGCCGGATCAACGTCACCGCTTCTTGTTCCCATGATCAGGCCCTCAAGAGGGGTAAGTCCCATACTTGTATCTACGCACTTGCCGCCGATGGATGCAGATACGCTGGCGCCGTTTCCAAGATGGCATACGATCACCTTTGCCTTCTCAGGGTCAAGGCCGCCGAACTTAATTGCCTCACCAGATACGAACATATGGCTGGTGCCATGGAAGCCGTAACGGCGGATGCTGTACTTCTCCAGATATTCATGAGGGATCGCATAGGTATATACCTTCTCCGGCATAGCCATACCAAAAGCAGTATCAAATACAGCTACATTTGGAGTTCCAGGCATTACCTTCTCGCATGCTTCAATTCCCATAAGGTTTGCAGGGTTGTGCAGAGGTCCAAGGTCGAAGCACTCGCGGATCACTCTCTTAACATCCTCGTTTACTACGATAGAATCGCTGTAAACCATACCTGCATGCAGTACGCGGTGTCCGATCGCAGAAATCTCAGACAGGTCTGCAATTACACCATGCTCCTTGTCCTGAAGTGCATCCATAACCATCTGGATCGCAGTGGTGTGATCTGGCATTGGGTTTTCAACCACATACTTGTCCTTGCCAGCTGCCTGATGTGTCAGCTTTGAGCCCTCAATTCCAATTCTCTCGCAGAGGCCCTTTGCCTGTACACTCTCATTCTCCATATCAATGAGCTGATACTTTAAGGATGAGCTTCCGCAGTTGATAACTAAAATCTTCATAAATATTCTCCTTAATGTCTTATGGTTTTATTACATATTCTGGCACTGAACAGCAGTGATCGCTACTACGCCCACGATATCATCTGCAGAGCAGCCTCTGGACAGATCATTAACCGGCTTTGCAATTCCCTGGCACATGGGGCCGTAAGCCTCTGCCTTGCCTAAGCGCTGAACCAGCTTGTAGCCGATATTTCCTGCATCCAGGTCTGGGAATACCAGTACGTTTGCATGACCTGCTACCTTGCTGTCAGGAGCCTTGGAAGCACCAATCTCAGGAACGATCGCTGCGTCAAGCTGAAGCTCTCCGTCTAATGCCAGCTCCGGAGCCATCTCCTTTGCCAGTCTGGTAGCCTCTACTACCTTGTCTACGTCTGCATGCTTTGCGCTTCCCTTGGAGGAATGAGACAACATAGCCACCTTTGGCTCATGTCCGGTCAGCATCTTAAAGCTCTCTGCGGAAGATACAGCGATCGCTGCCAGCTCTTCCGGTGTTGGGTTCTGATTCAGGCCGCAGTCTGCAAATACGAAGGTTCCGTTGTCGCCTAAATCGCAGTCCGGTACTTCCATCAGGAAGAATGCGGAAACCAGCTTTGTCCCCGGTGCAGTCTTGATCACCTGCAGGCATGGACGAAGTGTGTTTGCGGTGGAGTGGCATGCGCCGGAAACCATACCGTCTGCATCTCCGTTCTTGATCATAAGGCAGCCATAGTAAGCATAATCGCTTAAGATCGTCTCCTTTGCCTTTTCAGGAGTCATGCCCTTTGCTTTTCTTAACTCTACAAATAAATCAATATATTCCTGAGTTTTCTCATAGGTCTGAGGATTGATAATGGTTGCGCCGGAAATATCCAGTCCGTCAGCCTTATCTGCAATGTCCTCCGGTGTTCCGATGATCACCAGGTTTGCAAGGCCTTCCTTTAATACCTTCTCTGCTGCAACCCAGGTTCTGCGGTCCATAGACTCGGGAAGAACGATGGTCTTTTTGTCCGCTTTCGCTTTTTCTTTAATAATGTCAATTACTGCCATGGTTTTTACCCCTTTCCATATTTTTAAGCATATAGTTTTATTATATACGCTATATATAGGGGAAACAAGTTTATTTTCGCAAAATCTTGCATTTTTTTCAATACTGTATGGTCAATCGACAAAAAAGGCCCTGAGGATCTTCTCCCCGGGCCCTTCATTGTCACATTCTGTCTGCCTTAGATCTTTTCGTACCGGTCCACATCTATTACAAATATGGTTGCGCCTCCTACATCCACCGTCATCGGCATAGTAGCGTAATTTACCATGGCAGTGCCGGAAATATAAGGCATATTCACCGTCAGCTTCTGATGCTGGCCGCATTCTTTTTTAATAATGTCAATTACCTCATCAACCTTATCATCCTCTGCACCGATCATCAGCGTTGTATTCCCTTTCCGAAGAAAGCCGCCAGTGGTGGATAAACGGGTAATACTGTAACGGTGCTGGGTAAGCTGGCTCACTACATCATCCTCATTATCGTTGCGCACGATGGCATATACTAATTTCATAGGGAAAACCTCCTCTGGTCTTTTCTAAAAATTATAGCACAAATTTCGGCAGTTAGGTAAATTTTTTTTGCAGATCATGATTAAGATCACAAGGCTGAACCATTCCCAGCTTACTGATTATCAGCTGCAGCCTCCCTTGTTCCAAGGGTGATTTCTACCTCCCTCTCCACGTAAGCTCCGTCTACAAGGGACTGCACCGTCAGGGTTACAGTAGAACCGCCCTCATAATATGTGAGCATCTGCTGAAGCTCCTCTCTGTTTGTAATGGACTGGCCGTCAAACTTGGTAATAATATCCTTTTCTCTTAATTCAGAATTTGCTGCTGCGCCGTTTTCAAGGATCTTGTAAACATAAACACCTACCGGCATACCGAATTCCCTGGCGGAGGCTGCATCTATACTGGTTGCCTGGATGCCAAGATACCCCTGCTCTGCCTCATCCACTGCGATCCGGGTCTTCTTTGTCATCAGATCATCCAGTATCTCCTGAGCTTTGGAAATAGGGATTGCAAAGCCCATGCCCTCTACCTCCGTAGATGCAGTCTTGGCAGCATTAATGCCGATCAGCTTTCCCTGGGTGTCAAGAAGTGCGCCGCCGCTGTTTCCTGGGTTAATGGCTGCATCTGTCTGGATAAATGTCCGGCTGATACCATCCTCATCCTGAATTTCCCTGTCAAGGGCGCTGACATAGCCCACTGTGACAGACTGGCCGTATCCAAGGGCGTTTCCAATAGCGATCACCTGCTGCCCAACCTTCAGCTCATCCGAATTTCCAATGGAAGCTACTTTAATCTGTCCCATGGTATCAGAAGGGATATCTGCCAGCTGTACGGCAATGATCGCCAGATCCGAAGCTGAATCTGTTCCCTTAATAGCTGCTGCCACATCCTTGCCGTCTACAAAGGTAACCTTCAGGTCATCAGAGCCTGCCACTACATGATTGTTGGTTGCGATCAGAAGCTCTGTATCATTTTTCCCTACAATAATGCCGGAGCCGCTGCTCTGCGCTTCATAGGTTTTCTGAAAACCGAAAATATCACTCTGCTGTATGGTCATTGTATCATTGATCGCTACAATGGAAGGCATAGCCGCTTCTGCAATGGCTGACACATCGGTTGTAGCAGCTACCGGGGTAATACCGGAAGCCTGACTGGACTGGGCAGCTTCTGCTGCTGCCGTCTGGCTTACGGCCTGGGCAGAGGTCTCCCCGCTGTCCTCATTATAAAGCCCTGCCAGCTTCATCCCTATGAGGTTTACGCCTGTCATAACACCGCCGGAAACTGTACCGAACAGCACCGCTGCCGCCGTAATTCCTGCTGCCTTCTTTGCCCAGCTGCTCCTGTGTTTCCCTCTTCCCGTACCCTTTTCATTTCCTGTTTCCTCTATGATCGTTCTCTCGTTTCTCTCCTCATCATACATAACTATTATCTCCTCTCTTATAGCCCTCTCTTGATCGGCTCTCTCATCAGGCTTTGTTTTCTTATTTACAAGAAAGAATATAAACCATATATATGGTGGAATTGTGAAACGATTGTGTAAAAAGTGTGTCTTTTATGATATGATACTAGAGGCAAACGGTTAAAGATACCAGAAAGGCAGAAACGAGCTTTATGAAAACAGTAGGCATCATTGCAGAATATAACCCCTTCCACAGCGGGCATCAGTACCATATTGAAATGGCAAAAAAAATTACAGACGCAGATTTCTGTGTAGCTGTCATGAGCGGCGACTTTGTCCAAAGAGGTGAACCGGCCATTTTCAGCAAATACCTGCGCACCAGGATGGCCCTTTCCTGCGGTGCAGACCTTGTAATCGAGCTGCCCTCCCTCTTTGCAGCAGCAAGCGCTGAGGATTTTGCCTCCTGCGGCGTAGCGCTGCTGTCCTCCCTTGGTGCTGTTGATTTTCTCTGCTTCGGCAGTGAAGCCGGAGACATCACCCCCATTCGCCAGGCAGCTTCCCTGCTGTCCGGGGAAACCCCGGAATTTTCCGCTGCCTTAAAAGAAGGGCTTCGCCGGGGCCTTACCTGGCCTCAGGCCAGAAAGGAAGCCTTTGACGCCTTAGCTGCCTCCTCTCTCTCAGATAATAAGGCCTCTGGCCTTTTAAATATGCCCAACAGCCTTCTTGGCATTGAATACTGCAAAGCGATCCTGCGCCAGAAAAGCAGCCTTGAACCTGTCACGATCCGGCGTGAAGGCAGGGGCTATCATGACGGAAGCTTAAAGGGGGCCCAGGCCTCCGCATCCGCACTGCGCGCCTGCCTTCATCAGCAAAAGCCCGACTTAACTGAACTTCTGCCCCACATTCCCCCAGCCATTCATGACCTGTATTCCCAGGGGCTTCCCATTTTCCCTGAGGATTGCTCTGCCCTCTTAAACTTCACCCTATTGACAATGCAGCGGCAGGGGCAGGATTTTGCCCTCTGCGGGGATATGTCGCAGGCCCTGTCCGACCGTCTGAGCTCCCTTCTGCTGTCCTATGAAGACTGGGAGGGGCGTATCCGGCAGCTGAAAACAAGGCAGTACACCTACACCCGGATCAGCCGCTGCCTTCTTCAGCTGATGCTTGGGATCACAAAGGAGCAGCTAAAGGAAGCCAGGGAAGCCGGTTTCGCCCCCTATGCCAGGATCCTGGGATTTCGTCCTAAGGCAGGGCCCCTGCTTACCCGTTTAAAAAAAGCCTCCTCCATCCCTCTTATAACAAAAACAGCCGGCGCACACACCCTATTAACCGGAACTGCCCTAAGCATGTTCCGGCAGGATGTGTACGCCAGCCATGTACGTCAAAGCCTTGAAGCAGCAAAATATGACACTGCTCCAAAAAATGAATACAATCAGCCTATCTGTATTTTATGAAAGAAACTCTGGAGCCAGAAGGCGGACAATAGCAGGCTCTGCATTTAGAAAGGCCAGCAGCTCCCTCAGCTCCTTCCCGTTGTCCTTTCCGGTTCCCCGGAAAACGGCACGCACAAGGATGTTTTTGGGAGTATGCTCCATATCAATAAATTCCAAAATCTGGGTTCTGTATCCCCTGTATTCCAGCACCTGGGCCCGGATAGCATCCGTATACAGGGCAGCCATCCTCTCTTTTATAAGGCCATACTGAAGCACCGGCTTTAAAAGCTGATTTTCCAGCTGCCCATTTAACTCATGCTGGCAGCAGGGAACGGAAAGGATCACCCTGGCGCCCCAGTTTACCGCCTTCTCCATTGCATAATCCGTAGCCATGTCGCAGGCATGGAGGGTAACCACCATATCTGCATGGTCTGCCCCTTCATAGGAAGCAATATCTCCATGATAAAAACGAAGGTTCTCATAGCCGTAGCTCTCACTGAGACGATTGCAGTGGTCAATCACATCCTGCTTTAGATCAAGGCCGATAATGCGCACCGGATATCCCTTCAGCTCCTTTAAATAATAATACATGGCAAAGGTAAGATAGGATTTTCCGCATCCAAAGTCAATAATGGTATTTTCCCGACTCTGGTCCAGCTCAGGAAGGATATCCTCAATAAACTCCAGGAAGCGGTTAATCTGGCGGTATTTATCGTAACGGCTGTGTATGATCGTTCCGTCCTTTGACATAACCCCCAGATCCACCAGAAAAGGAACTGCAGTCCCCTCCTCCAGGATATAGCGCTTTTTCCGGTTATGGGCCAGCCTTCCGGATAAGGGACGGATTTTTCCATCATTTTGCCCGCTTTCAACCAGCCTTTTCTTCACCTTTACCGTCATTTTCCCTTTTTTGCTCACAAGGATCGCCGCTGTACCAAGCTCCGATTCAATCTGTGCCTGGCGGAAGTCCTTCTGCAGGCAGCTCTCTAAATAGGCCTCCGCCTGGCTGCGGCTTAAGTTTTGATGGAAGGCCTGCTTTCCCACCTGCTCTTGGGCCTGAAACACAAGCTCTCCCTTTAAAAGCAGAGGACGGATTTTTGACTTTGCAGGACCCTCCTGGCTGCAGGGATTGCTTAAAATGATCTGTATCAGATGTTCATTTAAGAAAAAATCCAGGGCATTTTTCAGTGCTTCCTGTTCCTTCATCATTTCCCCTTACCCTTCCTTTCCATCCTCTTTTTCCTTCCAGCTGCTGCGAAGGAGCTCCTGATACGGCTCCAGATGGGCGTGATCATTAAACCGTTCTACGGTAAAGCGCCCTGTGCACTCATCCCAGTTAAGCTCTGTAATACTGCAGTTTTCAAGGTTTTTTCCGAGAACCCGCCAGCGGCTCAAGGGAATTCCCAGATAATAAGCCGTCACGGCCCGTATAACGCCGCCATGGGTGACTACCGCAACACGCTCATAGCCGCTGCCTGTAAGCTCCTCAAAAAAAGGAGCTGCACGCAACACCACATCCCCGGCGCACTCCCCGCCCGGGTAGGGGATATCCTCTTCCATCGCTGCCTGTCGGCGCTTAAAATCCCCAAACCGGAGCCCTATTTCTTCATCCGAAAGCCCTTCCATCTCCCCAAAGGAGATTTCCCGCAGCTCCTTCCGTATAAAATGCTCCACATTCCAGTATAGATTTGCTGCCTGGGCCGTTTCCACAGCCCGCAGCAGATCACTGGAATACACCGCCTGTATTCTGGCTGGAAACAGACGCTCGCCCAAAAGCGCCGCCTGTCTGTAGCCTTCCCGGCATAAGTCTACATTTACATTGCACAGCCTGCTTTCCTGACGTCCATGGCGTATGAGAAATAGCTTCAT
>OLRK01002052.1_pt1 | contig 13952 bp, 9 predicted proteins | sample 1672911 | NCBI WGS metagenome assembly OLRK01 (sample SAMEA3136736, study PRJEB25190) | human gut metagenome | biome: human gut; feature: human-associated habitat; material: faeces | place: Austria | collected 2013 | reverse complement strand
AAGCGGTTTGCTTGGGAGGTCGCCCTCCGTTTTTGCCGGCAGTGTGCCGGAGTTTTTGATAGTGTTTTAATTAGGAATGCTGCTCGGTGTCGCTGTGGTTCTGACACTTTTCGTCGCCACGGTATGTAATGACTCCCTTAGCATCGGTGCAGTAGTAGTAGCCATCGCGGTCTTTCAGATTTTCTTTCTTCTTCTGAATGCTACCGGCGGTATTTACCAGATAGTAGCTACCATTTGTGGTATCATCCATGCTTTCCGGTTTCTCACCCCAAGCATCGAATGGCTCATACTTCACATCATCTTCCGCTTCCATCCTGCGGCCTTCACGATAAATGTACTTTTCATCATCAATGAATACGTACTCTCCATCTTCGGTTTCCTTGTAAGTTCCTTCTACCTTTTCAAGTGAGCCGAAAGCCGCTCCCTTGTAGGATCCCGTTTTGATGAAATAGTAGTTATATGTATCTCCTGCAAACTCCAATTTCATCTTTCCTGTCTTCATGGCTCCGTCGTCGCTATCTTCGCCAAAATAATATAACAGGGTTCCATCAAAATTAAATGTTCCGTAGTCACCGGAATAATTAGTTTCTCTCGCCAGGTAAGCATCCAACTCAGATTCATCATCAATTAAATAGCTATCTTCAATAATCGTCGGATCACTGTCATTTAATCTGATTGCCTGGAGTCCATAAAGCATTTCACCATACTGATTAAACGCATATTTTTTCCCATCAATCGTTTTAAACTGGCCAGTAATTAAGTTTCCGCCTCCTGTAGCATAATACCAATGCTCAATCTCATCATCATGATCCTGCTTATGCATATCCTCAGACGGGATTGTATAGAACCATCCACTTACACGATTACCATAATCCTCGTAATTAAAGAACTGGTATACAGATGCAGTCGCAGTAGAAAGGCTGGCTATGGAATCCGTCGCCATCGTCCATTCATAGTCCATGGCTCCGTATTCATCAAAAGAATACTTCTGACCATTAATGGTTCTCGTTGTATCCTGTACTCTCTTTCCATTCTCTCTAAAATAGAAATAGTAGTACATAACGCTATCATTATCTTTATTTTTAGCCAGATTCTCTCTGTTTTCTTCTACATCAATGAGCTGCCATCCAGATTTTCTGGCACCGTCATTCTCAGCCCCACAATAATACATAGCTGTCTGCCAGTCATAATCTTCGTTGCACATTTCTGATACATCATTCACCCAGCCCCAAAGCATACGTCCATCAGAATCAAACGCATACTTTTCGCCGTTAATTGTTTTAAAGGATGTCCCATTGTCACCAGCGACATAAGCTCTGCCATTATTCTGGAAATAGTACCATACATCTACAGCGGCATTCTTCTCATCAGCAGTATCATTATCCTCGTTTGCCCGCTGTACCCATTGGTTCTTTACCATAGCTCCATCTTCATTGGCATAATAGATGTAATCTTCATGTTCAATGATCTGATCATAAACAACGTAGCCATCCTCATCCAGATAAAACCAATTATCGCCGCTTTTTTTCCATTCATTTGTAACAGGGTAACTGTCTTCATCGTAGTACATCCAGCCATCGTCTGTCTCAATCCATCCCACCATTTCTTCATCCGGTACTTCTGCAAATGAAGAAAAAGCCATGGTCATACAAAAGCCGCCTACCATAAGACATTCTGTCAACAGCTTTCCGTGTTTCTTCACGTATGTATCTCCTTTCATAAAAACGGGTGGGGAGATTCCCCACCCGCTCGGCAATTAGAATTTCATTTTCCTAAAACTGTGAACTAGTAATTAGTCCTCAATGGTGTTGGTGTAGATGCACTTGTCGTGATTCTCATCCTTCGGATCAAGGTAATCCTTATCGGAAGCAATTGCAGTTACTACGCCATACTTATTGGTGCTGTAGTACCAATCATCGCCATCCTTAACGCTGGACTTATTCTTCATGATAGAACCAGAAGCGTTGATCAGAACAAGATTATTATTAGCTGCTGCACCCTTCAAGTCGCTTCTCTTGTAGGTCTTACCCGTCTCAACATCAACAGCCTGATATCTCAGATCGCTGTCAGCAGTTACCTTTAAGCCATTCGTATAAACAGCCTTGTCATCATATACGCGAGACTTCTCTACGTACAGGCCATTTCCGCCATTTGCTCCGTTAGACAGCTTATACTCCTCGTATACTCTATCAGATCCAAAGCCCTTACCCTTGTTCTCACCAGTCTTCATGAAGTAGAAGTTATAAACCTCACCATCAATCTCTACGTTCTGGCTGCTCAGTTTCATAGCACCATCTGCGCTATCGCCGAAGTAGTAAATATCCCACGCGGAGCCAGCGTATCTGCCGGAATTCTCATCTACATACTTATCAAGCTCGGATTCCTCATCGACCTTGTAGCTCTCAATCATGTTGCCAGCAGAATCAAACTTAATAGCCTGCAGGCCGCTCAGCATCTCGCCTTTATCGTTGAAAGCATACTTCTTGCCGTTGATGGTCTTGATTACGTTAGCATACAGAGTACCATCGTTCTTGGAGTAGAACCACTTCGCCTCTGCATCGTCGTATGCACTGCCATCAAGTTTCTCAGCCGGGATCTCATAGAACCAGCCCTTAGCTCTGTTACCAGCCTCACGGTCATTGTAGTACTGCCATGTAGAAGCGGTAGCAGTAGAGTCCTCAGTAGTGGTGGCGAACTCATCCGTCCACTCGAACATCATTACACCAGCATCATCAAATGCATACTTGTGACCATTAATGGTCTTGGTTACATATACGCCATCGTTAATGTTATCTGCAGTAGCATATACTTTCTTACCATTGGAGTTGAAGTAGAACCAGTAATCCTGCTCCTCCTCATCCTCTCTGTCGTTGAATCTCTCCTCAACGCTCTCATCTAATACGTGCAGCTTAGCCCATCCAGTTACCTGAGCACCGTCATCAGCGGTTCCACAGTAGTACAGGCCAGTTGCCCAATCAGCCTCATCAGTTACTCTGTCGCCGTTCTGATCAACCCAGCCCCAGAGCATTTTTCCCTCGTCATCGAAGGTGTACTTCTTGCCATTGATGGTCTTAAAGGATACGCTGTCGCCCTCAGAAGCGGTGTAAGCCTTACCATTGTTCTGGAAGTAGTACCATACGTACTCGGAATCATCCTCGTCAGCGTCGTCATTCTCTAACTGGATCCATCTGTTGGTAACCATAGCGCCGTTGCTGTCTACATAGTAGTAGTCGCCGTCGTCCTCAACAAGCTCGTTGGTAGCCATCTCGCCGTCGCTGTTTAACCAGAACCAGTAGTTTCCAGATTTCTTCCAAGTGTCAGTTACCTGATAGCCATCGTTATCATAGTATACCCATGTACCATTCTCCTCGGTCCAGCCAGTAGCTGCGAAGGAAGTCATGGATGCACCAAGAGCTAACAGGGCAGATGCAGATAATACTGCAACTAATTTAGTCTGCTTTCTCATAATGAATGCACTCTCCTTTTTCCTTTTTTGAAATTCTTTGTTCGAAATTCTTAATTGCACTACGAGGTCATTATACTTCTTAAAGCGAAAATTAGCAATACTTTTTTTGTCAAGGTACAACAAAAATTTTTTGTAATCCTGCTCTAAGGAGGTGACCTCCTCATCACAAACACAGTATAGTACATTTCTTTTAAAAATACCATAACTTTTATCTGTGGTTTTTCTTACGTAATTATTACGAAGTCGCTGTTTTTTACGAAAATTGTACAGATTCGAGTACAATCCTGGAATTTGGCCTTGAAAATGGGGGGAGGCGTGGTATAATGTTCATATCTTTTGAGTAAATTCTGTTTTTGAACATTCATTAAAAACAGCCAAACGGAGGACTTTTTATGGATCGTCACGGACTGATATGCAGGAGCATTTGGGAAAATCCCCATATGACCCAGCGGGAAATCGGACAGAAACTGATGCTTTCCCTGGGGACAGTAAACAACCTGATCAAGGAATGTATGGCGCTGGGCTATGTGGAACAGGAGAATGGGAAGGCCTATTCCCTCACGGAACAGGGAACGGAGTTTTTGAACACCTACCGGGTGGACGGGGCTGTGGTGCTGGCCGCCGGTTTCGGGTCCCGGTTTGTGCCGCTGACCTTCGAGATGCCGAAAGGGCTTTTGGAGGTATTCGGGGAACGGATGGTGGAGCGGCAGATCCGGCAGCTCCAGGAGGCGGGCATCCGGGACATCACCGTGGTGGTGGGCTATTTAAAGGAAAAGTTTGAGTATCTGATCGACAAATACCAGGTGAAACTTCTCTATAACCCGGAGTATTCCTGCAAAAACACCCTGGCCACCGTCTACCACGCCAGGGAACTCTTTAAAGGAAGGAATGTGTATCTCCTCTCCTCCGACAACTGGCTGCGGGAAAATATGTACCACGCCCACGAGTGCGGCGCCTGGTACTCTCTCTCCCACGCCGGTGGAGACACCTCCGAGTGGTGCGTCTCTTTTAATAAGAAGGGACGGATCACCGGCGTGGAGGTGGGAGGCCGGGACTGCTGGTATATGTACGGGCCGGCTTATTTCTCCAGAGAGTTTTCGGAGCGGTTTTTCCCGGTGCTGGAGCGCTACTACGAGCTGCCGGGGACGGAACAGCTCTACTGGGAGCACGTTTACATGGAGATTTTAAACGGAGACTGGGAGCGGCGTCTGCGCCACGGCCGGGTTTCTCTGCCGGAAGGCTGGGAGGCGCCGGTGATGTATGCCAACTGCCAGCCGGAGGGCCAGGTCTACGAGTTTGAAAACCTGGAGGAGCTGCGGAAGTTTGACCCCCGCTATCAGACCCACTCCGACAGCAAGGCCATGGAGCTGGTTTCCCGGGTGCTGGGGGTACCGGAGTCGGACATTCAAAATATCAAATGCCTGAAATCGGGAATGACCAACAAGTCCTTCCTCTTTGACGCCGGCGGCGTTTCCTATATCTGCCGGGTTCCCGGCCCGGGCACGGAAATGCTCATCAACCGCCGCCAGGAGGCTGACGTCTACGGCGTGGTGGCCGATCTGGACATTACGGAGCGGCTCCTCTACCTGGATCCGGAAACGGGCTACAAGATCGCCAAATACTACGACGGGGCCAGAAACGGGGATCCCCGCAACCCGGAGGACATTTCCAAGTGTATGGGGCTGCTGCGCCGTTTCCACCAGTCGGGGCTGGCTGTGGGACACGATTTTAATATCCGGGAGCGGATCATGTTTTACGAGAACCTGTGCCTGAACCACGGCGGCATTCCCTTTGAGGATTACAGGGAAATCCGCGGGCGGATGTGGGAGCTGATGGACTGGCTGGACGGGCTGGGGCGGCCGAAGGTGCTGGCCCACATTGACAGCAACTTTGACAATTTCCTCATGCTGCCCGACGGCCGGGCAAAGCTCATCGACTGGGAATACGCCGGGATGTGCGACCCGCTTATGGATCTGGCCATGTGCTCCATTTACTCCTATTATAATATAGAAGAAACAGAAACTCTGATGGAGGCGTATTTGGACCGGGAGCCGGAGGAATTGGAGCGGACAGTGGTGTTTGCCAGCATGGCTCTGGGAGGATTTCTCTGGAGCCTTTGGGCGGTGTATAAGAGCTCTCAGGGGGACGAATTCGGGGAGTACACCCTGATCATGTACCGGTACGCGAAGGACTGTTCACGGATTGTTCAGAAGAATCTACAGAAATTGTAATAAAAATGTTATCTTTTGGGAGAAGCTTTGTGATATACTGTACCTAAAGGCGCCGGGGGACGGCTGTTTCGCGCCCGGCGGTCCCGGCATCGTTTTTCATTCAGCAATACAATTTTTACTATAAGGGGGAATCAGGATATGAAATACAAACTGCCTCTGGCGGCTGCCTGCGTCGGCTTTGTGGGGCTTATGACACTGGCCCAGGCTATCCCTGCTCAGGCCGCGTCCTGGAAACTGGACGGCTCCAGCTACGTGTATGTGAACGACGACGGCACCTATTACAAGGGCTGGATCCACACCACGGACAATAAATACTACTACATGGATCTGACCACCGGACGCATGACCACCGGCTGGAAACAGATCAACGGAAAATACTACTACTTTAAGTCCAACGGCGAGATGGCCGTGGGCTGGGAGCAGGTGGACGGGGTCTACTACTACCTGAATTCCAAGCAGGACGACTACGGCGCCATGATTTACAACAGCTGGATCCACATCGGCGAGGACTATTACTATGTAAAAGGCGACGGCGTCATGGTCACCGGCTGGCGTCCCATCAATAACAACTGGTACTATTTCAAGGCAGACGGGCGCTGCGCCTTCGGCTGGCAGCAGATCGACGGCACCTGGTACTATCTGAATGAGAACACCGGCGTGATGCTCACCGGCTGGCAGCAGATCAATGGAAAGCATTACTATCTGAACACGGACGGAAAGATGCTCACCGGCTGGCTGACGGACAGCAACGGGAACAAATACTACATGGACGCCACCAACGGGGATATGTCCATCGCCTGGAAACAGATTGACGGAAAGTGGTACTACTTTAACGATGTGGGCCATATGCAGACTGGCTGGCAGAACCTGAACGGTACTTATTATTACCTGGATCCCAGCACCGGCGTCATGTACGCGGGAACGACGGTGACCATCGACGGAAAGCAGTATTCCTTTGATTCCAACGGCGTTTACACCGGCGGCAGCAGCTCGCCTACCTCCGGTTCGCCGGTAAACGGCTCCGGCTCTCCTTCCACCGGAACGCCTTCCGGCGGCAACGTGGTGACGGGAAGTCCTTCCAATTCCACGGGGAACAGTAACAATACGCCTGGATCCAGTTCTCCCGGAACCGGCACTCCCGGCAGCTCCGGCTCTACCCCGGTGGTGACCGGGCCGCCGGATAACAGCGGAAGTACGGGGGGATCCTCCAGCTCCAGCAATACCACTTCCTCTTACCAATACTACAACTCCAAAAAACCCAGCTCTGACGGGGAAATCCCGGAGTTTTCCACCACAGGGCCGGTAGCCTGAGTACAGAGGAGGACAAACCTATGCACAGACATCATTCCTGGACAGCTTTGGCGCTCAGCGGGCTTTTAAGCGTTTCCGCGGTCCTGGCTCCCATGACGGCATACGGGGCTTACGATAAGGACGGCTCCGGCGTGTACCGCATGGAAGACGGGACGGCCATTGAAAATGTATATGCCCGCGGCATTGACGTTTCCCACTGGAAACAGCAGATTGACTGGAACGCGGTAGCGGCGGACGACGTTTCCTTCGTCATGCTGGGAACGCGGTATAAAGGGGATGTGGATCCCTATTTCCGTGTGAACGCGGAAGGCGCCCATAAGGCGGGGATCGCCCTGGGCGCGTACATTTATTCTTACGCCACCACGCCGGAGATGGCGGTGGAGGAGGCGGATTTCGTCCTGAATCTGATCAAGGACTATCCCATCTCCTACCCCGTGGCCTTCGATGTGGAGGACAACGGCACCCTGGGAACCCTGACACCGGCACAGGTGAGCGAGATCATCAATGCCTTCTGCCAGCGGATCGCGGACGCGGGCTACTACCCCATCGTCTATGCCAATGACAACTGGCTGGCCAATAAAATTGACTTAAGCGCCATCGACTACGACGTGTGGGTGGCAAGATACGGAAGAAAACCGGCTTACGAGGATCCGGTTATGTGGCAGGCCACCAGCAGCGGCTCCATTTCCGGTGTGGAAGGGAATACGGATATTGATTTCCAGTTCCAGGATTTCTCCGGAGTGATTCCGGATACGCTCTGGCGCACCATTGACGGGGTGACTTATTTTTACAAGGATTACGCCATGCAGAAGAATACGTGGGCGGAGGACAACGGCTCCCGCTATTTCTTCGACGAGAACGGGCAGACGAAAAAAGGATGGTTCCTTTCCGGTTCGGAGCAGTATTATCTGGACGAAAGCACAGGAAAGATGCAGACCGGATGGCTGCAGCTGGATGGGGACTGGTACTATTTTGCCGGTACGGGCGTGATGGCGACAGGCTGGAATACCGTAGGCTCCAGCCAGTATTATCTGGCGGAGGACGGCAAAATGCAGACCGGGTGGCTGGAATCTGAAGGCACCCACTACTATCTGAAACCGTCGGGCGCCATGGCCACAGGCTGGGCGAGCGTTGACGGCACCTGGTATTACTTCGGGACCTCCGGCGACCGGAAATCCGGATGGATCAATCCGGACGGCAGCTGGTATTTCCTGGCGGAAGACGGCAAGATGAAGACCGGATGGCTGGAAGACGGCGGACAGCATTACTATCTGAATGATTCCGGACGGATGATGACTGGATGGGTTGAGTACGGCGGCGCGAAATACTATATGAACGGCTCCGGCGTGATGCAGACGGGATGGATCAGCACGGACGGCTCCTGGTATTATTTTGACGAGAACGGGAAAATGCGGAAGGGCTGGGTGGAAGTGGACGGCTCTTGGTATTATATGGATCAGAGCGGACGGATGCAGACCGGATGGATCGACTTAGACGGCGCGCGGTACTATCTGAACGGCGCGGGCGTGATGCAGACGGGATGGATGAATCTGGACAGCAGCTGGTATTATATGGGCTCCGACGGAATCATGCAGACCGGGCTTGTGAATGTAAATGACGTGTGGTATTATCTCGGCGCGGACGGCAGGATGGTGACGGGACTGACTGCGGTGGACGGGAAGAACTATTACTTCGACCCGGCAGCGGGCGGCGCCATGGCAGCCGGACGAGCTGTGACGGTGGACGGCGTGACCTACGAGGCCGGCGCGGACGGCGTGCTGAGCCAGGCAGCGGATGGGGCTGACGGCGGAACCCAGGCGGGCGGAACGGACGGAGCCGGGACTGACGGAACCGCCGGGACTGGAAATGACGGAAATTCCGGAAATTCCGCTGACGGACAGGCCGGAACGGGCAGCGGCGCGGCGGACGGGACGAACGCAGGCGATTCCAGCGCCAGCACAGGCGGGGCCTCCGGCGCGGGCACGGATTCGGCTAACCAGACAGACGGCGGCGCGGGCGCGCCGGTGGGGCCTGGGGCGATGCTGCAGTGAGGCATTAGAAAAGGTTCCTTTTGTACATTTTTATAGTGAAATAGAACAGGCATATCCCTTATCATTCCGTGTCTTGAAAGGTGGAAATTGGGGCGGATATGCCTGTTTTATGTTTCTTATTAAAATGAGAATGATTTTATTTACATCCCGGTGAACCGTCGTTTTTCTCACCATTTTGTAAATAACGGAACCAGATAAATCATTCCTCTATATCTTCCCTTTCTAAAAACTGCGCGACCGTCATACATTTTGGATGTTCCATATCCAAACTTAAAAAGTCTTTATCGCCAGTGAGAATAATATCCACATCCGCCACAATAGCTGCATTCAGGATTGGCTGATCCTTTGCATCACGGATCAGTTTTTCCGCATGATCTACCGCTGGAATCAATTCATAAGCCATTTCCGCAAACAACACTTCTGCATCCGGCAGATATTTAGGTGCTTTTCGTCTCAAAATTTCCCGCAACTCCACGATATTTCGATCACACAACACTATTTCATAATGATCTGCGATATAAAGCAGCGCTTTTGCCGGTTTTGAACCCGGAAAGAGTAATGCAGAAAACAAAACATTTGTATCTATCAGTATCCGCATTTCACCGATCCTCTCCATAGCGTACTTCATCCACAAGAGCCTGAATGTCATCTTCGCTGGAAATCCCCATTGTTTCCGAAACTCCGGCAAAAGCAGCCTGAGCCTTTCGGATCGCCGCTGCGGAGGCGTTACTGACGACTATTTCCCCATTTTGGTTCTGAAGAAACAGGATTTTATCACCGGACTTCAAACCAAGCTGCCGCCGGACTTCCACAGGAACTGTAATTTGGCCATTTGCAGAAACTTTTGCCAAATTCATATACACTCCTCCTTTCAATTCTTGAGAAATAAAGTTTTCTTTGTTTCTTCTATTATATTTCATAAGATAAAGAAAGTAAACCTGTATGAACAAAAACAGGAAATTAGCAAACTCCCACTTCACTAAAATCATTTCAGTGAACAGTTTTCAAGAAATCAGCGAAATATCTGTTGTCTAAAATCATTTTAGTGAACAAAATTCGGAAATTAGTGAAATTCTTGTTCTCTAAAATCGTTTTTAGTGAATAAAATTTGGAAATTAGTGAAATTCTTGTTTCATAAAATTATTTTAGTGAACAAAATCCGGAAATTTAGTGAACTCCCTGTTTCATAAAATCGTTTCATGAAACAAAATCTCAAAATGAGGCAAACCTTCCATTTCCAAAATCTCCCCACACGCAGAAAGAGGAGCCCTTCCTCCTCCGGAAGTCTCCTCCTTCTGTTATCTACATCTCTATCTCTTTTTCCTGTCTATTATACCTCAAACAGCAGGTCTCCATAAGACGGCATGGGCCACAGATCCTTGTCCACGATGCGCTCCAGCAGGTCTACGGGGCGGCGAAGTTCTTCCATGGCGGGGACGAGGCGCTCGCGGCAGGCGATGGCTCTCTCTTTGGCGCTGCGGATGGACTTGCACTCGTCCTGAAGCTCGACGAGCTTGCTGTGGGCCGCTTTGATCTCGGACAAACGGCGGGACGCCTCCAAAAGGAGATCTCTCTGCACGCTGATTTCCGCCTCCGGGCAGACGCTCTGCACCTTGGCCATGGAGTCAGCCAGGCGGGCGGTGTAGCGGATGATAGCCGGAATAATCTGTTTTCCGGCAATGTTGGTCATGGCCAGGGCCTCGATGTGCACGATCTTGGCGTAGGAATCGTACTCTACCTCCGCTCTGGACTCCAGCTCCGCCTTGGTATACACGTGGAAGGTTTCAAACAGCTTTACCGCTTTCTCCGTGGTGAGGGCCGGGATGGCCTCCACCATACAGGAAATGTTGGGAAGGCCCCTTCTGGCTGCTTCCTTCACCCAGGATTTGGAGTATCCGTTTCCGTTGAAAATGATTCGTCTGTGCTCGGTGAGGAGCTTTTTGATCATGTCGTGGACAGCCAGCTGGAAGTCATCCGCCTTCTCCAGCTCGTCCGCCGCCTCCTTGAACGCCTCAGCCACAATGGTATTTAACACCACGTTGGCAGGGGAAACGGAATCGGAGGAGCCGACCATACGGAACTCGAACTTGTTGTTTGTAAAGGCAAAGGGCGATGTCCGGTTCCGATCTGTCACGTCCTGATCCAGATCCGGCAGCATGGCAACGCCGGTTTTTAAGGTGCCGCCCTGCTTGGAGTGGGTGGCCTCACCGGTGTCGCAGAGCTGGCTGATCACGTCCTCCAGCTGATCTCCCAGGAATACGGAAATGATCGCCGGCGGCGCCTCGTTTCCGCCCAGACGGGAGTCGTTTCCAACGTCGGAGGCGGATTCCCGCAGCAGATCGGCGTGAACATCCACCGCCTTTAAAATGCAGGCCAGCACCAGCAGAAACTGCACATTGTCGTGGGGGCTGGCGCCGGGGTTTAACAGGTTGATGCCGTCATCGGTGGTCAGGGACCAGTTGTTGTGCTTTCCGGAGCCGTTGACACCGGCAAAGGGTTTCTCATGAAGGAGACAGGTGAGGCCGTGACGGTCCGCTACCTTTTTTAAGGTCTCCATGATCATCTGGTTGTGATCCACCGCCAGGTTGACCTGGGCGTAGATGGGGGCCAGCTCGTGCTGGGCCGGGGCCGCCTCGTTGTGCTGGGTCTTGGCGGTGACGCCCAGTTTCCACAGCTCCCGGTTCACCTCGTTCATGAAGGAACCGATGCGCTCCCGGATGGCGCCGTAGTAGTGATCATCCAGCTCCTGCCCCTTGGGCGGCATGGCCCCAAACAGGGTGCGTCCGGTGTAAACCAGATCTTTTCTCTTTAAATATTTTTCCTTATCTACCAGGAAATACTCCTGCTCCGGCCCGACGGAGGGCACGACGCGGCTGGAGGTGTGGTTTCCAAACAGGCGCAGGATCCTTAAGGACTGCTCGTTGATGGCCTGCATGGAACGAAGCAGGGGGGTTTTCTGGTCCAGGGCCTCGCCCTTGTAGGAACAGAAGGCAGTGGGAATGCAGAGGGTCACGCCGATGGCGTCCTCCCGCAGAAAGGCCGGGGAGGTGCAGTCCCAGGCGGTGTATCCTCTGGCCTCAAAGGTGGCGCGCAGGCCGCCGGAGGGGAAGGAGGAGGCGTCCGCCTCGCCTTTGATCAGCTCCTTGCCGGAAAATTCCATGATGACCTTCCCGTCGGGGCCGGGAGCGGAAATAAAGGAATCGTGTTTCTCCGCGGTGATGCCGGTCAGCGGCTGGAACCAGTGGGTATAGTGGGTGGCGCCCCGCTCAATGGCCCAGTCCTTCATGGCGTGGGCCACCACATCCGCGATGGACGGATCCAGCTCCTTGCCGTTTTCTATGGTTTCCTTCAGTTTCTTGAACACGCTCTTGGGGAGGCGCTCTCTCATAACGCTTTCGTTAAATACATTCTTTCCAAATACTTCCGAAATGTTTATCCGTTCGCTCATCCTCTTTTTTCCTCTCATTTTTGTAAATGGCGGTCCTGCCGGCGGCCGGCGCGGAACATACCTCCCGCCGGAGGTTTCTGCGTCATAGATGACTCAAGAAAAGACGTTCTCCCCTTCCGGGAAGAACGCCTTCGTCCTTCTGATCTCGCTCAAGCTCAGGCCTTTCCAACGGAACCAAACAGCTCCATCTTCTCTTTTACGGTCTGCTTGATAGCCTCTGCGCCAGGAGCCAGGAGCTTTCTGGGATCGAATCCCTTGCCCTCTAAGTCCTTGCCGGCCTCAATGTATTTTCTCGTAGCTTCTGCAAAGGAAAGCTGGCACTCCGTATTTACGTTGATCTTCGCAACGCCAAGGCTGATGGCTTTCTTGATCATGTCCTCCGGGATTCCGGTGCCTCCGTGAAGCACTAACGGCATATCCCCGACTTCCTTCTTGATCGCCTCAAGCACGTCGAAACGAAGTCCCGGCCAGTTCTCCGGATATTTTCCATGAATGTTGCCGATGCCGGCAGCCAGCATGGTCACGCCCAGATCCGCAACCATCTTGCACTCTGCGGGATCCGCGCACTCGCCAAGGCCGACAACGCCGTCTTCCTCGCCGCCGATGGAGCCAACCTCTGCCTCCAGGGAAAGTCCCTTCTCCTCACAGATCTTTACCAGCTCCTGGGTCTTTGCCACGTTCTCGTCGATGGGATAGTGGGAGCCGTCGAACATGATGGAGGAAAAGCCTGCCTCGATGCACTTGTAGCAGCCCTCGTAGGAGCCATGATCCAGATGAAGGGCAACGGGAACGGTGATTCCCAACTCCTCGATCATAGCCTTTACCATAGCAGCAACGGTCTTAAAGCCAGTCATATACTTTCCTGCGCCCTCGGAAACGCCCAGGATAACCGGGGACTTTAACTCCTCTGCGGTAAGCAGAACGGACTTGGTCCACTCCAGGTTATTGATATTGAACTGACCTACGGCGTACTTGCCGTCTCTTGCTTTTGCAAGCATTTCTTTTGCTGAAACTAACATAATTTAGCACCTCCAATGAATGAAATGTATGATACATTCTGCCCCATATCATAACATATTTTTCCCCGTTTGAGAAGGGGACAAGGGCAATAAATTGTATCCGTTCAGCCACGCCTTCACATTTTGACAAATTTTTATGAAATGGGCTGACGGGAAACCTTCCGGAAGCTTTCCGCCGGGGCTTACGCCAGCGGGCAGCCTAAAAATTCCGCCACCTGTTTTTCCATGTCTGCCGGATCGCATTCTCTGGTGTGGCGCACCGGCGCGGTGCGGATCTCCTCCACGGCGGCGGGCACTGCCACTCCCGATATGCGGGACAGCTCGTCCACAATGGCGAATTCGTCCTTTTCCTGCCCTGGTCCGGCAATGGCCTCCAGGACGCTGCCGGAAAATTTGAAGGGGCTGGCGGTGGAGGCGATGATCATT
>OLRK01002047.1_pt1 | contig 13984 bp, 16 predicted proteins | sample 1672911 | NCBI WGS metagenome assembly OLRK01 (sample SAMEA3136736, study PRJEB25190) | human gut metagenome | biome: human gut; feature: human-associated habitat; material: faeces | place: Austria | collected 2013 | reverse complement strand
AGTATATTCCAAATAGTCAGAATTGCAATAGGTAACCTGAGCTGTTTTCAACTGCCAAGGCAAATCTTATTCGGTATGCCCGAAGATCGTCGCAAATGTATTCCTTCAATGGTAACAATCATGGAGATTAGTGTTTATCTGGAGATTACCAAAGGATAAATAGAAGCAGTATTAAAGCCGTTCACCACGCAGATTTTCCAGCGTGGCGAACGGCTTTTTTGCTGCCCCTATATTTACAGGTAGGAGGAATCGAAGAAGTCTTTTAATGTAATTCCCAAACCCTGACAAATTCTTTCAATCGTCTCTACGCTTAACTGCCCTCCTCGACGGGCAGTACTTTGGATTGTGGAGTACGATATCCCGCATTTTTTTGTCAACACACATAGATTCATATCACGCTCTTGCATCAAATCCTGAACACGCTTGATCGTATCCACGAAAACCCCTCCCATCTTTTTAGTTCAAAACTTTTCCAACGATCTCAAATCTTTGCTCTGGAGATATAAGGATTGGCGAATATTTGGTGTTAAGAGAGACCAAAACCGGTTGGTTATGCACCACGCCATAGCTGTCGGTAAGGAACTCTGCTTGGGATTTGTCTGGGGTATGTTCGTCGTATTTTTTCAGATATCCACAGTCATCATATACGAATATCCCGATATCCCCGCATTCAAGTTCTTCGCAGCGCTTCACCCATACAATCTGTCCGTTATGATAAGAGTGGAGCCTTTTGCAAGGCCCCGCTCTTATTGCTGCCGTTATGATGAGCAACTTGCCGCAGAAAAGCAGCGCACCGAGCGGGTGACCAAGCGCATTTTGACCAAGGAAGAAATGCCATCATCCGTTCCTTTATCGACTATGCCGGCAGTACGATCACAAAAAAACTGGAAACGCTGATGGCGGGTGGTTGCATCGTTGAGCGTGTGGATGAAAACCTGACCTATGATTATCTGCACGCCTCGGAAGATAACCTCTGGAGTACGCTGTATCTGACAGGGTATGGTCACGCATGCCGCCATAGCAGTCATATTGAAAGACATCCCGCCTGAAAGTGAAGGCTTTACTTTCAGGCGGGACTTTTTGTTTTTTATTATAAAGGCTAGTTCCTGTTCTTTGCGGAGATGGCCACACATTAAAGAACTTTGGCCCCATTGGCCGTCAACTTGAAGGTTGCTCCCAGCATATCGGCAGCCCCGCGGCACATCAGCATCCGCTGCAGGAAAATCTCAAAATATTCGTACATGCTGCAAATATCGGTGTCGATTTGCAGATTCAGCGAGATGACTTTTTTCTCGGTGTTGATCTTCAGGGTCTGGTCTGTGACCGCATAGTTGACCCGGTCATGGATGTCGAAGGATGCTTTGGGCTTTTCCCGCACACGGCTGCGGCGCACATCAGTCTTGTCGCCGATGATGAGTGCTGCCGAGATGGGATCCACGGCCCCGCCGGTGGATTCATCGTGGTTGGAAATGGCGGACACGATGGTGATGCGGTCCGGGACGCTCAGGTCATATTGCTTCAGAATCTCGTTGGCCAGTAGCCCGCCGTATTCGGCGTGACGGCTGCGGTTGATGGCGTTTCCGATGTCGTGCATATAGCCTGCGATCCGGGCAAGCTCGATGTCGTGCTCCGGATAGCCGAATTTTTTCAGGATGTGGGCGGCGGTCTCTGCCACCCGGACACAATGGGCTTGTGAGTGCTCGGTGTAGCCCAGCAGGCCTAGATTCTGGTTGCCTTTTTTCAGCAGTTCGTTGACTTCCTCATTGTGTTTGATGTCTTTATACGTCATGGTTCTCTGCCCCCGATTCATATATTAAAAGAAAGTATCTACTATTGTAAGATGATTTCGAGGCGGTTGCAATCAAATTGCGGTAAAATCTGTGTGCAGAAGCGATTTTACATATTCCAGACACATTCCTGATTTCTGATTTTACATTTGCACGGTACAATAAAAACGTTTGTATCATGCAATCCGAAGCATTCCGGTCAGAGAAAAGGAAGAGGAATATGGAAAACACCTATCATTGCTATGCAAACCGTGAGCTTTCGTGGCTGCGGTTCAACGAACGCGTTCTGGAGGAGGCAGAGGATTCCCGTCTGCCGTTGTGTGAACGGCTGAGTTTTTTGTCGATTTTCCAGAGCAATCTGGATGAATTTTTCATGGTGCGCATCGGCAGCTTGCAAGACCAGATGCTGCTGGACAAAAACGCACGGGAAAATAAGACGAATATGACCAGCGGCGAACAGATCGATGCAGCGCTGGCTTTTATCCACAAGCTGACAGCCCGCCGGGACGCTGCTTATAATGGTCTGCTGGAACAGCTTGCAGAGCAGGGGATCCGTCTGCTGGACTTTGCCCATATGGAGGAAGAAAGCCGTACCGAACTGGAAAAGCTGTTCCGGCAGGACTACCTGCCGCTGCTGTCCAGTTTCATCATCAGCAAAAAGCAGGCATTTCCGTTCCTGAAAAACAAGGGCATCTATGCGGTTGCGGTGCTGAGCACCAAGGCAGAAAAGAAGAAGATCGGCATTGTGCCCTGCGGCAATGAGATCTTCCCCCGGCTGGTGCCGGTGCCGGGCCGTACTGGCTGCTTTATCCTGTCGGAAGAACTGATCCTGCACTTCCTGCCACTGCTCTACAAGGGCTATAAGGTCACCAGCAAAACGCTGGCCCGCATCACCCGCAATGCGGATATTGACGCCGACCTGATCTATGACGAAGACCTGAACTACCGGGATCACATGGCCGAAGTGGTCAAGAAGCGCAAAAAGCTGGCACCTGTCCGTCTGGAACTGAGCCGTGAGATCGACGAAGAAATTATCCAGTCCCTGTGCAAAAACCTGAAACTGGACCCCAAGCGGGTGTTTGAATACGATTCTCCGCTGGATCACTCTTTCCTGTTCCAGATCGAGGATCAGCTGCGCAGCCACACCGACCTGTTCTTTGCGCCCCGCCACCCGCAGCCCAGCCCTGCACTGGACGAGCGCAAGCCCATCATTCCGCAGATCCTGGAAGAGGACAAGTTGATTCACTATCCGTATGAGAGCATCCGTCCCTTCCTGCAGCTGCTGCACGAGGCCGCCTGCGACCCGGACGTGGTCTCCATCAAGATGACTCTTTATCGTCTGGCCAACCACAGCAAGGTGGTGGATGCACTGGTGGAAGCCGCCGAAAACGGCAAGCAGGTGGATGTTCTGGTGGAGCTGAAAGCCCGCTTTGATGAGGAAAACAACATCGAGTGGTCCCGCCTGCTGGAACGTGCCGGCTGTCATGTGGTGTATGGCATTGAAGGGCTGAAAGTCCACTCCAAGCTCTGCCTGATCACCCGCAAAACGAAGGAGGGTATTTCCTTCATCACCCAGATCGGCACCGGCAACTACAACGAAAAGACCAGCCGCCTGTACACCGACCTTTCTTTCCTGACCGCATCCAAGGAAATCGGTCTGGAAGCCACCGAAGTGTTCCGCGCACTGGATCAGGGCGAAACGGTGGATTCGGTCAAGAACCTGCTGGTGGCGCCTCATTGCTTACAGAACCGTCTGCTGAATCGGATAGACGGTGAGATCAAAGCTGCCGCCCGCGGCGAGGGCGGCTACATCGGCATCAAGATCAACAGCCTGACCGACAAAGTGCTCATCAACAAGCTCATCGAGGCAAGTCAGGCGGGCGTCTACATCGATATGGTGGTGCGCGGCATCTGCTGCCTGCGTGCCGGTGTCCCGGATGAGACCGAGAATATCCATATCATCAGCATCGTGGGCCGCTATCTGGAGCATTCCCGCATCTACATTTTCGGACAGGGAGAGCGTGCCCGGTACTACATCGGCTCGGCAGACTGGATGACCCGCTCTACGCTCCGCCGCGTGGAAATCGCGGCTCCGGTCACGGCTCCGGCTCTGAAGGCACGTTTGCAGCACATCTTTGACACGATGCTGGCCGACAACTGCAACGCCCGCGTGCAGCAGCCGGACGGCAGCTATGTCCGCCGGATGCCCGGTGCCGATGCCGTGGATTGTCAGGCACAGTTCTACGAGGAAGCCTATCAGGCCAACGTGCACTCCAGTCTGAAGTGAGATGCACTCGGATTTCACACAGATTTGACCGCAGCACGGTTTCTTCGACTGGATTTCGATGATACAATTTTATTGTAGAATGAAATCGCAGAAAGGGAGAATCCTATGGAAGATTTCTGGAAATCCGTGCAGACGATACAGGCAGAACGCGGGGCGGATTACCGCGCCTTCTCTTTGTTCAGTGCAACGCATTGGGCAGAATTGCTGGGAGCAGCGGCGGTCATTTTTCTCTGTGCGGTGATCTACTACCGCTGCAGGGAAGTGACCCGGCATCAGATCCTTCGCGCTGTGTTTGTCCTGATGCTGGCCGATGAGTTTATGAAGCAGGCCGTCCTGCTGTACACCGGTCAATGGAACGTGACCTATCTGCCTCTCCACCTGTGCAGCATCAACATCTTTGTCTGCTGGTACGATGCCATACACCAGAGCCGTTGGAGCAAGGAAATCCTTTATGCGCTCTGTATTCCGGGAGCAGTGGTCGCAATGTTGAGCCCCTCATGGCAGCGGCTCCCGGTCTGGAACCTGCTGCATCTGCATTCCTATAGCATTCACGTTCTGCTGATCCTCTATCCGGTCCTTCTGCTTGCTGGCGGATTTCGCCCGCAGGTGCATCATATCCGCTGGGTACTGGCGTTTCTGTGTGCAATCGCAACGCCGATCTTTTTCCTGAATCGGCTGCTGAAAACAAACTTTTTCTTTCTCAATGATCCGCAGGGCAATGCGATTACTGCCTTTTTCGCCCACTGCTTTGGAGAACGTTTTTATCTACTGGGCTTTCTGCCGGTTCTTGCTGCAGTCCTGTTGCTTCTTTATCTGCCATGGTACAGGGCAGAGCGGCATCAACGTATGCTCTGTGCAAGAGATCAGGTTATAGCTTGAATGGCTCTGTGCATCAATTGAGTATCTTTCTTTTCTTCTTTCGTCCCGTCAAAGTCTGCTGCTTTGACGGGAATTTTTTATATCTAATTTTACAAAGGGTTTACACCGGAATGGTGGCTGTCACAGGACGGACGTGCTATGATAGAATTCGAATTTTTGAAGTGAAACGATATTTTTTGATTGACATAACAGAATCAAGAGGACAGATCATGCAGAAAAACTATGTGCAGGAAATTTTGAACATCATTCATGGCAATATACCTCAGGCTGAACTGGCCGAAAAACTGTCGGATTACCATGAAAAAGATCTGGCGGATGCTTTGGAAGCGCTCATGCCTGCAGAACGCAAGTCGCTTTATCCCATTTTGGGAGTAGACAAAGTGGCTGAGATCTTCGCCTATCTGGACGATGCAGAGCCGTATCTGAAAGAATTATCCAGAGATGAGGCTGCAAAAGTTATTTCCAACATGGACTCGGACGATGCGGCAGATGCGCTGGAAGACCTTGACGAGATAGACAAGGGTGAAATCGTCAACAAACTGGACAGAGATTCGATTGAAGACGTAAAGATGCTGCTTTCTTATAGCGAAGATGAGATCGGCAGCAAAATGACGACGAATTATATCCGCATCAAAAATGATATGACCATCCGGCAGGCTATGAGTGAGCTGGTCAAGCAGGCCGGGGAGAATGACAACATCTCTGTGTTGTACGTGGTGAATGAAAATGAACATTTCTATGGTGCAATCGACTTAAAAGATTTGATTATTGCACGTGCAGAAGATCCTCTTGCGGAACTCATCGTTGGGTCTTACCCCTACGTTACAGATCGGGAAAAAATCAGCGACTGTATCGAGCGCATTGTGGACTATGCGGAGCGCAGTCTGCCGGTGCTGAATGAGGCAGGCAAATTGATGGGTATCATAACATCGTCCGATGTGGTGGAACTGGTTGACGATGAGATGAGCGATGATTACGCAAAGCTGGGTGGTCTGACCGGCGAGGAAGATTTGAGGGAAAGCGTTTTTGAAAGTGTGAAAAAGCGTCTTCCGTGGCTGACCGCTCTGTTATTTCTTGGAATGCTGGTTTCCTCGGTCGTTGGCGCATTTGAATCGGTGGTAGCAGTGCTTCCGGTTGTGATCTGTTTTCAGTCTATGGTGCTGGGTATGGCGGGAAATGTCGGCACGCAGTCATTGGCCGTTACGATTCGAGTTCTGGTAGACGAAAATCTGACGGTATCCAAGAAATTTCAGCTGCTCTGGAAAGAAGTCAGAGTTGGATTGCTGAATGGTACGATTCTGGCCGTAATGGCGCTGAGTTTTCTGGGATGTTATATCCACTTTTTCAAAGGCTACGCTTGGAATACGGCACTTCTGCTGTCTGGCTGTGTAGGCGCATCACTTGTTGTCGCCATGGTCGTTTCCAGTCTGGTGGGCACATTGGTTCCGATGCTGTTCCATAAAATTCATATTGATCCGGCTGTTGCTTCCGGACCATTGATCACGACGATCAACGATTTGGTAGCGGTTGTCGTTTACTATGGCCTTGCAATGGTGGTGCTGATTGATCTGTTCCATCTTGCCTGACTTTCCTCTGGATGGGCTTATTTTCGGATATTTATATCTTCATGAAATCCCTGCTGGATCTTAAGGTTCAGCGGGGACTTTTTGTTGCCAAACTTTTACATGAGATTTACGCCACTGGGATAGTTTGCACAAATCCTTCGTGCTACCATAGAGCAGGTATCAAAAGTAGGAGTGCAAAATATGGAGATCAAGCTCGTTCATGTTACAAAATCCTTTGGCGCAAAGCAGGTGATCCAGCCTACCAGCTTTGTCATTCAAAGCGGCAGCCTGACCACATTGCTGGGACCTTCCGGTTGCGGCAAGACCACCCTGTTGCGGATGATCGCCGGACTGGAAACGCCGGACAGCGGTGAGATCTGGTTTGAGAATCGCTGTGTGTTCTCCTCGGAAAAGAAGATCAATATCCCGCCCGAAAAGCGCGGCCTTGGCTTTGTGTTTCAGGATTTTGCCCTCTGGCCGCACATGACTGTCTTTGAAAATGTGGCTTTTGGCCTGCGGGCGGCTGGCAAGACGGACAAATTGGACGAAAAGGTGAAAAATGCACTCCACGCTGTACAGCTGGATGATTTTGCCCAGCGGTATCCTCATCAGCTGTCCGGCGGTCAGCAGCAGCGTGTGGCATTTGCCCGCGCGATCGTCATTGAACCGGCCTGCATCCTGTTTGACGAGCCGCTTTCCGCACTGGACGCACTGCTGCGGGAAGAGATGCGCTCGGAACTGCGGACGCTGATCACCAAGTTGGGCATTACCGGCGTGTTTGTGACCCACGACCAGATTGAGGCCATGAGCATGAGCGATGCAATTGCGGTCTGTCACGCCGGAAAAATTGAGCAGTATGATACCCCGGAAAAAATCTATTCCCATCCGGCAACGGAGTTCGTGGCACGATTTGTAGGCTCTTCCAACTGGCTCGACCAGAATCATCTGTTCCGCCCGGAACAGGCACAGACGGTTCCCACCGAGCAGGCCGAAAAATACGATGCCGATGTCACGGCGGTGCAGTTCCTTGGCAGCAGCTACCAGCTACAGCTGAACCACAACGGACAGGACTGGACATATATCAGCCCCCGACGGGTCTCGGTGGGCGAAAAGATCTCGCTTTATCTGCCCCGTAGTGCCATCGTTGCCGTCTGAATCAGCTTCCTGCCGCAAGGTGCGGCTTGATGATACATCATTGGAAATGAAAAAGGAGAATCCTTATGCGTAATTATAAAATCAGCCGTCGTAATTTTCTTGCTGTGGCGGGTACTCTGACTGCCGCTGCCGCCTTGACCGCCTGCGGCGGCTCCGCAAGCAGCACGGTTGCTTCCAGCACAGCTTCTTCCAGCGTGGCAAGCGATAGCACTCCCGCTGCCGCATCCGGCACCGGCAAAGTGACGGTCTATATGCCTTCTCCGGCTGGTCTGGCCGATAAGCTGGCCGAGGGCTTTACGGCAAAGACTGGTATCGAGGTAGAGCAGTTTCAGGGCACTACCGGCGAGATCCTCGCTCGTCTGGAAGCCGAAGCAGCAAACCCTGTGGCCGATGTAGTGATTCTGGCTTCCTGGTCGGATGGTCTGTCCATGAAAGCAGATGACAAGCTGGAAAGCTACACCCCGGAAAACGCCGACCTCATCGTGGACGGCTGGCTGGAAAGACCTTGGCAACGCAGAGTATAAGGATCAGCTGGCCATCCCCGACCCGGAAAAGTCCGGTGCCTGCAAGGACTTTGTGGCAGGCTATGTGGTCAAGAATGGCTGGGATGATTTTCAGGCTATGGCCGACAACGGTATGACGGTCCCCGGCGCAAACAAGGCTGCACTGGAAGCTGTCACCACCGGCGAAGTGGGCATCCTTGTGGCCGGCGTGGACTACAACGCCTATTCTTCCAAGAATAAGGGCGAGCCGCTGGACATCTACTACCCGGCAGGCGGCACCATCGTGAACCCCCGCCCGGCAATGATCCTGAAAACGGCTCCCAACATGGACAATGCCAAGGCATTTGTTGATTATCTGTTCAGCGATGAGGCACAGCAGCTGGTGGCAAATGCTTATCTGCTGCCCGGCCGCACCGACATCAAGTGCGACAAGCGCAGCAATCTGGAGGATATTCCTCAGATCACGCCCGATTGGGACAAGATGATGGCGGAAGCCAGCGATGATGCCGCAAAGATCAACCAGATCTGCGGTGCCAGCAACGGGTAACGCTCCATGAAACAGACGAATCGTAAGGCGGATCTTCCGCTGCTGTTGCTGGCAGTGGTGTTGATCTTTCTGATCGTCTGTCCTGTGGGAATGATTTTTGCCAAGGCGGTCATGCAGAATGGCCGCCTTGACTTTTCTCCCGCTGTGCAGACGCTGTTGAACCCGGAAAACGCCCACATGATCGGCAATTCGCTGCTGTTGGGTGTGCTGGTGGTGCTGCTGTCTACTCTGATTGCCGCACCGCTGGCCTATCTGTTCTCCCGGACAAAGTTTGCCCGCTACCGTGTCTTTGACATCCTCTTTATGATCCCGTTCATGACGCCGCCCTACATTGCCTCCATGGGCTGGATCTTATTTATGCAGAAAAAGGGGCTTTTGCAGCAGCTGATCCCCGCAGCTGCCGGGTGCGAAAAGATCTTCTTCACTCTGGGCGGTTTGGTGCTGGTGATGAGCCTGCACGTTTTTCCGTTCATGCTCACCATGCTCAAAAACGCCATGCTGAATATCCCCTCCAGTCTGGAAGAGGCAGGTGCTGTGTTTGGGGCCGGATTCTCTGCCCGGATGCGCAAGATTTTTCTGCCGCTGCTCTCCGGCAACTACGCCATCGGTGCGCTGCTGGTGTTTGTGAAAACGCTGTCTGAATACGGCACGCCTTCTACGCTGGGCAAGCGCATCGGGTTTGAGGTGTTTACCACCGAGATCCACCGCCACGCCACCGTAGCCCCCATCGACTTTGGCAGTTCAGCCACGCTCTCCTCCGTGCTGGTAGGCATCTGTCTGTGTATGTGGATGCTGCAAAATTACATTACCACGCGCAAAAGTTACAATTTGGTCAGCGGCAAGGGTGCCCGCCGCGTAGAGCAGTCCATGGGCAAAGGAGCCACCGTCGCTGCGTGGGCATATATCGTTCTGGTGCTGCTGATTGCAGTTGGGGTTCCGTACTTCTCGGTCATTTCCACATCTCTCATCAATCTCCGCGGCTACGGTCTGGCACCGGGCAACTTTACCATCGCACATTATGTAGAACTGTTCACCGAGAACGAAAAGGGATTGAGTGCTCTGAAGAACAGCGTTTTTCTTGCGGTCACTTCGGCTACCATCTGTGCAGTGCTGGGCACTCTGCTGGTATTGGCGGTGCGGAAGTCGCACTCCAAACTGCGCAAGGTGGTAGAAGCCATTGGTCTGCTGCCGGAAATGCTGCCGGGTATTGTATTGGTCATTGGAATTATGCTATTCTGGAACCAAATCTACAACATCCTGCCGCTGTACAACACTATTGGCATCATGGTTCTGGCCTATGTGGTGCTGTTTCTTCCCTATACGGTGCAGTACGTCACTTCGTCCTTTACCCAAATCAGTGACAGCCTGATGGCGGCAGGACAGGTGTTCGGCGGAAGCCCGGTTTACATCCTGCGGCGTATCACCCTGCCGCTGATCCGGCAGGGCATCGCCACCGGCTGGATGATGACCTTCATCATCGCTTTCCGGGAACTGGTAACGGCAAGTCTGATCGCTCCGCCCAACACACTGGTGGTCTCCACCTTTATCGTGCGGGAATTTGAGCAGGGCAGCGTTTCGGTTGGCATGGCGATGGCGGTGCTGTGTGTGTTGTTTTCGACCACGGCACTGCTGATCTTGAACACGGTGATCGATCATCGGAAGGTGCATTGAGATGGAACTTTTTATTGCCGGGGGCTGCGGCGAACATGGCCGCAACTGCTTTTATGTGGAACAGAATAGTGCTGCTTTTCTGGTGGATTGCGGTCTGCTGGCTGGCGCAGAGGACGACCTGCCCCGGCTGAATGCAGAGCAGATTCAAAAACTGCGGGCTGTCTTTCTGACCCACAGCCACGCAGACCACACCGGGGCGCTGCCGTGGCTGGCGCAGCAGGGGTATCAGGGGCCGGTCTATGCTACGCTGCCTACTCTGACCCAACTGCCCTTTTCCTTGAATCATATCCAAACGCTGGAAAGTCTCTGCCCTTGCAAAGGCTCCGGCTCTGTGCCGGAACTGCCCGGCCTGCAGGTCACATGGGGGCGTTCCGGGCACTGCGCAGGCAGCGTCTGGCTGCGATTTGAATGGAACGGAAAGAGCATTCTCTTTTCTGGCGACTATGCAGAGCACAGCCCGCTCTACCCCTGTGACCCGCTGCGGAGCCAGACGGCAGATCTGGCCGTTCTGGATGCGGCTTACGGCAGCACGGACGCAGACTGGAACACTTGCGTCAAAAAACTCTGTGTGGAGACCGTGCAGTGCCTGAAACAGACACAGCTCCTGTTCTTCCCGGTGCCGAAATATGGCCGAGGGCCGGAGATCCTTCTGTTGCTGAAACGCTTTGCACCGAATCTGAAATTTTACGGCGATGCGCATTTCCTTCGTCAGCTACAGCAGATCCAGCTGGGTGGACCGTGGCTGTTGCCTGTGCCGCCGCATTTTGCGGACTGGGTGCAGCCGGATGCTTTCCTCAGCCGGGAAAAAGGCGTTGTCTTTCTCAGCGGACCGCAGCTGGCAGGAAAAGCCGGGCAGCGCGCCCGCGAAATGGTGGCGCACGGAGCACACGGCATCATGACAGGCACCCCGGATGCGGGCAGCCTGAGCGCAGAAATGCTGAAAAACGGGCAGATGCTCTTCCTGCGGTATCCGGTGCATCTGGATGCAATGCAGTGCCGGGAGCTTGCGGAAAAGAATCAATTTGGCCGGGTAATCCCATATCACAGCCCGGAGATTGATTGCCCGTGTTTCTTTTTGCTATAATTGTTGCTATGATCGTACTGGCCGATTTGCTCCATCTTGTTTATTAAAAACAAAAAAACAGGGTGCGCCCACCCGGACGTACCCTGCCAAAAGCCACAGACAAGAATGATATGTACAGCAGGGAGTTCCCCAGCGGGAACTTCCTGCTTCTCTTTTCCAGCAAGATGAACCTGTTCCGCCTGCCATGCAGCAAACTCACGCTGGCCTTCCTCGCTGTTCCAGCAGGCAAGGATGGCTGGGTAGAATGCCCGTGCCAAACGATCGATGACTTCATCAGGGTAAATGAGGCACGCTTCGATGGCAGTGTATAAATCGTCAAATGCGGACAGGCTATCCATGATTTTAACACTCCCGAACTTCGTACTTTTTATGCGACGAGAAGGCATATGTTTTTTGCGTAGTACAGTATAATAAGCAAAAGTTTATTGTGCGAAAGTGAGGAGCGGCGGCGGATAATATTCTGAATACTATAACCGCCCACCGTAAAGAACGCAACTGGTCACTTTATGATTTAGCAACTCATACAGAGATGAAATCGACCACTATTTCCACACGGTATAATGACAATGCGATCCCGTATATTCCTTCAATAGTAATGAGCATGGAGAATAGCGTTTATCTGGAGGTTGCCAAAGGATAAATAGAAGCAGTATTAAAGCCGCTCACCGTGCAGGTTTCCAGCATGGTGAGCGGCTTTTTACTACAAATATGAGGAATCAAAGAAGTCTTTTAGTGTAATTTCCAAACCCAGACAGATTCTTTCAATCGTCTCTACGCTTAACTGGCCTCCCCGACGAGCAGTGGTTTGGATCGTGGAATACGATATTCCGCATTTCTTTGCCAACACACACAGATTCATATCACGCGCTTGCATCAAATCCTGAACACGCTTGATCGTATCCACGAAAATCCCTCCCATCTTTTTAGTTCAAAACTTTTCCAACAACCTCGAATCTTTGCTCTGGAGATATAAGGATCGGTGAATATTTGGTGTTAAGAGAAACCAAAACCGGTTGGTTATGCACCACGCCATAGCTGTCGGTAAAGAACTCTGCTTGAGACTTATCTGGGGTATGTTCATCGTATTTTTTCAGATATCCACAGTCATCATATACGAATATCCCGATATCCCCGCATTCAAGTTCTTCGCAGCGCTTCACCCATACGATTTGTCCGTCATGATAACGCGGCTCCATACTATCGCCACTAACGTATATCCCAAACTCAGTCCCTGCCGGAACGCTACTGGCAGGCACCTGTATCTGTTGAAACATTTCACCTTCAAGAAAAGCTCCTAGACCTGCCGATACTGGCAACTCTGATACTGGCATCGTTATGCAGTCGATTTTCGCAGGCTCTTCTGTGCCTGGCTGGTAGCGCCGAGATGCAATCAAGTCCATTTCGTACTCGGCGACTTTTTTTTGCCCGATGGCATTTAGAAGGGCGGGTTTCTGAAAGGTCTTTGTAAAGTAGGAAGGTCCTTCCTTGATGTTCAATGCGTGGCAGATTGCAACCAGTTGGTAGATGCTGGGAGTGGTGTATCCTTTTTCCCATTTACTGATTCCCTTGTCACTGACATCGACGCCATAGTGGCGGAGAAGTTCGGAGAAAGTTACAAGTGAATAGCCATTCCTTTTTCGTACAGCTGCGAGAATCAGACCAACCTCATTACTATCCCTTGCGGCGACTGCATCATAGCGCACTGTGGATGGGGCTATGTGCATTTTGGTGAGCGCAGTTTTCTTTTTCATAGCAAGAACACTCCTTTGTGATCCGGTAGCTCTATTATAGTATAGAAAACATAAGAAATCAACAAGAAATCTCCAAAATAGCGACAAATACGTAATCGGCATCTCCATAAAGTAGGTGTATAATCGAATCAAATCCACGAATAACAGCTTTTTGGTGTTAACACTGCGCCGAAAATGTGCTTGTTTGGTGTTTTCTCTGAGAGGTGATATTATGAAAAAAGAAAATGTAAGATGCCCAATGTGCGGAACCATGAATTATGATGTGGATCTTGATGAAACCGGTGGCTGGACAAAATGCCGTCTGTGCAAAGCAGTGACCTGCTCTATGGAAGAGTGGAAAAAACATACAGCGTCCGTTCCTCTGTTAAACGAAAAACAGCTCGTGGCACGCAGTATGATTCGCAAGTAATGCACGCTGCATTCTGATAAATCTGAAAAAAGGAGGAATTCTGATGTGTGGTGATTACAACCTTCGCCGTGAGAAAAGATACGTCGAAGTGGATGTTCGTTTTACTCCTGACGGCAAGATCCGTCCTCTTGCCATAAACTATGACAAGACTCGCACTTATGGAATTGATCGTGTCTTGGCAGTCAAGCACGGTACATCACGTTTTGGCGTGAAAGGACATTGCTTCACCTGCCTAATTTGCGGGCAGAAGCGGAATCTTTGGCTTGAAAAGGGCAAGTGGTTCGTGGAAGCCTACTGTGCCACATCAGAAGGTAGGGCTTCATAATGGCAAGATACTTATCGCGTG
>OLRK01002046.1_pt1 | contig 13985 bp, 11 predicted proteins | sample 1672911 | NCBI WGS metagenome assembly OLRK01 (sample SAMEA3136736, study PRJEB25190) | human gut metagenome | biome: human gut; feature: human-associated habitat; material: faeces | place: Austria | collected 2013 | reverse complement strand
TCTTCATAGGGCGGACGCCCGATGCTTCTTGTCCGCTGTAAGCGGGCAAGAAGATGCACGGCTGAACTGTTACTAGTTTCCGGGTATCAGTTCAAAAAAGCATTGAGTTTCCTCCTGGATTGGGTGTATACTAAAGCTGTGTTCCACAAATTATGAAGGGATGCAGAATTTACTTAAAAGGAGAGGAAAAACATGATTTTTGATGAGAAAAAGAACCTGGACTTTTACAGAAATTTAGGAGTGAACGGAAGATATGCAAAGGCTGTAGACTTTTTACAGAATACAGACCTGGCAGCACTGGAGCCTGGAAAGCATGAGATCGACGGCACAGAGGTATATGCCAACGTAGCTGAGTATACTACGATCCCATGGGAAGAGGCAAAGTATGAGGCACATGAGCATTACACGGATATTCAGTATGTAATTGAGGGAAGCGAGATCATGACCTACGCTCCAACTCATGAGATGGTTGTAAAGACCCCTTATAATCCTGACAAGGATGTTGTATTCTATGAGAATTCCACTCCTGGCCTTCAGATGGAGGTCAAAGCAGGACAGTATGTTATCTTCCAGCCATGGGATGCTCATAAGCCAAAGGCAGCCAACGGACAGCCTGCTCCGATCAAAAAGGTAATTGTAAAAATCAAAGAGGACTAATAACTGGCTGAAAAGGGCATCTCAGCATTTTTGAAAACGTTCATCAGCAGTTAAAATAATGGAAGAAATTGCCTCCCTGCAGGAAGAAACCGGCGATCGGAACGGGAACTGCAGGGAGGTATTTTTCATCTCAAAAATTCGCAAATGCGAACCCGAAACGAATATATAAAAAATGGATAAATTATGCAGGGAATCGTTGACTTTTTAACAATTAGGTGAGATAATATGTACAAGTTCGGTTTTATAACCGGCACACTTTTTATCACATCTCATTCCTACAGGAGGTAATATTTATGGAAACATATGGTCTGGAAAAATTAGGAATTATTAATCCGACAGCAGTTTACCGCAATCTGACCCCTGCACAGTTAACAGAAGCAGCTCTGCGCAGAGGAGAAGGAACTTTAAGCAATACAGGAGCACTGGTAGTTACAACTGGAAAGTATACAGGTCGTTCCCCACAGGACAAGTTTATTGTTGATACTCCGGCTGTTCATGACGAGATCGCATGGGGCAAGGTAAACCGTCCGATCTCCAAGGAGAAATACGATGCGATCCGTGCAAAGATGGTTGCATATCTTCAGAATCGTGAGATCTTTATTTTTGATGGTATGGCAGGAGCAGATCCGGCCTGCACAAAGAAGTTCCGTATTGTAAACGAGCTGGCAAGCCAGAACCTGTTTATTCATCAGCTGCTGATCCGTCCGACTGAGGAAGAGCTGGCAAACTACGGTGAGGCTGACTTCACCATTATCGCAGCACCAGGCTTTAAGTGCATACCTGAGATTGACGGTGTTCACTCTGAGGCAGCAATTATTGTAGATTATGAAGCAAAGGAAGTTATCATTGCAGGTTCCCAGTACGCTGGCGAGATCAAGAAGAGCGTATTCTCTGTAATGAACTATCTGATGCCAAAGGAGAACGTGCTTCCAATGCACTGCTCCGCAAACATGGATCCGGAAACACATGAGACTGCTGTATTCTTCGGTCTGTCCGGAACTGGAAAGACAACCCTGTCTGCTGACCCTAACCGCCGTCTGATCGGTGATGATGAGCATGGCTGGTCTGAGCATGGAATTTTCAACTTCGAGGGCGGATGCTACGCTAAGTGTATCAACCTTGATCCGGAAGGTGAGCCGGAGATTTACAACGCGATCCGTTTCGGAAGCCTTGTTGAGAACGTAGTTATGGATCCGGAAACAAGAGAGTTTGATTTCTTTGACGGAAGCCTTACAGAGAATACACGTGTTGGATACCCTGTAAACTATATCTCCAACGCACAGATCCCAGGCGTAGGCGGAATTCCAAAGGTAGTTATCTTCCTGACAGCAGATGCATTCGGCGTACTGCCTCCGATCAGCAGACTGGATGAGAACGCAGCTATGTATCACTTTGTAACTGGCTTTACTTCCAAGTTAGCTGGTACAGAGCGCGGAATCACCGAGCCGCAGCCAACCTTCTCTACACTCTTTGGCGAGCCATTTATGCCAATGGATCCATCTGTATATGCAAATATGCTGGGTGAGAAGATTGAGAAGTACAACACAAAGGTTTACCTGGTTAACACAGGATGGACCGGCGGCCCTGCATCAGGCGAAGGCAAGCTGGGAAGCCGTATGAAACTGAAATACACCCGTGCAATGGTAACTGCTGCATTAAACGGTGACTTTGATAATGTTGAGTATAAGCATGATGACGTATTCAACCTGGATGTACCTCAGAGCTGCCCGAATGTACCAAGTGAGATCATGAATCCACGTGATACATGGGAAGATAAGGCTGCTTATGATGCACAGGCTAAGAAGCTTGCAAAGATGTTTGCTGACAACTTCGCATCCAAGTATCCGAATATGCCAAAGAACATTGCTGAGGCTGGCCCAAAGGCTGACTAATACAGCAAGCTCAATTAAATATTGTATTTTATTTTCCCCTGGAAGTGTCTTCTTCCAGGGGATTTTTGCATTATGAAGGGGTGCGGCGCTTTTGTCCGCTGCTCTAGGTGTTCAGAAAACCGTAAGAAAGATTCAATTGCAGTTTCGAAACGGTCAGGTTATACTGAGTGTATCAAAACTGTACTAATATAATTAATACGGTTAGTACAGGCATCATGAAATACAGGATAGGAGGGCAGAAAATGATCGTACTGGACTATAAGGACCGGCGCCCACTGTATGAGCAGATTACGGAGCGGTTCCAGGAGCTGATGCTTAAGGGCGTGCTGCCCGAGGAAGCACAGCTGCCTTCTGTGCGCAGCCTGGCCACAGAGCTGGCCATTAATCCTAATACGATCCAGAGGGCCTACGGAGAGCTGGAGCGTCAGGGATATATTTATTCGGTTAAGGGGAAAGGAAGCTTTGTGTCAGATTATGGCCGTATCCGCCAAAAACAGAAGGCAGAGTGGGAAAAAGAATTTGATGCAGCTGTAAAGCGTGGCTTTTTCCTGGGAGCAGAGAAAGAGGAGATGGCTGAGCGCATTTACAGTATGGAACAGAGGATGAAAGGAGAAGGGGGAGAGAAAGATGATTGAAGCTGTAAATCTTACAAAGCGGTTTGATGAGATCGTGGCAGTGGATCATATAAACGCTACCATTAAAGATGGAAGTGTATTTGGTCTCATTGGAACCAATGGTGCAGGCAAATCTACATTTCTGCGTCTGGCAAGCGGTGTGCTGAAGCCGGATGAAGGCCGCATTACCATAGATGGAAGAGAGATATTCGAGGATGAGGCCTCAAAGCGGCGTTTCTTTTATATTTCTGATGAGCAGTTCTTCTTTAGTAATGCAACACCTGAGGAAATGATGGGATTTTATAAAAAGGTGTATGAAGGCTTTGATGTACAGCGGTTCCACAAGCTGATGGACAGCTTTGGACTGGATGAAAAAAGAAAGATCCATACCTTTTCCAAGGGTATGAAAAAGCAGGTCTCCGTTATCTGCGGCGTCTGCGCTAACACAGATTACCTTTTTTGCGACGAAACCTTTGACGGTCTTGACCCGGTTATGCGCCAGGCAGTAAAAAGTATTTTTGCAGCGGACATGGAGGATAGGAATTTAACTCCTATCATTGCCTCCCACAACCTGAGGGAGCTGGAGGATATCTGTGACCATGTAGGCCTTCTGCATAAGGGGGGTATCCTGCTGTCAAAGGATCTGGATGAAATGAAGCTGAATATCCATAAGCTCCAGTGCGTGCTGCCGGCAGGGATGAAGGCAGAGCAGCTGTTGGGGCTTGAGATCTTAAAAACGGAGGAACGGGGACGCCTGCTCACCCTGACAGTGCGGGGGGCAAGGGAAACGATAGAGACAGTGATCGCTTCCTATCACCCTGTATTCTATGAATGTATCCCTCTTTCTCTGGAGGAGATTTTTATCAGTGAAACGGAGGTGGCCGGATATGACATTAAAAAGCTGGTTTTTTAAGCTGCAGCAGGAGGATTTAAAACGCCGCCTGTGGGCGATCGCTCTTTTATTCCTTGCATGTTTTTTTGTACTGCCTGTGGGCCTTGCTATTACAATGGAAAATGCGGCAGCTACGAATTATTACAGATACAATGACTGGGAGCCCCTGGTTAATGACGGAACCTTTCTGACAGAGCAGTTTGAAGCGATACTGGTCCGCGCGAAGGCGGAAGCTGCTATGGAGCATATCCGGTTTGGAAATGGGATGCTGGTGTTCCTTCTGGTAACTGCGTCCATCGTGATGGGTATATCCAGCTTTTCTTATCTTCACAATAAGAAAAAGGTGGATTTCTACCACAGCATTCCTGTAAGGCGGGAGAAGCTGTTTCTGGTGCAGTTTATAGATGGCATTCTTCTAACGGCTGGAGCCTTTGGAATAAACCTTATACTGGCGGTTATGGTGGCGGCTTTTTATGGAGTTCATGGGAACCGGGTGGTTTCGGCAGCACTTGCAAGCTTCGGCCTCAATATGCTGTATTACTGCCTGAATTATTCGGTGGTGGTAATTGCGGTGCTCCTTACAGGAAATACGATCATAAGCCTTATGGGAACGGCAGTTTTTTTCTTCTTTATGCCGGCAATGTCCCTGATTTTAACCCATTATGTTTCTGTATTCTTTGTGACAGCCCCTTCCAGCAACTGGATCGCCCAGTCTCCCCTTATCTGGATGATGGAGCGGATGTCCCCTCTGTACGTGAATCTGGCGTCTCTGGGGATCGATCTGGAGAAAATGGGATTTCCTTGGATGCAGTCAGTGGTGGATGGCGCAGCTTTCCTGCTTTTGAGTCTGGCGGCCTTTTTCCTTTACCGGATCCGTCCTTCTGAAGCTGCGGGAAAAGCAATGGCCTTTAAAGTCAGCATGGCTCCCATACGGATCCTGCTGGTGCTTGGCGCAGGAATGGGCGGAGGAATGTTTTTCTGGTCTTTGCAGAGCCAGGTAAAATGGGGCATCTTTGGAGTTGTCTGTGCTACGCTCATATGCCATTGTACCATTGAAATTATTTATCAGTCAGATTTTAAAAAACTGTTTTCTCATAAGATACAGCTGGCGGGATGTCTGGCGGCAGGCTGTCTTCTGTTCCTGGGCTTCCGGTATGACTGGTACGGCTATGATTCTTATATCCCCTCAGAGGATAAGATCGCTTCCATGACGGTAGACCTGGCCCTTGATTCTGGATATCAGGATGACTGGTCCTGCTATGTGGAAGAAGAGGAAAATGAGTACGGAGAAAGGTCTCTGGTTCTAAGGCGCAGAGGCCGTCAGGAATATCTGGAGGAAAAGGGAAGCCTGACAGAAGTGAAGAATGCCCTTCTTCTGGTGGAGGAGGGAAGGAGCAAGGCCCTGGCTGAGCGGGAGTTACAGTTGGGGGAAACAGCACGCGTAAAGGTGGCTATGGATTCGGCTGCTTCCAGCATTAGTGTTATCGGCGGGGCAGACGGGCCTACCTCTGTGTTTGTGGCAGGAAAAATAGGACAGGAAGAGAAACAGAAGGAAGAATATTACACGAATATGGAGGTGTGCTATACCTTAAAGAGCGGAAGGAAGGTAAGGCGCAGGTATAATCTGTACCTGTCCAATGCGCTGGAGGCTTACGATAAGCTTTACAGCCAGGAGGAGTACAAAAAGGGTATTTATGCCTGGATACAGGAGCAGACACCGGAAGATCTGTCCATGGTATATTATCAGGAGGGCGGTGAAAAGATCCGTTATACAACCAGGGAGGCATCTGAAATAGAGGCGCTGCTTTTGGCCTACCAGGCAGATATTATGGAGCTTACGCCGGAAGTAAGGCGCAGGGAAGACCCGATCGCTTCCTTGCGTTTTATAAGGCAGGATATAGAAGCTCTGATAAAGCAGCGCCAGAACCGGAGGGAGATCATGATCGCCAGGACGGTTCAGGGGAAGGATCCAAAGGCTTACCATATGGATGAAGATGAATTCAGGATGGAGCTTTTGAATCTTACAGGGCAGTGGCCTGTATATCCTTCTTTTAAACGCACCATAGAGGTGCTGAAACAGCAGGGAGTGGATCCGGGTACCTTTTTCTCCTGGGAAAATATAGAAAAAATAGAAATGCGGGCTGAAAATTTCCTGGGGGAGACAGAAAAACATCAGGTCATCTATCCCGAGGGCCAGGAGCTGGAAGCCATTCAGAAGGAAAATACCTATTATCAGAAGGATGGTTCCCTGATTTTTCAGGGGGAGGAGGCTTTAAAGACTGCCATGGAAGCAATGGCAGACAGTAATCTTTCTTACTTAAACGGGTTTAATGGCGCTGCCCGTCTCCCAGGGGCAGAGATTTACTGGAAGGATGGAAGCGTCAGTGACGGACTGTTCCCGGATGATTACCTTACGCCTCAGCTAAAGGAGCTTTTTCGGGGGCTTCCCAGGACAGAGGAAATCTTTGCCGGCAATCCTTAAAACTGAATTGACAATCCGCTGAATGAAAGCTACAATACAGAAATAAAAGGTAACAGACAGCCATGGGAAGATACATGGCTTGGCTGTTGCGATATAAGGATGAAAAGGCGGGACAAACATGATGATTTCAGAAAAGATGAAGCCTCTTGTAAACAACAATTCTGCTATACGGGCAATGTTTGAGGAGGGAAAGCGGCTTGCAGCGATCTACGGGGCTGAAAATGTATATGATTTCAGTCTTGGAAATCCCAATGTACCTGCGCCTAAGGCAGTGAATGAGGCTATCTGTGATATTGTAAAAAGTGAGGATTCCTGCAGGGTTCATGGATATATGAGCAATGCCGGTTTTGAGGAGGTGCGGCAGATCATTGCCGATTCCTTAAACCGTCGTTTTCATACCCGTTTCCATGAGGGGAATATTCTTATGACCGTTGGGGCAGCCAGCGGTCTTAATGTGATCCTGAAAACGGTTTTAAATCCGGAGGATGAGGTGATCGTTTTTGCCCCATACTTTGTGGAATACGGGAATTATGTAAGGAATTTTGACGGGAAGCTGGTTGTGATCCCTCCAAATACAGCGGATTTCCAGCCGGATCTAAAGGCCTTTGAGAAACAGGTTACACCCCGGACAAAGGCGGTTATTATCAATACGCCAAATAATCCGACGGGTGTTGTCTATTCGGAGGAAACCTTAAAAAAGCTGGGAGAGGTGCTTTATGAGAAGCAGAGGGAGTATGGAAACCAGATTATACTGATTTCTGACGAGCCTTACCGTGAGCTGGCGTATGATGGGGTTTTCGTGCCCTATGTTACAAAGTTTTATGACAATACGGTTGTCTGCTACTCTTACAGTAAATCTCTGTCCCTTCCGGGGGAGAGGATTGGATATCTGGTGATCCCGGATGAGCTGGAGGATGCTGCCCAGGTATTTCAGGCGGCAGCCATTGCAAACCGGGTAATGGGCTCTGTCAATGCGCCGTCCCTGATGCAGCTGGTAATTGGGCGCTGTGTGGATGAGCAGGTGAACCTGGAGGCCTATGACAGGAACCGGAATCTTCTGTATGATGGCTTAAAGAAGATGGGATTTTCCTGCATCAAGCCACAGGGGGCTTTTTACCTCTTTGTAAAATCACCGGAACCGGATGAGGCCCGTTTCTGTGAGGCCTGCAAAAAGGAACATATCCTGGTAGTTCCGGGAAGCTCTTTTGCCTGCCCGGGCTATGTGCGCATATCCTACTGCGTATCCTATGAACAGATTGAACGTGCCCTCCCGGCATTTAAGAGGGTGGCACAGGAGTATGGGCTGTAAAGGAGGAAAACGGATGAAACCCTGGGAAGCAAATCTGCGCCGGGTGGTTCCCTATGTACCGGGGGAACAGCCAAAGGGCAGCAATCTTATTAAACTGAATACCAATGAAAATCCTTACCCGCCTTCGCCCCTGGTGCAGCAGGTTCAGCTTGAAATGGAGACGGATGATCTGCGTAAATATCCTGATCCGGGGGCATTGTGCCTGGTCCGCAGCCTGGCAAAGTATTACGGGCTTCAGGAAGATCAGATATTTGTGGGCGTAGGCTCGGATGATGTGCTGGCAATGGCATTCCTTACCTTTTTTAATTCAGGAAAGCCGGTGCTGTTTCCGGATATCACTTATTCCTTCTATAAAGTATGGGCGGACTTGTTCCATATTCCCTATGAAACACCGGCTCTGGACAAAGATTTTGCCATTGTATCCGGGGACTATCAAAGGGAAAACGGTGGTGTGGTTTTTCCAAACCCCAATGCGCCGACAGGGCTTTATATGCCCCTGGAGCAGGTGGAGGAGATCATAAAGGCAAATCAGGATGTAATTGTGATCGTGGATGAGGCTTATATTGATTTTGCAGGCCCCTCTGCCAGAGAGCTGCTTGATTCCTATGAAAACCTTTTGGTGGTACAGACCTTCAGCAAATCCCGCTCCATGGCAGGGCTGCGCATTGGCTTTGCAATGGGCCATCCGGACTTGATCCGTGCATTAAATGATGTAAAGTATTCCTATAATTCCTATACCATGAACCTGCCCTCCCAGTGTATGGGCGTGGCTGCTGTGGAGGATAAGGCCTATTTTGAAAAGCGGGTAAGGCAGATCATTGACACCAGGGAGCGGGCAAAGCTGCGCTTAAAGGAGCTTGGCTTTTCGTTCCCGGATTCCCAGGCAAATTTTCTGTTTGCCTCCCATAAAAGTGTTCCTGCGTCAGCGCTTTTTGAGGCGTTGAGACAGCAGCAGATTTATGTGCGTTATTTTAACGCCCCAAGGCTTGATAACAGCCTGCGTATTACCATTGGCACTGATGAAGAGATGGAGGAGCTGTTTACCTTCCTTGAGGCGTATTTGCATAGTGTAAATGGAAATGGGGATGAAGCGGATGAACGAGGAAAATAAAGGCTTAAGTTATTATGTGCGCCTTGTGCTGAATCTGGTATTTCCGATGATAGGCTGGATCCTGCTCTGTCTTCTGGGGCCGAAGCTGTTAAAGTTTTTTATGCCCTTTGTGGTTGGCTGGATTATCGCAATGCTTGCAAATCCCCTGGTACGGTTTTTAGAGCGGCGGGTGCGGTTGGTGCGGCGCCACAGCTCCATTATGATCGTGGTAGCTGCCCTGGGGCTGGTGATCGGTCTGCTCTATCTCATTATTTCCAGAAGTATCCATCTTCTGGGCAGCTTCCTGCAGGATCTGCCGGATCTGTACCAGCAGATGGAAGCAGATGTGCTTGCCAGCCTTGAGCAGGCAAAGGGGCTCATGGGCTTTCTCCCGTCAGGCATGCAGCAGGCCTGGGATGAATTTGGAAGCAACCTTGGTGTCTATCTTGGAAAGGCAGTAGGGGAGTTTGCAAGCCCTACCGTGGAGGCGGCAAGCTCTGTAGCCAGAAGTATCCCCGGGCTTCTTGTTTATTTTGTAGTTATCATATTGTCAGCCTATTTTTTCTTAAAGGACAGGGAGCATCTGTTAAAGTCAGCCAGGCGTTATCTGCCGGAATGGGCTGAAAATTACAGTGTTTATTTAAAATGTGAGGTGCGCCATCTGATCGGCAGCTATTTTATGGCGCAGTTTAAGATCATGGCGGTAGTCTGGGTTGTACTGACAGCCGGTTTTTTGGTGCTTGGAATTGGATATGCGCCTTTGTGGGCCATACTTATTTCACTGCTGGATTTTTTGCCTGTGTTCGGCACAGGAACGGTGCTGATCCCATGGGCTTTGATCAAGCTTTTAGGGGGGGAGTATGCCTTTGCGGCAGGACTTGCACTGATCTATGTCCTTACGCAGGTGATCCGGCAGCTGGTGCAGCCAAAGCTGGTAGGCGACAGCATGGGCCTAAACCCGCTTATGACCTTATTCTTTCTTTATCTGGGCTTTAAGCTGAAGGGGATTGCCGGAATGATACTGGCAGTGCCCTTGGGACTGTTTTTTGTAAATCTTTACCATTACGGTGCATTTGACCGGATGATAGACAGTGCACTGACCCTTTGGCGGGAGCTGGAGCGTTTTCGAAAAGGGACGCCATAAAACAAGTTTAACAGGAGAAGAGAAACGTGGAACGAGAAAATAGTTTGGATACAGACCATATAAGGGAGCTGGTATGGAGGCTTGCATTCCCCTCCATGCTGGCTCAATTTGTCAGCGTACTGTACAGTATTGTTGACCGTATGTATATTGGAAACATTGAGGGGATTGGCGGGACGGCCCTGGCGGCAGTGGGAGTCTGCGGTCCTATTGTCACCTTGATCTCCTCCTTTGCAAGCTGGGTGGGAGTAGGAGGGGCGCCTCTTATGAGTATCCGCCTGGGACAGAAAAATGAAAAAGGGGCAAGACGGATCGTTTCCAACTGTTTTGTGCTTCTTACGGTCATGGCCCTGGCTGCCATGGGGATCACCTATCTTTTTAAGGATTCTCTGCTTGTATTTTTCGGAGCCAGTGAGGCCTTATTTCCCTACGCAGACCAGTATTTAAGCTGGTATTTGACGGGCACTGTATTTGCTCTTTTGTCTACGGGCATGAACCAGTTTATAATCTGCCAGGGCTTTCCAAAGGTGGGTATGCTGTCGGTGCTGGCCGGTGCTGTCATCAACATTGTCCTGGATCCGGTTTTTATTTTTGTGCTGGATATGGGAGTAAAGGGGGCGGCCATTGCGACGGTGCTGTCACAGATGGTATCCTGTGCAGTTGTGTTGGGCTTTCTTCTGGGAAAATGGCCTCTTGTACCCATTACCTTTGGAGGCTACAGCCGCCATATTGTGGTTCAGGTACTGGCTGTGGGGCTTTCCCCCTTTCTGATCATTGCCTCTGACAGCGCCCTGATCATTATTATGAATATGGTGATCCGCCATTATGGAGGCAGTCAGGGGGATATGCTCCTTACCTGTAATACCATTGTCCAGAGCTTTATGCTGATGATCACCATGCCTCTTGGAGGAATCACAGGAGGGACTCAGACAGTCCTGGGATTTAACTATGGGGCAGGAAGGCCTGACCGGATCCGGAAGGCGGAAAAGCATATTCTCCTTCTAGGCCTTGTATTTACCAGCATCATGTTTTTAATTGCACAGTCCGGGCCGGGTCTTTTTGTCAATATCTTTACCCGGGATCCCGCTTATAAGTCCATGACGATCCGGGCGATCCGCATCTATACCATGTGCATTATCCCTCTGGCAGTTCAGTACACCATTGTAGATGGTTTTACGGGAATGGGGATTGCGAAGGTGGCAGTCAGTCTGTCCATGTTCCGAAAGAGTCTGTATTTTATAGGGATGCTGGTGTTTCCGGCACTTTTTGGAGTGGAGGCTGTCTTTTTTGCGGAACCGGTGTCGGATATGGCAGCCTGCATAAGCTCCAGCGCTGTCTTCCTGCTTCTTAGCGGAAAGGTGCTGGGAGATAATAAGCGGCTGTAGGCTTGAAAATACTGAAAATTACGGGGAAGACCCGGAGCATATACATAAAAGGAGCTGGGATGCATATGAATTTACTGGTGAGCGCCTGCCTGCTGGGCGTAACATGCAGGTATGACGGGGAAGGGAAGGAGTACCCGGGTGTGAAAGAGCTGCTGAAGGATCATCATCTGGTGCCGGTCTGCCCGGAAATACTGGGAGGGCTTCCTACACCGCGTACACCTGCAGAGTGCAGAGCCGGCAAGGTTCTTACAAAAACAGGAAATGATGTGACTGCAGAGTATGAGCAGGGGGCAAGGGAGGCCTTGAAGCTTGCAGCTCTTTTTGACTGCAGGGCAGCAATCTTAAAGGAGCGAAGCCCCTCCTGCGGAAAAGGGAGGATTTATGACGGTACCTTTTCTGGAAGCCTGACAGAGGGGGATGGTGTCTGTGCCCGGCTTTTGGAGGAAAATGGGATTAAAGTTTACGGAGAAAGCCAGATTGAGGCGTTTCAAAGAGAGTTTATGGATAAGGAAAAGAAGGAGGAAGGACGCTGAAACCGAGAATAGAAAGGGAAAGAGAGAGGCAGGCAGGAAAAGCGTGCGGCTGGCTGTGGAAAGTGACAGCAGTGCTTTTTGTCCTGGCTTTTGCAGCCTGCCTTGTTTTCTATGTATATAAAGCTCAGGCTTACGACAATGCCTATCTGCCCCATACAGTGGTAAATGGTATGGATGTGACGGGAAAAACGCCGGATGAGGTGAAGGAGCTGATTTCCGGGGATGTAAAGGATTACAGTCTGGCCCTGCAGCTGCGGGGAGGGGGGCAGGAGTACCTGGAAGGGAGATCGATCGGACTTCATACAGTGTTTGATGGAAGCCTGGAGGAAATCATCCACCAGCAAAATCCCTATGCATGGCCCCGCTATCTGTTAAAGGGCCCATCCTATGAGATACAGGCTATGATCGATTATGACAGGGAGCTGGTGAAAGAGAACCTGGAAGCCATGGACTGCTTTTTGCCCAGCTGGGTAACAGGGCCCAGGGATGCGCATCTGTCGGATTATATTGAGGGAAAGGGCTATGAAATCATACCTGAGACAGAGGGCGATATGCTCGATTTCTCTAAAACAGAGGAGGCAGTGTGCCAGGCAGTAGACGGGCTTTTGAAGGAGCTTAACCTGGAGGATCTGGGGTGCTATAAGGCCCCGGCTGTGACTGCAGAGAATGAGGCCCTTATAGAAGCCAGGGATAAGAGAAACCGCTATGTAAATACTTCTGTTACCTATATGTTTGGAGCAGAAAGCCAGGTATTGGACGGGGCGACCATCCACCAGTGGCTTCGGACCAATGAGAACCAGGAGGTTTGGCTGGATGCAGACAGCATTGCCGGGTATGTGGCAGATCTGGGACGCCGGTATGATACAGCTTATAAAAAGCGCAGCTTTCAGACATCCTATGGGCCAACGGTAGAGGTTTCAGGCGCTTATGGATGGCGCATTAACCAGAAGGAGGAGATCTCTCAGCTTACAGCGCTTCTGGAGGCAGGGGAAACTGCGGTGAGGGAGCCTGTTTATGCCCAGAAGGCAGCCAGCCGCCAGGGAAATGATTACGGCTCCACCTATGCAGAGGTAAACCTGACGGCCCAGCATCTGTATTTTTATAAGGATGGACAGAAGCTGCTGGAAAGTGATTTTGTATCCGGCAATGTGGCAAAGGGGCATACTACACCGCCTGGCCTGTTTTCCCTTACCTATAAGCAGAGGGATGCAGTGCTGCGGGGGGAGGACTATGCAAGCCCGGTGAAATACTGGATGCCCTTTAACGGAGGGATTGGCTTCCATGACGCCAGCTGGCGTTCCTCCTTTGGAGGTACGATCTACAAAACAGGAGGCTCGCATGGGTGCATCAATATGCCTTATGCGGCGGCTAAAACCTTATTTGAAAATGTATATGCGGGAATGCCGGTCATCTGCTATAACCTTCCGGGAACTGAGAGTAAGAAGGCCAGCAATGCAGCAGGGGGAGGAACCGGACAGACCGCAAAACCAACCCAGCCAGTACCAACAGAAGCCCAGACTACACCGCCAACCCAATCCATACCGCCAGCTCAGCCTACACCGCCAGCCCAGTCAGCGCCGCCGGAAACAACGGCTCAGCAGCCTGAGCAGCCTTCTGTATCAATCGAGACACTTCCGGAGGGAGCAGGAAGCGGAGGGCCAGGAGTCCTGCCTCAGGGTGAGGATGGTTATGGCCCGGCCTTTCAGAAACGGTAGAAACTATTTGGCTATCGATCTTCCTGACTGCTATAGGAGGACAGGATCCGTTTTCTGAATTTGTTGACAAATTAAAAAAAGGGGCCTATAATTTCTAGTTGACAGTCGGGCCATTCATTTTAACAGCGGATCTGTTCCGAAAGGGAAGGAAGCTTTGGATTGCTCTGGCCAGACTGAATGAAGTTTCGTACATCTTGGGATTTACATAAAAATAAAAAAGTGATTCAGATACAGGGAGGAATCAAATTATGGTACAGACGAAAAAGGGCACCCGC
>OLRK01002042.1_pt1 | contig 14041 bp, 14 predicted proteins | sample 1672911 | NCBI WGS metagenome assembly OLRK01 (sample SAMEA3136736, study PRJEB25190) | human gut metagenome | biome: human gut; feature: human-associated habitat; material: faeces | place: Austria | collected 2013 | reverse complement strand
GGGCCGGAACATATTTTGACGGCGGAAGACGGTGGGTTGCTTTCCTGTATGGCAGACGGAGGTGACGCCGGGCAGGTGAAATCGGGATTGGGACAAAAGTGGCAGATTCTGGAGGTGGACAACAAGCCCTATCCCACCTGCCGCAGCACGCATTGCGCCATTGACGCAGCCATGGAGCTGCGGCGGAAATACGGGATGCAAGCGGAGGAGATCGACCGGGTGGATGTGGAGACATATCTGGTGGGCTATAAGCAGTGCGGGGTTAGCGAAGGCAGTGTTCATCCGGCCACAGCGGTTCACGCAAAGTTCTCCACTCCCTTTGCGGTGGCGTGTGCGTTCCTTTACGGGGAAGTGACTCTGGAGCAGTTAAAGGATGAGGTGGTTCAGGAACCACAGATCCAGGATTTGTTAAAGCGTGTTCGGGTGATGGTATCGGATGAATTTACGAGCGTGTATCCCGCTCATTGGGGCTGTCGGGTTACAGTTTATAAAAAAGACGGTTCCCATTGGGAATGCTGTGTAAAAGATGCCTCTGGCAGTGTAGATCGTCCGCTGACAGAGATGCAGGTAAAGGAAAAGGCTGTTTCCTCTATGCGAGGAATAATAGGAGGACGGACGGAAGAAGTGGCCGAGACCATTCTTCACATTGCCTCCTGTAAGAAAATACCTGTTTTGGCAGGAGGAATAGAAAACGGACAAATACAGGAGGAAATATGAAACAAATCGAAGTTCCATATGGAAACGGCTATCAGCGTGCAAAATTGCCGGAAACGATACCGGTGCAGGTCATTGATCTGGAGTGTCCTCCATTTGAGGTTCCTGTGGAAACGCTGATTGAGGACGCTCTGGACCATCCCATAGGCACCCCCAAACTGGAAACTATGGTGCAGCCCTGTGACCATGTAGTGATTGTGATAAATGATCAGACCAGACCAGGGCCCAATTCAGAAATGGCCAGCGCCCTGATCACCCGTTTGGAGCGGGCGGGAGTACCTGATGAAAACATTTCCTTTCTTATCGCCACCGGGAGCCACCGTGCGCCTACCAGCCAGGAGCTAGAGCATATTATTGGAAAGGATCTGCTGAAACGGATTCCTGTAGCTGTTCACGACTGCAAGCGAAATAACGTTCACGTGGGAGATACAGGGGAAGGAATGCCGGTGTATGTGGACCGGTTGGTGGCTGAGGCCAGCTTTGTCATCACCACCGGTCTGATAGCCCCTCACAAAGCCGCTGGTTTTTCCGGGGGCAGAAAGAGCATTGTTCCCGGCGTAGCAGGAATGGAAACATTGCGCATCCATCATTCCCTTCCCATCCGTCCTTATGAGCCGGCACTGGGCTGGTATGAGGAAAACCCCTTTCACAGAGCAGCTTTAGAAGCGGCCAGGAAGGTGAAGGTTCGGTTTATGATCAATGCGGTTCAGGACGGAGCAAAGCAGAATGTGGCGGTGGTTGCCGGGGATCTGGATTTGGCTCACCGAGAGGGGGTACGCATTTCCAGACTCCACAACACAGTGGAATGTGATCGGAGAGGGGATCTGGTTATCACATCCCCGGGTGGAACGCCAAGGGACTGCAACCTGTACCAGGGGCAGAAAGCTCTGGCAACGGGAGAGATGTTTGCAGAGCAGTCCGGACCAGTTACAATGATTTTGGTGGCCCGCGCAGAGGATGGCATTGGACCGGAATTGTTTCAACAGTGGCTGATGGAGGGAGAGAGCCCGGACGATGTCATTGAGCGGTTTCGGAGAGAGGGATTTGATGTAGGCACCAACAAGGCATTCGAATATGCCAGAGCCCTGAAAAAAGGCCGAGTCATTATCGTAAGCGAAAATGTGGACCCGGAGCGCATCCGGAGAATGAAACTGGAATGGGCGTCTTCTCTCCAGGAGGCTGTAGATATGGCCCTTGAACGGCATATACCAGAGCAGGTGATCGTACTGCCGAGAGCAGTGACCATGATCCCTCATTTTAGAGGATAGATCCAAAGAATACGAAAAAGAGAGGAAGGAAAAAGATGATAATTGAAGCGATTATGAATCCCGCGTTATTTGTAGGAATTGTCCTGGTAGTGGCGCTGATCCTGTTTATGACAGGAAAGATTCCCTTGGCGGCAACCGCTATTTTTGTAGATTTGGCCCTGTATCTTGCAGGCATCATTGACGCGAAAACAGCTTTGAAGGATTTTGCCAGTGAAAATGTGATGATTATCGCCGGACTTGCGGTGGTGGGCGAGGCTATGTTTAAGACAGGAGCGGCGGCACAAATTGGAGTGGCCCTGAAAAAGTGGCAAAATCAGAACGGGTGCTGGTGTTCTGGCTGGTAATAGGTTCCGGCATCATCTCCGGTTTCCTGTCCAATAACGGGTCTGCCGCATTGCTCATGGCTCTGACCCTGGGGATTTGTACCGTTACCCATTATAGACGGTGCAAACTCATGTATCCCATTGCCGTAGGCGTATGCTTTGGCGGCGGAATCACCACTGTGGGTTCCAATTCTACCCTGTACCTGCGGGGGATTTTGGAGGAACTGGGAACGGGACAGAGCATGGCATTTTTCGAGCTTGCTCCCATTTGCCTGATTTTGATTCTGGTAAGCGCCGTATTTCTCTCCACCATCGGTTTTAAGCTGATGCCGGAGGAGTCCCACAACGAGCTGGATCCCGCCTATTCCAAGGAGCCGGACTATTCCGCTATCCCCTCGTGGAAACGGAAATTGGCCATGGCCGTATTTGTTTTAACTATCCTGGCGATGTGTTTTGAAAAACAGATTGGCATCTCTGTTGGAATGACTGCCGTGATCGCCACCTTTGTGGTAATGGCCACCGGTCTGCTTACGGATAAGGAGACCTTCCGGGCCATTCCCATGACCTCTGTAATTATGTATGCCTGCATGGTACCGGTTGCGGATGCCATGACCACATCAGGGGCCGCGGACTACCTGGTACGCTTTATGGAGAGTACCCTGGGCGGCATCAACAACCCTATGATCGTGATTCTGATGATTTATGCCGTGATAGTCCCTATCACCAACGTGATGAGCAACTCTGCGACGATCATCATGTTCACGCCGGTGGCATTGGCCATTGCCACTTCGATGGGAATGAATCCCAAGGCCGTCCTTATGACCCTTCGGATGGCTGGCACGATTGCGGTGGCTACCCCGATTTCCATGACGCCCACTACTATGGCGGTGGAACCGGGGGGATACACCTTCAAGGATTTTTTGAGACCGGGAGTACCTTTGTGTATCATCACCATGGTCATTTCCATCGTGTACATTTATTTCGCCTATCCCATTTACTTGTGAGGATAAAAGGCGGGAAGAAAAGCCGGGCCCGGTTTGGGTCCGGCAGATCAAAGAATAGAGTGAGGGAAACTGTATGTATATGCGAAAATATCCCTGTGTTTATATGCGGGGAGGAACCAGCAAGGCGGTATTTTTCCGGAAAGAGGATTTGCCGGAGGATGAGTCCCTCTGGGATGATCTTTTTATGAAAGTAATGGGAACGCCGGATGTAAAACAGATCGACGGAATGGGTGGTACTGTTTCGTCCACCAGTAAGATCGCGGTCATCGCCCCCTCAAAACGGCCGGATGCAGACGTAGATTACACCTTCCGTCAGGTGGACATCGTGATTCCGCGGGTAGACGGCAGCGCAAACTGCGGGAATATTTCCTCGGCAGTGGGCCCCTACGCCATAGATGAAGGGCTGGTGCCGGCGGTGGAGCCGGTAACGGTGGTGCGGGTGTACAATACCAACACGGGAAAAATTATCGAGGAACACGTTCGGGTGGAGGACGGACACGCTTGTGTTTACGGGGACGAGGTTATTAAAGGCGTTCCCGGAACTGGCTCCAGGATTGACCTGTATTTTGAGGACCCGGCCGGTTCCAGGACGGGAAAGCTGTTTCCTACCGGACGGAAACGGGAGGTATTTGACGTACCGGGCTATGGGCCGGCAGAGGTTACGGTTCTGGACTGTTCTAATCCTGTGGTGTTTATCCGGGCAGAAGATCTGGGAATGAAGGGAACGGAGCTGACGGAAATAAACCAGAACCGGGAAGTGATGGAACATATTGAACGGATCCGGGGTATGGCAGCTCAGCGATGCGGCTTTGTGAAACGATGGGAGGATGCGGTGACAGAATCCACATCCGTTCCCAAGGTCTCCATTTTATCTGCACCTCAGGATTATGTGGATATGGATGGAACAGAGATTTCTGCCGTCACTATGGACATCTGCTGCCGGGCAGTTTCTGTCGGCTCTCTGCATAAAGCCTACCCCATGACCGTGGCGGTAGCAACGGGGGCAGCGGCCAGAATCCCAGGAACTATCGTTCATGAGATCGCCAGACCAGAGCTGGACGGGGATATTCTGCGCCTCGGCCACGCCAGCGGCGTGACGGAGGTAGACGTGAAAATGGAGGGGGAACAGGTACTCAAAGGCGGTGTAACCAGAACCGCCAGAAGGATCATGGATGGCTGGGTATACGTGCGGGAATGAAGGAACCTGTCATGGTTCCGGATGGAAGTTTTCTGCGCCCCGGCTGCAGTCCACTGCATGGGGAAACAGGGAGCGAACAGTCTCCACAAAAGCCTCTAGGGCGGGCAGCGTGAGATTCTGCCTGGAATACATCAGGTAGGTATTGTGGGAGAGGGGTGTTCCGTTCTGAAAAGAGAGGGGAGTCACAATTCCGGAAAAATCCTTTAAAACCAGCTCCGGCACGATGGCCCAGCCCAAACCCAGTTCCACCATCTGCACACAGGTGACGATATTTTCCGTGTAGATGTTGCAGGAGATCTGGGGCAGATTGTTTTCGTTCAGCCATTTTGAAATACTGCGCATCAGCTGAGGAGACGAAAGCCTGCCGATATAGGGGAGTTCATGGAAGGTTTTTGCCTCGTCTGAGCGGTTGCGGATGGCGCAGATCCGTTCGCTGTGGAGCAGTAGTTTTTGCTGGTCCCAGCTGTACTCTCCCCGAACGAATCCCACGTCAAGCTCCCCGGAGTCAATGCGGTTGAAAATTTTGCGGCTGTGGTCTGTGATCAGGTTTACCGTGACCTGAGGATAGGCCTGGTGGAATTTCATGATGATGTTGGTGGTAGAAAACAGAGCGTAGTTATTGGTCACGCCCACGTTTAAGGTTCCGGAAAGGATTCCTTTTCCAGCTAAAAGCCTTTCCCGCATGAGATAGAGCTCATGGGCGGCTTTTTCGGCGTACTGCAAAACTGCCTCCCCGTCAGGAGTGAAATGAATTCCCTGCCTGGTGCGGGTGATCAGGATCGTACCCAGTTCTTCCTCCAAAGCGGTGATGCGCTTGGACAAGGCCGGCTGAGTGAGAAAGAGCAGTTCAGCTGCCTTCGTGATATTGTGGGTTTTATTCAACACAGAGAGCATTTGAAAATCAAGTTCGTTCATAATATACCTCATCTTTTATGATCGGGTGGCTTAATCGTCCATTTTTATTATATAAGAATATGGACAGAAACGCAATTTGTACTGCCGGGATTCGAGGTAAAAGGCGGAGAAACGGCGATTTGAAGATGAAACAATTTAGTGAGAGGTGGTAGACTATGAAACAGTTTACGGATGCAGCCGTTTTGGCAGCGAAGGAAAAATTTGAGGAGTTGATCAGGGGAGAGGAAACCAGAATCAGCTGTATGGAGGAGAGCGAGACACCGCTGGATTTTACAGCTTTGGATTCCATTGTGGTGGGGGTGATGCCGGGCGATGGGATTGGTCCCATCCTGATGCCTTTGGCCCTGAAGGTGATGAAGGCTCTGATGGGAGAGGAACTGAGGATGGGGCGGATCGTATTAAAAGAGATCGAGGGCATGACCATAGAGAACCGGGTGGCAAAGATGGAGAGCCTGCCGGAGGAGTGTCTGAAAGAAATAAAAAAATGTCACGTACTCTTAAAAGGTCCTATGACTACCCCGCGGGCTGGTGATGGCCTTCCAAATCTGGTATCTGCCAACTCCATGCTGAGACGCAGCCTGGATCTGTACGCAGCTGTCCGTCCTGTCACTATCCGGGAAAAAGGGATCAGCTGGACGTTTTTCCGGGAAAATATTGAAGGAGAATACATCTGGGGCAATAAAGGGATTCAGGTAGACGAGGATTTAGCCATTGATTTTAAGGTGGAAACCAGGAGAGAGAGCGAACGGGTGGCGCGGGCTGCCTTTGAATTTGCTAGGAAAAACGGTAAGCACAATGTAACCATTGTCACCAAAGCCAATATTGTAAAGCTGGCGGACGGAAATTTCATTCGGGCTGTTCGCCGGGTAGGAGAGGAGTATCCGGAAATTGAGATCCAGGAGCGGCTGGTGGATGCCATGTGTGCCAAAATGCTGGATCCGGATTTCAACCAGGGAATTGAGGTTGTAGTATTGCCAAACCTTTACGGTGATATTGTCACGGATGTGGCGGCGGAACACCAGGGCGGCCTGGGAACAGCATCTTCGGCCAATCTGGGGGACCGGTATGCTCTGTTTGAGGCAGTGCACGGCACTGGTCCCTACCTTATTTCCATTGGAAAGGGGGAGTATGCCAATCCCTGCAGTCTGATTCGCGCCATGGGACAGATGCTGGCTCACATCGGCTATGGAGACCGCAACGAAATTCTGGAACAGGCGCTTACAATCTGCACAGAAGGAGAGACGGCCATGGCGGTAGGAATCCAGGAGGGTATGGCCTCCGCGTCCGAATTTACGGACTATCTGATCCAAACCATCCGCAGATTGCAGGAAAATACACAGCATTCATAAAAATAAATTATAAATTGACAGTTCGTTTTTGGCTACTCCAAAAAGAAAGAGACATTCCTGCAGAGAATCCGGGCTTAAAAAGTTTGAATTCTCTGTGAATGTCTCTTTCTGCTATATTAGGGAGCAAAAATCGATATTAACTAATAGGTCTTTTTTCCTGTCACTGAATTTCCACCAGCACCTCAATTTCGCAGGCAATGCCTCCGGGGAGAGCGTTGGTGCCGATGGCACTTCTGGCGGGAAGTCCGGTTTCCGGCCCGAACAGATCCATAAGGAGCTGGGAGGCTCCGTTGATCACCTGGGGCTGCTGGGTGAAGTCGTCGGTGCAGTTTACAAAAGCCAAAACCTTTACAAACCGTTTGATTCGGTTTAAATCCCCCAGTTCTTTGTCCAGGTTGGCCAAAAGGTTCAGCATACAGCGGCGGGCGGCCTCCTGTCCTTCCTCCACAGACAGCTCTCTGCCCAGCTTTCCGATGACTGTGGAGCCGTCGTTCTGGTCCGGGCCGCAGCCGGAACAGTATAAGAAATTTTCACCGAAGGCCTGTACCGGCGTGTAAAGGCCGCCTTTGGGCGGCGGAGTGGGAAGGGACAGGTTCATTTCTTTTAAATTCTGATAGATGTCTGACATAGCGTTTCGATTCCTTTCTTTTCAAATTTTCCTTTTCTGTGACGATGAAAAGAGTCTTTGGTTTCCAACAAAAAGTTGAGATATATCAAAACTGATAAGAACAAAATAGCACATCATGTTGAAAAAAGCAATATATTTTCAACAAAAAGTAAAAAAATATGCAGAAATTAAGGAGATATATTGACAAAAAGTTGAAACAGAGATAGAATAAATTCAACAAAAAGTTGAGAGTTTCTATTTTGCAGGAAAGGAGAAGAATATGGACGGAAAAACAGAAAGAGCGTTGGAGCTGTTAAAAGACCTCATCGCCTTTGACACTTCCAATCTTCCGGGAAATGAAAAAAGCTGTGCCTGTTACCTGGAGACAGTGCTGGAGCAGGCCGGGTTTGAGACAGTGGTGCAGGTGCTGCCGGAACATCCAGAGCGGGCCAATCTCATCGCCTCCATCGGAAATAAGGAAGGGACCCATTTGATTTATAACGGACATCTGGATGTAGTTCCAGCGGGAGAAGGCTGGCACAGCGATCCCTTCCAGGCGGTGATCCAGGACGGAAAGCTGTACGGCAGAGGGGCCTGCGACATGAAGGGCGGGGTGGCAGCTATGGCGGCAGCAGCTCTGGCTTTGAAGGAAGAAGGTTTCCCTTTTCATGGAGGGCAACTAGTATTGGTGTTTGTTTGTGATGAAGAACTTCACGATATGGGTATCAAGTATTACATTGCCTCCCCGGAATTTGTGAAGGCGGATTATGGGGTGATCAGCGAGCCCAGCGGAGGAAAATTTTGCCTGGCCCACCGGGGAGTTGCCAGGTATGAGATTTCTGTACTGGGGGTAAGCTGTCACGCCGGAGCCCCGGAAAACGGGATCAATGCAATGCGGGCTACGCTCTGTTGGCCTTGGAGCGTCTGTCTCAAAGTCTGGCATCGCGGACTCATGAGATCCTGCCGCCGCCCACTTTGGCTCCCACAGTGATAAACGGAGGTTTGAAGGATAACATCGTGCCGGATCTGATTCGAATTCAAGTGGATAGGCGAATGCTACCGGGGGAGACCATAGAGAGCTGTCAGAAGGAGATCGAGGAGGTGCTGGATCAGGTGAAACGGGAGCGTGCCGGCTTTGACTATTCCATCCGGCCTTACGTGTGCCTGAATGCCGGTTACGTGGCAAGGGACAGCGAGATCGTAAAAATCTGCAATAAGGTTTACGAGAGGTCTTTGGGAAAAGAGGCGGTCAACACATTTTTTTCCGGAGGAAACGATCAGAATTTTCTGGTGGATGCAGGGGTGCCGACTCTGGTATTCGGTCCGGGAAAGATGGAACAGGCCCACACGGTGGATGAGTACGTGGAAATCGAGGAGATCAAGGAGAGCACGGAGTTTTTCTATCAGCTTGCAAAAGAAATTTTGCAGTAAAGGAGGGTACATATGGGTACAAAAGCAGCAAAGACATCGTGGCTGACCAGGCTGGAACGGGCCGGGAACCGGCTGCCGGATCCGGCGGTGCTGTTTATCATCATGGGAATCGCAATTCTGGTGATTTCCGCAGTGGGAGAGGGGCTTGGATGGCAGGTAGAAAATCCCGCCACAGGAGAATTGATCGTAGTGACCAGTCTGCTGACTCCGGACGGAATCCGTAAAATTGTAAACAGTATGCTGACCAACCTGTCCGGTTTCGGGCCTCTGCCGTCGGTGATTTTGGTGATGATGGGGCTGGGAGTGGCAGAAGGAACAGGACTTTTGAAGGCGCTGCTGACCAAAAGCGTCAGCAAGCTGCCGAGAAGTATGGTTACGGTAGTGCTGATTTTCATTGCCATCAGTTCCAATGTGGCTTCGGATTCTGGATTTATCGTGCTACCGCCGCTGGCAGCGCTGATCTTCCTCTCCATGGGCCAGCATCCGTTTATCGGAATCGCGGCCACTTACGGGGCAGTGGCGGCTGGCTTTAACGCCTGTATTTTCCTGTGTACAGGGGATGTGCTGGTGGCAGGAATGACGGAGACGGCAGCTCATATTATAGACCCTACAGTGACGGTGAATCCAGCGGTAAATTACTATTTTATGGCTTTTTCCTGTTTCCCGCTGGCGTTCTTGGGCGCATGGGTGACGAAAAAGTTTGTGGCGCCCAGATATCAGGATTTGTCCGGGATTGAGGCGGGGGATGAGAAATTGGAGGAGCTCACTCCCATTCAGTTAAAAGGATTAAAACGGGCAGGAATTGCCGCCTTAGCGGTGTTAGCGATCATCGGGATCGGGATTTTGCCCGGGGGCGTTCTGCGGGATCCGTCCGGGACGATCATTCCATCGCCTCTGTTAAACGGCATGGTATTTTTCATGACGGTTATTTTCCTGGTGCCGGGGATTGTCTACGGAAAAACGGTGGGGATGATCAAAAAAGATTCTGACGCAGTTCGTCTGGCGGCAGGAGGAGTGGCCAGCATCTCTGGCTTTCTGGTTCTGGCTTTTGTAGCCTCCCAGTTTATCGCCTGGTTTGGCTGGAGCAATCTGGGAATCTTTGTGGCTATCAGCGGTGCGGACGCTTTGCAGAACATTGGACTGACGGGAATCCCCCTGGCGGTGGGAGTGGTGTTCCTCTGCTGCGTCATCAACATTTTTATCGGCAGTCAGACAGCAAAATGGGCGTTGATTTCCAGCATCTTCGTGCCGATGCTGATGCTCTTGGGATTTGATCCGGCTTATACTCAGGTACTGTACCGGATCGGCGACTCCGTCACCAATCCCATAAGTCCCTTGTTTACCTATTTTCCGCTGATGGTGGGTTTCCTGAGAAAATATGATAAGAAAGCGGGCATGGGCACGGCATTTTCCCTGATGCTGCCTTATTCTATTTCTTTCCTGGTCATCTGGCTGATCATGCTGGTCATCTGGACAGTGCTGGGACTGCCCCTTGGCCCTGGTGGAAATATTTGGCTGTGATGGGAGGTGTGACATGAAACGATATCGTCAGGTTTGCAGAAGGTGCAAAAAAAGTTGGGACGAAGACGCCTACCGCTGCCCGGACTGCGGCGGCACCCTTCACTCCGTTTATGAGTTTCGTGACCGGGAATATCTGAAAACGATGATGAAAAACGCGGAGACCTTCTGGGATTACAGGGCGCTGTTCCCTGTGGCGGAAACTGGGAAACGGATTACCATGGGAGAGGGAAAAACACCTCTGGTTGCCGCGGAGCGCCTGGGGATAGAAGGATTGTTTCTGAAAAACGAAGGAATGAACCCCTCCGGTACTTTTAAGGACCGGTGCATGAGCATTTCATTCAGCAAAGCACTGGAGCTTGGAGCCAGAGGAGTGGTGATCGGTTCGGCGGGAAATGCGGGGGCAGCGGCTGCTGCCTACGCCGCCAGGGCGGGAATCCCCTGTTATGTAATGGTTCCAGCCAGCACTCCGTCCCAGAGGATTGCTATGATTGCCCATTACGGAGCCAGGGTAATTCCGGTGGAGGGATCCGTGACGGACTGCATTGAGCTGATCGGCCAGGTGTGCGAGACATACGGATGGCACAATGTGACGACAGCTGCCCCTTACAATCCTTTTCAGGCGGACGCAGAGAAAACGATTGCTTACGAAGTTGCGAAACAGCTTTCGTGGCAGGTTCCGGACTGGATCGCCGTTCCCGTGGGCGGCGGAGGAATTTTATCCGGTATTTATGAAGGATTTCAAGATCTTCTAGCTCTGGGGCTGACAGACCGCCTTCCCAGGATGATTGCGGTTCAGGAAACTGGTTGCAATCCTCTGGTACGGGCGTTCCGGGAGAAAAAAGCGCCGGGGGAGATTGAGAGAATCGAGCATCCTCAGGGGATTGCGGTGGCAATCGCCGACGCGTTCCCTCTGGATGGGGAAACGGCTTTGGCGGCAGTTTACCAGTCTCAGGGCTGGGCCGACGATGCCGATGATGAGGAAATTCGCAGGGCGCAGTCCCTGCTGGGCCGGCGGGAGGGGATCTTTGCTGAGTCAGCCAGCGCGGCCGCCTATGTGGTGGTGGAGAAGATGAGACGGTCTGGAAAGATCCGTGACGGAGAGCGGGTGGTATGTGTGGTTACAGGAAACGGAGTGAAGGAGCTGCCCCGCATCGAAGGGGAAATGGAGCTGCCGGAGCCAGTGGCCTGTGAGATTTCTGCTTTGAAACGGTATCTGGCCAGCCAATTCCAAATTTAGGCTGTGTATTGTAAAAATAATTTCTGTAAGTTATTATTGTAAAAAGGAAAGAACTGGAAAATCAGGAGGATATACGCGAGATGAGTTATATTTCAGATCATTTAGAAATGCTTACAGGAATTGGGGAGTGTATTGCGGCTCAGTTTGGGCCGGACTGTGAGGTGGTGCTTCATGATCTCACGAGGCCTTACGATAATACCATAGTGGCTATCTGGAACGGCCACGTGACAGGCCGGAAAGTGGGCGGTTCCGGAACAAACACCGGATTGGAAATTCTCCGCGGGACAGCCCAGCCAAAGGATACCTACCATTATATCAATACTACTCCCGATGGGAAGATTCTCAGATCCTCCAGCAAGTATTTTAAGGATGGGGAAGGAAATGTGGTGGGCAGTCTTTGCATTAACTATGACATTACTGGCCTGGTGAAATTTCAGAAAACTTTGCAGAACATCACGGAGCCAGATAAAAAGGACACCCAGAAAGAGGTCTTTACCAGCAATGTGGATGAGCTGCTGGATGCCATGCTTTTGGATGCTGTGCACTATACAGGAAAAGCACTTGAGGAGCTGGAAAAAGAGGACAAGGTCGCGATTGTACATTATTTAGATGGGAAAGGAGCGTTCCTCATCAAGAAGTCGGCGGAACGGGTAGCCGATTTCCTGGGAATCTCCCGGTTTACGGTCTACAATTACTTAAACGAAGGTCAGTAGGCGGACGGGAGAGCAGGAACAAGGTGGAGATATGCCGGAAATCGTTACGATCGGAGAGACGATGGTTTCCCTGGCTCCCGGAAAAAGCGGATTTCTGCGCTATGCGGATTCTTTTTCGCCGGGAGTGGCGGGGGCAGAGAGTAATGTGGCGGTTTATGCCAGCCGTTTCGGACATACGTCCGGATGGATCAGCCGTCTGGGGGAGGATGAATTTGGGTATCTGATCCAGAATGCGGTCCGGGCGGAGGGCGTGGACACCAGTCAGGTAAAATTTGTGGAAGGCGGACGCACCGGCGTCATGTTCCGGCAGATGCTGCCGGGACGGGAAACTTCGGTGTTCTATTATCGAAACGGTTCTGCCGCGTCTGGGATGGATGAAACGGATCTGCCGGAAACGTATTTGCGGGAGGCGAAGATTCTCCATTTGACCGGAATCACGCCGGTGCTCAGCGAAAGCTGCCTGGAAATGACGCAAAAAGCCATAAAAATGGCCAGGGACTGGGGCTGTATGGTCAGCTTTGATCCCAATGTGCGGAAGAAACTATGGGGCGGACAGGATTACCGCGGCGTTTTAAGGGAAATGGCTCTGGAGGCGGATATTGTGCTGCTGGGGCTGGAGGAAGGGCGAATGCTGTTTGAGACGGAGGATCCGGAATCGCTTTTAAAGCTGCTGTTTCAAAAAGGACGGGCTAAGTATGTAGCCGTGAAAAACGGGGACCGCGGCGCTGTGGCCGCTACCAGGGAGGAATCAGTGGAAATTCCTCCGTACCCTTGCCATTGTGTAGACCCCATTGGCGCGGGAGATGCCTTTAACGCTGGTTTCCTGTGCGGGATTTTGGAGAATCTGCCTGTGGAGCGGTGCGGGAAAATGGGGGCAGCCGCTGGGGCTATGGCTACGGAGTGTGTGGGTGATACGGGAGGATGTCCCTCTCGCCGTTATCTGGAGGACTTCCTTCGGGGGCGGGAGGAGGTGGCGAGATGATGCGGGAATTATTGAGGAAAGCACCCATCTGCGCCATCCTGAGAAATGTGCCTTCGGAACTTTTGGAGACCTATGGGGAAACGGTGTTTCGCGGTGGAATCCGGATGTTTGAAGTGGCGATGAATTCTCAGGACGGCCCCAGGCAGATCGAGCGGCTGAAACAGCATTTTAAGGACCGGCCGGAGGTAAAGGTCGGAGCCGGGACGGTGACGACGCCAGACCGGTGCAGGGAGGCAGAGATGGCGGGAGCTGATTTTTTTCTCACCCCGTCCGTGTCAGAATATACCCTGAAATTCTGCAGGGAGCGGCAGATTTCCCTTCTTCCCGGCGTTATGACGCCGTCGGATGTGGCCCTGTGCCTGGAATATGGATATACGGTGATGAAACTGTTTCCGGCGGGAGATTTACCACCCCGATATATTGACAGCCTGAAAGGCCCCTTTGATGGGACGGACTACGTGGCAGTGGGAGGCGTGAACCGGGAGAATGTGAGGGCCTTTTTTGACAGAGGGTTCATCGGCGTGGGGATCGGCGGCAACCTGATTCCCAAGGAGTATGTGATAGAGGGACGCTGGGATCTGGCGGAATATTTCGTGAGAGATCTGGTGAAGGCAGCAGGCTGCAATAACCCCCAATTCTGAAGAACTTATTTTCGACTACCAAAAGGGAGGCAATCGCCGGACCGCCTAAAAAACGGTCCGCCCGGTTCCTCCTTTTTCTACGTATAACTTCTCGGAATCTTCAGCCCTGATTTTATATGGCTTTCCGACCCCTATCTC
>OLRK01002037.1_pt1 | contig 14053 bp, 9 predicted proteins | sample 1672911 | NCBI WGS metagenome assembly OLRK01 (sample SAMEA3136736, study PRJEB25190) | human gut metagenome | biome: human gut; feature: human-associated habitat; material: faeces | place: Austria | collected 2013 | reverse complement strand
GAGCATTTTCTGCGACTTGGAAAGAAAAATGAGCCGGATATGCCAGTGGTGCCTTATGAATGGTTTCCGGAGATCGACGTGCTGATCGCCACCCATAATGAGGAGACAGAGCTTCTTTATAAGACGATTAACGGGTGTAAGCACATGGATTACCCGGATAAGCGCAAGATACATATTTATATCTGTGATGACGGAAACCGCCCGGAGGTGGCGGCACTGGCAAAGAAAATGAAGGTGGGATACTTTGGGCTGGCGGACAATCGGGAGGCCAAGGCGGGAAACCTGAATCATGCCCTGGCACAGACCTCATCCCCATGGGTCGTGACCTTTGATGCAGATATGATCCCCACCCATAATTTCCTTATGGAGACAGTGCCCTATACCTTCTTGTCAAGGATGAAGCAGCTGGAGGATGGAAGCTGGGCAGAGCGGACCGAGGAGGAGATGGATGAGAGCTATAAGATCGGCTTTATCCAGACACCTCAGAGCTTTTACAATGCAGACCTGTTCCAGTACAATTTTTTCTCGGAACAGAGGGTGCCCAATGAACAGGACTTTTTCTTCCGGGAGATCAATGTAGGGCGCAACAATGCCAATGCGCCGATCTATGCAGGCTCAAACACCCTGATCTCCAGAGCCGCCCTTGAGGAGGTAGGCGGCATCTCAACGGGAACGATCACAGAGGACTTTGAGACGGGAATCCGGATCCAGTCAAAGGGTTATACTTGTTATGCCATCGATAAGACCCTGGCTCACGGCCTAGCGCCTACAACGGTTGACAGCCTGATCAAGCAGAGAATCCGCTGGGGCAGAGGCTGCATTAACTCTCTGCGCCGAACCCATATTATTTTGAACCCTCATTTGAAGCTGAATACAAAGATAAGCTATCTCACGTGCAAAATGTACTGGTGGACCTTCTTCCGCAGGTTTGTTTTTATTCTATCCCCTATTATCTTTGCGCTGTTTGGAATTCCGGTTGTGATCTGCAACCTGAAGGAGCTGCTCTTTATCTGGCTTCCATCCTATGTGCTGTATAATCAGGGCTTAAAGGTCACCTCCGGCGGAATCCGGAATAAACGGTGGAGCAATACCATTGATACGGTTATCTTCCCATATATGATCATCCCCATTCTGCTGGAAACCCTGTTTATCAGTCAGAAGAAATTTAATGTTACACGAAAGACCCGGGAAGTGGAAAATAGATCGGATGTGATCCTGGCTCTTCCTCATATTATTCTGCTGGCCGGGGATCTGCTGGCTCTGTTCCTGACTCTTTTGGCTGCTTTTTCAACATCCAATTACGGCAGCATCATTATTATTTACTGGCTTTCTGTCAATGCCATGCACCTGATCATGGCAGTCATCTTTATGCTGGGAAGGAAAAATTACAGAGTCAACGATCGTTTCCTGGTTCAGATTCCGGTTGAGATCGAATATGAGGGACAGAAATTTAAGGGGGTGACTGCGGATGCCTCAGAGACAGGCCTGGCCATTGTGATGGATGATTCCATCTATATGCCTCATGGGGAGGACAGGATGAAGATCCATCTGAAAACAGAGCGCTATGAATCAAGCTTCACTGCCCACTGTGTCCATGTAAGGAAGCAGAAGGGAAAATGGAAGTATGGGGTGGAGATCCGGGAAATGGATGAAACAGATAAGGCTGAATATTTCCAGATATTGTATGACAGGGATCACAGCCTGGCAAAGACCATGAGCGCCTCGGCAGGGATTTTTGACGATATCTTCCTGAATGTGAAGAAGCGTGCCTCTTTGACACAGTCATCCAGAAGGGAGCTGCCAAGGATTGAGATAAACAGGGAGCTTCTGACCTCTCAGGGGGAAGCGGTCCATGTGATAAACTGTAACTACGAATACCTTTTGGCAGATGGAGAAGGGCTTCCGGAGATAATGGAGCTTAAAATACCGGGAAGCTCCCAGGTTTTAAAATGCAGATACAGCGGCCTGAAACAGGGGCTGTATCAGGTGGAAAACTGGCGGGAATTATTGGCAGAGGATGCTTTTTCCGATCTGTTTGCAGCCGGGCAGGCAGAAGGTTGATCTTAAGTTGAAACAGGCAGTATAGAGCAGCTCTGTACTGCCTTAAATAAAACTGGAAGGAGTGTGTTCTGGTGGTATTTTCCAGTATCATTTTTCTTTTTTATTTTTTGCCCATGGTTTTAGTGCTTTACTATACAGTTGGAAAATACAGCATCGGGTTTCGCAATCTGCTTCTTTTGGCAGCAAGCCTGTTGTTTTATGCCTGGGGGGAACCGGAGTATATCTGGCTCCTGATCCTTTCCTGCCTCTTTAACTGGGCGGCGGCATGGCTGGTGGACAGCAGGAGAAGCAGGGCAAAATTCTGGCTGACGGTTTCTGTTATCGGGAATTTAGGCGTTTTGTTTGTTATGAAATACTGGGATTTTGTAATGGGAAATCTCAATTCCATGTTTCAGACAGAGATATTCCCGATTTTAAATATGGCCCTTCCTATTGGTATTTCTTTTTATACCTTCCAGGCTATGAGCTATGTGATCGATGTATACAGGAAAAATGCCGCTGTCCAGAAAAACCCGCTGTATGTGGCTTTATATATTTCTTTGTTTCCACAGCTTGTAGCAGGGCCCATTGTACGCTACAATACAGTAGAGAGGCAGCTTTTAGGAAGGACTCATTCCTGGGACAGATTTTCAAAGGGATGCGTGCGGTTTGTACAGGGACTGGCAAAAAAGCTTGTGCTGGCTAATTCCTTTGCGGTCATTGCAGATAATATTTTCCTTATGACAAGGGCGGGCCATACGGTCATGCAGATACCGGTGACACTGGCCTGGCTTGGCTCCTTTGCCTACACCTTTCAGATATTCTTTGATTTTTCTGCTTATTCAGATATGGCCATTGGCCTGGGGCAAATGTTCGGCTTTGAGTTCGAGGAAAACTTCCGTTATCCCTATATTTCCAGATCTATTGGAGAATTCTGGAGAAGGTGGCATATTTCCATGGGTACCTGGTTCCGGGAATATGTGTATATTCCCCTGGGCGGCTCCAGAAACGGGGATGGAAGGATGGTCCGGAACCTGTTTATTGTCTGGCTTTTAACTGGATTGTGGCATGGAGCAGGCTGGAATTTCCTTTTATGGGGAATGCTTAATTTTCTGTTTATCTTTGCAGAGCGTCTTTTTGACTTGGAGAAACGGGAGGGCGGCAGAATCTGGCGCCATATTTACACTCTGCTTACAGTGAACCTGGGCTGGGTACTGTTTCGCTGTGAAGATTTTTACCAGCTTCAGGAATATCTGGGGAATATGTTCTGGCAAAATCAGAATGGCTTTTTCAGCCCCTATACGTGGATGTTTTTGAAGGAATATGCCTGTCTCTGGCTGGCAGGGGCAGTACTCTGTATGCCTGTTGGGGAAGTGGCCAGAGGGCGGTTTAAAAAGGCGGCGCCCGGCCTGGAGCGGGCTTTATATCCGGCAGGAATGATGGCATTGCTGATCCTATCGGTGGTTTATCTGGCCAAAAGCGGATATAACCCTTTCATTTATTTTAATTTTTAAGCTCAGAGGAATAAAGGATGATGAAAAAATTGGGAAAATGGAGCGGGGAGCGTATATTCGGTGCCCTGTTTATCGTCTTTCTATTTGGATTTTCTGTCAGCAACTGGTATCTTTACGGAGGGAAGGTGGAAAAGGAAATTCGTGAAGAGGCAGAGCAGGTGTGGAGGCAGGAAGAGGACATAGGCGGAGCAGTGGCGGAAATTGAGGAAACAGTCAATGAGGAGCTGTTGTTGCGTTACCCTATGGTGGAAGCATATGGGCTTTTACAGATGGCAATGGGGAAGAAGGAGGAAAATGGTTTTGACTATGTAAAGGATAAAAGAGGTTTTTTACATTCTGGAAATTTCTGGAGCGGATTTGGAGACGAGCAGAAGGAGCTGGCTGTACGTACCCGCCGTTTTTTTGACAGGCTGGAGGCATCAGGGATAAAAACAGGCTTTGTCCTATGGCCTATGAAAACAGCAGAGCCTCAGGATCAATATTATGGGATCCCCTACAATGATTTTACAAAGCTTTCTGATTCCATGGCTGCCTGGCTGAGATACTACGGGATTCCCCTGCTGGATCTGAGGAATCTTAAGGAGGAAACAGGGATGAGCCAGGAGGAATTTTTTTTTAAGACAGATCATCACTGGACGCCTCCTGCTGCTTTTGAGGGATATTTAAGGCTTTTAGACTGGATGGAGGAAACCTACGGCGAGGATTTTGATCCAACCGGAAACCTTCACAACCGGGGAAATTATAAGTGGGATATCTATGAGGACGTAATGCTTGGATCAGCAGGTCGGGATGCAGGAATTTTGTTTTCCGGGGGTCTGGAGGATTATACTGCCGTATACCCCAGGGAAGAGGGGGAGTATATTCTGAAAACGGGAAGACTTGAGGATTATGAAATCCAGGAGGGCAGCTTCCAGGAGGCCCTGCTAAACCTGGATTTAAAGCCGGAGAAGTATTCAGAGCTGTATGAGCAGAAGGCAGCAAGAACATATCTTGGAGATATTTCAGATCAATATGTGTCTATTGAAAACTGCCGTACAGATTCGAAACGGAAAATACTGCTTTTAAGAGATTCTTTTTCCCAGCCTGTTGGGGCATTTCTTGCCCAGTCCTTTAAGCAGGTTGATATGCTGTGGATAGTGGATATAACAGAGGATGAGCTGGAGGCGTTTTTGGAGGAAAACCAGTATGATTATATTCTGATGGCCCTCTATCCGGAGAATTTAAAAAGTGATGCATTTCCCTTTGAAATGGAGGAACCATGAGCGGATTAAAAAAGAGCCTGACAGTGATATTACGAATTCTTGGGGTATGCGGCCTTGCAGTATTATTGGGGGCCGGATGGTACTGCCTTGAAGCAGTGGAACCTACAGGGGAGGCAAAGGCAGTATTTGCAGGTACCGCAGAGGATGCCGACTGCACCATCCTCTTGAGCAGCGGAAGCTGTGTCCTTATTGATACAGGTGAGGCTGCGGACGCATCTCATATAAGGGAGCTTTTAAGGGAGTATGGGGCAGAACGGATCGACTGTATGATCCTGACCCACCCGGATAAGGATCATATAGGAGGCGCTTCGGCACTTTTGGAGGAATTTACAGTAGCCCAGATGATCGTGCCCTATTTCAGCGGTGAAAAGGAAGCTTATGAGCTCCTCTTGGCTCAGGCAGGACAGCTTCGGGTGCCGGTACAGACCTTATCACGGGACAGGCAGTATCGATTCGGGGAATGGGATATCCGGGTATTTCCGCCGGAAAAATTTTACTATGAGAAAACCAACGAGTATTCGCTGGCCGTGCTGGCAGAGCATGGGGAAAGCCGTATGTTTCTGGCGGGCGATGCGCAGAAGGAGCGGATGCAGGAGCTGCTTGGCCTGAAGCTTTCGGATATGGATGTCTATAAGGCGGCCCATCATGGACGGGATTCCAAAGAGTGCATAGAGATGATTGAAAAGCTGAAGCCGGAATACGGCATAGTGACTGCTAAAAAACCGGAAAAAAAGACCAGGGAAGCCTTTGAAGCAGCAGGAAGTAAGATCATCTGTACGGTGCCGGAGGATGTGATCTTTATCAGTGACGGAAGAACGATTCACCCATAGGAGGAGCAGGATGTACAGATGGCAGATGGCTGCGGTGATTGCGGCGGCAGCGGCAGGGACATTTTTCTTACCCGGGCAGGGCATGAGACGGATTGCAGAAGCAGTGGATCATGTAAGGGATCTGCGGTTTGCTTCAGGGCTTTCTCCGGGGATCAATCTGGGAAATTCCCTGGATTCCTATGGTTTAAGCCGTTATAAGGAGGATGCAGCGCCTAAGGAATTTGAGGTTTACTGGCATAACCCGGTTATCCGGGAGGAATGGTTCTGGGGCGTAAAGGAAGCAGGATTTCACAGCGTCCGTATTCCTGTAAGCTGGGGGGAACATGCAGATTTTAACTTCCAGATAGATGAGGCATGGATGATGCGGGTACAGGAGGTAACAGACATGGCTCTGGATGCAGGTCTGTATGTGATTCTGGACATGCATCATGAGAAATGGCTGGTTACAGATGTGGAAAAAGAGGAAGAAATAACAGAGCGTCTTTGCAGCATCTGGTCGCAGATCAGTGCCGTTTTTGCCGATTATGATGAGCGGCTGGTGTTTGAGGGGATGAATGAACCCAGGCTGATCGGAAGTGATCTGGAGTGGACCAAAGGGACACCCGAAATGCGGGAAATGGTGAACCGGCTGAATGAAGCCTTTGTAAATACCATTCGGGAATCGGGTGGCTATAACCGGGAGCGGTATCTTTTGATCCCAGGCTATTCCGGGAGCTCTCAGGCGGAGGCATTGCTGGATATTGAAGTGCCGGCTGGGGAAAACCTGATGGTAAGCGTACATGACTATTCTCCGCATTCCTTTACAAGCGGAGAGGGTGGGGAGGAGCTGTTTGACCCCTCGGATCCATATTTTTGGGAAAGTATGGATCTGATGACAAAGATACTGAGGGAGCACTTTATTTTGCGGGGCATTCCTGTGATATTAACGGAATTTGGTTGCGAGGAGAAGAAAAATCCAGAGGAGCGTCTGGAATGGGCACACTGCTATGTGGATGCGCTGAGAGAAGCAGGTATTCCTTATATCTGGTGGGATAATGGGGCTGGCTACAGGCTGTTTGACAGGGTGACGGGAGAGCAGGCGGAGCCGGAGCTTATCGAAATTCTTACAGAATAAAGATGGGAGATAGGACGGAGGAGAAGTACTATATGAGCGATTTATGCGATTTAACAAAAAGAATATGGTATTCTTATGTTTTGGGAGAAGAGGATGAAGAGCTTAAGGATATGGAGGATATTTACGTTCCGGATTGTGTGATAATCGGGACGGGAAAGCACGAGATTTATACAGGGCTTGCCCAATTTAAAACAGCCCTGCAGCAGGAAATGGCAGAGCGACAGGCCGTCCGGTTTCAGCTAAAGGACTTCTGGTGCGAGGAAAGGAAGATCACGCCGGAAACAAGCTTTGTATTTGGCGGTATCTATATCTGGTGGGAAAGTGATGATAAGAAAATTTATATCAATATGGAAAGCCGTTTTTCCATCCTGTATAAGAAAGAAAATGACAGATGGAAAATCGTACATATCCATCAGTCCATGCCCAACCTGGAACAGGCGGAGGGTGAGTATTATCCCAAAACAATGGCTGAGCAGATAAAAGAGTCTTATGAGGATCTGGAAAGGTTTAAGGTTCTGGCGGAGAGGGACAGCCTGACAGAGCTGATCAATTACCGTACTTTTTCAGAATGTTATGCAAACTGGAAGTTTGATAAAACATGGCTGTTCGTACTGGATATTGATAAATTTAAACAGATAAACGATAAGTATGGCCATTTAACCGGAAACCAGGTGCTTCAAAAAATGGCCCGTCTGCTGGAATATACGGTGAGGGCATCCGATCTTGTATGCCGTATGGGCGGCGATGAGTTTCTTGTTCTGACCAATGGATTTGCGTCAGAAGAAAAAGCGCAGGATTTTGTGAAGCGTATTCAAAGGCAGGCAGCAGAAGAGATGAAGGATACAGTTTCATGGAGCGGTATATCGGTAGGAATGACCAGAGTATCGGAGGGGGAGAGCCTGGATATGGTGATCGAGCGTGCAGACAGGAAGCTTTATGAGGTGAAAAGCAGTCATAATACATAAGGAGAGGCCGCTTTTTTACAGTGAGCGGTTATATCGTTGGCCTATGGGATATGCTATACTAAGGCTTTTCAAATTGACGAGAGGGGGCAGATAAATGTCTCGTACAAAAGCAGAAAATAGGGCAGGCTGGATCGTAAGGATTGCTATCTTTGCCATTTTAATGGGTGTCGCAGTTAATACCCTGATATTTCAGAGAAAATTAAATGGGGTAATGGAGCAGTCTCTTTTAGTCAGCAACCAAAGCAGGGCAAAGCGTATTTCCGTTCAGGTAAATTCCAGAAGCAGGCTTGTAGAGGGGCTGGCGGATTCTCTTAGCAGAATGCCGGAATTTTTACTTACAGAGGAATTACTTCAAAGACAAGCAGAATTGCTTGGATTTGATAGTATGGTAATTCTTACATTAAGTGATGATTCACAGATTGTCTATGGAGAAGAGGGAGAAAAACTATCTGAATGGCTGAAAGACAATGAGAAGCAATGGAAGGAAAATAGCTGTTCGCTTCTGGAAAGCCATAAGGCGGTATTTACGGCGCCGGTTATGACAAAAAACCAGACACTTCGGGTAATTGCCGGATTGCAGAGCTGTACAGAATTTTATCAATCCGATAAATTTGGAAACAGATGGGAAAATGGGGTCATTGTTTTAAAAGATTTAAAAAGCGGAGAGATACTGCGGGTTGTGAAGGGAGAGCAGTCATCGATCCATGAACAGAAAATAAGAGATTTGCTCTATGAGATAGAAGAAACAGGAAAACAGGCGAATATAAGAAGCGGCAAGTATTTTGTCTCGGCAGAGCCGGTGGATGGGACGGATTGGCTTCAGATTGCCATGGTGAATATTGATGATCTGATTCCCCATATGTCAAGGCATATTGTGATCTACTTAATTTTAATCTTGATCTTATTTCTTTTTTTTTGCATAGGGATTCTTTATATGAAGAAAAATACAGATAAACTTGAGAAGACTTTTTTAACAGATTCTCTGACAGGCGGTTTGAACAGGGAAGGTTTTCTGAAACAGGGAAGTTATTTTCTGACTGCATACAGGCATCAGACATATATGGCAGTATGTCTGAATATTTGTAACTTCAGGCGCATTAATGAGGTGTGGGGGGAAGAAAACGGCAATAAGGCATTAGGGTTTGTGCATCGGATGCTCTGGGAATGTGTAGATGACAGGGAGGTAATATGCCGCAGCTTCATTGACCATTTTTTGCTTCTGCTTCATGAGGAGACAGAAGAGCTTGCTTCGATGAGGGTCAGTCAGATCATAAATCATATTAATTCTATACTGCAAAAGGAATTTTATGATTATAGTCTTGATTTTATGGTAGGAGGCTGCTTGCTTGATGGGGAACGGGATCTTGTATCCGCAGTCAGGAATGCTGTTTACGCCAGTAAAAACGCGTCGGAGAAGAATCGCTGTAATTTCTATAACAGGGAAATGATTCAGAAAATTGTTTATGAAAATGAGCTGGACAGACTTTTTTATGAAGCTATAAAAAATCGGGATTTTAAAATTTTCCTTCAGCCGAAAATATCGAAAACAGAGCCCTGTCAGGCAGAGGTATTGATACGCTGGCTTCATCCTGAAAAGGGGATGATCTATCCGAATCAGTTTATTCCGATGTTTGAGCAAAATGGAAAAATCGTAGAACTGGATTTATATGTTTTTGAAGAAACCTGCCGGCTTTTGTCCAGGTGGATCAAAACTGGACAGGCGGTTACTGAGGTTTCTGTAAATATTTCAAGGTTTACGCTTCAGAAGCTTGGAAAAGCTGCCAGGGAGCAGTATAAAGAAATGAAAGAAAAATATGAAATCCCGGATGGGCTTATAGAGATAGAGATCACGGAAACAACGTTACTAAGTGGAAATCAGATTTCTTATATTCAGCATATATTAGAGGAGTTCCATTCATGTGGTTTTAAGGTGGCTCTGGACGATTTTGGTTTTGCGTATTCTTCTTTAGGGTTATTAAAGTCATTGGAGATCGATACAGTAAAATTAGACAGAAGCTTTTTTATGGATGAAAATCATAAATCCAGTAAAATTGTGGCAAGCATTATTCAACTGTCCCATAATCTTGATATGCGTGTAGTAGCCGAAGGGGTAGAGGAGCATAAGCAGGCGCAAGCCCTGTATGAGGACGGATGTGATTTTATTCAGGGATACGTATATTCTAAGCCGCTTTCTGTTCAGCAGTTTGAAGAATGGAGGGAGCAGTATGAAACGTGATAGCTGCTGCACAATACGCCTGGAGAAGGCCAATATGTAACATAAAAAGGAGGAAGAAACGGCGGTGTCTGGCCGGGACTTCCTCCTTTTTTGGATGTGTGTTTTCTATTTGCAGACAGGTGTGCTGCTTAATTGAAGGATGGTTTCAGAGAGCCTTTGGATCTGTGCCTGCTTTTGTTTTAAAGCTTGTGACTGTGTATCTTCCTCAGAAAGGGACGCATATAAGTGAACCGTATTTGATGCCTCCCAAATCAGCTGACAGCGTTTTTCCTGGTTGTTTAAACACTGCTGAAGATCCTTGGCTGTCTGCTCTAATTCTTTGATCTGCTGTTCCTGGAGACTGCATCGTTTCCTTTTTTTATAAAGGCTTATGGATACCAGCAGGAGAAGCATGGAAAGGATAACAGAAACGGTAAGTGCCATAAAATTCCTCCTTCTATTCTAAACAGACATATCGCCTGAGGTTGATATCACCCAGTTATAAAAGCCCGCCTGATATCCGGGGCTTTTATAGTAAATATTGTTTTACTGCAGCCCGCAGATGCTTTGGATGCAGCGGGTAGCTGAGGACAGTGAGTTTTCCCTCATTTTTGTCCAGATGGTTCATTTTGTCAGGATTTTTTGCCAGCACAATGACCGGACGGTTCATTCCCGATTTCCAGGGCTGCTGGGGCTGTTCTGACATTTCCTCTGTTACGATCCAGAGATAGGGCTTCCTTTTTCCAAGTGCTTTTTTTGCTTCCTCTGAGGTTTGAAAGCTCAGGATCTGTGTGGAAACCGGTTCTAAGGCCATGTGCAGCCCATTGGCATAGGTTGGATCGCTGCACATGATCACGATCAGCGGGTTGGATTTTTGCTCTTTTTTTACCTGGATAAAATCAAGAACTGGAGTATTATAAAGGCTGAAATCTTTTTCATTATGTACATCATAATAATATTTTTTTGCAGCCTGGCACATGCGGATACAGAATTGTTTTATATCAATGCGTATGTCGGTTAGATCATCCTGTATGCTGGAGCTGTTGAGTCCACAGACAGAGCTGCCACAGTTTAAGCCCAGATGGAAGCGGACAGGGCTTTCATTTTCATCATTGAGAAAGCCCTTGTTTTGGTGCAGATATTCACATCTAAGCTGCCAGCATCGTTCTCCGCAGATATAGGGGATCAGATCACCGGGGGATAGCTTGAAAAAGTCACTGGCATAGGTATCAAACCAGCGGATATACTGCCCGCCTACATCCCGGACAGGCCGCTTTTGCCTGTCCAGCATAATCCGCCCATCCTTGTACCTTTTTACAATATCAGGAAACTCAATCCCTCCGCAGATGTCCGGAAGGGTCAGTGCAAGGGCCAGCGCGGACTGCCAGCGTTCATCTTCAATATTCAGTTCAACCTCGTCTACCCGATGCAAAAAGGTAAAGCTTACATCACTGCGGCTCATCAGCCATCTCTCCTTTAACAACCTCGCCTGTCCAGTCATTAATACCGCCAAATTCCACGATATTTGTATATCCAAGCTCAGCCAGCTTCCCGGCGGCCTGCTTGCTGCGGTTTCCGCTTCGGCAGTATACTAAAATTAACTGTTCCTTATCCGGCAGCTTCGGAATTTCCTCCGTTCCAATGGTTTCGTTTGGGATATTGATGGCATCCGGAATATGCTTTTCCCTGAATTCTTCCGGGGTACGGACATCTAAAATAATATAATCGTTTTCTTCCTTCATTACGGATACAGCCTCTTCCATACTTATCTGCCTGAACGTGTTTCCGTTATCTGCTGTTTTGCAGCCTGACAGAAGAAGTGTAAGGAGTAAGAGGGGGATAAAATGTTTCATGAGGGACCTCCTGTGGGGGTGTGAATTTGATGGTTGGAAGTAATGCTTATTTCTAAATTTTACCACAGGGGTATTGGGGAATTCAAGAAGGATTCTTTTAGGGGGAGAGATAAAAGACAAAAAGAGACCCTTAGAGTATAATTATCATTGGTAAGAGTAAAAAATAAAAGGAAGAGGCCGACAACCTATACAAAGTCGGAAGTAAAACTGCAATATTCTAACCTTTGCGTTCTATCCAGTTCATATATATGGCTGCCATTGCCATTTACGCACAGCAATGATAACACGATTTCCTTATTAGATTATTTATATAATACCGTGCATAAAGCCGGATGTCGATACTATTTTGACTATTATTAACATCTTTTTATCTATATCTGCAGTACACTTCTTTTTATAACGCAACACAGATGCTATGATGTCGCCTGCAATCGTGTTTACTTTTTAATATTTATTTTCTCACGAGTCCCCTTACAAATCAACTCGAAGAAAAAACTCACAAGAAATATTCACAATTTCTTTATTTATAAACATTTCTCTGTTTCATAATTTGCTTCGAGTTTTCCTGCGAGTTATTTCACAAAAACTCGTAACACTAAACCTTCACATGATACGAATATTTATCGTGCTTACAAATATCCAGTATGCTCTCGTTTCTTATTTTGTCAATAGTTCTTCTTGCTTGTTGCTTAATGAAACCATAATTTAATTCAATCTTAACTCATTCCTTGTTGAGTTAAAATGAGTTAGGGATTAATAACCTTGTACTTGGAGTATTTTCCTCCACATAGCAATTCTAACTGGCCTTCTGTCTGAAGCTTTTTTATAACCGCGTATGCTTGAGAAGGAGTCACCTTCAACAATTCAATTACATCCCGTTTTGTGATGATTCCATTCTGAGTATTTGCCAATTTCATTACTAATTCAGGATATCTGATGCTGTCTATATCTGTCTGTCGAACATACTGTATGGTTTCTTTATTCTCACGATAAATCTTTTTACCCAAAATATATGTGCGATCGTTTCCTTTTCCGGATGCCTCAATCAAACCAGACTCAATCATAACCTCAATTGCAGATCTGACCTTATTTTCACTCAGATTTGTTAGCCCAATAATTCGTTCAGCCGTACATCGTCTTTCATTATTAAGAACAGATAAAATCATCAGTGCGTAGATTGATAATGGTTTTCCCTGCCTGTTTTGCTCTTCTGCGACAAGCTTTGCGAATGGCAAGTCTGCTTTCGCTCTTTGAATAAACAGTCTAACACTTCTGCTTGTAGATTCAGAATAATCTGGCCAAGGTCTTCCAAAAATGATAGAACCTTCAAAAATTCTATCAATACCTCTTCCTGTCTTCTCAGCTAAACCGATTCTTTTCATTGCGTCTGCAAGTGCAGGATTACGTCCATGCGGTTCTACAGTAAGAAGATTTTTCAGGTTAACTCCATCTATAAATCCGCCGGGATTACTAATCGTCATCCCTTCATCATCAATCAAAATCCTTACGCTACCAAGCATAGTATAATCTCTATGACAGAACGCATTTACTAAGCCTTCTCGAAAAGCAGCCCAGTCAAATTCTGGAATTGGAATTCTAAATAATCCGTACTCAGTCTCCCTTTCTGGATTCCAGGCTTTGACATATGTTTCATAATTCTCAAATAATTCGAGAAGCGGCTTATTGCTATCCTCATTCATACGGACAGCTGTTCCTTCCAAAACTTGAAATGCCGATTTTGCTGTTGGTATTAGTTCTGCAATACGTTCTTCTTTTCCAATTAGCAACATTCCCGTAACTGTTGGAACATATTTACCAGCAATATCTGTAATAAGGCGTAATGCAATATCCAGTTCATCATCTGGTAAAGAAAGCAAAGATTTTTCACCTCCAGATCTATTCTGGATGATCCGGCGAAGTCTAATTCGCTGATTTGGATCCAAGTCATCTAAAGTAGCTCCCGCCAAAGGCTGTGCAGAATAATCAAGCATTCCTAACTCTGCAAGACGAGATGGAATCTCATAAGAATACATTGGTATTACTTCCGGGCTTCCATCCAGCTTATTCCGCCTTCTCAATATTTTCCCTGATGCAGTAGATACAACCCCTCGACTTCTTGGCACTTCAATTTTCAAAACATCCTTACCTTCTTCAGTAATTATCTCTGCCCTCACAGCTATAGGTGGAACAGTGCTATTGGCAATCAGCGCAGTTACTCCTATAGGGTCTCTATGTTTTTTATGAACACCGGTAATTGTTC
>OLRK01002035.1_pt1 | contig 14059 bp, 8 predicted proteins | sample 1672911 | NCBI WGS metagenome assembly OLRK01 (sample SAMEA3136736, study PRJEB25190) | human gut metagenome | biome: human gut; feature: human-associated habitat; material: faeces | place: Austria | collected 2013 | reverse complement strand
TGGCTGCTGGCGCAGCCGCGCTCCGGCGCGAGTGTGCGCCAAGCGCACACTTTTTATCCATCCCCGGGAGCCGGGGAAAATCCGTTCGGCCGCGGGCCACCGGCGCGGCGTTGGCTTAAACAAAATAGCACTGGAAGGCGGGGCTGTCAATCCCCGTTTTTTGCCGCGGGAACCTTTGGAGGCTGCGGCGGAAGGGCTTTGGCGGAGGCGGATTCCGACAGGTGGAGCGGCCGGGCTGGCCGGGGTGGACGGCCCGTTTTCTATGGGAGCCGGGCCGGGGGAAAGGGGAACCGCTTTGCGGGAGCTTGGCTTGGAGCGTCCGGTCCGGGAGATGTTTTTCGGAAGATTTCCAAAAGATTTCCAAAAGATTTCCGTAGGTTTCCACAAGTTTGTGTGCGGTTTTGCGCGTGGTTTTGCGTGGGAACGGGCGAAAGGGATTCTCACCGCCTCCGTTTTGTGCTATACTGTCCCTATGTACTTGAGGCACCGGTTCCAGTGTGAAAACAGAGCATAGCAGGCCGGGAAAGGAGAGGAGCGAAATCATGGCAAAGGTTACCATGGCAGACATTGCCCACATGGCGGGGGGGACAAAGAGCACCGTTTCCCGGTATTTCAACGGGGGCTACGTGAAGGAGGAGACCAGGGAGAAGATCCGGCGGGTGGCGGAGGCCCACGGCTATGAGCCGAACGCCTTCGCCAGGCTGAAGGCCAGGGAGAGCAACGTGATCGGCGTGGTGGTGCCCTCCTTAAATTCCAAGATCAGCAGCCGGGTGATCACCAGCATCGACCGCTACCTGCGGTCGGAGGGGTATGAGACGCTGATCAAAAACTCCGATCACGACATCCAGCTGGAGCTGAAAAATATCCAGCGCCTGATGAGCCTGAACGTGGACGGCATCCTGTTAAGCTCCATCTCCATTGTGGAGGAACACAGGGAGCTTTTGGAGAACAGCGCCGTGCCGGTGGTGGTCCTGGCCCAGGAGTACGGAGGCGGAATCTCCGTGGTGGACGACGATTACGAGGCCGGCTTTGCCATGGGGCGGTATGTGGGGGCGGCGGGCCCGAAACATCCCGCCTATCTGGGAGTCTATGAGAAGGACGCGGCCGTGGGCGTGATCCGGAAGAAAGGGGTTCTGGACGGCCTAAAAAGCTGCGGCCTGGAAAACGTGCGGGTGCTCACCGGGGATTACAGCTATGAGAGCGGCCAGGAGATGACGGACCGGCTGCTGCGGGAAGGGCCGGCGGACGCCATCATCTGCGCCACGGACCGCCTGGCCTTCGGGGCCTACCGGATTTTGGCAAGCCGTGGGCTTTCCATTCCGGACGATGTGTCTGTGGCGGCCTTCGGCGGCTACGGCGAGAGCTCCCTGCTGTCACCGGAGCTGACCACCATCAAATTTGACTCCTACGCCGTAGGCTACCTGGGGGCGGAAACCCTGCTGAAAACCATCCGTGGGGAACCGGTTCCCAAAAAGCAGGTGGTGGGATTCCGGCTGATCGAGGGCGGAAGCGTGAAACGGCCGCGGGAGGAGAAGTCCGTTCGCTGATAACGCGGACAGATTACGGAGGGACTCACAGGCGAAAGGCACAAGGGAAAATCGCAGGGGGAACCCGCAGGCGAAAATCACAAGAGAAAATCGCAGGGGGAACCCATAGGCGAAAATTACAAGGGAAAATCGCAGGGGGAACTCGCAGGCGAAAAGCACAGGGAAAAATCGCAGAGGGAACTTACAGGCGAAAGTCACAGGGCAACCGCAGAGGGAACTCACAGGCGAAAGTCACAGGGCAATCACCGGCGTAACTCATACGCGGAAACGCACGCGGATCAAAGGGGCTTTCGCCGAACGGGAAAAAGGATCAGGCTGTTTTGTGAAAAATAGACAAAAAATCAGCCTGATTTTTGTTAACTAAAAATGGCACCGGTTCCACAAAAGCTATTGATTTTTGCGCGGAAAAGGTATATATTAAGCATATGAAACCGATACCACAAAAGAACGAGGAAAATGAAAAGAAGGAGGAGTATTTTTATGGATTATGCAAAAGTTGCCGGCGAAGTCATCCGGCTGGTGGGAGGCCGGGAAAACATCCGCTCCGTAGCGCACTGCGCCACCAGGCTCCGTCTCCAGCTGCGGGACAACAGCCTGCGCAATGAGGAGGCCATCAGCGATCTGGAAGGAGTGAAGGGCGTATTTCTGACCCAGTCCCAGTTTCAGATTATCTTCGGCTCCGGCACGGTAAACCTGGTGTGCGCCGAGGTGCAGAAACAGCTGGGGAACCTGGACGAGAGCGCCCGGGCCGGAGAACCGGAGGAGGAGAAAAAGGGAAATGCCGTGCAGCGTTTTGTCAAGCTGCTCAGCGACATTTTCGTCCCCATCATCCCTGCCATCGTGGCGGGAGGTCTGCTCATGGGCTTAAACAACCTGCTCACCTCCAACCTGATCCACGGGCAGTCCATCATTGCCCTCTACCCCCAGTGGGCAGGGCTGGCTACGGCCATCAACCTCTTTGCCAGCGCTCCCTTCACCTTCCTGCCGGTGCTCATCGGCTTCAGCGCTGCGAAGAAATTCGGCGGAAACCCCTTCCTGGGAGCGGCCATGGGCATGATTATGGTCCATCCCGACCTGATGAGCGCTTATCAGATCGGAGTGGGAGAGCCGGCGGTGTGGAACGTGTTCGGCCTGGAGATCGCGGCCATCGGCTATCAGGGGACGGTGCTTCCCGTGCTGGCGGTGTCCTGGATCCTGGCAAATATCGAAAAGCGTCTCCATCGGGTGACGCCCTCCTGGCTGGATAACCTGACCACGCCCCTGATTTCCATCCTGGTGACCTCCTTCCTGACTTTCATCCTGGTGGGGCCGGTGATGCGGGAGGCCGGCAATCTGCTGGCCGCGGGGATCACCTGGCTTTACAACTCCCTGGGAGCTGTAGGCGGCGCCGTGTTCGGCCTGATCTACGCCCCCATCACCCTGACGGGAATGCACCACAGCTTTATCGCCATTGAGACCCAGCTGATCGCGGAGAGCGCCACCACCGGCGGCAGCTTTATTTTCTCCACCGCCAGCATGAACAACGTGGCCCAGGGCGCGGCGGTGCTGGCCGTGCTGATGCTTACAAAGAACGAGAAGATGAAATCCATCTGCTCCGCGTCTGGAATTTCCGCCCTTTTAGGAATCACCGAGCCGGCCATGTTCGGCGTGACCCTGAAGTTAAAATACCCCTTCTACGCGGCCATCATCGGATCTGCCGTAGGAAGTGCCTACCTGGCGATGACAAAGACCCTGGCCCAGGCCCTGGGCGCCGCCGGCCTGCCTGGCTTTATCTCCATGAAACCGGACCACTATCTGCAATTTGCCATCGGTCTGGCGCTGTCCATGGGCGTTTCCTTCCTGCTGACGGTGATTCTGTGGAAGAAGAACCACCTGGAGGAGGAGCCGGCGGGAACGGCAAAGAAGGCCGCTGTGTACGCAGAGCCGGAAACAGTGGAAACCATATCTGGCGCGGCGGCAGAAACGAAAAACGCCAAAGCCCAGAAGACGGCCGGAGAAACCCCTGCCGCGGAGGAAGTGCTGTACGCTCCCATGGCGGGAGAGATCCTTCCTGTATCCCAGTCTGAGGACGAGGCCTTTGCCTCCCGGGCCCTGGGAGACGGAGTGGCCGTAAACCCCACAGACGGGACGGTGTGCGCCCCCTGCGACGGCACTGTGAGCATGATCTTCCCCACCTGCCACGCCGTGGGCCTGACCACGAAGGCGGGGACGGAGGTGCTGATCCACGTAGGCATCGACACCGTAAAGCTGGACGGCGACGGTTTCCAGTCCTTTGTGAAACAGGGAGACGAGGTGAAAACCGGGGATGTGCTGGTAAAGGCGGACCTGGAGAAAATCCGCGCCGCCGGCTACAGCACCCAGACCATGATGATCCTTCCGGAGCTGGAGGACGCCTCTGTGGAGCCCCGTCCGGCTGCCGCCGCCAAGGCGGGAGACCCGGCGGTGGTGATCCGCCGGTCATAAGGCAGGCGGACCGCGGGAGGAAATATGCAGCCGGAGCGCGGCTGCGCAGACAGGAGGACTGTGCGTGAAGATTGAAAAATACCATAAAGTGACGAGAGAGGACTATGAGCGGTGGTATGAGGAAAACCAGGCGCTCAGGGAGCAGGTGGGGCGGGAGCCCCACCGCCTCCGCTACCATCTGATGCCGGAGACCGGCTGGGTGAACGATCCCAACGGCCTGGTGGAGGTGGACGGGACGTACCACATTTATCACCAGTACGATCCCTTCGGGGCTGACGGGGCCATCAAGCTGTGGAACCACTGTACCACCAGGGATTTCCTCCACTATGAGGACCTGGGGCCGGTGCTGTTTCCCGACCACGATTTCGACGCCCACGGGGTGTACTCCGGCTCCGCGTTTTCAGAGGATGGGGTGATCCACTATTTTTACACGGGAAACGTGAAGTATTTTGACCGGCCGGATTACGACTACATCACTGCCGGACGGGGCAGCAACACGATCCACATGACCAGCCGGGACGGGCAGCATTTCACGGAAAAAGAGCTTTTGATGACCACGGCGGACTATCCGGACGACATCAGCTGCCATGTGCGGGATCCCAAGATTTTAAAGCATGAGGGCCGCTACTATATGGTACTGGGGGCCAGAGATTTAGAGAGCCGCGGGCTGGTGCTGGTGTACCGCTCGGAGGATCTGAAACACTGGACATACTGTTCCAGAATCTCCACCAGAGAGCCTTTCGGATATATGTGGGAGTGCCCGGACCTGTTTTTCCTGGACGGGGAGCTCTGCCTCATCAGCTGTCCCCAGGGAGTGCCGCGTGAGGGGATCGAGTACGAGAACGTCCACCAGAACACGTTTATGCGCATCGACGGGGATTTTGAGAACGGCCGCTTTTTGGTGAAGGAGACGCCGGTGTTCCAGGCGGTGGACCGGGGATTTGACTTTTACGCTCCCCAGACCTTTTTAGACGGGCGGGGGCGGCGGATCCTCATCGGATGGATGGGGATTCCGGAGGCCTCCTACGAAAATCCCACGGCAAAGGACGGCTGGCAGCACGCGCTGACGCTGCCCAGGCAGCTGCACGTGAAAGACGGCGTTCTCTATCAGGAGCCCCTGGAGGAGTTGAAGGAGCTGCGCCGGGAGCGTTGGCGGTTCGCGGACGGGGAGCAGCTGAATGTGGCCGGAGAACTGTTAAGACGGTCTCTGGGGCCGGTGTTTGAGGCGGAATTTCAGTTTTCCGGCTGTACCTCCATGGAGCTGCAGCTGCGGGCAGGCACCCGGCTCTCCCTGGAAAACGGCGTGTTAAGCCTTTCCATCCAGGAGGGCGGGTTCGGCCGGGATACGCGCCACGGGGCAGTAAAGGAGCTTCGCAGGCTGCGGATCTTTTCCGACGTCTCCTCCCTGGAGATCTTCGTCAACGACGGGGAGATGGCCTTTTCCACCCGTGTGTACGCCGACTGCGGACAGGAGGAGCACGAGGGCGGATACCTGGCCTTTTCCGGAAACGGCAGCATGGAAGGGACGGTGTACGGCCTAGCGGATCTTCAGGTGAAACGCCGCCGGTAGACCCTTTAGCCTGGAACCAGTCCCAGCCGTCCTTTGGAGGAGAGGAAAAACGGTCCGGATGTCCCGGGGAACCGGTTGCGGCCCGTTTTCGGAAAGGCGGCTGAAAAGCGGCAAAACCTCCAAATCCGGTTGAGCCGGAAGCGGAAACCTGCTATAATATCTTCCATACGGTTCCGCGCTCTGCCGCGGAGAAAGGGAGGTAATGCTTGAGATGAATTACATTACAAAAGGGTACGAGCCGGAGGACGCGCTCCGGTATTTTGAGGAGATTTCCGCCATTCCCAGAGGATCCGGGAACGAGGGGGCGGTGGCAGACTACATCTGCCGGTTTGCGGAGGAGAGAGGCCTGACCTACCACCGGGACAAGGTTCACAACGTGATCGTGAAAAAGCCCGGCTCCAAGGGCTGTGAACACCTGCCGGCGCTGATGCTCCAGGGCCACACGGACATGGTCTGCGTGAAACTGCCGGGCAGCAGCCACGACTTTACGAAGGATCCCCTGCAGCTGGAGATCAAGGAAGGCTGGCTCACCGCGAAGGACACCACCCTGGGGGCGGATGACGGCATGGCCTGCGCCTATATGCTGGCGTTCCTGGCAAAGGAGGACTACGTCCATCCCCCGCTGGAGTGCGTGTTTACCAGCATGGAGGAGATCGGGCTTTTGGGGGCTATGGAGATCGACGCCTCCCTTCTCACCGCCCGCCGCATGATCAATATGGACGGCGGGGCATCCCTGGAGCATGAGTCCATGGTGTCCTGCGCAGGCGGACAGGTCTACAATTTCCGCCGCACGCCGGCCTGGGAGAAGGCGGACGGAGAGGCGGTGAGCCTGACCATCGACGGCCTTTTAGGCGGCCACTCCGCGGCGGTGATGCACCTGGGCAGAGGAAACGGCTTGAAGCTGATGGCCAGGATTCTGGCAACCATCGCGGCGAAAATGCCCCTGTCCTTAGCCTCCTTTACCGGCGGGGCGAAGATGAACGCCATCGTCAGCGAGGCGAAGGCGGTGGCCGTGGTTCCCGTGGGAAAAGCGGCGGAGGCCATGGAGCTGGCTAAGAATCTGGCGGAGGAGATCAAGGCAGAGCTTTCCGTCAGCGATCCCGGGTTCCGCTTTGCCTGTGAGTGGGCGCAGGCGGATCAGGTGATGACGGCGGAGGATTCCCGCGCCCTGATCACCTTCCTTCAGCTCCTTCCCAACGGCGTCCGCGCCATGAGCCAGGAGATGGAAGGCCTGGTGGTCTGCTCCAGCAACGTGGGCATTCTCGCCATGGATGGAGACACCATTGACATCTGCGACTGCATCCGCAGCTCAGAGGACAGCCTGAAGGCGGAGATTTCCGCGGAGATGGAAACTCTGGCCGGGCTGCTGGGCTTTGAGCCGGTGAAAGGAATCTGCTTTGGCGGCTGGAAATACGACCCGTCCTCCAAGCTGCGCGCCCTGTGTGACAGACGGTTCCAGGAGATGTTTGGACGGAAGATGGAGTTTGGCGCCACCCACGGCGGCCTGGAGTGCGGAGAGTTCAAGGCGAAAATCCCGGATCTGGACATTATGTGCGTGGCTCCCGCCTGCAAAGAGGCTCACACGCCGGAGGAGAGTATGGATCTGGCGTCCTTTGAGCGGATTTACAACTACCTGTTAGCGGTGTTTAAAGACCTCTGCGAGGAGCCGTAAGGCCGGAAGGGAAGGCGAAAGCCGGAATAAAATGAAACGATGAAAAGGCCCCTGTCGCGGCGTTTGCGTTTGTCGCGGCAGGGGCCTTTTGAAATGTGTCCGGCGCCGGAAAGCGATTGCTGACGCAGCCGCTCTCCGGCGCGGGTATGTGCTGCTGCCCACATTAATCATTCATCATCATAAAGAAAAGGAAACATCTCATTGTCTACCGGATCCGCGCCCCGTCCGGGCCCACCAGTTTGCCGTCGGGGGTGACGCAGTTGACGTACATGGCGCCTCTGGTGCCGTCGCTCACCGGATTTAAGTAGTATTCTTTCCCGTATACGCTGATCCAGCCCGTTTTCATGGCGCCCCTGGTGCCGTCGCTGACGGTGTTCATATAGTACCAGCGGCCGCCGTCCAGAACCCAGCCGGTGGCCATGGCCCCGTAGGTGCCGGTGCCGGCGGGATTTAAGTAGAACCAGTTGGTGCCGTCAAAAAACCATCCCGTGACCATCCGGCCCGTCCCGTCAAAATAAAACCAGTCTCCGTTTAAAAACTGCCAGGAATTGGCGGCGTAGGCCCCGTTTGGCAGCCGCAGGAACCAGTCGTTTCCGGAGGGAACCCAGGTGTAGGAGGAGGCGCCGGGATAGGAGGCGTCAGAGTAGGGATCGTAGTAGTAGTCTCCCAGAGGATCGTCGAAATACCAGGAGCCGGAGTCCTCCCACTCGCCTTTGTCGGAGGAGTTCGCGGCCACCGCCCGTACCCGGAAATAGTAGTCTCCCGGACGGTCGATCATGGAGCTGAAATCGTACTCCGTATCGGAGGTGCTGAGGGTCTGGCTGTAGGACTTGTCGTTGCGGTACAGGCGCACCTCGTAGTGGTGGGCGCCGGGGACCTCGTCCCAGTAGCCGTAGCCGTCCTCGTCCAGATCGGCTCCGCCCACATTGTCCAGATCCACCTCCAGGCCGTCCAGCCGCAGGGTGAGAACCAGGGTCTCCCGGTCGTCCCTTGTGGTGCGTCCGGTGCAGCGGGCGTCCACGCCGGAGAGGTTCACGTCGCTGTTGGAGGATACGGAGAAATAGTATCCGCTGCGGGCGTACAGCTCCACCTTGAAAATGGGGATGGAGGCCGTGTTGGAATTGTTCAGATACCAGTCGCCTACGCGGTATTCCTCGTCCGGGGTGGAGAGTTGCAGGGTGATGTCCTCATTCCAGCCGTCGTTGCGGTCGCCCTGGATGTAGAGGTTTACATAGTCGATGGGGGTGCGGGTTTCCGCCGCCTGGGCGCCCGCGGCAGAGAGCCCTGCCAGTAACAGGGAAATGGCAAACAGCCGTTTCCAGATTCCTTTCCGTTTCATAATATCCCTCCTGTGCAATTCTGCTGTGTTTCACAGGAAACAGCGTTTCCCATGAGATGATTTATCTGTCTTTATCCTATCATTTTTGCAATTTCCAGTCAATTAAAACCCGAAAATCCGAAAAATTTTCCGACAATTCCAGGGATCCTCCGTGGGGCGGGAGGAATGAAGGGCGGGGCGGCGTCATATGGTGTTATGACAGAGGAAGGAGTGAAATGGTATGGAAATTTATGTTGTCCGGGCCGGAGATACCATCTGGGGGATAGCGAGACGGTTCGGAGTGCCTTTGGAACAGCTGATGTGGGATAACCAGCTGGAGTCTGACATCCCTCTCATGGTGGGGCAGGCGCTTCTGGTGCGCACGGGAATGGCCCAGCCGGGGCGGCCGGTGATCTCCATCGGCTACGCTTATCCCTTTATCCAGACGGAGGTGCTGGAGGAGACCCTGTGCTATCTGACGGATGTGTATGTGTTTTCCTACCGGTTTGACCGGGAGGCCAGGCTCATCGGGCCGGATACCCCCGACGACAGGATCCTGGAGGAGATCGCCGCCAGAAACGGCAGTCCCGTGCTGGTGCTGTCCTCCCTGGATGAAAACGGCAGCTTTGACCGGGAGCTGCTCTCCTGGTTTTTAAACGACAGCGCCGCCCAGGAATCCATCATCCGCCAGGTGGAGGAAACGGTGCTGGAAAAGGGGTACCGGGGTGTGGATGTGGATTTTGAGTACGCGAAACGGGAGGACAGTGAGAAACTGGCCGCCTTTGTGGCCGGCCTGCGCCAGGTGATCAACGGCCTGGGCTATCCGGTGTCGGTGACCCTGGCTCCAAAGACTTACGACGGGCAGGAGGGCTCCTTATATGAAGGGACGGATTACCGCCTGCTGGGGGAGGCCGCCGACCAGGCTTTGCTTATGACCTACGAGTGGGGGAACAGCAGAGGACAGCCCATGGCGGTGGCGCCGGTGAATCTGGTGCGCCGGGTGGTGGAGTACGCCGTGAGCCGGATTCCCAGGGAGAAACTGCTCCTTGGAATACCCAATTACGGATATGACTGGCCCCTTCCTTTCCAGCCGGGGGAGACGGTGGCGAGGACTGTGGGAAATGTGGAGGCGGTCCGCCTGGCAGCGGAAACCGGCGCGGAGATCTTTTTTGACGAGGTGGCCCAGGCCCCCTATTTCCACTACCGCAGGGATGGGGTGTCCCATGTGGTGTGGTTTGAGGATCCCAGAAGCATCCGCGCCAAGCTGCAGGTGGTGTCGGACTACGGCCTGGCGGGGGTGGGTTACTGGCAGATCCTGCGGATGTTCCGGGCAAACTGGCTGCTGCTGGCGGGAACCTTCGATATTTACCGGAGGAATGAGGGGCAGGGGGCTACCGCTGTTTTCCCGGCTGTATGATCCTGGGCCGCACGCCGGCGGGGATGGGCGGGACGTAGGAGCCGCCGTCCTCGGCGAGCCGGTCTTTTAACTCTGCCTTCGCCGCCTCCAGCACGTCGGGGCGGTGGCAGAGGTCGATGGCGGTGGCGGCCATGATTTTGGCGGCGTAGATCATTCCCTTGTGGGCGATGCCGCTCTTTCCCTGGGCCACCACCTGCCAGGAGTGGCCGGGGGAACCCGCCGCCTGGGTAGTCACGTAGCACTGGACCGTGGGACAGACGCAGCTGACGTCCCCCACGTCGGTGCTGCCGGGCATGACGGCGTCCGTGGGCTCATAGGGCAGAGGCTTTGTGAAAATGGGCTCCTCCTCATCCCAGCCCTCGGCGTGGGCCCGTCCCTTCCGGCTGCCTAGCAGCTCCATGGAGAGCTGGAGGTAGGTTTTCTGTTTGGGCACGGTGGCGCGGATGGCTTTGGCGTAGGAGCGTTCCTCCTCTGTGTACTGGGGGACGGGCAGGGCCTGTACGTTTTCCCACATCAGCTCACAGAGGGTATCGTTGGGAACCAGGTTGGAGCAGGCCTTTACGAAGTCCTCCTCCATGCGGGTGCCGGTCATCTCCGCCGCCCCTCTGGCAATGGCGGTGACCCGCTCGTGGAGCTCCCGCACCTGGATGTTTTTCGGGCTGCGGATGAGGTAGAGGACCTCCGCCTCCGGCTGCACCACGTTGGGGCTGTAGCCGCCGGTGTTGGTGATGGCGTAGTGGACGCGGGCCTCCGGGATCATGTGCTCCCGCAGGAACTGGACGCCCACGTTCATCAGCTCCACCGCGTCCAGGGCGCTGCGCCCTAAATGGGGACAGGCCGCGGCGTGGGCGCTGGTGCCGTGGAACCGGTAGTAGACCTGGCAGTTGGCCAGGGAGGAGCCGCCGAAGACCTGGGTGGAGTCGCCGGGATGCCAGGTGATGGCGGCATCCAGCTCATCAAATACGTGGTCTCTGGCTAAGAAGGCTTTTCCGCTGCCGCCTTCCTCCGCCGGGCAGCCAAAGTAGAGGACGGTGCCGGGAAGGCGGTTTTCCTCCAGATAGGCCTTGTAGGCGGAGGCGGCAGCCAGGGCGCCCGCCCCTAAGAGGTTGTGGCCGCAGCCGTGACCGGCGGGGATGTCCGGCAGGGGCCGTTTTTCGCAGCTCCCCGCCTCCTGGCTGAGGCCGGAGAGGGCGTCGTATTCTCCCAGAAAACCGATGACGGGACGGCCTTCGCCCCAGCGGCCCAGGAAAGCGGTGGCGATGCCCGCCAGCCCTCTGGTGACGGAAAATCCTTCTGCCTCCAGCCGGTCACAGAGGATCCTGGCCGCTGTCTCCTCCTGATAGGCCGTTTCCGGGCAGTCCCAGATGGCGTCGCTGTCGGCGCAGAACAGGGCCGCCTCCTGATCAATCCGCTGTAATGCCTGTTGTTTATCCATAAATGTACCTCCTGATGCTGATGTATGATGTTCTATTATAGACCTGCCGCCGCCAAAAGAAAAGCGGTTTGCGACCGGCGCGGAGGCTACAGGATTTCTACAGAGTATTTCCGCAGCCAGTCGTTTAGCTGGAGGACGTAGGCCATCATCTGAGGGGCCGCCATGAGCTGGCCGTACCAGGGGCGGCCGTAGTCCGCCGGGCTTGTGAGGAAACGCTCCGTCTTTTCCCGGTCCAGGAAGGGCAGAATGGGGGCGGTGGAGTCCTCCAGGACGCGGCGCAGGGCATCGGCCAGCATGGTCTCGTAGCCGGTGTCGTAGGTCTTGGGGTAGGGGGATTTCCGGCGGAACAGGATTTCCTCCGGCAGCAGTCCGCGGCCGGCCTCCCGTAGCAGCCCCTTGGCCACCCCGTCCTTGGCCTTCATCTCCCAGGGCACGTTCCACAGGTACTCCACAATGCGGTAGTCGGCAAAGGGCACCCGGGCGGAGAGATGGCCTGCCGCCGCGTCCCGGTCCATGCGGTTTAGCAGGGTCTGCATAAACCAGCGTAAGTTTAAATAGGAGAGAATCCGGCGTTCGCTCTGTTTCCCTGTCTCTCCTGGGAACAGGGGCGCCTCGGACCTGGCGGTCTCATAGGCCCGGCGGACGTAGCCTTCCATGTCCAGACCGGCGGCAAAGTCGTCTTTTAAGAGCACTTTTCTGGCGTCCAGATCCACGCTCCAGGGGAAGGTGGGAGCGGAAAACAGCTCCGGCCGGTGGAACCAGGGGTAGCCGCCGAAGATCTCGTCGGCGCATTCGCCGGTGAGGGCCACCCGGTGCCGTTCTCCCACCAGGGAGCAGAAGTAGAGCATGGAGGAATCCACGTCCGCCATGTTGGGCAGGTCGTGGGCGTCTACGGAGTGGAACAGGGCGTGGAACTGCTCCGCGGATCCGCAGGTGAGGATTCGGTGGTCGGAGTCTAAATATTCCACCATTTTCGCCGCGTAAGGGGCGTCTAAGGACGGCTGGTAGGAGGAGGCCTGGAAAAATTTCTCACTGTCTTTAAACTCAAAGGAGTAGGTGGCAAGCTGCCGGTTCTTCTTTTTCAATTCCCTGGCGCAGATGGCGGACACCAGGCTGCTGTCCACGCCGCCGGAGAGGAAGGTGCAGACGGGGGTTTCGGCCTCCAGCTGCCGTTTGACCGCGTCTTCGATGAGGCAGGCGGTCTTTTCCACCGTTTTCTCCAGGCTGTCCTTATGGGGACGGCTCTCCAGAGTCCAGTAGGGAAGGGACTGTTTCCCCTCCGGGGAGACGCGGAGGAAATGGCCGGGCAATACCTCTGCCATTCCCTGGAACACGGCCTTTCCGGGGGTTCTGGCGGGGCCCAGGGAAAAGACTTCGTTTAAGCCCTCCGTGTCCAGCCTGGCGGTGACGCCGGGGTAGGAGAGCAGGGCTTTTATGGCGGAGGCAAAGAGGAAGTCCTCCCCCGCCTCGGTGTAAAACAGGGGCTTCACTCCCAGGCGGTCCCGGAACAGGTAGAGGGTGTTTTTCGGCTGGTCGTAGACGGCGGCCGCGAACACGCCGTTGACCCGGCGGATAAAATCGGGGCCGCAGCTTACATAGCCGGCTAAGAGCACCATGCCGTCGCTCCAGGGGCCGTTTCCCGGAAGGGCTGCGGAAAACTCTGTTTCCAGCTCTTTTTTGTTGTAGAGCTCTCCGTCCAGCACCAGGGTGAAGGAGGCCTCGCCCCGGCGGAGAAACACAGGCTCATGGCCCAGGCTCACCCCCAGGATGTGCTCCGGGGACGGGCCCAGGCCGGAGACGGCCAGCCTGGTCTGGGATAGTCCGCAGTGGGCGGACAGATAGGTGCCGCTGTCGTCAGGGCCGCGGCCCCGAAGCCTGCGGTTGAAACGGGTGAGCAGGTTGTGGCGGTATTCCTCCCGCTCCATGAAATTTTTCTCTGGATGGTAAAATCCTGCGATGCCGGACATATAAAAGACTCCTTTCAGATAAAATGGATGGTCAGAAGGTTGGGAGGGGCGCCGTTTTGCCGCGGGAAACGGCGGCGCTCCGGGGACACGTGTTTGCACAGTCTGCAAAATGAGGAACGGGCACGGGGATGTTCTGTCTGTAACTCGTTCCTTATAAAAGGAAACAGGCCAGGATAAATACGGCCGCGAACCCCAGGCACACGGGGATGAAGTTCTTTCTGGCTAACTCCATAGGGCTGACGCCGCAGATGGCCGCTACCGGGATGATGCCCCAGGGGACGATGGTTCCGCCGCCCACAAAGATGGCCGCGATCTGTCCCAGGGAGGCCAGCACCGGCACGGACGCGCCCACGGCGGAGCCGAAGGTGGCAGCCAGGGAGCCAGTGAGGGGCAGACCGGAGAACCCGGAGCCGTCCAGGCCGGTGAGGCCGCCGACGATCAGCTCCAGGGCCGCGGCCATGTATTTGTTTAAGGGGGCATGGTGGGCCAGCCAGACGGCCCAGTCCGTCATGATGCCGGAGGTTTCCGCCGTTCCCATGATGGTGGAAATGCCCTCGCCGCCCAGGAAGAAAAAGGCGCCGATGACCACCACCGGGGCGAAAATGCGGATGGCAAAGAGGAACCCGTCCGTAAGATAATCGGTGATCCGCTCCAGGCAGTCCCTAGATCG
>OLRK01002033.1_pt1 | contig 14077 bp, 10 predicted proteins | sample 1672911 | NCBI WGS metagenome assembly OLRK01 (sample SAMEA3136736, study PRJEB25190) | human gut metagenome | biome: human gut; feature: human-associated habitat; material: faeces | place: Austria | collected 2013 | reverse complement strand
GAGCCGATTCATGTCGATGAGCTTTGCTCCACCCTGGCTTTGTCGCAAAGCTATTTATATCGCTGCAGCCGCAACGTGATGAACTGTTCAACCGCGCAGCTGATCATCCGACACAAGCTAACCCGCGCAAAGCAACTTTTAAAGGATCCGGAGCTATCCGTTCAGAACGTCGCTGAATTGATTGGTTATGATCCGCTTTATTTCAGCAGCCAGTTTAAGAAATACTTCCTGCTCTCGCCGACACAATACCGTAAACAGCACTTTCCCAATCATGAACAGGATCCTTTAATTTCACAATAAATTCGATTGACAAGCAGAAAGCTGGGAGCGCGGCGATGATTTCAAAATCAAAAACCAGTCTTTCTCTTTACCCGCTGTTCTTAATCAGCTTCAGGCAGAAATAGAATTTTCACAGAAAGAAACAGACAGGCTAAAGCGATATATACCGCTCTAGCCTGTCTGTTTCTGCGTTAACTTAAATTAAAATAAGATTCTCGTTCACAAAGGCAATCGTTTTTTTATCAGAAGGACATCTCAAAAGATCCGCAGGTTACTGAATTTGCGTGAAAAAACGTTCTCCATCCCTTTACGCTGCATCTAGGCGTGCTTCTCCAATTCCGCGATCTGAGCAATCCGGCGCTGATGCCGTTCTTCGTTGGAAAACGGTGTCGTCAGCCAGACTTCCGCGATCTGCTCGATCAGCTCCTGGCTGATAATCCGTCCGCCCATCGCCAGAACATTGGAATCGTTATGCTCGCGGGTCAGCTTTGCGGTTTCCAGATCATGCACATGCGCGCAGCGAATGCCCGGCACTTTATTCGCGACGATGCTGACGCCGATCTCCGTTCCGCACATGACGATGCCGCGGTCCGCTTTTCCATCCGCAACCGCTTTCGCGCACGGATAAGCCACTTCCGGATAATCGATGCTTTCCTCGCTGAAGCATCCGAAATCTTCAACCTCGTAACCTTCCTGAATCAACTTTGCTTTCAGCGCTTCCTTATTTTTATAAGCGCCATGATCACAAGCCATTGCAATTTTCATCTTCACCGCTCCTTTTCCTATTTTTTCACTGATAATTCCTTAAATTGAAGCTTCCAGATCTTCCAGCTTAATCGGTCCCTGCCGTAAGATTTTCAGCTCATCGCCGGTCGTATCGCAGACCGTACTGGCCGTGCTCGCGCCGCTTTCGCCCAAGACGACTGCATCAATCCGGCCATCCAGCTGCTTCAGCACTTCTTCTGACGTTGTACACGACGGCTGTCCGCTTAAATTGGCGCTTGGCACTAACAGGGGAACCCCGACACGATTGATGATTTCCAAAACAAAATCATCGTCCGGCATCCGGATTCCAATCGTCGGGAATCCATTGGTCACCAATTCGTCAATTTCCGGTCTTTTCTTAAACACCAGCGTCAAAGCTCCAGGCATCCACTGGTCGATCAATTTCTGCGACCGCGCGTCGGTAACGGCAACCCGTTCGATCTGGGCTTTCGACGAAACCATCATTGGAAACGGCTTGGTTTCCGGTCTTTGTTTCGCTTCCTTCATCTTCAGGATCGCTTCTTTCAGGTCATAACGAACGGCCAATCCGTAAACGGTATCCGTTGGGAACGCCACGACGCCGCCGCGGTTTAAAATTTCTACAATTTGAGCGCTGTCCTTCTTAGTTAAGCGCTGTGTTTCCATAATTTCACCTGATTTCTTTTTCCAGATTCATTATATCGGAATTTCATGATCTTACAACCCTGTTCCCATCGCAAACTACTGAATTTTCTCAACTTTTTGCCGATCTGGGGACAGAGCGGTTAAACGAAGTGGCTTTATAAGTCTATCCCTGAAAATAGCGGAAGAACGAGTGAAGCTTTCCAGCATCAAATCCAGATTTAGTAAATCATGATTTAGTAAAGGACTACCGTTTTTTTATGATAAACTATGAAAGATCGTTCCATTTTCTTCTTTATATCTATAAATAAATAACAGCCAATCGAAGCTCAATTAAAATTTGCTTAAAAAGCGATAACGAAATTTCTTGTTGGCCTCAGTCTGAGCGTTGAAAAACACCGCTCGTTTAGCGATTGAAACCTTATTGAATATGATCTCTATTACAGAATCCGCTTTCCCCCTCGCCCTCCTCAGTCAATTCATTCCTGACATCCCGCTGTCAGGATATTCCTATTATAATAAGATAGAAACTGAGGATTCTCTGTTGATAGCTTAAACAACACGGGAATCAAATGATGACTGGCAATCATGATTGTCAGTTCAATATAATATCAGGAGGAGCTTGTCCATGAATATCCGTACTGAACTCGAAAATACTGTCGGCGTTCAACCCAGGATCCAATTGAACGATGTAGACCTGAATCCCGCGCACATCCGCGCTATTCTGATCAATGAAGTTGTTCCCGCCGATCCTCATCAGGACTTCTATGGATCCCGCGAAGCAGATTATCTCACAACGACGTTTGCGCTTTTCCGCGAAGCCGGCCTGCCCGTCACCACGATCCAGGATTTATTGGATGCCGGTATTTACATCACCAACGCCGTAAAGATCCCCAAAACAGAATCAACGGTAGAAAACAGCGCCATCGACGTCAGTCTGCCTTATCTAAAGAAGGAATTATCGCTTTTCCCCCAGCTGAAGGCGATCCTGTTAATGGGCGACGTCGCCAAGAAAGCCTTTAACAAAATAACCAAACAAACGATAAAGAAAAACATTGTGCCTGCCATTTCTACTTACAAGCTCCGCAATTCTGAGCTGTATTACGGTGATATCCGGGTTTTTCCTTCTTACATCATGACGGGGAAAAACATTCTGATCGAGAAATCCAAGTTTGCGATGGCCGCCGAAGATATCCAACAGATGTTGAAACTGATCCAGGATTAATCCCTTTCGCTCTATCCTTTATAAAAGTCTGGCTGCCAATCTTTCAGGAATGTCATTCTATACTGGAGAATTCCTTTTCGATCACTCATTCCAAGGATCGCAGAAATGGAAGCAGAAAAAAGCACAGGAAGGGAGGCCCTGTGCTTTTCAACACGATTGCATCGAGCTGTCGTCAACTCCGGCTGCAATTAGGAAATGATTATTTTTGAAAATCTTCGATCAGCTGCTTATACCAGCCATAACTCTTCTTCGGGATTCGCCGGCAGTTGTCCTCAAAGTCGACGCGCACCAGCCCGTAACGCTTCTCATAGCCGTTCACCCAGCTGTACAAGTCCATCGTCGACCAGGCATAATACCCCCGGACCGGGCAGCCTTCCTCCATCGCGCGGAACATATAATCAATATAGCCCTGCATCATCTCAATCCGCTCATCGTCCTGCACGACGCCGTTTTCATCCGGCGTTTCATAACAGCCGTGACCGTTTTCCGTGATGTAGACATCAATGTCGCCATACCGTTCGCGGATTTCCCGCAAGGTGTTCAACATGCAGCGCGGATAAATTTCGCGACCCCACAGATTACGCTTCGTCGAGGGATCGATCGTTGTTTCATACCAGTTCTTAATCCGGATGCCTTCCTTCGCCGCCGATCCTGCGCCGCGGTTATTGTGGAAAACTTCGGTTTCCCCTTCGCTGTAATCCGTAATATAGAATCGATTGTAGACATTCAGTCCCAGGAAATCAACTTTTCCTTCCGCCAAGGTCAGCGCATCCTCAAACCGCACATAGGAAGTGTCGATCCCGTTTTCATTCAGCCACGGAAGCAGCGCGCCCGGCAGTTCGCCCTTGATCGCGCAATCCAATATCAGCTTGTTGTAAAACAGATCGGCGATCATCCGGATCGCTGGGGATCCTTCGTCTGCGGCGCGACCTCGACGTTGCTGCTGTCATGCACAATCCCGATCCGCCCGTCCTGATGTAACTTCCGGTAGACCGCGACAGCTTTCGCACTGGCCAGCGCTTCATGATAAAGCGTCTTGAAATAACGGTCAAAATCCAGCTTGTGGTTCGGCGGATAATTGCCTACGATATTGCTGCAATAGGCGTAATATTTCGGTTCGTTGATCGTTACCCACAGCTTGACCCGGTCGCCGAACGCCTTGAAACACACCTCGGCATATTCGGCAAACGCCTCGACGATTTCCCGGTTCGCCCAGCCGCCCTGCGCGGCCAGCGCCTGCGGCAGATCGTAGTGGAACAACGTCACATTGGGAACCACGCCGTTTTCCAGGCAGCAGTCGATCACCCGGTTGTAAAACGCAATTCCTTCATTGACACGGCCCCGGCCTTCCGGCAGAATCCGGCACCACGACAGGGAAAAACGGTAGGAGTTCTGGCCTCCGGCCTTTAACATTTGGATATCTTCCTGATAATGATGATAGAAGTCGCAGGACACATCGCCCGTCGCTCCGTTGATGTTAAGCGGACTTTCATGGGAAAACACATCCCATTCGCCAACGCCCTTGCCATCCAGATTCCACGCGCCCTCGCATTGATAAGACGCCGTCGCGCTGCCCCATAAAAATTCAGATTTCTGCATTATTTCACCTCCTGTTTTTTTCTTTTTGATTCGTCATAAGCCTGATTCCGGTCTGCCGCTTCATGAATTGTTTTTCATGCCTGTCGGCTTCCCGCTGGCTTGTTACAGATCCTGATGCTCCTCGATAAACTGCTTATACCAGTAATAGCTTTTCTTCGGAATCCGCTTCAGCCCCTTTTCATAATCCACGCGCACCAGGCCATAGCGCTTCTTATAGCCATTGATCCAGCTGTAAAGATCCATCGTTGACCAGACATAATAGCCCATGACGTTCACGCCCTCGGCTTTGGCCTTCAGGATCTGTTCCAGGAAATCATGGAGGAACTGGATCCGGTCATCGTCTTCAACCCAGCCGTTTTCATCCGCAACGTCATACGCCCCATGACCATTTTCCGTAATATAGATCGGAATATCGCCATATTTCTGCTTCCGCTTGATCAAGGTGTTGTAGATACACTGCGGATAAATTTCCCGTCCCCACGGATTCAGCGGAACCCGCGGATCGGTATCGGACTCGAACCACCCCTTGACGGTCTTGCCTTCCTTCGCCGCTTTGCCGGAACCATCGTTGTTTCCGGCGTTGTTGACGGTCGCACAGGTTTCTCCGGATATATACGGTTTGACCAGCAGCCGGCTGTACGCGTTCTGACCGAGGAAATCAATCGTGTTTTCCCGGATCAGCGCCTGATCTTCCGCTTTCATAAAGGACAGATCGATGCCGGAAGCTTTCACCTTGTCAATGAGCTTCTGCGGGATTTCGCCCTTGATCGCCGGATCCAGCACCCAGTCGTTGGTAAACAGATCGCCGTTTTCCACTGCCTCGCGATACGCCGGCGTATCCAGCACGGATTCAGCGCTGCAGGAAGCGTGCACCAAACCAATTTTGGCGTTCAGCTTCAGCTTGCGGAATTCGCGGATCGCCTTGGCGTTGCACAAAATCATGTTGTAGGCACACTCGCAGAAATGCTGCATATTGACCTGTTCGTTCGGCGGATAATTGCCGACCATGTAACAGCACGAAGCGTTGTGCGTCGGTTCGTTAATCGTGACGTACAGCGGAATCCGATCGCCGAAATGACGGAACACCGCCGCTGCGTAATAGGCGAATTCATCGGAAATGCCCGGCCAGCACCAGCCCCCCTGATCGCCGACATAATCCGGCAGGTCATAATGGACTAAGGTCACATTCGGTACAATCCCGTATTTTTCACATTCCGTCAGAACCTTGTCATAGAATTCAAAGCCTTTTTCGTTGATCACACGGTCCGCCTTCGGCACGATCCGCGACCAGCTGATGGAAAAACGGTATGTGTTCTGACCGCCTTCAGCCATCATCCGGATATCTTCCTGATAATGATGATAGAAGTCGCAGGATACATCGCCGGTAATCCCGGTCGTGTTCTTCACGCTGTGGCAGAATTGATCCCAGATGCTCGGGCCTTTGCCCTCCGCATCCCAGGCGCCTTCGCATTGATAAGCGGCAGTCGCACTGCCCCATAAAAACTTTTCCTTCATTTCCTATCCTCCGTTCTCTGATTTTTCAATTATTTAGGATTCGTTGCTGGACTTTTCCGTCAGTTCCAGATCCTGTCCGCTGCTGGCAATGACCTTTTGAAACCAGGCATAGCTCAGCTTGGGAATCCGCCGGCAGTCTTTGGGATCGTCATCCTCCCGGTCGACGTAGATCAGGCCGTATCGTTTCTGATAGCCGTTTTGCGTACTGGCTAGATCAAACGCGCTCCAGGTGCAGTACCCGATCAGCGGGACGCCGTGCGCCAGCGCCAGCCGCGCCTGCTCGATCTGTTTCCGCAGATAGGCAATCCGCCGGACATCCCGGATCTCACCCCGGGTATCCGGGGTTTCCTTCAATCCCAGGCCGCGTTCGATGATGAACAGCGGAAGCTCTGTGCGCTGCGCCACGTCTTCCAGGATCAGGCGGGTTCCCGCCGGATCGACTTCCCAGTCGAAACCGCTCGTTCCCAGCTTTGGATTTTTAACAATTTCAAAGATTCCGGGCAGATTGAAGCCATATTTCATCCCGGTCGGATCCGCAAAGCTTGCGGCCGCGCCTTTTTTGACGGTGACCGAGGTATAGCTGCTGAACGAAACCATCGTCGCCAACCCGCTTTTTAAAGTTTCCGCATCCCCAGGCTCCAGCTTCGGCATCGCGCCCAGCCGGGTTAACAGCGCCGCGGCCGGGGCGGAATAGCGGCCGCTCACGGCCAGATCGAGATCCAGCCAGTTCCGGATCAATTCCATATTCATTGCCGCTTCCACATCCTCGGGATCCGGCGTCAGCGGGTAAACCTTCACCAGGTTCAGCGCCGGGCCGATCCAGCCCGGATATCCGCGTTGATGAAACCGCCGGAAGACGCGGGCCTGCGCCAGCGTCCGATGATGATTTTCCTGAAACGCCTGCGCCAGTGAACCGGAGGGCGAAAGCAGCCGGTCGATCGTCAACAGATTTTGCTCGCAAATCGGCTGCCAGTACAGGACTTGCCCGGCGAAGTGATCGAACATCAGCCCGCAATAGTCCTCAAAGGCGTCGATCGTTTCCCGGCACGCCCAGCCGCCCTGCCTGGCCAGCGCCCAGGGCAGGTCGTCATGATAAAGCGTGACGATCGGTTCTATCTGATTTTCCTTCAACAGGTTGATCAAACGGGCATAAAACGCCAGTCCCTGCGCGTTGACTGGACCGCGCCCCTGCGGCAGCACGCGGGACCACGAAATCGAAAAGCGATAAGCCTTTAATCCCAGCGCTTTCAACAGCGCGACGTCTTCTTCCAGATGATGCAGATGATCGGAGGCGGTCCGCAGAATTTCCCGCTGACCCGGCCGGATATCCTGAACGGATGGCCCTTTGCCCTCGTCCAGCGCGCCGCCTTCAAACTGCCAGGCACTGGTGGATGCAGACCACAGAAAATCTGCGGGAAATTGTCCGTTTGGGTTCATGGGCGGCATCCCATTCTTCCTCCGCACAGACTGACAAGGGCAGTAAAGCTCTGGTATTGCCGGGCGATGAACCGCTCCTGAACAGCGTTAAATTTCATCGATCGGAAACATCGGGCGCAGGATTTGTTTAAATGGAATAAGCCGGGTATCCTGCGGCGTCGCCCCGCCGGTCAGTGACATCACGCACAGCTTGCCCAGAGCCTTCAGCTCCGGATGGATGTAGCCTTGCTTGACGACGAAAATATCATAGTCTTCCACGTTAATGCCGCAGGCGGTCAGCTGACGGATTTCGACAAATGAATGATTGTTGTCAGTGACCGCGATATCAATCGGTGTCCCCGGCAGCCGCACGGTAACGATCGGTCCGTAATCGCCTTCCTCACCATACATCGCGGTTCCCGCCTGGCGGCCATGATGCAGCACGACGACATCGAGATCGACCGGTTCGCTGTATGCATCCAGTCCCATCCCCAAACGCAGGGAAACCTGTTCGTTCTCCGCACAGGCCATCAACTGATGACAAGCGGCCGGATCGTTGATCGCGGCGAACAGAATGCGCTTGGATAACGCCGGCAGAGCCAGCACCTGTCTTAAAATGAACGTGTTCGCGCCCATTGCGCCGGAGGTAACGTTATCGCCGGAATCCGTGATGAAGACCGGCTTGCCGTCAAAGGCCAGGGCCATCGCCAGCGCTTCGTCCGGGGCCGCAGTCGTGCCGGTGTAGTGGAATTCATGGCGTTTGTTCCAGACGAATTCCGCCAGCTGATCGGCGATCGTTTCGGCATACGCCTGATCGGCTTCCGTCTGGGGAATCACGACGATCCCGCAGCCGGCCTCCGGGCAGTCGTGACGCAGATAACCGACGTGCCACGAACAGCTTAAGATCCGCGGATCCTGTTCCAGCTGATCCATAAATTGGTTGATGGTACGCACGGGTTCATCCAGCGAAACGCTTTGTTCCCCGCCCAGAATCAACGGCAGCTTGCGGTACACCGGACGGGCGCTCTGCGGATGTTCGATCCGCTCGATCAGCGTGCGGGCGGTGCGCTGCACTGTCGCCGCGATATCGGTGTGCGGTGCTTCCCGGTAAGAGCGGATAAACGTCGTGTTTTCCACATAGTCCCGCGTCAGATTGCCGTGCGGGTCGCAGGCGATCGCGAGCGGCAGATACGGCCCGGTCAGCTTGCGGATTTCCCGCACTAAATGCTGCTCGCCGCTGCCGATTTCCTCCACGAAGCTCGCGCCGTGCAGATGCAGATAGATCCCATCCAGCTCTGGCAAATGTTCGCGGACGGCATTGAGAATCCGCTGTTCGAGATAATCGAAACACCCCTTGCGCATCACGCCGCTGCAGCCGGCATCAGCGCAGAGAACCGGGATCAGTTCGATGTCCGGACGGTCAAAGACATCACCCAGCTGCATGTGCGACAGCGCCTCTTTGCCAAAGCTCAGGGCGGTGTTTTCCAGATCGCAGAACATCGGGACGTGTTCGTTGGCTTCCAGGGTAAATTTAGCCGCGATTATTTTCATGATCTTCACCTCATATCTGGTCGATCGGAAACATCGGCCGCATAATTCGTTTAAACGGAATCGACGCGGTGTCCTGCGGCGTCGCGCCGCCGGTCAGCGACATCACGCACAGCTTGCCCGCAGCCTTGAGTTCCGGGAAGATATAGCCTTGCTTGACGACGATCACATCGTAGTCGTCCAATTGAATGCCGGCGTCGGTAAACTGGTGAATTTCCACCATCGCCTGACGATTGCTGGCAACCAGGATATCGACAGGCAGTCCCTTCACGCTGACCGTGACGCAGTAGCCATAAGCCCGGTTGTGATCGCGGTACATGAAGCCGCGCAGCTCACCCTTTGATTTCACGACGACTTCCAGCGTCACCGGGGCGGAGTATTCGTCATAACCGACACCCAGTTTCAAGTTTGTTTCCGTGCCGTCCGGCAGCTTCGCCAGCGTTTCATAGGCGGCCGGATCGCAGATCGTCGCAAACAGGAAGCGTTTGTTCAACTCCTTTACCGCTAAAACCTGACGCAGAACGAACGTGTTCCAGCCGGTTGCGCCGGAGGTGACGTTATCGCCGGAATCGGTGATGAACACTGGTTTTTCCGCGCAGTCCAGCGCCATTTTCAACGCTTCGTCCGGATGGGCGGTCAATCCTGTATAATGGAATTCATGGCGCTTGTTCCAGACAGTTTCTGCCAGCTGATCGGCGATGGTTTCCGCATAGGCCTGATCGGCGGTGTTCTGAGGTACGACGACAATCCCGCAGCCGGCCACGTCGCAGTCATGCCGGATGTAGCCGACATGCCAGGACACGCTGCGGATCCGCGGATCGTGTTCCAGCTCGTCCATATAGCGGTTGATTGAACGCACCGGTTCATCCGCCGACACGCTCTGTTCGCCCCCCAGGATCAGCGGCAGCTTGCGGTATACGGCGTGGATGTGCTGGCGGTCGTGAAGCAGGTCGCACAGCATCTGCGAAACGATGCGTTTGGATGCTTGGGCATCGGTATGCGGGGATTCGCGGTAGCTGCGCAGAATCGTACAGTTGTCCACATATTCCTGGCACAGGTTGCCGTGCGGATCGCAGACCACAGCGATCGGCAGATACGGGCCGGTTATTTCTCGGATTGTTTTCAGGATGTGATGATCGCCGGAGCCGATCTCCTCGACTTCGCTGGCGCCGTGCAGAAACAGATAAATTCCGTCGATCTCCTGCAGGTGCGCCCGGACCGTGTCCGCAAAACAGCCTTCGATGTAATCAAACGCGTCTTTTGTGACCACGCCGTTGCCGCCGGCGTCGGCGTAGATCGCACCGATCGTTTCAATTCCGGCCGCGGCGTAGATGTCCGCAACGTTCATCTTGCGCAGACAGTCCTCGCCGAAGGCCATATCGTAATGGTTGATCCGGGTTTTAGCCGGGACGTTGGCGTTGGATTCTGTGACGAAGGTTCCCATCAAAACTTTCATAGTGACTTCTCTCCTTATTTATCATGGGTTAATTGGATTTTTTCAATGATGCTTGTTTCTTTTCCTTCTATGGATGGCGATCAGAAACGAACCGGCGCTGATCACCGGGCAATCGTTTCAAAGGATCGTTTGCGGGGATGACGATGCACGATCTTCTTCGTTGGCCAGCTGATAAAGCATATCCATCAGCACATTCGCGCCCGCCGCGCAGTCTTCGATCGGCGTATATTCTTCCTTGCGGTGCGAATAGCCGTTGACCGAGCGGACGAAAATCATCGCGCACGGGCAGACATCCTTGAAATTCTGACTGTCATGGCCCGCGCCGCTCATCAGCCGGAAGACCGGCAGATTCCGCTTTTCCACAATCGTTTCCAGCTGGTGTTTCAGCCGTTCATCGCAATCCATGCCATACAGAATATGCCGCAGTTCGCGCCGGACCTGAATACCCTCGCTTTTCAGGCGGGCTTCCAATATCTCGATTTCCCGCAGGCAGGCTTCAATCTGAGCCTCGTCCAGACTGCGGATGTCCAGCGTGAAGGTGACGTGATCGCAGATGACGTTCGTGGAGCCGGGGAAGGTCTGAATGCAGCCGACCGTTGCGACGGTGTAGGGCTTCTGACGGGCTGATTCCGTGATCTGACGAATCCATTCGGTCATCGCCAGCACGGGATCCTGCCGGTCGTTCATCGGCGTCGCCCCCGCATGACCGCTGCATCCGCTCAGCGTCACTTCATAGAAGCGCAGATACGGAATGCCTTCGACGATCCCGACCGGACATTGATTCTGTTCCAGAACCTTGCCTTGTTCGATATGCAGTTCCACGCTGGCATAAATCGGATCGATCTGACCCTGACGATACGCTTCCGGGTGATATCCGCAGCGTTCCATCGCCTCCTTCAGCGTGATGCCCGCCGCGTCCTGAACCAGGAAATCTTCAGGCAGCGCCTTTCCGGTGACCGTCTTGCTTCCGATCATCCCGGAATTGAACCGGTTGCCTTCCTCATCGCGGTAGCCGATAATCCACAGCGGCCGTTTCAAGTCTATTTGATTTTCCTTGAACGTCTGCGCCGCTTCCACGCCCGCCAACAGTCCCAGACAGCCGTCGAAAATGCCGGCATTGCGCACGGTGTCGAAGTGGGAGCCGCACAGCACCGGCGCTAACGGGCTGCCGCCGGGATTGTAGACGCCGATGACGTTGCCGACCGGATCCTCATGCACGTCCAGCCCGGCCGCCTTCATTTCGCTGATCAGCCAGTTCTTCGCCTGAGTATCCGCGTCGGTAAAAGTCCAGCGGGTGACGCCGCCCTGCGGATCGACGCCGATCTGGCCTAACTGATGAAGCCGGTTCCATAACCGTTGGGCATTAATTTCCATCTTCTTGTTCTCCTTATATTTGATCGATCGGAAACATCGGCCGCTGAATCCGCTTGAACGGAATCATCGCGGTGTTCTGCGGCGTCGCTCCCGGAGTCAGCGCCATGACGCACAGTCTGCCCTTCGCCTTGCACTCTGGAAAAATATAGCCCTGCTTCACGACGATCACATCGTAATCGTCCCAGTTCACGCCGGCGTTTTCAAACTGATGCTGCTCGCACAGCACCTGCCGGGTGCTGCTGACAATCACGTCGATGTTCTCATCCTGCAGCGATACAACGACACATTCGCCGAACACCGCGTTGACGTCATGCAACGCATAGCCCATCAGCTTGCCTTTGGCTTTGACCGTTCCCCGCAGCGCCACGCTTTCCGAGCAGGCATCATGATTGACGCCCAGCGTAAACTCCGCGGCGGATCCCACCGCCAGGGCGTTAAGCTTCCCAAATGCTCCGGGATCGCAGATTGCCGCAAACAGAAATGATTTTGTCCGCGTCTTCCGCGCCAATACACGGCGTAATACCAACGTGTTCCAGCCGGTCACCCCGGAGGTGACATTATCCCCGGAATCGCTGATAAACACCGGTTTGCCTTCAAAATTGACAGCCATGTCCAGCGCTTCCTCCAAACCGGCAGTCAGGCCGGTGTAGTGGAATTCATGGCGTTTTTGCCAGACGTATTCCGCCAGCTGATCCGCAATCGTTTCCGCATAAGCGCTGTCGCTTTCCGTGGCCGGCACCACGACGATGCCGCAGCCGGCGACGTCGGTATCGTGACGGATATAACCGACATGCCAGGAACAGCTTAAGATCCGCGGATCCTGTTCCAGCTCATCCATATACTGATTGATTGAGCGCACCGGTTCATCTGTCGACACGCTCTGTTCCCCGCCTAAGATCAACGGCAGCTTGCGGTAAAGGGCATGGATATTCTGCCGTTTTTTTAACAGATCGCACAACATCTGCGCGACTCGGCGTTTCGTCGCGTCGGCGTCGGTGTGCGGTGATTCGCGGTAGCTGCGCAGGATCGTGCATTGTTCCACATAGTCCTGGCACAGGTTGCCGTGCGGGTCAGCGGTGACGGCAATCGGCAGATACGGCCCGGTCAGCTCCCGGATTTTTTTCAGCAGCCGGTGTTCGCCGGACCCCATTCCTTCCACCTCACTGGCACCGTGCAGAAACAAATAGATTCCGTCCAGTTCGTGAAGATGCGTTTTTAACGTCTGAAGCATCTGGGATTCAATATAATCGTAAGCCGGCCGCTCGATCACGCCGGTTGATCCGCCGTCGGCATACAGCGCCGGAATGAGCGTGATCTGCGCCTGTTCAAAAACAGACCGGATCTTCATTTTATCGATGCAGGCTTCGCCCCGGGCCAGATCGAAATTTTCCAGCCGGGCCCGCGTTGGAATCTGATCGTTGCATTCGGCATACAACGTGCCGATCATAACTTTCATCGTTTTTCCCTCCTTAAATCTCATCGATTGGAAACATCGGCCGCTGAATCTGCTTGAAGGGAATCGAGGCGGTATCCTGCGGCGTCGCGCCGTCGGTCAGCGACATGATGCACAGCTGGCCCTTCGCTTTGAGATCCGGGAAGATATAGCCCTGTTTGACGACGATTACGTCGTAATCATCCCAATCAATCCCCAGCGCATCAAACTGATGTTTCTCACACATCGTCTGGCGCGTGGACGCCACGCTGATCTCGATCGGCAGACCCTTGACGGACACGACGACGGCATCCCCGTAATGCGCATCGTGATCATGCATCAGATATCCGCGCAGACTGCCCTTGCTTCGCACGATCACATCGAGCGTAACCGGTGCGGAATTCGCGTCGGCGCCAACGCCCAGCGTGATCTGAGTTTCTGTCCCGGACGGCAGCGAATCGAGAAGCTGCCAGGTATCCGGATCGCAGATATTGGAAAACAGGAAGCGCTTGGTCAGCTGCGGAACGGCCAGCACCTGACGTAAGATAAACGTATTCCAGCCGGTCGCGCCGGAGGTGACGTTATCCCCGGAATCGGTGATAAATACCGGCTTGCCTTCAAAGGCCAGCGCCATTTCCAGCGCTTTTTCCGGTTTCGCGGTCAGGCCGGTGTAGTGAAATTCATGCCGGCGGTCCCAGACATAGGCAGCCAGCTGATCCGCAACCGTTTCCGCATAGGCGCTGTCTTTTTCCGTGGCGGGGACGACGACGATGCCGCAGCCGGCGACGTCGCTGTCGTGACGGATGTAGCCGACATGCCAGGAACAGCTCAAAATCCGCGGATCCTG
>OLRK01002032.1_pt1 | contig 14077 bp, 18 predicted proteins | sample 1672911 | NCBI WGS metagenome assembly OLRK01 (sample SAMEA3136736, study PRJEB25190) | human gut metagenome | biome: human gut; feature: human-associated habitat; material: faeces | place: Austria | collected 2013 | reverse complement strand
CATATGCAATATACACACAAATTCCTCCACCATCCTGCCTTCAACGGATGAAAACGGAGGCCCCGGAGTTATTACTCCGATTGGCCCAGGCTATCAGCCTTCCAGGGAAAACCCTGTTATTGACAGCTACGGGCCTGGAAGCCATTAAAAAATAACAAAGCAGGCAAGTCCCTCACTTATGAAGACTTGTCTGCTTCATTTATTCGGAATAAGGTCTTTACGAATTAAAACATCTTTGTTGACATATCACATTTTTGTATCTATATTGGAAGCAATAGGATGTGAACCAATTTTAAATGAGCATTTCCTGACAATTCAAAATCAACGAGATCCCGTTCAAAGAAAGACAGAACGCCTCGAAAATTGAAAAAGAAAAAACTGACCTCTGCCCCTGTGGAGCCGCCATCAAGAAAGGATGCGCTATTATGATGTACCCATTTATGACTCTTAATGATGATACCGAAATCGTCCATTCCGAGATGCAGCCGGATGGACGCGTGAAGGTATTTTACTTCTGGGCAAATGAGGGCGAACCGCTGGTATTGACAAGTGGATTTCTTTCTTCGGGGAAATACATTATTTCTGCTAATGTTCCTACATAAAATATAAAAAATGCCCGGTATTGGCGTGAAAAAGTAAAATCTACTCTTTCATACGAAAGAATGCTTGAACTCTGGACTGGTTGGGTTATCTTACACCCTTGTAGCTGGAATGCTGTCAGCAGCTTGTCGTTTGCGATACGAAGCACCATTGACAGAGTTCTAACTGGTATCTGCTGTTATAAGTTTACAGTCATAATATATTCCTCACTATTTTCAGCCACAACAGTAAATCCTGCTTTCTTGTACATCTTCACTGCATAATTACTTTTCTGAACGGATAAGGAAATTTTTGAATATCCAGCCAGTTTTTCTGCTTGCAGCAGCTGTTTCAATAATGAAGTCCCAATGCCTAAGCCTCTATATTTTTGAAGGACAGACATAGCAAGTGACGGAGTATCATTATCAATATGTCCATAATCATTCATTATTCTCACCCAAATAGCTCCTACTACATTCCCTTGAATTTCTGCAGCTAAAGCCTTATCATATTTTCGCTTTCCAAACTCAACTATATATTCTTGTAATTCTGGACAGTTTACTACCGATTTAGGAGGCGGTTCAATTCCATCCGGAATATAAATCGCTTCATACAAAAAATCACTTAATAAACAATATTCTTCTTGTCTCATTTCTCGTATTATATAATTCATAATTTCACTCCAGCTTCTAAGTTATCTTCCTGTATAAACCAACTCAGTCATACGCAAAACAATTTTATCAAACAATGACTTTTGTTATGACAAATCAATGTCTATCTCGTACATATCATCAATATATATGACATTTACATTGTTTTTTTCTGCAAGTGCTAAAACCTGTGCATTATCTTCCAAAACACCTTCCATCGTGCACCAGTCATCGTTTAAACGATTTTCTATGGTACTTGCATATTTTTTTATATCGCAAAAATGATTTTTAATATAGCTTCCCTCAATCATAAGATTTTTCAAGCCCATTTTCAAATGATCGATTGAAAAGTATGGATAATTCTTTTTTATCTTCAACCGTGATTATTTTTGACTGACATCCGTTAATGTATTATCTTCCACTGCCCCTGTATAAAACTCCGGAAAATCAAACATGCTGTTGCTTCTCCAAGCCGAAGGAATGGGAAAATTTACAAGCTGGCCTTTCCATAATCCGCCATCCGGGTTAATCTGCCCTTCAAAAATCCAACCCTCATCTGCCGTAAACATTCCTTTTTTTCCCCATACAGGACTCCATGTCCCTGTAAAAGTGCCATTCACATTTGTCCCTAGAGCTTTTACATCTATCCTTGTTCCTTTTAATGGAATTCCCCAAATGCAAACAAACAGCACAAGTGCTATAAAAACAGCAATAAAATATTTGATGATATGTTTTGCTTTTTGCACACTATACATCCTCCCTCCGCTATGCCATTGGCTTCTCTGTAATGCTCACATATGAAACAGCATCCCACTTTCCCTCTCTCCTAACCAGAGTATATCAAAAAAATACAGCCAGCGCTATTTCCGACGCAAAAAATACCCGGGTAATTTTAAAATCACCCAGGTATTTATCACCGCTTCCAATAAATCTTTTATTTCATTTTCGGCTTAAACAGGAAAGATGCCAGGTAGCCAAACACAAGGGCGCCGCAGATGCCTGCTGAGCCCGCCGTTAAACCACCTTTAAAAATGCCTAAAAGCCCTTCCTCCTGTACGGCTGTTTTCACTCCCTTCCACAAAATATTTCCAAATCCAAGAAGAGGAACCGAAGCGCCGGCACCAGCCCACTGCAAAAAGGGTTCATAAAGTCCCAGAGCTCCTAGAAATGCACCGGTTGTTACCAGGCACACCATAATGCGCCCCGGCATCATTTTTGTCTTCTCCATTAGAATCTGACAGAGGGCACATATTGCCCCTCCTGCCACAAACGCTTTCATATAGTCCATTCATTTCTCCTTCTAAGCCTCTATATGCTCTAAGACCACTGCATGGGCAATTCCGGGAATTGTCTGGCCCTCATTGAAGCTGACCGTAGACATCAGAGCGCCTGTAGGTACAAACAGCACCCGTTTCCACTCTCCCCGGCTGATCTTCGGCAGCACATAGGAACAAAGGGTTATGGCACTGCAGCCGCATCCGCTTCCGCCTGCATGGGTATCCTGGGTTTCTGGGTCATAAATAGCCGTGCCGCAGTCCATATGGTTTTTGCTTATATCCCGCCCTGTTTTTTCCATAAAATCAATCAGGATACTGCTTCCAACCTGTCCTAGATCCCCTGTGATAATCTTGTCATACCAGTTTTCCCTGACCTGAAAATCCGCAAGATTCTGCTCAATGGTATCAAAGGCCGCCGGAGCCATGGCCGCCCCCATATTCGCCGAATCCTTGATTCCTAAATCTACCATTTTGCCTGTAGTAATGCCTGTAATCTTTGCCAGCCCTTTTCCTCCCTCCTCCCGGATCACCACAGCCCCACAGCCTGTAACCGTCCAGCTGGCAGACAGAGGTCTCTGGCTTCCATAACCAAGGGGAAAGCGGAACTGCTTTTCTGCTGTGGCAAAATGACTGGAAGCCACAGAAAGTACCTTTTGGGCATATCCTCCTCCTACAGCCATCGCTCCAAGGCTTATAGATTCCCCCATGGTGGAGCAGGCGCCAAACAGGCCAAATATGGGGATTTCAAGATCAAGAAGGCCAAAGGAGGTAGCAATCAGCTGTCCCAGCAAGTCCCCTGCAAACAGATATCGGATCTCCTGCTGCTGATATCCGGCCTTTGTGATCGCCAGTCTTGCCGCTTTTTCCTGAAGAGCACTCTCCGCTTCCTCCCAGTTTTCCTTTCCCAGTGTATCCTCTACAGCCACATAATCAAACAAGTCCCCCAAAGGCCCTTCCCCCTCCTTTGTCCCTGCCGCTGATGCAGCAGACGCTATTACCGGGGGATGTTCAAAGACAATACTCGCCTTTCCTTTCATCTGATCCATTCTCACTTCTCCTTCCCGTCACCTGATATTCTCTCAATTTAGGATGCCCGGAAAGAGTGGGTTTTATTACATATTAAAAACGCCCCGCTCTGACAATCCATGCCAGAACGGGGCAGAACATTTACTTGCTTCTATTTTTTACAAATGCAGCACTCTGTCCTTGATCTCCTGAGTTCTTCCCTGATTCCAGAACTGGGTACCGATGTAGCCGCAGGTCCTTCTCGCTACCGACATCTTGCTCTGATCGCGGTTTCCACAGTTAGGGCACTCCCAGATTAATTTTCCGGATTCACTTTCCACAATCTGGATTTCCCCTGCATAACCGCAGCACTCACAGTAATCGCTCTTTGTATTCAGCTCCGCATACATAATATTCTCATAAATATACTGCATCACTGTAAGTACAGCCGGAATATTATTCTGCATATTTGGAACCTCTACATAGCTTACTGCACCGCCTGGTGAAAGCTTCTGGAACTCCGCCTCAAACTTCAGCTTCTGGAAAGCGTCAATCTTTTCTGCCACATGGACATGATAGCTGTTTGTAATGTAATTCTTATCTGTAACGCCCGGAATAATTCCAAAACGGCGCTGAAGGCATTTTGCAAAGCGGTAGGTAGTAGATTCCATGGGCGTACCGTAAACAGAATAGCTGATGTGCTCCGCTTCCTTCCACTCCTTACACTTATCATTTAACCGCTGCATAACAGCCAGCGCAAAAGGCTTTGCCTCCGGATCTGTATGGCTCTTTCCCAACATGCGCACGCACATCTCATAAAGGCCTGCATAACCAAGGGAAATGGTGGAATATCCATTGTAGAGAAGACGGTCTATCTTCTCTCCCTTCTTAAGGCGCGCCAGGGCTCCATTCTGCCATAAGATCGGCGCTACATCCGATATTGTTCCAAGCAGGCGCTCATGGCGGCAGCGCAGGCCCCGGTGACACAGTTCCAGACGCTCATCCAGGATCTGCCAGAAGCGATCCATATCTCCCTCTGAGGAGCATGCCACGTCTACCAGGTTAATCGTCACAACACCCTGATTGAAGCGGCCGTAATACTGGTGGCTTCCGTCAGCCTTCCTCTGAGAATCCTCCACTGTCAGGAAGGAACGGCATCCCATGCATGGGTATACATCGCCCTGCTTTAATTCCCTCATGATCTTAGCTGAAATATAATCCGGAACCATGCGCTTTGCAGTACATTCTGCCGCCAGCTGTGTCAGATACCAGTATTTTGTACCCTCGCGCACATTGTCCTCATCCAGCACATAAATCAGCTTCGGGAACGCAGGCGTGATCCATACGCCCTTCTCATTCTTCACGCCCTGCATGCGCTGGCGCATGACCTCCTCGATGATCATAGCCAGATCGTCACGCTGCTGTCCTTCCGGCACCTCATCAAGGTACATAAATACCGTCACAAAAGGAGCCTGCCCGTTACAGGTCATCAGGGTAATGAGCTGATACTGGATGGTCTGGATCCCGCTTTTAATCTCTTCCCTTAACCTGCGCTCTGTTACATGGTTAATGATCGCCTCATCCATGCTCTCGCCTACTTCGCGGCGCTCTGCGATTACACTGCTGCGGATTTTCTTACGGCTTACATCCACAAATGGTGCCAGATGAGCCAGCGTAAAGGACTGGCCTCCGTACTGGTTGCTGGCAACCTGGGCTACGATCTGAGTGGTTACATTGCATGCCGTAAAGAAGCTGTGGGGCTTCTCGATCATGGTCTCACTGATAACAGTGCCATTCTGAAGCATATCCTCCAGATTGATCAAATCGCAGTTATGCTCCTTCTGGGCAAAATAATCCATATCATGGAAATGGATGATTCCCTCCTCATGAGCCCGCACGATCTCCTCAGGAAGAAGGACTCTTCGGGTCAGATCCTTGCTGACCTCGCCTGCCATGTAATCCCTCTGGGTAGAGTTGATCACCGGATTCTTATTGGAATTTTCCTGTTTTACCTCTTCATTCATATGTTCTAACAGGGAAAGGATTCCGTTGTCCGTTGTGTTAGACTTTCGGGTCAGTTCCCGTTTGTAGCGGTAGCGCACATACTTCTGTGCCACCTCATAACCGCGCATTTCCATAATGCCGGTTTCCACCATGTCCTGGATGTCCTCCACGCTCACTGCGTGCATGGAAGACTGCACCCTCTGGGCAATATTATCTGCCACTGCCATGATCTGGTACTCATTCATCTGATGAAGACGGTCTACCTCCTGATTTGCCTTCTTAACCGCATTGACGATCTTCGACAGGTCGAAATCAACCTCTTCCCCGTTTCGCTTGATAACCCTTGTCTTTACTGCTGAATCCATGTCATTCCTCTTTTCTATATTCTCTATACCTGTTCAGCCATGAGCCATACAAAGCCCGATCCTTCTTGTACACCTATGGCAGACAAGAAGATGTATAGCTGAACCGTTACCTATATATAGGTTTTTCTTTTGCAGCAACCACTATATTTTGTGTCTACATTTGATATGATACCACAAACTGTGGAAAAATGGAAGTCTGATCCCCATGAAAAATATGCAAATTTTATACCTTCCTATTAACGGAATTCCTCACACCAGACAGCCTGCTTCTGTTTCACAGACTGTTTTACATCCAGAACCCTCTGATTTTCTGAACCCCGGAAACGAAGGGAAATATTCTTTTTTGCTGCTATAAATCTGCCATCTACCAGCACATCAATACAATCCATCAGATCTCCGGTCGTATCAAGTCTTTCCATCATCCAGCCAAGCACATCCTTCTCAAAATCGTAACCACTGTAGCACCATATGGTCTTTTGCGGAAGCTGCCTGCGCACCCTCTGTACAAAGGGAAGCAGCCCCTTCTGGTTCTCCGGTTCCAGCGGTTCTCCTCCCAAAAGCGTAAGGCCTGTAATAAAGTCATGATCCAGAAACTCCAGAACCCTCTGCTGTGCCTCCTCATCAAAGGGCTTTCCAAAGGAAAAATCCCATGCCTCCTGGTTAAAGCAGCCAGGGCAATGATGAGTACATCCGCTGACAAACAGCGAAACCCTTACTCCCGGCCCGTTTGCAATATCCACCGGCTTAATTACCCCGTAATTCATTATCCTTCCCCCTTTTGTATGTCTAAGCTAGCCCGCCCCATATTTAGTATATTTTTATTTCATAAAAATCAATATCTTGTATAAGCGTGCGAAACTTATTATATACGCTCCTTTCCCTTTTGTCCAGATGCATTTGCATCAGTTATAAAGTTCCTTATAAGCTGCGGCAAAAACAAAGAGATATACTGTCACTTTGTGACAATATACCTCTCCTGCTTTATGTGGCTATCCCAAGCATGCGGCCGGCCCAGTATAACAGGCCCAATCCCCAGCTTGCAAGCACGCCGTAAAGGATCACCGGCCCTGCAATGGTAAATATTTTGCAGCCCACTCCAAAAACCTCACCCTCCGCGTGAAATTCAATAGCAGGAGCTGCAATGGAATTGGCAAAACCGGTAATAGGTACAAGGGCTCCTGCCCCTCCAAATTTCACCAGTTTTGGATACAGGCCAAACCCTGTAAGAAGGACGCTTAAAAGGATCAGGCTTAAAGAGGTCCATGCTCCCGCCTCCTCCTTCCCCAGCTGAAGGGTTCCTGTCACAACGCCGGTAATGCACTGCCCTAAAAGGCAGATCAGCCCTCCTGTGAGAAAGGCCTTTGCCATCGCCATAGGCAGGTTTACAGTCGGCGTCATTTCCCTTACATATTTTTCATATTCTTTTTTATTCATTTCCATTTGTTTGTACCCTTCTCTCTCCTATGATATAAAAAACAGCAGGGAGCCCGCAGCCTTTCCTGCGGCAATGGCAAAGATTAAATACTGCAGTCCCACTGCCAGATGAATCCTGCGGCTGATGGTAGGAAGCGCCTTTAAGGTTTCAGCCAGTGACATTACAAGGCAGCCTACAAAGATTCCCATAAAAAGCCCGGAGCTTCCCAAAAATACAGCTCCGAAAAATTGGCCCATAGGCAGGGGAAATTCGTAAATATCCCAAAGATTCCCTAAAATCCCTCCCAGGATAATAAAGGTTTCAAACAGCAGGGTGTGCTTTTTTGTCCCAGTCTTACCCATTAACCGCACATACACCCCAATGATGGCAAGGAAGGCAAATACGCCGCCGGCTACCACTGCGCCTGCACTAAGACCAATGATCGCCAATACTGCCATTTTAACGGATGTCAATGCCAGACTCCTTTCTGCCTTCATTGGCGATCAGGGTTTTGCAGATATTTTCCTCATAAAGGCGCATCTCCACCTCCAGGGGCGTCGGGTCTGTATTAAGCTTCACGGCTGCCACATGATTAAAAAACACCACGATCCCTATGGAAAGCCCTATGGAATAACCTGCCTCCAAAAGGCTAAGTCCCTGAGGTTCCTGTCCCATCACCAGTTTGTAAATTTCCCCAAATACATCTGTTATACTGACGTCATTGTTAAAGGTCATAATGGCAAAGGCTGCCCCAAAAAAGCAGGCAGCACAGACAAATAAGGTTTTAAGCCACTGCCAGGCGCGGCAGGACGGGGAAGGAGGCTTATATGCCACAATAAAATCCACCTCTCCTGTATTTGACACCTCAATCGATGGATCAAGAGCCTCAAGCCCCTCCACCACATCCAGAGCGCTTATTACATACCGCCTGGCCTTGCCTGCCTCCACCGTCAGTATCTTCATCACGCTGCATTTATTCTGCACTGTCTTTTCCCTGCAGTATACCTGGGCTACATCCTTTAAGCATACATCCCTGTGGCTTACCTCTGTTATCTGGTTTAATTTCACATAAACAGTATGCTTCATATCCCCTCTGCGCTCCTTTTCCATTCCCCTGCCTCAAAGCCCTGCATAAGAGGCTCTGTCAGAAAGGCCTGTACAAGCGTCCCTTCTTTTTCATAATTTTTCTGCTCTATCCCCTTTAATAGATACCAGCCTAAAGCCGCTGCAAGGGCAAGACCTGCCAGAATCGCTGCCATCTCTGCAAGATATTTTCCAAACCGCATCCTTCTCACTTCCCTTCCTGTGGTTTTTAGTTAGTATGGAGCAGCAGAAAAAATTTTATTCTTGTGGCAGCAGTTCAATTATGCGGAGTTTTAGCCCGACTATTTTTTATAACTCGTATTTTAAGCGCATTTCCTTTAAAATCCGTTTTTCAAGCCTGGACACCTGTACCTGGGAGATCCCAAGCTCAGCCGCTATCATGGCCTGGGTCTGGTTGCCGAAATATCTGCGCCAGATCAACTCCCTCTGTTCTTTTTTAAGCCCTTCCATCAGCTCCTGCAGTACGATCCTGTCAATCAGCTCCTCCTGCTCATCCTTTTCCTCCCTGAGCAGATCAAGGAGGCAGGCAGAATGTGCCTCATCCCCGGCCGGACGGTATAAGGATTCCACCTGTGCCCCCGCATCCACTGAAGCGGCCACCTCCTCACAGCTGGTTCCCAACACTCCGGCAATCTCCTCCAAAGTAGGCTCACGCCCCAGACTGCAGGTCATCTCCTCTCTGGCCGACCATACCTTAGCCGCCAGCTCCTTCACAGAACGGCTCACCTTGATCATGCCATCATCCCTCAAAAAGCGCCGGATTTCCCCTGATATCATGGGAACTGCATAGGTGGAAAAGCGCACCTCAAATTCCGGATCAAACTTGTCAATGGCCTTCATAAGGCCAATGCTCCCAATCTGAAACAGATCCTCCAGCTCATATCCCCTTCCGGAAAACCGTCTTACAATGCTCCAGATCAGGCCTACGTTATCAAGAACCAGCTTGTCCCTGGCATCCTTATCCCCTTTGTGTGCCAGCAAAATAAGTTTTATGGTTTCCTCCATACCCCTCACCTGCCGATTCGCTTTTTCATAGTTACCGCAGTCCCCCGCCCAGTCTCTGATTCTACTTTAAGAGAATCCATGAAGGTTTCCATAAAGGAAAATCCCATGCCGGAGCGCTCTCCCGATGCATCTGAAGAGTAAAAGGGCTCCAGGGCCTTTTTTATATCTTCTATACCTGTTCCCGCATCCCGGATGCAAACTGTAAGTTCCCTGCTGTCTATATCTGCCTCCAGCTCCATGGAGATGATTCCGGCCCTGCCCTGATATCCATGGATAATGGCGTTGGTTACAGCTTCTGATACTGCTGTTTTTACATCCTCCGTCTCCTCCAGCGTAGGGTTTAAACGGCTCATAAAGACAGCCGCCGATACCCGGGCAAATTCCTCATTTCTGGAACGGCTTTCCATTTCAATTTTTACCCGCTCTTTTTTACTTTCCTGCCCCCCTGTCTTCTCTAACTCCAGGTTTTCTGTTTTTAATTCCATGCTCTCTGCCTCCTCTCTCATAACAGGCCCTGCTTTTTGCGGCTCACAAACTCCACTGCCCCTTCCCTGTCCTCAAATCCCCGCATCAGCCTTCCTATCCCTCCTGCCTCTAAAATCCGCTTCACCTGAGGGCCTGCACCGTAATAGACGGCAGTGCCCCGGCCAAGGGCCATCTGCTTATATCGGTTTAAGATCAATCCCACGCCGGAAGAATCCATGAAAGCCGTATAAGTGAAATCAAACACCAGGCGGTTGACAAAATGCTCCCCGAAAATCAAATCCGTATCTCGCTTCAGTTTTCCGCAGTTATGATGGTCCAGCTCCTTTGGCATATGTATCACCAGGGTGGTGCCAAGAGCCTCATAGGTGAATCTTGTTGCTTCCATCTGTTTATACCCCCTTTTCTCGTTGCCCGCGCCATTCGCTGGCCTGACGGCCTGCTCATTGCCGCGGCAGTCGCCGGATGAACATGCAAGCATGTTCGCCCGGCTCGTTGCCCGCGCAAAAAAAGATACGGCAAAAGACCGTTTGTTTTGTCTTCTGTCGTATCTTTCCCTGTTTCTTTTTTTCTTTTTTAATAGCCTCTGGCTGAGCGGGCGCGCTCTGCGTATTCAGAGTCCGCATATTCGTTTACTACCTTGTCAAACATGGTATTGGCATTATCTGTATCGCCTGCGTCCTGATAAAGCCTTCCCACATAATAAATAGCCTCCGGATTGTCCGGCTTGATCTTTAAACTGGCCTGGAAAAATTCCATAGCCTGGGTCTTATCACCTGCGTTCCACAGCTGAAGTCCCCGCTCAACCAACGTCTGGTATACATTCTGGGACATATCCTGGCGTATGCTCTCCACAATGGATAAGATCCCCTCATCCTCAATCAGATCAAAGCTTGATTCCGCAAAGAGCTTGGCCGCCTCAGCCATATCCCCCATTCTATAGTCATGCAGAACCCAGATCAGGCTCTGATACTGGGCCATAATACTTGTATTTCCGGTTGTCAGTTCATCCAGCTGGGCCTGAACTGTATCAGATGCCTGCTTTAATGCATCATAATCTGCCTGCAGCTTATCAATCTCGCCGTTGGCACTGTTGAGCTTCTGGATGTAGGAGGTCAGCTCGCTGTCGCGCCTGCTGTTTAGATCCTTCTCCCGGGCAGGCATCACCAGAAAATAAAAGGCCATCATTCCCAAGATCAAGCCCATGGTAATATAGAGCACTACAGAAAGCCCCGTCGTCTCCTTATAGGTGGTTGGGATGATCACATCATCATCCTGCATCTGACGGTGGGAAAAGGCCTTTGTCATTTTCCTCTTTTCAACCTCTGCCCGTCCTGTATTCTGCTTTACAATGGACATGTAATAGAGGGCCTTGGGATTGCTCTTGTCAATCTGCAGGATCTTGTAGAGGGAGCGCCCTGCCTTGGTATAGTCCTCCCTTCGCATATAGAGGAGGGCCAGCAGCAGATGGGCCTTCACAAAATGAGGCCTTGCCTCCACCACCCGGGCAAGCTGTAAAATTGCCAGGTCATCGCTGCCGTTCTGGGCATGCCACAGCGCCTGGTTAAAGGTTTTCACATTCTGGCTTTCCACCTCCAGCTGTCCCGGCTTTCTCTGTATCTCATCCAGATAATAGTCCGCCAGGTTATCCTCCGGCTTCAAATTCAGGCTGATCACCCACTGTACAAGGGCATCGGCCACCTCTCCGTTTTCATAGTAAATAAGTCCCAGCAGGTTTCTTGCATCCGTCTGATATTTATTAAAATGCAGGCTCTTTTTCAGGCTTTCCGCTGCCCCGGACAAATCCCGCACCCGGGCCTTCGAAAGCCCCAGATTATAAAAGCTGTTTGCTATCTGCTGGTTTTTTCTTGCAACCTGTTCCACTGTCTAGTTACCGCCTCTTTCCTTTATGAGCTCCATCATGATATCTGTCATGTCCGTAAGGTCGCTTTTCACAATGGCGTCCTCCACCTCCTCCACATCCAGGCTTGGCTTAAACCGTTCAATCTCTTCTTCAAAGTCAATCATGTACATCCACTCCTTTTTCTAAAAATGCCTTCAGCTCCCCAATCAGGTACAGAGAGCCAACACAGAACAAGAGCTGCCCCCTGGCCAGCTGTTCCATATGGGAAAAACCCTCCCCAACACAGCCATAGGCCCGGACAGGGCAATCCGCCTTTTCCTTAAAAAGCGTTTCCAGCTGCAAAGCCTCAAGGCCCCGGCTGCTCTCCATCTGTACTACGCCAATGGCTTCAAAGGGAAGGCCCTCACACAAGATCCCGGCCATCTCCCCATAGTCCTTGTCCGACACAGCAGCAAATAAAAGAAAGGCCTTCTTCTTTCTTCTGGCACATATATGGGCGGCTGCCCTTACAAAGGCCTGTATACCGCCGGGATTGTGTGCCCCGTCCAGGAACACATCCTTTCTTGCCTCTTCCATGCGCCCGGGCCATCTGGCATGGAAAATGCCCTCCTGCAGCCATTTGCCGCTTATGCTCCTGTTTTCCCTCTGTGCAAGGACTTCCATTATGCGCACTGCCACCATGGCGTTCTGACACTGGTATGAAGCCTCAAAGGGGATTTTAAGAGGGAGGGTGTCCCCGGATAAAAGCTTTGCCTGTACTTCCATAAAGCCATCCCTGATCTCCCCTGCCTCATAGTCAGACTGCCCCACACCAAAAGCAGGTGCTCCCTGTTTTTTTGCAATCCCGCAGATAACCCGGGATGCTTCGTTGACTGTATCATCAAATATAATAGGAACACCCGGCTTTATGATACCCGCCTTCTCCCCTGCAATGGCTTCAATGGTATTTCCTAAATACTGGGTGTGATCCAGGCTGATGGAGGTAATCGCACAGGCCAGAGGCTGTTCCAGCACATTCGTTGCATCCAGACGGCCTCCCAGCCCGGTTTCCACCACCATTACCTCTGCCCCCTGCTTTTTAAACAGCTCCACTGCCATATAAAACAGGAATTCAAAAAAGGTAGGGTGACAGATACCCTGAGCCTTCAGCCTTTCGGCTGTGTCCAGAACCCTCCGAAAAGCCTCCTCAAAGGGAGCCTTCTCCACCATCACCCCGTTGATCAAAAAGCGCTCCCGCAGGGTTTTCAGATGAGGGGATATAAACGTCCCTGTACGGACTCCTGCCTCTGTCAGCAGGGAAGTCAAAAAGGCACATACAGAGCCCTTTCCATTGGTTCCTGCCACATGGATTGCAGGGATCCCCCTGTCAGGATTTCCCATTTCTTCCAGAAACTTTCTTACATCTTCCAGGGAATGTTTCTTAGCGGCCCACATAGGGATCTGATTTATGTATTCCTCTGCCTGTCCCATGGTCTCGCCATCCACCTCCTCTTTCCTAATCATAGTAACCTAAATTGCTTCCATAATCAACCGCAGGTTATCGCCGGGCTTTGACAAAAAGAGCCCCTATGCTTTTTTGGGTATCTGTGCCAGCATGATCGCACCAAACATCAGTACACAGCCCGCAATCTCCCTGGCAGACAGCTGCTGTCCTAAAATGACCCAGCCTGCAAGGACAGAAATACTGGATTCCAGGCTTAAGATAAGGGACGCAATGGTTGGGTCTGCCCCTGCCTGTCCCACGATCTGAAGAGTGTATGCTACGCCGCAGGAGAAAATGCCTGCATAGGCCAGAGGAAGCCATGCTTCCAGAAGCTGAGAAACAACCGGTTCCTCAAACAGAAGCATTCCCACACCAGACAAAGCGCCGCTGACAAAAAACTGGATACAGGACATCTTTACTCCATCCACCATGGGAGAAAAATGGTCAATGACCATAATATGGAGAGCAAACAGGAATGCACAGATCATTACAAGAACATCACCCTTATTTATGTCTCCAGCCCCTCCTGTCATGCACAGGAGATAAAGGCCTGCCACAGACAATGCCACTGCCCCTGCAATAGCAGGGCTGCATTTTTTTCCTGCAAACAGCCCGAAAACAGGAACAAGGATAATATAGCATGCAGTAATAAAACCGGCCTTTCCTACCGTGGTGTATTGAATCCCGAACTGCTGGAAATTGCTGGCTGCACACAGAAGCAGGCCGCAGCAGATTCCGCCTGTGATCAGCATTTTTCTGTTTTCCGGAGCCGGTGAAGCCGCCCTCTGTTTCTTTTTGCGGTCAAGGAACCAGATAAGAGGAAGCAAGACCACACCTCCCATAA
>OLRK01002029.1_pt1 | contig 14083 bp, 13 predicted proteins | sample 1672911 | NCBI WGS metagenome assembly OLRK01 (sample SAMEA3136736, study PRJEB25190) | human gut metagenome | biome: human gut; feature: human-associated habitat; material: faeces | place: Austria | collected 2013 | reverse complement strand
TCAAGCGGTCCGGGAGGCGTTGCCGTCTTTGCTTCAGGAATTTCAGATTATTCATCTGTGCGGCAAGGGCAATCTCGACGAAAGTCTTAAAAAATGTGATGGCTACCGGCAATTTGAATATATCCAAAAGGAACTGCCTGATTTATTTGCAGCCTCCCAGCTCGTCGTTTCCCGTGCCGGAGCCAATGCTATATGCGAGCTCCTTGCACTGAAAAAGCCGGCCATTCTTATTCCGCTTTCAGCAGCAGCAAGCCGCGGAGACCAGATACTCAATGCAAAATCTTTTGAAAAACAAGGCTTTTCCTATCTTCTTGAAGAAGAAAATGTCACAGACGAAAGTCTTTTAAAAGCCATCCAGACAGTCTATGACAACCGCAGCAGCTATATTGAAGCAATGTCTAAAAGCCAGACAAATGATGCCATCAAAATTATTGCTGACCTTATTGATGAGGCAGCATCACAAAGGAGGTCCTCTTAAATGAGTGATTGTATTTTCTGTAAAATCGCAGCCGGTGAAATTCCTTCATCAACAATTTACGAAGATGAAGATTTCCGTGTTATTTTGGACTGAGGTCCCGCGACAAAGGGGCACGCACTTATCCTGCCGAAAAAACATTTCAGAAATATTTTTGAAATGGATGATGAAACAGCCGCAAAAGTTTTTGTTCTTGCAAAAAAGTTAGCCTGTGCCATGAAGGAAACACTTCACTGCGACGGTCTGAATGTTGTTCAGAACAATGAAGAAATTGCCGGACAGACTGTTTTTCATTTTCATATGCACATCATTCCAAGATACGAAAATGACGGACAGCACATTCTCTGGCAGCCAAATCAGAGTTCACCCGAAGAACTTTCTGTCATTGCAAAACAAATTTCCAACTTTTTCGTCGAATGAACGCATTAAAGGTCGAACTTGCGCCATATTTGGCGAACGAATATATTTGAACTTTCCCTCCTTTTTTGATAAATTTATTTTATTGAATATTAGGAGGGATTTTTATGTTAAAACAAACAAAACAACTATGTGGGGATCTAAATTATTCATTTTCACTATCGCGAATTTCACACGAAATCAGAAATCCACTGACATTAATCTACAGTACAGCCCAGCTTCTTGCAACAAAGCATCCGTCGCTTACTGAAGATAATCTGTGGCATCAGCTCATCAGTGATATCAATTATCTCAATGATCTGACAGCATCCATTTCCATATATAACAAGAGCCAGCAGCTTTCGCCCAAAATGACGGATATTACACAGCTTCTGACAGAAGTCACGGAAAATTACCGGCCGCTTGCCGAAAAATCCAAAAAAAGACTTATCCTTTCAATACGAAATACGCTGAAACCTATTTTATGTGATCCGGTAAAGCTAAAGCAATGTCTTGTGAATCTTATAAAAAACAGTCTTGAAGCAACATCCTCAGGCGATACGATTCATGTTACTGCTTTTTCCAACGCTATGTATATTCAACTTGTCATCAGCGATAACGGTCACGGTATCGATAAAAATAAACAAAGTCATATATTTGAACCTTTTGCCACATATAAAAAAGACGGCACCGGCCTCGGACTTCCGATTACAAAACAAATTATTGAAGCACACAACGGTTCTATCCGAGTGTTTTCACGGCTGGATGAAGGAACATCTTTTATTATTGCCTTACCTTTAAATCAACAGAAAAAGGAATATTCGCAATCTTAAGCATATCTGACTGTTTTATCTCATAAGCTACACCCGAATCAAGCTTACTCCCATTTAACCATGTACCATTTGTAGAGGACAGGTCAATCACCTCATATTGCCTGCCCTCTTTTCTAATCTCTATGTGACGGCGGCTCACAACATTATCACTTAAATGATAATTGACAGCTTCATACTGCGTTCCGATAATAAATGGTGTCGTTGTCACATAAATAACATCTTGTTCAAAGCAATCACCACCTGCTCTTTTAAGCACAAGTATATCCTCTGTCATATTCGGTGCAAGAAGTGTCGTTTCACCGTGCCCCATCCTGCTATAGTCCGGTCGCTGGCTATCCTGCCAAAACTCTCCCTCATCATTGTCTTTTATATTTTTACGCCGCTCATCTATGAAAGTTCTCACTCCCTTTAGTCCAAATACAAGAGCCCCGGCAAAAAAGACAACCGGAATAACCCATGACTGAAAATATATCCCTGTCAACTGATAAACGAGATAAATACCGGCATCCTTTAATACAATCCCGCCCAATGACATGACTACAGCCACAACAAAATACAAGAAAATTTTTCCCTTCTCCGAATCTTCTTCCACCTGATATTTTTTTGTATCTTCCGCCGTCACAAATGTTATCATTTCCCGCTGCTGTGTTGTCTTTTGCTGTGTTGTGTTTTCCTCCGGCAACTCTTTAGATTTTATCCGCTGCTGTACTGGTTCCATGTCCTTTTGCCTCTCATCACCTTTGATGACACTGCCGGCATCTTCAAGCTTTTCAAGCGCTGCAGCTGCACTGCCACTTTCTGAAAGGCATTTATAAAAACCGTAAACAAACATCACTGTATCTTTCTGACTATGATCAAGATGTTTCATAAACCATGACAGCAAATCTTTTAACTGCATCTTAAAGTCTTTTTCATACCCCGGAATATAAGCAAGCAAAAAATATGTATCATCGTTCATTTTATAAATTCCCTCCGGTTCAAGCCATAAGCTTTCCGGCTGCAAAAGATAATTATCAAGAATACTAAGCATTGTTCGTATACGCTCAAATAACTGTAAAATGAAACTGTAATCAAATTCTTTACTTTCTTTCATATTTTCCAACGATAACTTACGTCCAATATCATAATAGTATTTACACTGATTGCCCGTATATTCCATTTTCATTCGGAGCAGTCCCGGAATTTCTTTATTATGGAGCAGCTGTTCTTCAAACACTGTCGTTTGAAACTCCGTCGGTTTATCTACAACCATATATTCATGATAAACATCCTTATAAAATCCCACCTCCACAGAATCACTTCCTCATATATTTTTTAATGTTTCTGCCACAAATACTTGATGGCATCCGGCATGGATTCGTTGGCACTTACCTCAAATGAAGCTTCATGAAAGCCAAAAATCTGAAGTGAAAACGGCATACTGCCATGAATTGTCACTTTACATTGCATCTGTCCGGCAAGCGCCTGAAACCTGCATACAATATCAATATCCTGAACACGGCTCATTAACATTTTATCGTCAAGTTCTCTGCATCCCCTCGTGCTGATATAGTTCTTTTGTACCTCTAAATAATCATCCCATTGCTCCGTCAGCGGATTTGCCGTTTCTTTTTCATAATCGACAAGCTTTGTTTCTAAATTTATATTCTTAAGACATCCTTTCATCAAATGATTGGCCATTAATACTGTATAATTTTGCGCCTGAATACAGTCATGCATATAAAAAGCACTATAAATGACAAATGCATATGCAAACAACACTATAGGAATAATAAATGATGCCTCAACCGTCAGGCTTCCGACGGCATGCATTCTTTTTTTCATAAAATAACACCTCCGGCCGCATAAGCTGCCAGCAGCCACGGAACATAAGGTATTGACGTCTTTTTCCCAGCCTTTTTTGTAACAACAAGTACAAGTGATACTACAGACAGCATTAAAAAGCTAAAACATATTGTCTGAATACCTTTTGAAAATCCAAGACACATCATTGCCATACCAATTGCATAACCATCCCCACGTCCCACACCTTCTGCAATTAATGACACACCAATAAACAGCATGCCTGTAACAATACATATAATAATATCTGCCATCGGCTCTTTCATTAAGATTCGCACAGTCAGTGCCATTCCCCACACAGCACCGGCCCCTAAAATATTAATTTTTTTATACTTTATATCCTGCACTGCCAAAGCAGCAGTCGCTGCCATTCCTAAAATATAGAGTATCTTCATAAGCACTTCCCCCATCAGCCGCACCTGCTGCACGGACTTAACCCATAAATATCCGTCACCTCATAAATTGTACGTTTAAGTCCCGGACACGCCAGCGACGTATGATAGCGGCTGCCCTCCTCTGTCACATAATAATTACCTGAAATATTTGTCTGTTTTCCGCATTTTTCGCATGGTGTATATCCACTCACTCCCGAACCGTTCCCACTTACCATATGTACTGACAATTTCAAATGCGTACACTCACGTGTCGTATGGTAAACAGATTCAAAATCTGTCACATAATAAATTCTTTTTTCCTGCTGCTTTTCATCTTCAGACTGTACAGGTTCATACCCTGTCCATGACTTTATGTAAACTTCATGATGCATCGGAATCTTAACAGCAGCCAATGTCAGCAATGACGGCTTCAAGTTATATGAAAAGTCAATATGGACTTTATCTTCTGCTCTCACGTACACACTTTGTTTGCGCGCTGTTTCTACAAGTGCCATCTGTTTTTCAGAAAATGCCGCCGTCGTCTGAAATAGCGCCATCAAAGATAATGCCGCCAGCATAAAAAATGTAATACATATCGTAGCTTCGATCGTCAGTATGCCCTCCCGTCTGAAGGCGGGAACAGATGTCCTTTCCTTACAGGACTTATGGATTTTTCCCCTGTGTTTATTTTTACATTCATGGACTGTTATTGAAGAAAATTGGAGAGATCGTTGTTTTTTTGAAATGTATTGTTTTGAAAAAAGTAATGTGCACAAATTTATCGAAAAGGACATCTTTTCTCACCTCCAGACGTAAGCTTAATAGCACTCCGACCATTGATTATTCATCGTATAGTTTCCTTTATACCTTGTATATACCGTAAAATATGATGGTACAGCATATTCAAACAAACATGTCATACCGTAATAGCAACGGCGGATATTAAAATTCTCATAACCTTCTGCAAGCCGTATATTTGCCTGCATAAGATTTTCCATACGTTCATACTTCTTTTTTCTTCCTGTAAAGGTCAACAATATTCTCAAATAATCTTCATATAAAAGACCTTTCTTATTCTCTGTACCGCCCTCCAGTCTTCCATCTGCAAGTGATGTCAACGACAACTTCCAGTTTGTACTATTTTTAAGAAGCGGCACCCGCTCTCCTGCCATCATAGACCTCACGTCCATTACCCCCTCAGCATAGGCCCATGCAGCCATAATAAGGCCATACGCAAGCGGCTGAAAAAATGGAATCAGCGCTGTCAAAGCTGTCGCTGCCGCAGATGCTTCTGCCTTTTTGGCAGCATCCGTAAACAAATACGCAATATTAAATGCCATGCGGATAAGTACAAGTCTGTTCACCACATCTAAAAGATTATCTCTATCCGACTTATTTCCGCAAATAATGTACTCACTCTCATACTGCAGCTTTGTTGCAAAATCATCACAATCATATTGCTTATCCTTTGAAGCAGCCTGCTTAAAATGCTTTAATATATACTCATTAACAATCATGGCAGATGACAGCTCGGAAAATCCGCTGTCTGACGTTTTGGATAAATCCATACTGTCTAAATAGGTCGTCACTTCTTCAGCATCTTCAAAATCTTTAATTTCCGGACATTGTTCTTCTTCCGTATGATTCAGTATCTCAGTAAGACAATTTTCAGAAACTTGCATATTCTTCGGAAGTACGCAGGAAAGCAGACCGTCCTTTAAAATATTCGTCAGACTCTTTCGCGGATCTTTCACATCATCAAGCGGTGGTTCTGAAGGTGCGTTTCCCCCTTCCTGACTTTCCTGATATTTTGCCGCCGCATTTTCACTTGCAATATTTTCTTCTAATATTTCCTTATTATTTTGTGCCTTATCCAAAAGGTCATTGTCTGTATCTGTCATTTCATCAAGCCATGCACCCGGCGCACGTATTTTCATATATTGGACAATTTCTTTTTCCAGCAACTTATAATCCATCTCATAGAGCATTTTTGTTTCTGCCATGTAAGCCTGTTTCGCTTCGAATTTAAAAAATCCTTTACCTTCATTTTTACGGGCATAAGAAAGTATATCCTTCGTAAAATCTTCCCGGTTGCCATCAATAGCAAAAATACCATACATTTCATACAGCGGAATATTATATTCTGCTAATGCCGATTCTACCGCCAGTTCAGATGCCGTCTGAGCCAAAAGGCTTACTGTATTTACTCTGGCTGATTCTACTGCTGTCAATATGACTGAAAATATAATTGTCATTGTCAATGCCATAAATACAGTAATCTGCCCTTTACCATATATGCCTTCACCACACGGATATCGCTTTTTAATTTTAAAAAAATACATATTAGATTGATGAGGCCTGACTTGTAATTTTTTCAAATATTGAACGTACAAGCGATGTAATCTGGCTTTTAAAAATAATCACAAGTCCAATAAGCACAACCATAAATTTAGCCCCTGTCTTTTTCATGCCTCAAAAGCCTTATAAACACTGTATTTAACCATATAGACCAAAACGTATCATTCGTCTATTTTCTTTGTTTTTTGCACTTTTTGTATGTTGTGTGCATTTTGTAGCCAGTATTTTTATTTATTCATATCTATACAAAACAAGACAGAATGTACTTGCTTTTTAACTGTACATTCTGCCTTGGATCATTCAAATTCAAATATTTAATTTTTCCTTTTATACTTTAGATATTTTTCTTACCCTTGCCAATTCTTCTCGCAACTCTGCATTTTCTTTTTCCAATTTTTTTATTTTTAGTTTCAATTCCTGTATAGTCGTTTTTGCATTAACTAAAGTTCTTTCCATAGCCATATCAATAATAATCTGTTTCGGATTATACGTTACGCTCTGTTGATGCATAGCTTCATTTACCACCCTGCGCATTTCTTCATTTCGATAAAAAAATCCTTTAGAAAAGCCTGTTTTTTGAATCAATGCAGCAACTGTTATTTTTTCTTTTGATTCCAACATTTCTTGAATTTCCCGTTTTGCGGTTTCTACCTTCTGTTTGCTACGTTCCAAACTACATTCGACCATTTTATCGTATTTCATAGATTATCGTCCTCTCAAAAAACTTGTACCACACCATTCTCACAATTTTTTTAGAACAGAAATTTCTTTCCTACTGACCCGTTTATTCAATTTCTCCAGTTCTTGCTGCAACAGTTCATTTTTTCTTTTCAATTCCTGATTTTGTTCTGCTAATTTCTCGTTCTCTGCTTTGGCTTTTAACAATTCAATTTTCAACTCAATTACTGAATTTTCAAGTTTTCTGTCCATTGCAACCGGATGTCTATTCTTAAAAATTGCTTCCTGTCTATGTATTGCGTCATCCATTTCTCTTCTGATAAGCTCATTTTTATAAAAAAATCCTCTAGAAAGCCCAGTTCTTTTTACCAGCTCTGCTACGGTAATTCTTTCCATATTTTTAAGCATATCAGATATTGTATTTTTTGCAATATTCATCTTCCTCTGACTCTCAGCCTGCGTAATCGCTACCATCTTATCATATTTCATAATCATCCCATCCTTCTATGATATCTAATAGGATCATATCCATTTTTTCTCTTGCAGCTCTCGTTTCATCCGCCATCAGTTTATTTCCTATTTTCCGATAATGGTGTACCGAATATATAGAGGTATGCCCCAGTAGCTTGGCTATCATCCAGTCGTCCACATGCATTTCTGTCAATTTCTTTCCATAGCAATGCCGGAAAATATGGGTTCCAAACTTCAGGAACTCTCCATTATCATCCCGGATATCTTCCTGGCGGATCATTGTCATAATCTGATTTTGAATCATGCTATATTGATAAGGCCTAGTTGGATCATCTTTTTTTACAAAAATGTAAGTTGTTTCTCCATACCGCTCCTTTGTATAATCAATTGCTTTCATAATCAGTTGTGCCACTTCTTCACTGATAGCTTTTTCATAGGTGACTGACTTCACCTGATCAATCCTTATAAAATACCGATTGTTCCGCATACTTAAGCAGTCTGTCTTTAAAGTCAGTGTGTCTGAAATTCTCGTTCCCAATAATTGGTGGATAATCAATGCTCTGCATATCTGCTCATCCATTTTAAAAATGTGTTCATTTAATCTTTTGATTTCTGCATCGGAGTAAAATTTGAATACATGCCTTGGTGTACTTGGGAAATCATTGCTTAGAAATAATTCGCTCATGTACTGTCGTTCATATAAATTCCCAACATCTTCTATTACCCTCCGTAGTGCATATAGGTCAGATCTATAATTTTTCCGGTCATGTGCTTCCGTCTGAAGATATATCAAATATTCTTCTATATGCATCCGTTCCAGATCCTGCAGTGATTGAATGTCCAAATATTTTCTTTTAAGAAATTTTGAGAATCGCTTTACTGCAGCCATTTCACTATGAATCGTTCCTAACGGGGAATATTTCAAATGCATAAAAATCACTTTTTTTACTTCTTCCCGGATATCTGGCTGTACAATTTTAGTAAAGTTAATCGTTTCCGTATTCTTAATTGGATTTCCATAAATAGGAAAATCGAAGTTTTTAAGAGTCCAGATATCTTTTTCCTGCTCATCCCTGTCATCCTCTTCTTCCAGAAACTTCAAGATTTTTTTCATATGCCTTACAATGCCAGGACTTTCAATTCCTATTTTGTCATATGCAGGCCGATATTTTTTGCTTGATAAAGCATATCCTCGTTCCAGCATCCATCCTTTTAACATACGGATGATTTTTTCTTCTTCTCTAGCATCAAGGCTTTGTATTTTCCGATCAATCAGAAATTCCCGAATATTATTATAATAGGTCACTTCACTTGCCATGCTGGACGGGGCGAGCATTTTTCCTCTTTCCCATATAAATTCTTCCAGCTTTTCGGCAAGTTCTTCGGATGGCAACCCTTCCAGATTAAAATATCGTACCGGACTGATACGCATTCTCTGCAACTGATCTTCGGATGCTGCCTTGTAGCAATCCATCTCATATATGTAAATTCTTTTTTTCATTTTCTGTCACCACGCTTCTTAACTTTAATGGTAGAAGCCAAATCATTTTCCGGTTTCTTAAAGTATGTATCACTTGCTTTTTCAATTCTCTTTGGCATGAAGTCCACATACTGTTTTGTCATCTCTTCTGAAAAATGTCCTAAATAATCTCGGATTGTCTGTATAGAAACATCCTCATCATAAAATTGAGTTGCCAACGTATGTCTATAATCATGGGATTTGAAAATATAATCTCCATCCGCAATCCCATTCTTATCACAGTGCTGCTGAAATTCCTGTCGGAATGTTCCTACACGGTATGCTCCACCATTCTTTCCTTTAAAGATGTAGTCTTTCGGACGAATATGTTCCTGCTCAATATACTTACGCATGATTCTATACATCACAAGCGGTATCGGTATCATTTTATCTGCCTTCATCTTGATCTGATAAACTTTTAGCCATGCATCTTCTCCATCCCAGTAATAAACATCTCCTTTTAACGTACACACTTCACTGATTCTCAGTCCGGTACACCATAAATGTAAAAATATCAACCTTGAAACCAGTGGAAATGCATGCAGTTTATGCAGGATTTCCATATAAACTTTTTCTTCCACCGTTCTGTCATGATGTTCTGGATACGTTTTTTTCAGATAATACTCCGGTTTAAAAGGTATCTCCTTCATATATCCTCGGACAGTTAAAAACTGATAAAATTTCAAATAATGCACAATTCTTTTATTGAATGTGTCATCTTTGGTATTCTTATCTTCCAGTTCCCGAAAATAAATTTCCAATTGATTTTTATCTACCTGACATATGGATTCTTCTTCCTTAAAATATTCCAGAAGTCTTTTCACCTCATATAGTTGTCCTCGGATATTTGCTATCGTCAGTCCACCAATTCCAACATGATATTTTGCATATTCCTGTAACAGTTCCCTGTTCTTTTTGTTGGTAACTTCTATAAAACTCAATCGCTGTACCGGATTACTTGGGTTAATCCGATCTTCTGACAGGTGAAAGCGTTCCATATACCACACATTAGCGTGCCAATGAATTTCTGGTGCTGTTAAAAATAAGATTTTCCGACTATTATCAATAATCTGCATAGAATTTTTCACATTGACCACTTTCTGTTCCACGATTTTCTCAAATCGCTGGATCTGTTCTAATTCCAATCCTTCCAGATCATCAATCTCTTCCTCCACACAAAAATCATATAACCAGTGTAATGGCAGTAAATAGCGAACCCTTCTCTCTTTGGGATCGTCTCGATACAAATTATCTAGGATATGATTCAGTAGTAAGAAAACCTGCTTTTTTAATTTTTCAGATGCTCTTCTTGAAAAATCCCACACCAGTTCCTGTTTATCTCGGACATATTCAAAATCCTTAACCAACTCCAAATCTGGTAAGTATGACAGGAATACAACCTGTGCTTGATATTTTCTCCGGTATTCGATTTTTCCTGGCAGACTTTCTATTTCTTTTTGGATACTATACTGCTTGATATGATCAAAGACCTTTAAGTATCTCATCACACTCGCTTCATCCCACATTTTTTGCAATTCTGCTTCATAATGACTTCGTACCGTATAATCAATCTCTTTGATATGATGTATTCCTTGCCGGATTAGGAACCGTTTGATGTTTCCCTTCAATGCTTCATCTGACACTTGACATTCTCGGATTTCTGATAGCAGTTCTCCATATTCTGTTTCTATCCAATACTTCTGTATCTTCCGTAATGCGGATGACTGCTCTTTCACCTGCTTTTTCGTATAATTCCCACTATCCAACAAACTTTGTTTGTATTCCCGCAAATCTTGTTCTTCTGCTAAAATCACATCATAAATTTCTCTTTGGATAAGGAATTTCTCTGCTTCTTCCCATAATTCTCTCTGCAATATTCCGCCTGACATAAGCTGCTTGTGAAGATGTTGTATCTCTTCTTGGCGTTCCGCTTGCAGCAATCGAATTGCAGACACTTGATCGCCTCCTCTTTTTTATAACAAATTCTGAACTCCATACATTGCCTGATGCTTATTGTAAAATGCATCGCTGACTTCTATTAGTTCATCCTCTGTTATGTTCAGATATTTCATGGTCGTTTCGATATTCCGATGTCCGAGTGCCTGGCTGATCATTTCTAATTTCCAGCCATCTTTTCGTCTTGCATTTGCAAAATAATGTCGAAGCATATGTGGTGATGCTTTAATTCCAGTCTTTCTTTCCAGCCTGCGCAGCATTGCATATACTCCGCTTCCTTTAAAGGGTTGTCCTACATAGTCACCTGAGACATTGATAAACAGGTATTCCTGTCCTAAGATCAATTCTTTGTAATCTTCTATATAGAACATTAAAATATCAAAGGTTGCATCACTGATTTTTGCTCTGCGGAACTCTGCATTTTTTGCCCTTGCCCTATTTTCATTATCTTCTCGGAAATTGACATAAATGATATGTTTCTCATAATCTATATCTTCTGCATATCGGACGCCTAAGAGTTCCCCTATTCGAAATCCCGTTTCTGCTAATAATAAAAGCAGAACCTGATCGCGGCTGTTTGCACATTCCTGCAACAAACCTACAATCTTGTCCTGCTCAATGGTTTTTCCTTGATGTCCTTTTTCTTTTAAATATCCTCGAAAGCTCTTCCGGTTCAGCACCCTTTTAAGACCTATCGAATTTCTTACAATCATCTGTGCATCTGACAACACCTTCAGACTTTCTGACTGCTTGTTTTCCTGTTCCATAAAAGTATAGAACCGGAATACCTCTTTTAAGTATGCATTGCATGTTTCATTGTTTGGAAGTTTTGAGTAATCTTCCCGACTATGCTCACCTGCCTGTAACCAGATCAGAAAATCTGTAAAATGTTCATGCTGTTCCATGTAATTCATTTGATAGATATCATCCAAATGCAATTCCAGTTCATCTATAAAGTTTAAATAATAGGATAATATGAAGGCACTCCTTCGTATGGTATTCGGTGATAACTTTGACCGTTTCTTATGCATTAAATACTTGGAAGGTAAATATACAATATCATGACTTTCTTTTTCCCGGATAAAGTAGAATTCTTCTTTTTTATCCATCTGCATATCCATTATATATTTCGCCATCTCAGCACCTCCTTCCAACTCTTTAACGCTATACACAGTATACCCACTTCATGCTCAAATAGCTATTCAGCAATACCAACAATCCCTCCAAAACCGTCCTGAAAACTGTACTAAACTTTTTCCTTAAAAATGTCCAGAAAATAAGCACAAGCAACAAGGCTGGAAAGAGGTTTTTTCCTGTTACAGATAATACTCCACACCTTTCCGGCTGCGGATAAAATCCTGCACCTCTCCCAACTCTTCTGCTATCGGACAGGACGGAAGCGCACACATTACCTCTTCATGATACTTGCCGCCTTTTACTGCCCGGATGTCTAAGATAGACACCACGCAAGTATCGGTTTCTGTGCGAATGGCTCTTCCAAATCCCTGCCGCAGTTTCTTCTGCATATCCGGCACGATGATAGACTGAATATAGTTTTCTAAGGAGTCATACGTTTCTTTCTCTGCTTCACTGATGGGATCTGGTACTGCAAAAGGCAGCTTCACAATAATCAACGAAGACACCATATCTCCCGGAAAGTCCACTCCTTCCCAGCAGGAACCGGCTGCAAACAACACTCCATTCTCCATTGTCTTAAATCGCAGGATTTCCTCTTGGGAGTGCCTCCATACTTCCACCATGGGAAAGGGCAGGCTGTCTCTTAAAATTTGGTACACACTTCCCATTAGCGTATAAGAAGTAAACAGCACCAGCGTATGCCCGTAAGTAGAACAGATCAGGGAATGGATATGGTTTGCCACCATCAGTGCCTCTTCCCGACTTCCTCTCCTGCAATACCCCAGCGTTTTTGGCAGGTATAGCAAACAATTCTTTTCGTAGGAAAATGGGGACTCTGCCACATACTCCTGCACTCCTATCCTTTCTTCCAGCCCGGTGATCTGCCGGGTGCGCCAAAATCCTGCTCCGGCTTTCAGCGTTCCACTGGTTAAGATGGCAGACATTCCTTCTTCCCTGTCCCATAACATCTTCCGAAGCAGTCCTGGGATTTCCCTGCTGGCTGCACACAAAATGGGAAGCTGTTCTTTGTCCAAATACAGATAACGGACATATTTCTCATCACTGCTGCACAAACACTCCAGCACATCCTTTGCCTCTTCCAGTCGGTTCCGTATCCACTTTGGAACACTTCGCTCCAACTTTTCTAAAAGAAATTCTAGCATCTCTACGCCTTCCCATAGAGAAACCACACTATTTGTTGTATGACGGAATGTTTCCCGGATTCCTTTTCCAATCCTCTGTTCTTCTCCAACAACACGCAATGCCTCACACAACACTGTCCGCAGGATTCTTGCCTCTTCTTTCTGATGCTCCCGTTCCAGATAATATGCCATTTCCTTTATATCATCCATACACAGGTTTTTCCCGAACATCTGCTTGGCCGCTTCTGGTAACTTATGGGCTTCGTCTACAATCAATGTCCGATAATCAGACAATAACGGTTTGTATCCTTCTGCTCTGTGATATGCATCTGCCAGTAAATAATTGTGATTACAGATTTGAATGAACACATCCTGTTTCCTGGATTCTTCCAGATACCTCTGATAGCGGCACATCTGCCTGCCCGGACATTCCCTTGAACAGAACTTCGGCACACAAACCAGCCTTCTGTCAAACCCGCTCAAATCCTTTACAGTATCCATATCATACTGCTTTCGCAATGACAGTAACGCTTCTTTTTGTGCAGCGTTCTTCTGCTTATGGCGGATTGCTTCAATCCGTTGTTCCAGCCTGCTGTCGCAGACAAAGTGCTCCTTACCTTTTCGCACCACTGCCCGAAGATGAGACTGGATCATGCCTTGTTCCAGCAGCACCCTGGATAAAAATGGAATATATTCTGTTAATATGGCTTTCTGCAATGCGATGCTGGAAGTAGATACCACCACCGGACGCTGCTCCAACGGATTTCCCCTCCCTGTCAACATGGAATACTTCCGCAATAGTACGCAAGCTACCAGATAGGCATACGTCTTTCCAATCCCCACCCCAGCATCACACAAGGCAATCTGTTCTCCCAGCAGAGTATCCAGCATTTCATGGCATA
>OLRK01002027.1_pt1 | contig 14109 bp, 7 predicted proteins | sample 1672911 | NCBI WGS metagenome assembly OLRK01 (sample SAMEA3136736, study PRJEB25190) | human gut metagenome | biome: human gut; feature: human-associated habitat; material: faeces | place: Austria | collected 2013 | reverse complement strand
TGCTCGTGACCGTGGCCATCCTCCACCGTAGGTCACCAGCTCATAGGGGTACAGCAGCCCCTCAAAGTCCGGTTGCTCCAACAGTTCCAGCGCTTTCCTGATACTTTCATTCGCGTCATTAATGACGTGATAATATTCATTCATATCCCATAAATCACGGGCTATCAATGCTTTCATCTGCAACCTCAGCAGAGGCAGGGCCTTTTGATACTCTTCTTCATTATATTCCACTCCCATCTCCTTGCCGGTAGCAACCAATTGTGCCAACATATCCGGAGTCACTTCAAAACGTTTGTAGAACTCATTGAAAGTCTTGTATTTGCCCAGCCATTCTTTACGATGGGCATCAATAAAATGGAAATGAGCTTTCATCAACGCTCCTTTATCACGCAACTGACGATGGTATTTAGTATAGAGAGTCGTATCAATCGGCACAAAATAATCGGGCATGATCCCTCCGCCACCATATACCGTACGGGCCAACCTATGAGTCTTGAACTTCAGTGAATCCGGAAAGTGGATGCTGTCTTCACTCATCATTTCTCCTTTATTATAACGGTCTATCAGGTCTTCATTATACTTTTCAATGCTCTCGTAAGGTTTCTGGATACAACGTCCGGCAGGCGTATAATAGCGGGCCACCGTCAGACGGATCATCGAACCGTCCGGCAAATCAATGGGACGCTGCACCAAGCCTTTACCAAAACTGCGCCGGCCCACAACAACTCCTCTGTCCCAATCCTGAACAGCTCCGGTCACAATCTCACTGGCAGAAGCCGAAAATTCATCAACCAATACCATCAGACGACCGTTCTGAAACTCGCCCGTACCTTTGGCAAAAAACTCGCTACGAGGATTACGACGGCCCTCCGTATAGACAATCAGTTCCTTTTTACCCAAAAATTCATTGGCAATATCGATAGCAGCATTCAAATACCCCCCGCCATTGCCCTGCAAATCAAGAATCAAGTCTTTCATTCCTTTCTTCTGCAACCCGGTCAGCGCTTTCTTGAACTCCTCATGGGTAGTGGCGGCAAAACGGTTGATACGAATATAACCGATCTTATCTTTAATCATATAGGAAGCATCCAGGCTGTAAACAGGTATTTTATCCCTTTTCACCGTAAAGGGGAGCAGTTCCTTCACCCCTCGGCGAAGTATTTTCAGATTCACTTTTGAATCTTTAGGACCACGGAGACGACGCATAATATCCTCGGTACTCATCTTTACACCGGCTATCAGCGTATCTTCCACCATGACGATACGATCACCGGCCAGAATACCGACTTTTTCGGACGGTCCGCCCGATACAGGTTGTATCACCAGCAAAGTGTCCTCCGCCATATTAAACTGTATACCGATACCTTCGAAGTTTCCCTGCAACGGCTCGTTCATTCTCTTCACTTCCTCCGGATCAGAATAGGTAGAATGAGGATCAAGCTGCTCCAGCATTTTTACGATAGCTTCTTCCACCAGCTTTCCCTCATTGACTTCGTCTACATAAAGATTGGCAATGGCAAATTCCGCCAGTTGCAACTTACGTGCCGGAGAATTCAGGAATTTACTCTCCTGAGCCTGTGCGGCTACGATAGAAAAAAAGCAGGCAATCAAGCCTGCAAAATACATAGTATATTTCATGGTCAGTCTATTTTCATTCCTTCAGGCAAGAATGGCGTCACATCTTTGCCAAACTGCAACAATTCTCTTACAATCGTAGAGCTGATAGAGGTTAGTTCCGGCTCCGTAAACAACAGAATCGTTTCTATTCCGGCCAGTTTCCGGTTGATATCGGCTATAGTTTCCTCATATTCAAAATCGTGTACGGTACGGATACCACGAACAATGAACTGCGCCTCCTTAGCTCGGGCAAAGTCAATGGTCAGACAATCATAAGCATCGACCTTTACCCGGGGATCATCCGCAAAAAGTTTCTCGATCATCTCCACTCGTTTCTCTGTAGGAAACCAAGTTTTCTTATTCTCATTGATACCGATGCCGATCACCACTTCGTCCATAAAAGTCAACGCTCTCTTCACGACCGAATAATGACCGATGGTAAAAGGATCAAAGGTTCCCGGAAATATCGCTCTTCTCATATTTTTTAGTGATTCACTCACGCAATATCTTCTTCTACAACAAGGTTATCTATAATAAAATTCTGACGTTCCATCGTGTTCTTACCCATGTAGAACTCCAGTAATTCCTTTACCAGATCAGTCTTGCGGAGGGAAACTTGCTCCAAACGCATATCTTTGCCGATAAAGTGCTTGAATTCATCGGGTGAAATCTCTCCCAAACCTTTGAACCGTGTGATTTCGGGATTGGGGCTTAACCGTTCGATTGCGGCAACCCGTTCTTCTTCCGAATAACAATATACCGTTTCATAAACTCCTTTCTTGCGGTTACGGACACGGAACAAAGGAGTCTGAAGGATATATACATGACCTTTCTTTATCAAATCGGGGAAGAATTGCAGGAAGAAGGTAATCAGCAACAAACGGATGTGCATACCGTCCACATCGGCATCTGTTGCCACAATCACTTTGTTATATCGTAATCCTTCCATACCGTCCTCTATGTTCAGAGCAGCCTGAAGCAAGTTAAACTCTTCATTCTCATATACAATCTTCTTGGTCAGCCCGTAAGAATTCAACGGCTTACCACGCAAACTGAATACTGCCTGAGTATTTACATCACGGCTCTTGGTGATAGAACCGCTCGCCGAGTCACCCTCGGTAATGAAAATGCAGCTTTCCTCCTTCTTGTCTCCTTTGGCATCATTCAGGTGAAAACGGCAGTCACGCAACTTACGGTTATGAAGATTTGCCTTTTTGGCACGTTCACGTGCCAGTTTGGTCACTCCGGCTATAGCCTTACGCTCTTTCTCCGATTCTTGAATCTTCTGCAACATCACATCGGCCACATCCGTATGTTTGTGCAGATAGTTATCGACCTCAGTCTTTACAAAATCACCTACAAACTTATTAACGGTAGGACCACCGGGAGCCATATTGGTAGAGCCCAGCTTGATTTTAGTCTGACTTTCGAACAACGGTTCCTCCACATTAACGGCAATGGCAGCTACCAATCCGTTACGGATATCGGCATAGTCCATATTCTTGTTGAAATATTCCTTGATGGTACGGGCTATATGCTCTTTGAAAGCACTTTGGTGCGTACCTCCCTGTGTGGTGTGCTGTCCGTTGACAAAAGAGTAATATTCCTCACCATACTGGCCGGTATGCGTAAAAGCGATCTCGATATCTTCTCCTTTCAAGTGGATGATGGGATATAATCCCACAGCCGTCATGTTGTCGTTAAGCAAGTCCACCAACCCGTTACGGGACAGGATACGCTGACCGTTATAGATAATGGCCAGTCCTGTATTCAGATAGGTATAGTTGCGGAGCATGGTTTCCACGAACTCCGGACGGAAACTGTAGTTCTCAAACAACAGGTTATCCGGTTCAAAGAAAATATAGGTACCGTTCTCCTCTGTTGTATCTTGTGTGGTATCCGTCAACAAGTCTCCCTTGGCAAAGGTAGCGATACGCACCTTTCCATCACGATAGCTGCGCACCTCGAAACGTGAACTCAATGCGTTGACGGCTTTCACACCGACCCCATTCAGTCCGACGCTCTTCTTGAACGCCTTGCTGTCATATTTACCTCCCGTATTCAACACACTAACAGCTTCAATGAGTTTTCCCTGCGGAATACCCCGGCCATAATCACGCACGCTGACACGGAGATTTTCTTCAATAATAATCTCAATCTTTTTACCCGCCTGCATTTTAAATTCATCGATACTGTTATCGATAATTTCTTTCAAAAGAACGTAGATACCGTCCTCGGCATGTGATCCGTCACCCAACTTTCCAATATACATACCGGGACGGGTACGCACATGCTCCATGTCACTGAGGTGGCGGATATTATCGTCGGTATATTCTACGGCGGGATTGTTTATCAGTTCGTTGTTTTCTTCCATATTGACTTATCACATTTTTATATATCGTTGTTACAGAATACTCTTTTTATAAGCACGACGGCGTTTATGCTGCTCGGTCTTGAAATATTCCCACTGGGCCTGCACCTTTCCGTTCAGTTCCAGTTCCGGATTACTTTCGGCATACTTGAATCCCAGTTGCTGATATACGGGGATCAAGTCCGAGAATAACAAAGCATTGACACCTTTGTTCTGATACTCAGGTTTTACAGCAACCAGCAACAAATCCAACATAGGAGGATACTTATGCAGGAACAACACTTTCAACAGGTGATACCATCCCATAGGCAGCAAACGTCCCTTCGCTTTTTGTAACGCTTCGGACAGAGAAGGCATTGAAATCCCCACTGCCACCAGTTTATCTTCGGCATCGGTCACCAAGGTTACCATACGCAAATCTACAATAGGCAAATACATCTTTATATACTGGTTGATCTGTCCTTGCGACAAAGCCGAGAAACCATAAAGCGGAGCATAAGCCTCATTCATCAACTCGAATATAGCCTGTCCATATTCGGCCGCAATTTTCTTACCCGATGTATATTTCTTCACCTTCAGGTTAAACTTACGTTGAATCAAGTCACTGATACGCTTATGCTTATCAGGAATTGCATCCGGAATATAAATTTTATATTCCACCCAATCGGCATCCTTCTCGAATCCCAACTTCTCCATATGCTGTGGGTAATAAGGATAATTATAGATAGTCGCCATGGTGCTCAATTGGTCGAATCCTTCTACCAGCATACCCTCCGCATCAAAGTCGGTAAAGCCTAAAGGCCCCTGAATGGTATCCATACCTTTTGATTTACCCCATTGGGCTACTGCATCCAACAAGGCACGTGATATTTCGATATCATCCAGAAAATCGATCCATCCGAAACGGACTTCTTTTTTATTCCAAGTCTCGTTTGCGCGTTTATTTATAATCCCTGCAATACGTCCTACCACCTTGTTATCCTTATATGCCAGAAAATACTCCGCCTCACAAAACTCGAAAGCGGCATTCTTCTTCGGGCTGAACGTATTCAGCATATCATCGTACAAATCGGGTACGGAATAGGGATTCTCTTTGTATAACTCGTAGTTGAACCGTATAAACGTCTTTAGTTCTTTCTTTGAACTGACTTTTTTAATGGTAATAGCCATGCTGTATTTTTATAAAATTCGGGGTGTAAAGATAGAAGTTTTTTTGCAGAAAACTTATTCTTTTTATGGCTTTTTCACTGTTGGGCAATAAGATAGGCGGTATAAACGACATAACAGCCAACCATCAATGCGCCTTCAAGCCGGGTTATGGTACGTTTGCGGAAAAACCAGCCTACCAGCCACAACAACAGGGAGGAAGCAATCAGTACACTTAAATCGAGGTTATTTATATTCCCCATCGGAAGCGGTGACACCGTAGCGCTGCACCCCAGAACAAAGAATATATTGAACAGATTACTACCGATGACATTGCCGATAGCAATTCCCGGATTCTTCTTTAAAGCCGCCGTAACAGATGTGGCAAGCTCCGGCAAGGAAGTACCTCCGGCTACCAATGTCAGTCCGATTACCGATTCACTGACACCCCATGAACGGGCAAGCCCGCTTGCCCCGTCGACAAAAAGCTGTCCGCCGAATATGAGTCCGGCCAGCCCTCCTGCAATATACAACACCGATTTCCATACAGGCATTTCCTTTATCTTCTGCTCCTCTCCTGCCTCATCTGCCCCATTACGGGCGATGGCAAATGTATAACGCATAAATATAAGGAAGAAAGCCAGCAGAACAAACCCATCGGAACGGCTGATAACATTGACCGCTTCCCTGTCCAGCATCATGTCATTGGCACAGACAAAAAGTACCAACGAAGAAAGAATGACTAACGGAATCTCTTTACTCATCGTCCCCTCACCTACTTTTATGGGGAGTACCAAGGCAGTACAACCTATAATCATCAAAGCATTGAATATATTACTACCCACCACATTACCAATAGCCATTTCAGCACTGCCATTCAATGCAGAAAGCACACTGATAACCAATTCGGGAGCCGAAGTGCCGAAAGCTACAATGGTAAGCCCGATTACCAAATCAGAAATACGGAAACGTTTGGCAACCGCTGCAGAACCATCCGTCAAGCCATTCGCGCCAGCTAAAATGAGAGCCAGACCACCAATCAAAAGGAGTGTATTCAACATAACAAAAAGTACATTTACAGTTTTATACCGCAAATGTACTCTTTTTCCCTAAAATAACTATCCCTATTTGGTGCGTTTTACAGTATAGATTACTTTTCCTTTCTTATCAATCATGTGCATATCCAGTTCTTTCTTGTCTGCCGTAAAGATAGAAAAGCCCGGTTCGGGACTACAGAACAGAGTGCCTTCCACTGGTTTTACCTTACGGCTCAACGAACCAGCCGAATTTACCACATAGTCGATATCACTGCCCGGCACACGAAGGTGCTGGAAGTTATGAATGTGTCCGCATGCATAGATATCCACCTTATGTTTACGGAGGATAGGATCCAGACGCTTCTGCATATCGCTGCGTTCACTGTCGTCTTTCGACGTTTCAGCATAAATGGGATGATGTCCGATTACTTCTTTGGCAACAGTCAGTACAGAATCTATCCATGCCAATTGCTGATCCATATCTTGTTTACAGGCATCCGGATAAGTTTCGCTCTCGTTACGGTATTTGTCAATCAGAGGAGCGGTATCTATCATCACAAAACGGATGGCAGTTCCTTTCTTCTCAAAGACTTTGGTATAATAACGACCAGGCATCGACCAGCGACGACTCACATTGGTATAATCCAACACAGCCTGCGTATTACCCCGGTATTCATGATTTCCCAAGATCGGAAACCAGTCTATCATCAACTCGGGATGACTGTAAATCAACTCGTAGTTGGTCATCCAGAGCGGATCGTTAACGCTGCGCACACCTTCAAAATGGTGCACGTCTCCGGCTGCAAATACACACTCGGGACCAATAACATCCGCCATTTCTCCCATCAACTCGGCTATGGGCTTCTGGTCATAATAACCGTTACGTCCCAAATCGTTGGCCATATAAAAATTCAGTTGTTTCTCCAGTCTTTTCCAATCTTGCGGAGTCTGGGCACACACATTCAGGCAGATAGCCGTACCAATGACGGCAATCCATACCCATGTCAATACTTCTTTCATTCTTCTAATCATCATCAACGTTTTCATATACTTATTTTTAGAAACTTATTTTTAAACCTGCATTCATTCTCACGCCATAATATTCTGCCTGCATAGTACGATCCTTCGTTCCCTGGTAATAACGGAGCGGCTGGTTCAGCAGATTGTTCGCCTCAGCATAAAAGGTCATTTTCACCTTCTTGCCAAAGGTATAACTGGCGTTCACATCCATATAGTTCACAGCATCATAATATCTGTCATAAAATGTACTTGGGCCCATTTCATCGATAAAATCAGATGCAAAGTTATAGCTCAGGCGCACATTCAAGCCTCCTTTTTCAAAGTAAAGAGAGGCATTCGCCGTATGCTCGGGAGACCCCGGCAAACTCAACCCGCTCTCGTTCTCACGTCCTTCGAAGTTAAAGTCCTCCACGCGTGAGTGCGTATAAGTATAGGTTCCATAGAAACCCACATACTTCAAGGCCGGAGCAATGAAGCCGAAATCACGCTGATAAGAAAATTCCAATCCCCACAGATTAGCATTTCCTGCATTCTTGGGCTGAGTGAAACGGGTATATTCTGTTCCTTGGTATTCATAGTTGGTCAGTACCTGATCTACGATGAAATCGTCTATTTTCTTATAGAAAAAACCTGCGCTCACTAAACCTACACTCTTGAAATAATAATCGGCACTCAAATCAAAGTTATAAGAAATAGTCGGTTTCAAGTCAGAATTACCAATCTTTATTTCATTATCACCACGGTTGATATTCACACTGGGAACCAAAGCTGAATATTTGGGCCGGCTCAAGGTCTGCGTGTAAGAACCGCGTATCTTGAAATCATCATTTACATCCCATTTCACCAAAATAGAAGGAAGGAAATTCACATAACTGTTGGTCATGCGGCCGGTCTTGGTGGTCTTATCTGTCTCATCATCATAGTTACGGCCGGTATAACGAAGGGAAGTATGTTCCATACGGAGTCCCGCCATCAAGTTTATATCGGAAGCGAATTTATGATCAAACCGCACATACCCGGAACTTACAGTTTCACGAGCCTCAAAGTTCTCAGCCAATTCGGCTTGTACCTGTTCTTTATCGAACTGGGAAGCATCATTTAAATTCAATCCACCCACATATTCTTTACTGGCAAATGTTCCTACCTGATATTTGTCGCTCGGCATAAACTTATCCGTACTCTGGTCTACCGTATTTTTCAGGCTGTTGGTCATGAAGGCATCCTCGTCTTTCGGAGTATATTCGTAGAAGTCTATTTCTTTCTCTTTTGTTTTACGTACTACCTTCGCACCGAACTTCAGTTTAGCTCCATTATTTAAACTGGCCTTGAAATTGGCCGAGAATTTCATATCTTCTTCTTTGATGTCCTCCTGTTGTTCCGTCAGTTCCTTCAAGCTGAACTTATCACTCAGTGTCAAAGTAGAACCTGTTCCAGGTGTTGCCAACGGCTGGCGTTCATCACTCAAGTCCATATCAAATTCCTGCTTTTTCAGTTGGAAGTCAAGATAACGTTCATTAGGGCGTTCTTCCGTAGCTTTTGCATAACTGGCATTCCAATCCATACCGATTGCCCCCCATAAGTGTTCTCCGCCCAAAGCGAAATCCATGGTACGCTGACGCTCCAGACGGGCATTGCGATTATCGGGAGTACCTGCTTTGGTCTGGATGCGGACTGTGCCTTTTCCGTTCTCATCCAAATCCTTGATATTGGTACGGTAACGGTTTTCCCAATCGTTACGGTTGTTGAAGATCCCTTTGAAAGTCAATTTATGGTTTTCATTGATATCAAAATCAAAAGCCGCCGAATAACTTTGACGTTCACGGGTGACAAAGTACCGGCGCATCTGATAATCGCTGACATATACTTTGCCATCTTCATTTTGTTCCCACATGAATTCAGTATCATAAGAACCGGAAGGAGCATTCTGATAAGAAGCGGAGAGCAGCATGCCCAGTCTGTCATTGAAGAAACGATCGCCGTAAGTGAAACCTAAGTTCAACTGGGCTTTCTCGCTGATCCAGTTGTAACCACTTCCCGCTGTAGCATTGATAGTGCGTTTATAAGGAGAATTTTTGGTTACCAGATTGATGGAACCACCGATAGCATCGCCGTCCATATCGGGTGTAACGACTTTGCTTACTTCGATGGTCTGAATCATATCGGCAGGAATCAAGTCCAACTGCACGTTACGGGTATCCCCTTCAGCAGATGGGACACGGTTGCCGTTAATGGTGACGGAACTTAAATCGGCACTAGTGCCGCGGACCTGTCCGAAACGGGCCTCGCCTTGATCGTATTGCACATTGATGCCACTGATACGTTTCAATGCATCACCTATGTTTGAGTCGGGAAATTTCCCTACCTGGTCGGCAGATACAACATTAGTGATACCCAGATTATTCTTTTGTGTATTGATTGCTTTCTTCTGTCCTTGAAAAGCTCCCTTTACCTGCACTTCCTGCAGTTCCACCCCTTCATTCATCACTATATCTTATTCTAAAGTCTTGCCTTCGGGGACGGTAACTTTCATTTCAATGGGGCTATAACCTACGTAGGTTACTTTAACTGTGTAAGTTCCGGGTTTCAGATTGGGCAGCGTATAAAAACCGTTCACATCACTGATTACTCCGGTTTTCAGATTTTCAACAAAGATGGAAGCACCCGGCAGAATTTGTTTTCCATTGTCTATCACACGTCCGCGGATAGCGCCTTGCCGGACAATGTTTTCATTTTCCTCGGCAAATGCATTTCCACAAACACCTGCCATCAGCAGCATAAGAGACACAGCTCTAACAACCTTTTTCATATACTTTTTTATGCGTTATAAATCTGCTGCAAAAGTAGATGGGTCAGGTTTCTTGAGAGTTACACTCTATTAAAGGTTTCGTGACAAAGGAGTTTCATTCCTGTTACAAGATATTCGGTGCAAGACGACGGATACAAAGCATGGACAAGGCTTACAAAACAGCAGAGTAAGATTTTTCTTACTCATGCGATCACTCTTTCGTAACTTTTGAAAAGGAACAGGTATAATATGATTAAGAAAGAAATACTTTCACAGATTATCGTAATGCTGTTATCCTTGCTATGGGTAAATGCACTGCTATCTGGATCCATAGGGAACTTACCGGACAGAAGAAATCTCTCCGGACACAAAAAAAGAAGCTGACAGTCCGGATTATCTGGTTGAACTGTCAACTTTTCGACTACAAGCCTGAGAAACCGTTCTATTTTGACCCTGCTACAATTTATAACTATAATCTTTTGTATTGAAAATCACATAAATATCCTAAACAAACACCCCCTTCAATAATTTTTAAATGACACTTTTTCCCACGACTGCTTATATAAATCGATCATTAGCTAATTCATCATACAAAGCCGCCATCCACCCAAATAATTCATCAGCTTAAAATACCAACTACTAGTTGCAATAGGTGTTCCACTTTCTCCTTTCTGCATAACAATCGTACACTTCACCTCGTTTTTAACAGGAGTATAGAACTTTATATAATCTATCTTATAACTTAATACAGGAAAAGATTCCAGCATTTTTGCGACTTGATGCAATTCATTGTTATCCAATTGAATAGGTTCATTCCAAACATCTGCTGAATCGGCTTTATAAAGCATAGCTGCGGCAGATTCCAGCTGACCATTTTTCGCATATTCCATAAATTGATTTATTAGGTTTGTTATCAAAACCGTATCAACTTCCGTTAGATGAGCTACAAATTCATTAATACTCTTCTCTTCTTTGCTTTGCACCTTCTGTTTTCCTGATTGACAAGAAAAGGTTGTTAATAAAACAGTCAACAATAAAATAAATTTCAGTTTTTTCATTTCATTCTTTCCTCCTATTAAAAAAGGCCAGCCACTATGAATGGCCGGCCCTTATTTAAATTAAACTCAAAGTTATTACAATATTAGTTCTGAATAGTCTTATTGATATTCAAATCAACTTCGGTATAGATAGTACCCCACTTATAAGTAACTTCCAGCGGAACGCGGATTGTAAACTTACCTAAAGTAGTACCATTATTGTAATAATAGAATTTACCATTATCGCCAACCTTCAGAGCAGTAAATACATTGGTTGTAGATTTATCTTCACCGAAATACAATTTTACATTCTTCGTTACAGAAGATAATTTAGTAGAACCTAATGTTCCACCATTCAAAGTTGTTGTAGCGTTTTCAATATCAGCAGCAACTTTAGTTACGCCATAAAATCCATAGAAATTATATTTCTTACCATCATCACCAGTAGTATCTTCTGCTTTATCAAAATACTTGTCTCTCCAATCAATCAGATTCAAGGTCAAGCCTGCAATAGAAGCACCATTAGTAGCATCAATTAATTCATCTACATCTGACGGATCTACTGATACAGGACGCAAATATTTAGCATAGAATACGTTGTTACCCAAAGCATAATCTACATAATCGCAGTTAGCAGCATTAATTTGCAATTTAGCAGTAAATGTCTGGTCTTGTCCCAGCAAGTTGTGATCTGCATTGTTCAAAATATCTTTTGCAAAATCATTTTCTTGATATTCCATCACTGTTCCAGCAAGAACAACAACTGCTTTTGTTACAGCGTTATTAGTAGCTTGTAGAGTTTTTCCATCAGCAGATACAGTGATATCATATTGAGCACCAGAAGCACCATTCACGACATAAGCAGTTCCCTTCTTAGTCAAATGATCTTGAGGGTTAGCAAATACAACTTCCTTAGTCAACTTATCATTAGCAAATGCAGGATAAGTAGCGTCACTTGTCACGGTAATCACATTACCAGTGAAAGTATTCAAGATTTCGCTATCAAATGTACAATCATTAGAGTTATCGCTAACAACTTGATGAACATTAGCATGGATATCTGAATAACCAGAACCTGCTACAGCACCGTTCTTTTCATACCAATATTTATCAATCTTAGCAGAGTTTTCAATGGTACCATTAGGAGTAAAGTTCAAAGGACTAGGAGTCCAAGTGAAAGTAACATATACATATTGATATACACCTTCAGATACTTCATAGCTATAACGTACATTTACTGCAATACTCTTAGCACCAGCCTTAAAGATGTGATATGCCTGATTATTCTTAACTACCCAAGTCAAAACTTCAGTCATTTCATCCGCCGGATCCCAATTAGTCTGTGAAACCACACCAACCGGAGTAGTAACAGCCTTAGAATCAACAGTAATTCCATCATACTGAGTAGCATTTACCAAAGCTTGTTGCTCTACGTCTTCTACAGCACCATCCAATTTGAAATTCTTATGGAATTCATCCTTAGAAATACCAATTTCTTCCAATTGAGCCAGAATCTGTTCTTCAACTTGATGCCATGACAAACCAAGTTTAGTCTCTGTTTCTGTACAATCAACAGTATAACCATTGGCAAATGGGAAATTCGGGGTCAATACAACTTCATTCTGATTAGCAGTATCGGTAATCTTGAATTTTAAATAACCAACAGAAGCTATTTTTCCGCTAATAGTATCAGTCAAGATAACACGAACCAACGGTTCACGATCTTTTGTAGCTTTATTCTGAGTAAATCCCCAAGGTTGCTGCTTACCACCACTTGTCATCTGAGGACGAATAACAGAACCCTTCAATGCAGCATGAGCACTTTCTGAAGTTTCGTTATTACCTTTATGATAACCAACTAATTCGTAAGAATATTTGAAACCATATTTTTCTACAGTACCATCAGCAGCACGAACATCCCATTTTGAATGTGTACCTTCTTTATCTATATTAGTTCTGTGAGTATTGACCAAACGAGCAATATCGATACCATTGCTGTTCCAGACAATCTTGCAAACATGTTCATTATCAGCAATAGCGTCAGCAGCAGTTGTAAACAAGTGGCGGTCATTTGCATGAATACTATCTACAGCTGCCAATACCAAGTCCTTGTAATAAGCAGCCTTAACAGCAGCATAATCAGAAGTAACAACGGTATCCCCCTTACTTACTTGCAAAGCTAATACAGTTACTTGCTCATCATTTTCAATGTTCTTAATATCAGCATCTGTAAAATGAGCATTTACAGTCAATATACCCTTGGGGGCCTTACCGTTTGTAACATTAGTTTTTACTACTTTCGGAGCTGTCGCAGCAGAACGAGTATAATTCTTGTCATAACGCAAGAAAGTATATGCTTTTACATCACCTGGAACTTTTGCTACGGTAGGATTTACATGATAATCAGCTACCAAGTCCGGAATCATTGTAGTTGCTTCACCTACAACAGGAGCATCCTTATCATAATTTCCATCTGCATCTACTTTAGCTACTGTCAAGGTTTTATAATTAAGACCAATAGCTTCCATTGCTTCAATACCGTGATAATAGAATGCAGGTTGGAATACTAACGCCTTCAAATCAGCAACCAAAGAGAATGTAGCAGATTTTCCATCTAGTTCAATGACATAGCCAATCACCTCACCAGTTTCTTCATCTTTCACTTCTGTAATAGAACCAACGCTTTGAGGTTTCTCTACACCTGAGATTTTTACATCTCCATAATACAGATAGCCATTGTTCCACTTCAACAAAGTAGGATCAAATGCCGCAGGAGCATCAGTTGTAGGCAGGGGTGCTTCAGAAACGACCTTGTCACCATCTAACAACTGTATCTTACCATCTACAACTTTCAAAGAGTAAGTGGGAAGTTCAGCAGGCATCGGAAGTTGGAAAGTTTCACCGTTACCGCCGGTAACAGTCAACTTACCTGTTGCCGCATCATACTTGACAGCTGTGACATATTTTCCAGCTGCGGCCTGTAATTCAGACAAATCTTTAGTCAGCTTGTCCACTTTCTCGTTCAAGCTGTCGATGTCATCATCATAGTCCTTACAAGATACAAATGTTCCTGTCGAGGTAACCATCAAGGCACCA
>OLRK01002025.1_pt1 | contig 14117 bp, 12 predicted proteins | sample 1672911 | NCBI WGS metagenome assembly OLRK01 (sample SAMEA3136736, study PRJEB25190) | human gut metagenome | biome: human gut; feature: human-associated habitat; material: faeces | place: Austria | collected 2013 | reverse complement strand
AGCCGCGCTCCGGCGCGAGTGTGCGCCAAGCGCACACGTTTTACGTGCGGAAAAACGGGGCTGCCAGGGTTTCCAGGGCAGCTTTGTCCCGGATGCGGTACCCCTGTTCCGTCTTTTCTAACACCCCGCTCTGTACCAGCCCTGCCAGCACATAGAGGAAATGACGGTAGGATACCCCAAGGAATTCCGCGGCCTCGGTGTGTGTTTCCCGATACCAGACGCCGTGGGCAGTGAGAAGGATGAAATGAGCCAGGCGCACATTTAAGGGATACGACTGGTTGCAGGAGTAATTATAAGTGTTCCCAATGGCCTTACGGCCGAGAAACAGGCAGAGATTCCGCAGAAATGTTTTGTCCTCCAGAATCTCCGTTTTGCAGGAGTGGACGTCCATGGCAAAACAGGTGCACAGGGTAATGGCGGTGATGCCGTTAGAAGACTCCTGAGCCCCGATGAACTCCATTTCCCCTATAAAGCAGGGGCCATCCAGGAAATTGATCAGGGAAATGCGGCCGTTTTCATGGGTTAGGAACAGTTTCGCCCGGCCGTCGATCATGTAGTAGAGAGAGGCGGGTGCGGTGCCCTCTTTTAAGATGGTTTCGCCGCTTTCAAACTGGACGACGGATAAAAAAGGGGTGATGTCAAAGTCAAAATACTCCGTCAGGGGAACCTGTTGGAGATACTGGCGGATGAGAGCCTGGTCGGTGATCCGTTTCATTTGTATTCCCTCCCGAAAACAGTGTGAGATTTCTCATGGCATTTTATCATGGGCGGCCGTATAATGCAAGAAAAGCAAGGAGGATATGGCCATGGAGCAGAAGAACTATTGGGATCAGGTGTCCGGGAGCAAGGAGTTTACAACGCCCTTTCAAGCGGCGGAATTTGAGCGGTATGTGGGAAAGGATGGGGCAGTCTTGGACGTGGGCTGCGGGTACGGGCGTACCCTGGAGGAGCTGTACCGGCTGGGCTACCGCCGTCTGACGGGGATTGATTTTTCTGCGGGGATGATCGAGAGAGGGCGGAAACAGTTTCCCTGGTTAGATCTGCGGGTAAAGGAAGGAGAGGGGATCGACCTGCCAGATGAGAGCGTAGACGCGGTCATTCTGTTTGCCGTACTGACCTGCATTGCCGGGAACCGGGAGCAGGAGGCTCTGATAGAGGAAATCCGGCGGGTGCTGAAACCGGGCGGTATTCTCTACGTCAATGATTTTCTGTTAAATGATGACGACAGAAATATAGAAAGGTACACTGCTTTTGTGTCCAAGTACGGGACATATGGGGTATTTGAGCTGCCGGAGGGGGCGGTTTGCAGGCATCATGAGGAAACCTGGATCCACGCCCTGCTCTCCGGATTTCAATCCCTCCAGTATGAGCGGCTCACCTTTACGACGATGAACGGCCACCGCTCCAACGGGTTTTACTGCATCGTCAGACGGCCCTGATCCCTCATGTCCAACGGAACCGCCGGGCGCTGAAACAGGGGCAGACGGCGAGAACGGCCATCATGGAGAAAAATGGCCGTTTCCGGCACAATCCTTTCAAAGACAGCGTTCTGGATGATAAAGCGGCGCGAGTGTGTGCCAAGCGCACACTTTTTTCGCAGAGGTTCTCTCTCGGGTTTGTCATTGCAGGCGTTCTGTTCTGCCTGCCGACATAGAAAGGGCAGTCGATTTTCCCGGCTGTCCTTTCTATAAATTGCTGTTCATGATTTTATTCTTCAATCCACACATGGATTTCCTCTTTTTGGGGCGGTTCAAATAAATCTTCAAATTTCTTTTTCAATCCTTCATCCACAAAGTATGAGTGCTTATTTTTTTCTAAAACTTCTGCGTTTCTTTTAACCAAGCGCCGTTGCCATTCTTCATTAGAAATATTTAAGTAATGAAACTCAAATGCAATATTTTTCGTAAGGAAAAATTTTTTGGCATATAGCCTTTCCTGTTTCGTCCAAAATCCAAAGTCTAATATCACGTCTATATCTAAGGTTACAAGCTCCAATGCTTTCTGATAAAGATACTCTTGGAGCCTTTTGACATAAAGATCGTGTTGCTCCCCTGCACCATGATCAAAAATTGCAAGCATAATTTCATCTACGGAGAGTATAACTGCGTTATGCGTTTCTGCGAGTTTTTTAGCATAAGTACTTTTTCCACTACATATTTTTCCGCATATCAAAAAAACGTTTGCCATTGTCGTTACTTTTAAAGCGGGAAACTTTTTCTTTCTCCACAGCGAAGTTAGTGAGAAAAATCCCCTGTCTTTTTACCTCCTGTTTTTTATGATTTTATTCTTCAATCCATACATGGGTTTCCTCGTTTTCCCAAATACACAATATATAAAAAAGGACATATTTTCTTTCATTCAGATACCCCATAAATCCCGATTTGCTGTCCTGTTTCTTTAAGAAAAGTATAGTACAAGGCTGTGAACAAATCCACATCATTTTAACCTGTCGATGGCGTTGCCCTCTGGCATATCGCCGGATGCAGGCTTATCCGCAGACAGAGCCGCTTGTATTATCGTTCAAAATTGGGTATAATGAATTAAAATTAAGCAGAAAAACAAAAATATTTATAAAATATTTACAATAATCAGCACAAATCATGAAAGGATTGACGCGCAGGCCCAAAAAGGAGCTGCCGCGGGAACTCCCCCGCCAGCACCAATGGAAATTCCCTTGCCAGCGCCAATGGGCCCCTTCGCGGAAACGGGAAAACCGCACATAAAGAACATACCGCAGAATTTCCCTATCCGTTTCCACGAATTCCTTTTGGACCAAATGGCCCCGAAAACCGAATTCCCATCCGCGGAATTTCCATACATTCATAAAGAGAGAAACCAATATGAGAGAACAAACACCATTTCAAATTTCATACCTCCCCCTGTCCGTCTCCCTGATCTCCCGCCAGCAGGCGGAGCTGCCGGCCTACTTAGGCTCTACGCTGCGGGGAGTGATCGGCAGATCCTTATACGAAAGGGACCGGGCCGCCTACGACTTTTTGTATGCCAACGGCAGAAAATGGGAGGGAGAACAGGACACCGTAAAGCCCTATCTCATCATTCCGCCGCCTGTCTGCGGGGAAAAGCAGGTGATCGGGCCGGGAGAACGGCTGCAGTTTGGCGTTCTTCTTTTCGGAGACGGGACGGCTTACGTAAAATCGCTGGCGGAGGCGTTTCAGGGCATTGAGAGGCACGGTCTGGGAGCAAGGAGATTCCCCTTTTCCCTGGAGCAGGTGGTAAACCGGGAAAACTGCTGTTTTCTCTGGCGGGACGGGGCTTATTTTCCGGCGGGGGCTGAAAGGAGCATTCTGCCCTGCCGCCGCCTGGAGGGAGTGACCAGAGTGACAGTCCGGCTGCGCACGCCCCTCAGAATCCGCCGGAAGGGAAACCTGCTGACCACCATCACCTTCCAGACTCTGATCCGAAACATCACCAATCGGATCCTGGCCCTTACCAGCCGGTACGGCGGCTGGGCGGACCGGGAGGAGGCCATGAGCCTTCAGGAACTGGCGGCCGGAGTCCGCACGGTGAGGGAAGAATTGCGGCTGGAGCGGCTGGAACGCTATTCCAACCGTCTTCAGGAAAAAATGGATTTTGGAGGTTTGATGGGTGAGGTGGAATACGAGGGGAATTTAGATCCCTTCGTCCCGTGGCTGCTGGCGGCTCAGACACTGCATCTCGGGCGGAATACCACCTTTGGAATGGGAGAGATACAGGTATATTTTATTTAACAGGAAACTTCGTTTCCTGTTAAATAAAAATGCTCCGAGGCGCATTCCGCGCAAAGGAAAATGGCTGCTGGCGCAGCCGCGCTCCGGCGCGAGTGTGCGCTGTTGCGCACACTTTTTACAGCAAATCTCCGGCCTCCATAACCGTCCGGGCCGCGTGCCTGGAACGGAAATGGCGGGAATGAGGGGGCTTAACATATTGATAAGGAATCATAGCTGCCGGTGCGGCTGCGTTTTGGCATGGACGCGCTGGCAGCCAGTGTTTTGCAAAGGAGGAATTACATGAGTTCTGGTTCAGATCGAAAAGATGTTGTGGAAAGTATTCGGGACAACTACCGGCAGATGGAAATTGGAATAGTAAATCAGCTCTATTTCCACGTTCCCCATGACGGGACGACGGGAAGTTATCGGGAGACCGTCTGGAAAGAGCTGTTTGAAACCATCATTCCCCGAAAATTTGTGATTGAGCAGTCCGTTTTTATTATTGATTCCAATGGAAAGGTGTCCAATGAGGTAGATCTGGCGATTTTTGACGAGACCTACACGCCTTATGTGTTCCGGTACGGGAAATTAAAATTTATTCCCATCGAGGCGGTGGCGGTGACGGTGCAGTGCAAAAGCCAGTCTTTGAAAAAAAAGAATCTTAGAGAGTGGGCTGAGAGCATTCAACAATTAAAAACCTCCTCCAAATCTTTCGCGCGGGTGCTCAGCGGGATTGCCAGCGGGGAAACAGAGCACGGCTCCGCACCCATGTCCCAAACCGCTACCCGGCCGCTTCGGATCCTCTGCTGTTTGAGCGATGGATTGCAAAACATTGAACAGGAGGAACTCTTTGACGTGGTGATACGGGCAAAACAGGAGGAAAACCGGCTGACGATCCATTGGGATTCAAAACAGACGACGCTGTATCATTGGTATGTGGCTTTGAATTTAGTGGGTCAGGAAGAAAAGCCTTCCAAGATAGATCCCGGCGGCTCGGAACAATATACCCTGAAGGATTTCGCCGTTCACCATCAGGGAGAGGAATTGGCTCTGATGACCTTCAACTTTCAGCTGAACCAGGTGCTCATGCTGATCAACAACCCCATGCTGTTTCCCCATCGGGCATACGCGGAGCTGTTTGACAAAAATAACAGGACGGAGGAAGGGAAAGATGAGTAGACAAATCGTTGCGCTGTCGGTGGACAAGATCCAGACCTTTCTGACAGAGGTGATTCACTCCCATGTCCAGGAAAAACAGACGGAGGACGCCACCCTTCGGAAAATCCTGAACGCTTCGGATCAGATTTCCGCCGGTTTTTTCCAGGAGGTGGAAATGTATTTCCCGGAGGCGTCCAAAGGAGAAAACGTCCTCTTAAAATGCTCTGGCGTGTACATTTTCTACAGCCTGCGGTCAAAGGAGAAGCTGGAGCAGGAGGCAAACCGGCTGTTTGAGCAGTATTACATAGATTCCGAGGGGCAGAAACTCCTGCGGTACGCCATTCTTCCTGATAAAAATCAGGACCCGATTAAGGACATTCAGGAGGCAAAAAAACAGCTGAAAAAGGCTGGAAACTGGAACCGGGCAGTGGAACAAAACCGGGAACTTCTGTTTTCCTTCTGCGAGGTTCCCCAAAATATACCGGAAGGAAAACGGCCCAAAATAGACGGGAACCAATTCCCTTATTTTGCTGAGGAGTTAAACGCCCTGGCAAAAACGGGAGAGGGGGACGGGGGTCAGTTTCGCATCGCCGTGCTGAAAGCGGATTTAGACGGGATGGGGGAGATGTTTAAACGGATCGGCCAGTATGAGGAGTATCAGGCTGTGAGTGAGGTGCTGAACCAGCAAATGTGCCTGGAAGGCCTTCATAAGGCCGCAGAATCCTGCGCCCCTTCAAAGGGAGCGAGATGGCTGTTTCCGCTGTACGTGGCGGGAGACGACCTGTTTTTTGCGGTGGTTCTGGAGCATTTAATTTATGGCGTGGACGTCTGCCGGAACCTGACGCAAGAGATAAATAAGGAGATCAAGGAAAAGATCGGGCGGAGCTTTGTGCCCCTTTCCGTCAGCGTTGGAGTGGAAATCACCTTCAATAAGCAGCCTATCCGCTACTATCTGGAGATGGTGGAGGCACAGTTAAAAAAGGCGAAGAAAACGAAGTGCCCCCAGGTGCTGCGAAAATTTCTTCAGATGAAAATCGGGATCTGCGATCTGGTGTTCCTGGACGTGGACTATAAATCTGTGAAAGAGCGAATCGACAAGGGAACGAAGAAAAAAGGGAAATGGGTGTCGTCAGGAGATAAAAAAATCGCGGATGAATTGAAACAGGCGCAGCAGAATTTCCCGATCTGGAGTTTCTTTATCCATGATCTGAAACTTTTAAGCTATATCCGGAACGAGGAGAGCAAATGCGCCAATCAGCTGGGCCGGCCCCACTTTTTCTACACCCTGCTGGAGGACATCACAGATAAGACGGTGCAGAGTGACAACATACGCTACATCAACCACGTTTTGTACCGGCTGTTTCCCTCCTATGGGGAGTCCTCCGATCAAAAGCTGAAAAACCTGGAAATCCGTTTAAACGGCAGGCTGCTTACCCATTTGTGCGAGAGGGTGAAAGGGGAAACACGGCTCGTGGTGAAGGAGGAGACGAAACAGCGGTTTCAGGCGTATGTGAGGCTGATGCTCCTTTTCAGCGATCCCCGTTTTCAGATTTTCGGCCAGCAGAAGAAAGAAAAGGAGAATTTCGGAACGCAGGACAAAAAAGCGGAAGGAATCCTGCTTAAAAAGTCACGGAAATATCTCTACGAGATCTGCCTGAACCGGAAAGGCATGGAAACGCCGTTGAGAGATGTGTTTGTGGTACAGAGCATCCTTTCCAAAGATCACAGGAAACCATTTTGCTGTCTGGCTCTGGAGCCATCCATGCTTTACCGTCTGCGCACCATGCCGGCAGAGCAGGCCGCGGAACGGATTGAACTGCGAAACCCTTCCACAGAGGAGGAAAAAGAAAGGATTGCAGCGGCAAATAACAAGCGCCTGGAGGAAGGAAAACATCCCAACCGCCTGTTTTTTGACAAAGAGCAGTTTTTGAGCTTGGCAGAGGAGAGCGGGGAGTGGACGCCGGATTTCGTGGATTCCCTGATGCTGTTTTACCGGTATCATGAGTTGATTATGGAAATAGAAAAACACAAGTGAAACGGGAGGATTCAGACATGAAACATACCATAAAAGTAACGGTGACCACCTGCTCCAACCTGTTGATCGGCGGCTCCCCAGTGCCTTTTGAGATCGGCGGCATCGACCAGTGGACGGCAGTGGACAGCGACGGCTTTCCCTGCATTCCTGCCTCGTCGTGGAAGGGAGCCCTCCGCATGATCGTAAAAGAGGATGCGGAAAGAGGAGAAACAGAAGATGCCCAGGCCATTACCAGGTTTTACCAGGCATTTCTCAAAAGGGAATGGAAGGAAAATGAGCAGCGGATCAGACAGCTGTGGGGGGAGGAAACGGAAGGGATCGAGCGCGTTCATGCCCGTTATGACAGGGCTATAAAAAACGCCTCCCCATGTGACCTATTTGGAATCCGGGAGTTTAACAACACCCCCAAGCTGCTGTTTAATGACCTGCGGCTGAAAGCGGAATACCGGGATCTGAAAAAATGCTTTTCCATCGACGCTAAAAACTCCATCGACAGCAATGGAACGGAGCCAAAGTCCAATCCCCGCACCTACAAGACGGCCAGAACGGGGCTGGTATTTGAAGGGGAGATTGAATTCTACCAGTTTGATCAGGCCGGCTTTGACGTGGAGCAATGCAGGCGGTACATTATGAGAAATCTGGAGAAATTCAACGACGGCATTTACCGCCTGGGAAACTCCAAGAGCCGCGGATACGGAAAAATCCGGGTTTCATTTACAGAAGACGGGGGAGAGAAACGTGGAAAATTATAAAATCAAGCTGAAGGCCACCGGCCCCATCACCCAGCTGCCGGATTCCCAAAAACTGTTCGGCGCGCTGGTTACAGCCTATGGAAGAATTCACGGCAGCGGGAAAACCACAAAGCTGGTTCATGCCGTGTTTGACCGGAAGATTCATCTGGCGTTGTCCAATGTGATTCCTCTGGGCTACCTTCCTCTGCCCCAGGACTATCTGGTGGACCGTCTGGCTGGACGGATCGGGGGAGAGCGATCGCTAAAAGAGAGCCGGGCCAGGATCAAAGAGCGGGCGTATATCCGTCAGGAGGATCTGCGGTCGGTTTTGGAAAAGCCAGCCACCTGCGAGAACCTGTATCCATACATCAAAAAGACGGAGCGGCAGCAGCTCCGCGCCTCCATAGACAGCGTCCTGTACGGAATCCAGGGCCTGGACACAAGGCTGTATACCGTTCCCATGGTGCAGCTTTTGGAAGTGGAGCGAGGGGCGAATGGGAGAGAGGAGACCCGGCCGGTTTCCGACTTCTGTTTCTATCTGCAGGGGGAGGAGGGGGAGAGCTTAAAAGAATGGATAGAGCTGTTGGAGCGCCTGAAGGAGAGCGGAGAGTCCCTGATTTTAGGAAAACGGGCCTCCCAGGGCCTCAATAAGTATGAGGTGACAGGCATGGAGAAGATCAGGCTGCCAAAATCCAACCGGTATCTGAATCTGGGAATGCTGCTGCCGGATCAGGTGGATTTCAACGCGTCCACCGTGAGGCTTTTTACGTCCCAGCGGCGTCCCTTTGGAATGCCGGGAGGCTGGGAACAGAACCGTTCTCAGTATTTTATCAGTTTCATTGACAGCGGCAGCGTGATCGCATTAAAGGACGGCATCCGGAAGGCGGGAAAATGTGTGAAATCCCCCTTTTATGACAGGGATATTGTATTTGGAAACGGGTTTTTGTACCCCATCTGGCTTGGGAAGGGGGCGAGGGGATGAAGAAGATTTCTTATGAACTGAACTGCCAGTCCAGCCTGGTTCTGTCGCCGAGGGCCGGGCAGGCGTTTTATCTGGACAAGGACAGCCCCAAAGCGGTTTCTTCCGGCGAACGGATCCGGGTGGTTTACCCGTTTTATCAGTACGGAGAGTATGAGGAGTATGACCCGGAGAACGCGGAGTACTACATCCCCGGCAGCTCCATAAAGGGGGCGCTGGAACCGGGTGTTCACCGAGTAAAGCTGATGGTGGATGACGTAAAAGTCCCAGGAACCTGCGTGATTCTTCAAAATCTGTGGAAGGCCCAATACCTTCAGGAAACAGCCCAGGCAGCATTTGACTGGTTTTTCCCAAATGTGGGTGTGGAAATGGTAAAGGCGGGAACCGTGCTGTCAGGAGAATTGTACTTGGCAGACGGCCTCTCTTTCCAGCAGGAAATATTAGGGCGGGCAAACCAGAGCGCGAAAAAGAAAATGGGCCAGATGTGTGAGTATCTGGAAACGCTGCTGCGTATGAACTATAAAGACGAAAACTTGAATCAATCCCTGAAAACAATGCAGAAAGTCCTCATGGCCCAGAGCGAGAAAAACAACGTGATTCTTCTTGGGGGATATAAAGGACTCCTCCATTCCATTTTGCTGAAAGGGAAACAATGTGGGGAGGACTGTACCAATGGCAGCCTGTTCCTAGACCGGGAAACGGGGCTGCCCCATGGGCTGGTGGAGCTGTCTGTCCGCGGGGGAACGCAGATTTCATGAGGAAACCGAAAATAGGCCCCTGTCGGTGAACGACGATCTGTTACCAGAAAAACCGTTGGCGTAAGCTGGAACATATGGCCACCGGTAAGGCACTGCGTTTTGGCGGAACACACAAACCCGAAACGCTCCAGCGCGAATCCCAAACACACATAAATCCCCAGAGGGATTCGCACTGGAAATGGGAAAGTAAGATGGAAAATTATGAGGGGGTTTGGCGGAATGGGATTGTATTGTGAGGATGGAAACGGTATAATTGCGTAAAAAGAGAGAGGGAAATGGAAGAAAAATCAGGGGATTTTGCTGTCGCTCCCGGTGAGGGAGCGTGGATTGAAATTTTCCTGCCTCCCGGTCAGATCCCTATACAGATTGTCGCTCCCGGTGAGGGAGCGTGGATTGAAATTCCTCAACGTACTCCAGGTATTCTTTCATTGTATTGTCGCTCCCAGTGAGGGAGCGTGGATTGAAATGAGCTGGCGGAAACCAGTGATTTCCTCAAAGGCAGTCGCTCCTGGTGAGGGAGCGTGGATTGAAATTCCTCTATGGCCATGGTCAGCAGCGCTGACATTTCGTCGCTCCCGGTGAGGGAGCATACATTAAAATACAAAAAATTCCATTTCTCTGTATCCGAATCCCTTCTCATTTCGTTATACCTATATAGAGGCCGTCACAGCCTTGGGAAGGAACGGAAAGAGAATGCTGTCATTTTACGCGTCATTGATGGATACGGAGGACCGGCGTGGCCGGTTTGAGAAACTGTACAGAGAAAACCGCGGCCGGATGCTGTCCGCGGCCGGCCCGAAAGGGGAAAACGAGCTGCTGGAAGTAGAAAGGAACCATACCCATGCCCTGCCTCCCGAACGACCCGCAGTGGAATGGCCTCCTGCCGCTGTTTGCGCCCCCGCAGGCTCCCGCCGCGTCCGTTGGCTGTTTTCTATCACTCCGGTGTTGATCTTCGTCCTCGCCTTCACCGTAGCCGCCGCCATGTACCGGCAGTTCCATCCCGCTCATTACGGAGATCCCCCTCCAGGAGCTGTTTCCGCCTCGTCCCAGCCAGTTACCGCCTGGGCTGGGGCCTTCTGCGCCCGGGATGGCCAGGCGCTGTTAGACCTTTACGACCCGGAGGCCCGGGATGATTTCTACCGTCTGGAATACGTCTGGTCTCTCCCGGGAGAGACCCCGGTGATCGGACTTTCCGACGGCCCGTGGCCGGAGGGCGGGCGCTGCTCTGCGGTGACTGAGGGAGACCGTACCGTGATCACCTACTGGGCAGAGAAGGACGAACCCCACCTCTGGGCTTGGACTCAGGTGGTGCGCTGGCGGGAAGAAAACGGCACGTACTACGGCCGCCAGGAGTCCTTTTCCAGAAACGAATGCGTCATCTCCGCTGCCCAATATGAAGAAATTTACGGAAAAACGGTCTCCGGAACCCCCATGGACTACCGTACCAACCAGGAGGGCCTGTGGAGAGAGCTGGAAATCCTTGCCGGCGAGAACGAAATATTTCAAAGGATTTTAACCGATCCGGCCCTGTCCCTGGAATATCTGTTAAATTTGTTCGGAGGTGAGGGGACGGTCATAGAAGATCCGGACGGCCGGGTGACGGTCTGCTATCGGTTTTCCGACGGTAGCCAGATTTCCCAGGCCATGTTCCGCACGGCAAAAGGAATCTGGCTGCCGGGAGGCTGAACCTCAATCCCTCCCGGACGGCCAAAGCCGCCAAACAGCCGTCACCCCAACCCTACAAACCTTTAAAGCCCCCAAAACCGCCGCCCCGCCAGCCCCACACTCCTCCAGAAAGCCGCCAACCCCCATCCCACCCCCATCGCCGCCTCCCTCAAATGCACCATCCCATATTGCAGTCCCCCCCGATTTTGTGATATAATACCCAGGTGCAGGCTCCGGCGTCAAAACGAAAAAACGTCCGCGCCCGCAACAAATTCAAGGAGTAAATCACATGAAGAAAACATATAATATTGCAATCGACGGTCCCGCGGGAGCCGGAAAGAGCACCATCGCCAAGCGGGTGGCCGAGGAGCTGGGCTTTGTGTATGTGGACACAGGAGCCATGTACCGCGCCATGGGCCTGTATTTTCTGCGCAAGGGCATTCCCCTGGAGGACGAGGGAGCGGTGTCCGCGTCCTGTGGAGAAATTTCCGTGGACATCGCCTATGAAAACGGCGTCCAGCAGGTGCTGTTAAACGGGGAGAACGTCACCGCTCTCCTGCGGGAGGAGGCCGTGGGAAATACCGCCTCTGAGATTTCCGCCTACCCGGCAGTCCGGGCGGCCCTCATGGACCTGCAGCGGGGACTGGCAGCCTCCTATAATGTGATCATGGACGGCCGGGACATCGGCAGCCTGGTTCTTCCGGAGGCCGACTGCAAGATCTACTTAACCGCCAGCACCAGGGTGCGGGCCGTCCGCCGCTACAAGGAGCTGGAGGCCAAAGGCGAGGCCGTCAGCCTGGAGGAAGTGGAACAGAAAATCATCGACCGGGACAACCGGGACATGACCAGGGAAACGGCTCCTCTCATCCAGGCGGAGGACGCCGTCTACCTGGATGCCTCCGCCATGACCATCGACCAGGTGGTGGAGCGCATCAAGGAGCTGGCCCGGGAGAGAGGGCTGGAGGCGTAGCCATGGAGGTGATTGTGGCAAAGACCGCCGGTTTCTGTTTCGGCGTGAAACGGGCAGTGGAAAAGGTTTACGAGCAGACGGAGACGGGAGACGGCCCCATTTACACCTACGGCCCCATCATCCACAACGAGGAGGTGGTGCGGGATCTGGAGGAACGGGGCGTCCGCGTCCTGTCCACGGAGGAGGAGCTGGAGGCTCTCGAGAGCGGCGTGGTGGTGATCCGGTCCCACGGGGTGAGCCGGCGCGTCTACAACCTCCTGGCAGGCAAAAACGTCCGGGTGGTGGACGCCACCTGCCCCTTCGTCCGCAAAATCCACCGGATTGTGGAAAAGCAGGCGGCCGCCGGCAGAAAGGTGGTCATTATTGGAAATGCCAGCCACCCGGAGGTGGAAGGTATTAAAGGCTGGGGAAATGCCGATACTTTTGTTGTAGATTCCCTGGATCAGGTGGAAAAACTCCCCTTTCAGGAGGGAGATCCGGTGTGTATCGTTTCCCAGACGACATTTAATTACAATAAATTTAAAGAATTAGTTGAAAAATTTTCCGAAAAGCGTTATGATATACTTGTTTTAAATACGATTTGCAATGCAACACAGGAAAGACAGGTGGAGGCGAAGGAAGTTGCTTCTAAGGTAGATGCCATGATTGTGATTGGCGGGAAGAACAGCTCCAATACCCAGAAGCTTTACGAAATTTGCAAAAGGGAGTGTGAAAACACACACTATATTCAGACACTGGGCGATTTTAATCCTGAATGTGTAAGTTCTGTGAGCAGCGTAGGTATAACAGCGGGGGCATCAACCCCAAATTATATTATCGAGGAGGTTCATACTGTTATGGCAGAAATGAGTTTTGAACAAATGTTGGAGGAGTCTTTAAAGACAATACGTTCAGGAGAGGTCGTTACCGGTAAAGTCATTGATGTAAAAGAGGACGAGATCGTTTTAAACATTGGTTATAAATCCGACGGCATCATCTCCCGCAACGAGTACACCACCGATTCCAATCTGGATTTAAGAACCGTTGTTCAGGTTGGCGAGGAGATGGAGGCCAAGGTTGTGAAGGTAAATGACGGCGAGGGCCAGGTAGCCCTTTCCTACCGCAGACTGCAGGCCGAGAAGGGCAACCGCAGACTGGAGGAGGCATTCGAGAACCACGAGGTTCTGACGGCGAAGGTTTCCCAGGTATTAGACGGCGGCTTAAGCGTAAATGTAGAGGAGACCAGAGTATTTATCCCGGCCAGCCTCGTATCTGACGTATATGAGAGAGATTTAAGCAAGTACAAGGATCAGGAGATTGAGTTTGTAATCACCGAGTTCAATCCCAGAAGAAGACGCATCATCGGCGACCGCAGACAGCTGCTGGCTGCGAAGAAGGCTGAGATGCAGAAAGAGCTGTTTGAGCGCATTCATGTTGGCGACACCGTAGAGGGTGTTGTGAAGAATGTGACCGATTTCGGCGCTTTCATCGACTTAGGCGGAGCTGATGGCCTGTTGCACATCTCCGAGATGAGCTGGGGCAGAGTGGAGAGCCCGAAGAAGGCCTTCAAGACCGGCGAGAAAGTAAAAGTTCTGATCAAGGATATCAACGGCGACAAGATCGCTTTAAGCTTAAAGTTCCCGGAGACCAATCCGTGGGTAAACGCTGCTGAGAAGTACGCAGCCGGCAATGTGGTAAGCGGACGGGTAGCCCGCATGACCGATTTCGGCGCATTCGTAGAGCTGGAGCCGGGCGTGGACGCGCTGCTGCACGTTTCCCAGATTTCCAGAAATCACGTTGACAAACCGTCTGACGTGTTAAGCATCGGCCAGGAGATCGAGGCCCAGGTAGTGGACTTCAACGAGGCAGACAAAAAGATCAGCCTCAGCATGAAGGCCCTGGAGAACAGCGCCCGCGAGCCGGAAGTTGCTGACGTGGACGTAGACGCAGTTGCCGCTGAGCAGGAATAAAAATCACACATTCGGGAATGAAGTGCTCCCGTAACCGTAATTGGTAAAACCGCTTGAGAGAGCTGATGACTTCTGTGAATACAGGGGTTGTTGGCTCTTTTTTTGTGTAGTAGGAAACTGCGTTCCCTATGACACAAAAGCCTCCGGCGGGAGGCGCACTCCGCG
>OLRK01002024.1_pt1 | contig 14134 bp, 10 predicted proteins | sample 1672911 | NCBI WGS metagenome assembly OLRK01 (sample SAMEA3136736, study PRJEB25190) | human gut metagenome | biome: human gut; feature: human-associated habitat; material: faeces | place: Austria | collected 2013 | reverse complement strand
ATGCTGATTACAGTAAACCACTGTGCAAAGTGCAGCTTCTGTTCAAGACCTGTAACATAAATACATTTTGAGAAATCATAAGTTTTCTTACGATATAAAGCGGCAGAAATATCTCTTGTTGCATAGAGAGAGCTTCCGTCTTTTTTTGTGATAAGACAAGGCGGCATATTGTATGCTTCAAGGTTTACAATCTGAGCGCCGTCGCTTACTGTGATCAGACCTTTTTCTTTTAATTCATCAATGACAGCAGCCATCTTGTCATTGTAGAAACTTTCGCCGGCATATGAATCAAATTCGATGCCAAGCATATCGTAAACACGCAAAAATTCTTTAAGACTGATTTCTCTGAACCATTTCCAAATGCTTAAGGCTTCTTCGTCGCCCTGTTCCATTTTTGTAAACCATGCACGGGCTTCATCGTTTAAGCTGTCATCTTTTTCAGCTTCATCATGAAATTTTACATAAATATTCATTAATTCAGAAATGCCGTTTTCTTCAATGGCTTCTTTACTTCCCCATTTTTTGTAGGCAACAATAAGCTTTCCAAACTGTGTACCCCAGTCGCCGAGATGGTTAATTCTTACAACGTTATAACCAAGCTTTTTGTAAATATTATTTAAGGAGTTGCCGATAATGGTTGTTCTTAAATGGCCGACATGAAAGTTCTTGGCAACATTTGGGGATGAGTAGTCAATACAAATTGTTTTCCCGCTGCCTTCATTAGAACCGCCATAATTATCTGAATTAAGATAATTTTCCACAATTTGTCTGGCAAATAAAGATTTGTCCACAAAAAAGTTAAGATATCCACCTTGAACTTCGATTCTGTCAAGGAAATCCGGCTTTTCAATTTTTTCTTTTAATTCATTGGCAATCATTGGCGGTGCTTTTCTGAATACTTTGGCAAGGCGGAAGCAAGGAAAAGCAAAGTCGCCCATATCCGATTTCGGAGGAATTTCAATCATGCTGTCAAGTTCTTCAGCAGTCAGTTCATCAATGTACTTTGAGAGTAATTCAATGACTTTTTGTTTCATAAAAATTAGACATCCTTTCATATAATTTAATTATGATTATAAAATGCATAAATATACATATATATGCAAAAACAATTAAATAAGCCAAAGTGATATTGGCATACATTCCTTTATTTTACTACATTTTGCGCTAAATATCTATCAAAAAATGTTTGTATAATACAAAATATTATCATATAATGAAAGTATGGTCAAAGATATTGTGACAATACTGATTGTGAGGTGGTTTTTAAATGAAGAAGCAAAAGTTATTGAAAACAGTGCTCATTTCATCGGCTGCCATCGGCGCCGCTTGGGCTGTGAATAAAGCGATTTTTCATTATTCAACAATGCGAAAAATGTTATCTTCTGAACACGGCCATATTTATAAATGGCGTTTTGGAAATATTTACTACAGAAAGAATGGCGAAGGGACGCCGCTTTTGCTTGTTCATGATTTGTCATGTGATGCTTCGGGATATGAATGGAAATATGTGGCAGATGAACTGGCAAAAAAACATACAGTATATGTCATTGATATGATTGGCTGCGGTCATTCGGATAAGCCAAAGATAACGTATACAAATTATTTATATGTTCAGCTTCTCAACGAGTTTATCAAAGAAGTTATCAAAGGAAAGACAGATGTGATGACAAGCGGACGTGCATCTTCTTTAGCTGTCATGGCCTGTCATATGGAACCGGACTTATATAATAAGCTTGTGTTTGTAAATCCGCCGTCAGTCAGAGAAGCGGCAAAAACACCGGATTTTAAAAGTAAGCTTTTAAAATATGCTCTTTGTATGCCGGTTGCTGGTACATTTGTTTACAATATGTGTTTTACAAAAGCAATGACGGCAAAGCGGTTTGAGAAGAAATATATTTCAGACGGAGAAAAGGTGCGGCAGGCAGATATTGAAGCTTATCATGAGGCGGCACATCTTGGAAAAACAGCGTCAAAGTATCTTTATGCCAGTATATTAAGTCATTTTACAGAAGTTAATATTGTGCGGGCGCTGAAGGCGAGTGATCACAGTATGTTTATTATCGGCGGAGAAAAATGTGAAAATATAAAAGAAATTATGGAAGAATATACAATGCTGAATCCGGCCATTGAAGCAGTGACTGTGAAGGACAGCAGGGCGCTGATCCATGTGGAAAGACCGGAAAAAATTGTGGACAACTGTGCTGTGTTTCTGTAAGATTGTGGATGATATAATATCGGTCAAAGTTTGAGAATAAAATAAGCAGAAGAAAGATTGAGAGGTGAGTCTATGCACGATTATATGAGAGCCGTAGGCTTCAGTGAGATGGACAAAAGCGAATTGAGAAAGGTTATAAAGTCGGTCATAGATGAGCCGAAGTGTGAATATGCGACTGACGGCGAGGATGCTGTGATTGCAGAGCGGTCAAAGGACGTTGGCGAGCGTATCGGAATTACAGTATGCGGTGAGTATGACAGGGATGGAAGCTTTGTGGAGGAATATTATTTCCCATACTTAAGAGGTGACAGTATTTCGCTGACAAGCGATGTTTCAGTGGAAAAACATGCGGACAGAGATTCGTATGTGGGCATTGTTGAACAGATAAATCTTGGCGTTTCCCTTGCATTTTATTTGCTGAACAGAGTTGAATATGTAGATCATCGAAACTATGTGAAGCATGACACGGCAATGAAAGCGGTTTATTTATCGGCACTTTCAATTTCGGGAAAGGTACTTTTGCCAATGGAGGTTGATTTTGACCGTATTATAAAAGTGGCAAAAGCGAGAGAAAAGCGTGAAAGTCTGATGATGGCTGCAAAAGAGGGAAATGAGCAGGCTATTGAGAATCTGACGCTTGAAGATATCGACTTATTTTCAGCAGTGACAAAGGCGGCAAAAACGACCGATGTACTGACACTTGTGGAGACATGTTTTATGCCGTACAGCATTTCTTGCGATGAATATTCAATTGTCGGAAATATTCTTGAGGTTTTTGAAGTTGAAAATAAACTGACAAAGGAGCCGCTTTATCGGCTCAAGATAGAGTGCAATGACTATATATTTGATGTCTGCATTAATAAAAAGGACCTTTGGGGAGATCCGGCACCGACGAGGCGCTTCAGAGGCGTCATATGGATGCAGGGATATGTGGAGTTTGCAACAATATAGGCAGCAAAAGCAAGTGGATTTTTTTACTGAATTTCAGAAATATGGGGGATGCGTATCATTTTTTGCTTGATTTTCATGAGTTTATGGGGATTTAGTGGGAAAAGAAGATGATAATGACTTTGAAATAGTAAGTAAAGTGGGAAAAGCTGAAATGAGCAGTCAATATAATGTGTATACAAAAAATAGTGAACAAGCACAGCCGTTATGTTTTTATACATGCGGCTGTCTTGTCAGTGAAGTCGGCTTTATTCATGTCCACAGGGTGTTGGATATGGATGTACTGATTTTTGTTCAGGAGGGTACGCTGTATATTACAAAAGACGGCACGGAATTTGTTGTTAATCAAGACGAGTATATCCTTCTTGAAGCGGGCAGTGAGCATTGGGGAACAAGAATGCAGAAAGGTCCGCTTTCGTATATGTGGGTGCATTTTGCTGCGCCGAAAATACGAAGTACATCGATACCGGATGAGAATTTTGAGTATATCATACCGGAATATAAAAAAGCTTCAAATCCGCAGCGTATTCATCTGCTTTTCAGGCAGCTTCTTGATTTTCAAAGGCATGAGTCGCCGTATTCAAAAAATATACTGTCGTGTGCGCTGGAACTGCTTTTGATGGAAATGACGCAGCAGTGTCTTGATGAGAAATATTCTTTTAAAGAAATGTCATCGAAAATTTATAATATATGTCAGTGGATTAAATCGAATTGTCAGAGGAAACTTAATGCCGGTGTTATTGCCGGGCACTTTCATTATAATGCGGAATATCTTTCATTGCTTTTTAAAAAAGAAACCGGATATACGCTGATTCAATATTTAAACCGCACGCGGATTGAAGTGGCAAAGCGGCTTTCGGAGACAGATGGCATTACAGTCAAAGAAACCGCCTATTCCAGCGGTTTCTCCGACGAAAAATATTTTATGCGTATGTTTAAAAAACAGGAGGGCATGACACCCTTAGAGTATAGAGAGGCTTTCAGAAAACATAGCATTAATTGTTAGCAGATGTCTTTTCTGAAAAATAAACTGTGTAGGTTTCGTCTGTGACATCATAAAGCGGCTTGAAAGTGATGTTTTCAGGCTGTCCCTTTGTAATATATTCGTTTTGTTTCCATGGAAAGGTGCCATATGTATGCTCAATCTGAGGTACAAAGATGCTTTCAGGATTGTCAAAGTCTCCGCGAAGGCTGCAGTCCTTGTCTATCATGCCGGCAAGGACGATCGGACCATCCACGGCGGCTGCAAGATACGGCATATCTTCAAGACGTTCCATCTTAATTTCACTTCCAAATAGTATGCTTACTGTATCATTCTCCCATGTTTTTGAAATGTTGATATAACCGTTTTCAACGGTATAATTGGCTGGTATATTGTTAATTATAACAGTTACTTGCGATTTTGCCCATTTCGGCAGACGGAAGGAAAGTGTCAGCGGCACCTTTTTATCGCAGTCAATGTTAAATTTGATTGACCAACGGGACATTGTGCCGTCAGAATGTTCATCAAAGAATGTCTGACTGTTATAGTTTTTCATATCTGTTGTCTGGCGGATATGGAGCGTCGCGCTGCTGATATTTATATCAGCCTTTGATGGGATATATTGACTTATGTAGAGTTTATTTTTGTCTGTAAAATAAATCAGGTCGTTGTAAAGCGTCTGTGCCTGCACCATAGTACCGTGACAGCACCAAAAGTCGTGGGTTTTGCTTCCCCATTTCTTTTTTGAACCTTGTTTCAGAGGAAGAAAATAGGTTGGCATTCCGGTGACTGAATTTTGCTGGGCAAGAAAGCCGTTATAGAGACAGCGTTCAATGTAGTCTGCATATTCAGTATTTCCGGTCCATTTGTAAAGATAATCGGCGGTGCGGACGAGATTATATACGGTACAAAATTCCTGATTATTATTTCCAAGAAAACGTCCCGGCATGTGAGGCATAATCCAAAATTCCCCGGAATTAACACCGCTTGTGGCATAATGGCCTCTGTCGGTCACGGCACATTTATAGAAGGCTTCTGTGCGTTTTTTCCATATTTCATCGCCTGTAACTTCATACATCCGGGCGCAGCCGTGTGCCAGCGGAATACCTGCATTTGAGTGGTCATATGTCAGGGCGTCCCCGCCTTTGTCAAGAATATCAAAAACGTGGTTTTTGCTGTAGCGCAGGGCGAGTGTCATATATTTCTCATCGCCGGTGATACTGTATAAATCAGTCCATACTTCCAGCATACCGCCCTGTTCGCCTTTATAAATTGCGTCAGGGTTTCTTTTGAGCATTTCATCTGTCCAACGCATATACCAGTCTGCAAGACGGCTTACAACGTCGAGTGCGGTTTGATTGCCTGTAAATTTGTAAGTGTCTGTAAGTCCCATGACTGTTTTGTGCATGACATACTGGGGTGACCATACGTATTGGTCTCTTGCAATCATATCAAAATACTTTTCAGGAATAGAGCCAATCCACTGACCGCCGTTTAACTGTTGACAGCGGGCAAGTTCGTTTATAATTTTATCAAGCTTGGCCTTAAGCTCGATATCATTTTCAGATGCACAAAATGCTGCGGCCGCAGAAAGCCAGTGTCCGAGAAAGTGACCTCGCAGATGGCATATCGGTGCTTCCCACCCCCAGTGGAGTTTTGCCAAAGCCGGATCGTCCACAACCTGAAGTCCAGGCATTACAATACCGGCTTCAAGATAGAAATTTTGAAGAAGACACGTCGAATCAAGGCTGAAAAGATAATTTCTGTTTAATAATGCTCTTTCCTGAAAAAGTCCCGGAAGAAGGGAAATATGGTGTCTGTCTGCTTTTTTTAACATGATGTAAAACCTCCGAATTTATGATAATAGATAAGTTTCGGCAACAAAACAAAGTGTTCCGATATGTATATATTTTAAGTCATATATACGTGTTTTCAAGTGGACAAAATCCGAGAAATTATGGACAAAACAGAAATATATATTTCGGGGATGCTGGATTTTTATAAAAATTTCTTGACAGTGGAAGTGTTCATCATATAGAATGTAGGAAATAAAGGGGAGTAGTTAGCATAGCTTCTATGTGATATAATCGTCAGTACGTTGATACTCAACCGGTTATATATGAAATAGCGAGACTTTTATTCTGTTTTTGATGGAATAAAGGTCTTTTTTTATGACATAGAAATTGTTTTATAATTATTCTGTCCTTTTATGTATCGGCGCATAAGCCGTTCTAATTACAGGAGAATCAGATAAAAAAGAAGGAGTGGTTTTAATTGGATTCGATTCCCCAACAGATTTTGTTACAGGTTGTTTTGATTTTGCTTAATGCATTTTTTGCATCGGCGGAGATTGCGGTATTGTCTTTGAATGTGCCGATGCTAAGAAAGCAGGCGGAGAGCGGCGATAAAAAGGCGAAGCTGCTTTTGAAAATGTCGGATGAGCCGTCGGGCTTTTTGTCGACGATACAGGTCGGTATTACGATGGCGGGCTTTTTGGGCAGTGCCTTTGCGGCAGAAAATTTTGCAGGCTATATTGTCGACTGGATTTACTATGATATTGGCTTTACGGCGATAGGTCTGTCGGCATTAAATACAATAGCCGTTATTTTGGTGACAATTATTCTTGCATATTTTACGCTTATATTCGGTGAGCTTGTGCCGAAACGTATTGCTATGCAGAAAGCCAATGAGGTGGCAAGACTTTCGTGCCGTGTGATCAGCGGTATTGCGTTTGTAATGAAGCCGGTGATTGTATTTTTATCATTTTCAACAAATGCAGTGCTTAAGCTTCTTCATATGAAAACGGAGGCTTCCGAAGATGCTGTGACAGAGGATGAAATTCGCCTTATGGTTGATCTCGGTGAAGAAAATGGTATTTTGGATGCGCGGGAAAAAGAGTGGATTCAAAATGTTTTTAAGCTGGATGATATGACTGTTAAAAATATTATGACACACAGCAGTGAGGTTGTGTCTGTTTCTGCCAATGAAAATCTGGAAGATATCGGGCAATTAATTGAGACAAGCGGGTGTTCAAGATTTCCTGTTTATGATAAAAATGAAAATGATGTTGTCGGTATTCTTCATGCAAAGGATTTCTTTATCGGCATGCGAAAGGGAAGAAATCTTACAGAAATGCTGCGCCCGGCTTATTTTGTGCCGGAAAATTTGTCGGCAGATATTCTGCTTAAGGACATGCAAAAGAAAAAACTTCATTTTGCCGTCGTCATTGATGAGTTTGGAGAAATCTGCGGTATTGTGACGATGGAGGATCTGATAGAGGAGATTGTCGGAAATATTTATGACGAGCATGATGCCAATGAGCCGCAGACGGTTGTAAGGCTTCGGGAAGGCCGTTGGCAGATTAGAGGAAATATTGATATTGATGAGCTGCGGGCGCTGACGGGCATTCCTATAAATCCGAATAAAAATTATGATACATTAAACGGCTTTGTTTATTTTTATAAAAACGGTGTGCCGAAAGACGGCGAGGTTTTTGATATACAGATTGAAAACTATAAGCTGTGCGTTAGGGAAATTAGAAATAGAGCTGTGGCGGATGTCGTGATAATAAGAGAGCAATCCGTATAATTTTAAATGATGATGTTGTAGCTATTTAACCCTTATTGACAATGAAACAACAGAGTCTACGCTTCGTAGACTAAATTAGAACAGCCGGTATATTGCAGTATGCCGGCTGTTTGCTGTATGATAGAGGCATAGACAACAAGGAAAAGAGGTGGCTTTTATGGATGCAGATAAAACAGGAAAATTTATTGCTGCATGCCGTAAGGCAAAGGGATTGACACAAAAAGCGCTGGCAGAGAAGCTTGGCGTTACAAATAAGGCAGTGTCAAAATGGGAAACCGGACAGGGAATGCCGGACATTAGTATATTGACACAGCTGGCACATGTATTGGATGTTTCTGTCGATGCGCTTTTAAACGGCAGGGCAGAGGCTTGCAGCGAGCCGGCCGCTGAACCGGAAAATGTACGGAAAAAGAAGCGGCGCGTGACTGCAGGTAATATTGCGGGCGGAATTTTGATTGCTGTGACCGTATATCTTTTGGCAATTCAGTGTATGTATCCTGTTTTTAAAAAGACATTTGGGATGGAATATATATGGAACGTGCTTTTTTATATGATTAATGGTGTGATATTGCTTTTTATTTTTGCAGGAGGCGTATACATCAAGAAAATACGACCGATTTTTATGAAAAAGGCGGTTGTCGCAATTTTGGCAGTGCTTTTCTTTGCTAATGGTGCAGCAGCATTTGTTTTTAATGATGGTGTTCAAAGTTTTGTCAGTCTGTCGCCGGATTTAGGAGCGCTTACAGTCGTTAAAAAGGATAAAAACGGGCGGACAACGGTTTATGAAAAAAGTGAGGTTCCGTTTGTGAAGCCGGTTGATACATTGCCGTTTACGATGAGCGGAAAGCCGAAGCTTCAGTGGCTCGCCGATGATGTCTGTGCTGTGACATATAAATCACCGGATGATGGCGGCACGCATCAGTATGTTGTCACCTACGGCGACAGGGGCGGTGCAGTCAGCTACTATTATGTTTGGAATGCGGCACTCGGAAACTGGAGGGCACAGGGAAAATTTACAGATTATTCAATCGAATTTCGTGACGGCAGTGAAGGCGGCGTCTATTTGCATACGCCGGACGGCGATGAGTATTACAACTATGACGATTGCCTTCAGTACGGCACACTGGCTGTTGTATTTCCGAGGGAAAATCCGAAATGGACGGTTGTGCTTAACAATGACTGTGAAATTGATGCCGGAACGGATTTGATTAAGGACGGCGGCACAATGACACTTTGCAGAATCAGTATGGACGATACGGCGCCGATTGTAATGGAAAGAAGTGAGGTGCCAAAGCAGGAGGTGCCGATGCTTTCGGCTTTGAAATCAGATTATTATATAAATGGGGAAAGTCTTTCGTTTACGGGGGATTACGGTGAAACATGGATTGATTCCGGACTGACAGCGCAGCAGCTTTCGGAAACACTTGAGGTATATCGAAAGGGAAATTTTCTGGCAGAGGGGAGTTTTTACTCAGACGGCGACGGATTGACAGCATTTTTTTATGGAAAAACACCGACGCTGCGCATCACAAAGGATAACGGGGCAACGTGGACAGACTATAGCTTTGACAGGGAAATGCCTCGGACAGTGACGCGCCGCTGTGTCAGATTTTTGGATAAGAAAAACGGATACGCAGCCATTGGTACAGATTGGTCGATGGGAACAGGCGAGGCACTTTATCTTTACTGGACACACGACGGCGGAAAAACGTGGGATGAATATCCGCTGCCGACGGTGGATGGTGAGATGCTTGGCGCAATTGCCTTTGCTGATGAGAAGAACGGAATTGTGACAATGCAGCGTATGACGCCTGAGGATCCATGGCTTGTGACTTATTTTACCGAAGATTGTGGAAAAACTTTTAAAAAATTAGAACTCCCGTGGAAAAATATCCCGTCTGAGATTACATACCTGACACGTGTAGATGACCTTGCTTATGAAAACGGAAAGTATATTTTGACCATGGGACAGGGTGATTCAGAGGATAAAAAGGTGCGCTTTATAAGCGACAGCCTGTCGGAGGGATGGATCCTTGATGAGGTTTACACAGGCGCAGTGCACACTTACGGATAAGTGGACTGTGTTTGTGGATAAAGAACGTATGAAAAATAGATTTGTGGATAAAGGAGGCTTATATGACAATTCAGCAATTATATTATGCAATTACAATTTCGGAAGCCGGTTCGTTAAATAAAGCGGCAGATCAGCTTTATATTTCCCAGCCGTCGCTGACGGAGGCCGTCAGGGAAATGGAAAAGGAACTTGGAATTACGATATTTTACAGAAGCGGGCGCGGTGTGTCACTGACAGCCGACGGTGCAGAATTTTTACTTTACGCACGGCAGGTTTATGGTCAGTATGAGACAATGATGGAAAAGTACAGCCAAAATAATCTGAAAAAGAAGTTTGGGGTGTCCACACAACATTATTCTTTTGCGGTTAAAGCTTTTGTAGAGCTTGTCAAAGGTTTTGATACGGCAGAGTATGAATTTGCGATCCGCGAAACAAAGACAAGAGAAATTATTGCTGATGTGGCGACGATGCGCAGTGAAATCGGGATTCTTTACATGAGTCGTTTTAATCGTGCCGCAATAACAAAGCTTTTGAAGGCAAACAGGCTTGTTTTTCATCATCTCATAAGCTGTAAGGCGTATGTTTATTTGTGGTCCGGGCATCCGCTTGCAAAAAATAAAAAGATTACTTTTGAGCAGCTTCAGCCATATCCATGCCTGTCATTTGAGCAGGGCGACGCGGCCTCCTTTTATTTTGCGGAGGAAATATTGAGTACAAATGATTATATGCGGACAATTAAGGCGAATGACCGGGCAACCATGCTTAATCTTATGGTCGGGCTTAATGGGTACACGCTCTGTTCGGGAATCATATGTGAGGAGTTAAATGGCGATGATTATGTGGCGGTGCCTTTTGAAACAAACGGTGATGACAGCATCATGGAAATTGGCTATATTACAAAGAAGGATATGCTGTTAAGCCGGACTGGAAAATTGTATATTGAGGCGCTGGAGCGCTATTTGAGCACTGCGGAAAATAAAAATATGTAGCAGACTTATAGGTAAAACCTATATCTTTGTATCGGCTTTGTGTATTAGACAGCCGCACATAGCGTGCGTATAATAAGGACATCAAAGATCACAGAATGATATAGGAGGATAAAACAATGGCTGATACAAGAAATTCAAACGATATAAGAGATTCTAAAAACTGGGGCTTTGAGACAAGACAGCTGCACATTGGACAGGAGACGGCGGATGCCGTGACCGATGCGAGAGCAGTTCCGATTTATGCGACAACATCCTATGTATTTCACAATGCAGAGCATGCGGCGGACCGTTTCGGACTGGCTGATGCGGGCAATATTTACGGACGGCTGACAAATCCGACACAGGATGTTTTTGAGCGGCGTATCGCAGATTTAGAGGGCGGTGCGGCAGCGTTGGCGACGGCTTCCGGCGCTGCGGCAATCAGTTATGTATTTAGTGCACTGGCAAAGAGCGGTGAGCATATCGTCGCTTCTAAAACAATTTATGGCGGTACTTACAATTTGCTGGCTCATACACTGCCGCTGACATCACAGATTACGACAACCTTTGTCGAGCCTGAGCCGGAAGCTTTTGAGGCGGCTATACGGGAAAATACAAAAGCGGTTTTCGTAGAGACGCTTGGAAACCCAAACTCAAATGTCATTGATATTGAGGCTGTTGCTGCTGTTGCCCACAGACACGGTATTCCTCTCGTTATAGATTCTACATTTGCGACGCCTTTTCTTGTTCGTCCGATTGAGCATGGGGCGGATATTGTTGTTCATTCTGCGACGAAATTTATCGGAGGTCACGGAACGGCTATCGGCGGTGTTATTGTGGACGGCGGCACGTTTGATTGGAAGGCATCGGGAAAATATCCGTGGATATCCGAGGCAAATCCAAGCTATCACGGTATTTCTTTTGCAGATGCGGCGGGAACTGCAGCTTTTGTGACATATATCCGGGCAATTTTACTCAGAGATACCGGTGCGACACTTTCTCCGTTTCATGCATTTATATTTCTTCAGGGACTTGAGACACTTTCTCTCAGAGTGGAAAGGCATGTTGAAAACAGCTTGAAGCTTGTCGATTATTTAAACAATCATCCGCAGGTTGAGGCCGTGCATCATCCGTCAATTGAAAGTGAGCCAAGTCACGAACTGTACAAAAAATATTTTCCGAATGGCGGAGGATCTATTTTTACTTTTGAAATTAAAGGTGATGAAAATACGGCGAAAAAATTTATTGATCACCTGCCGATTTTCTCTCTGCTTGCCAATGTGGCTGATGTGAAATCACTCGTCATTCACCCTGCAAGCACAACGCATTCACAGCTGACGGAGGAAGAACTTTTAACTCAGGGGATACGTCCGAACACAATCCGCCTGTCTGTCGGTATTGAATCAATCAACGATTTAATTTCAGCTCTTGATATAGCATTTAAGGCGGCTGCGGATGAAGCTGTGTAACAGTGTCTGAGCCGGATAAGAAAAAAATTGCATACAGTGCAATTAGATAGGAATGACAGTCAGACAGGACAGACAAAGTTACATGATGATAGCATGGTATATGCGCCTTATCTATGGTATACTAAAAATATCATAAAATTATTATTTAAATATTAAGCAAAACGCATTTTAATAAAAGTGGAGGATAAATAAAATGGCGGAAATTGAGAATAGTAAAGATTTGATTAGTGTACTATGGAGTGGTGCAGATATTTTGAGATCCAAAATGGATGCAAATGAATATAAAGATTATTTGCTGGGAATTGTATTTTATAAATATCTTTCAGATTCTTTTTTGATTAAAGTGTATGATTTACTTTATGATGAAAAACCAACGACGCTCAAAACGGCATTAGAAGCTTACAAAGAAGCATTGGAGGATGAAAGCTCAGCAGAATTAAAAGAACAGCTCATTGAAGAATGTCATTATGTTATGGAGCCGGAACTTACATATACCTATTTTGCGGAGGCAGCAAGAAATAACTCTTTTAACAGAGAACAATTACAAAAAGGATTTAACAATATTGAACAAAGTGATCCTATTTTTTCGGATTTATTTACAGATATTGATTTGTATTCAAATCGTTTAGGTACAGGCGATCAGAAACAGAGTGACACAGTTGCAAGTCTTATAAAAGAAATAGACAAAGCAGATTTATTAAATTCAGACGCAGAAATACTTGGAAATGCTTATGAATATTTAATTGGTCAGTTTGCTTCAGAAACCGGAAAGAAGGCGGGAGAATTTTATACACCGCAAGCTGTATCAAAAATTCTGACTAGAATTGCAATTTCCGGACAGGAACATAAGAAAGGGCTTTCGGTATATGATCCTTGTATGGGTTCAGGTTCTCTTTTGTTAAATGCAAAGAAATATGCCGATGAACCGGGATATATCAAGTATTATGGACAGGAATTGAATACATCAACTTATAATTTAGCAAGAATGAATATGTTTCTGCATGGGATTGCAGCAGACAATCAGAAGCTTAGAAATGGTGATACTTTGGATGCAGATTGGCCGACGGGAGAAGAAACGGATTTTAATATGGTTTTGATGAATCCGCCATATTCGGCAAAGTGGAGTGCGGCAGCAGGGTTTTTACAGGACGAACGTTTTAGTGATTATGGTGTATTGGCACCAAAATCAAAAGCGGATTATGCATTCCTATTACATGGGTTGTATCATTTGAAAAATAATGGAACAATGGCAATCGTTCTTCCTCACGGTGTTCTTTTCAGAGGAGCAGCAGAAGGAAAAATAAGAGAAAAATTACTACGATCAGGAAATATATATGCTGTCATCGGTCTTCCGGCAAACTTATTTTACAATACATCTATTCCGACTTGTATTGTTGTCTTAAAAAAACACAGAGATGGCCGCGATGTTCTTTTCATTGACGCTTCTAAAAAATTTAATAAAGGAAAGAAACAAAATGAAATGACAGACGCTCATATCGAAGAAGTTATTGAACTTTACAGTCAAAGAAAAACTGTGGAGAAAGAAACGTTTTTGGCAAGTTTTGAAGATATTGAGAAAAACGATTTCAATCTTAATATTCCACGATATGTTGATAATTTTGAAAAAGAAGAAGAAATTGATCTCAATGCACTGCTGACAGATATGAAGAAAACGGATGAGGAATTAGAGAAGGTTCATGGAGAATTCTTATCTCTTTTAAAGGAACTGACATCATCGGATGCAGCTATTATGTCTTCGTTAAATGATTTAATTGAGAAGATGGAGGGGTAATAGATATGTCAAAACCTAAAATTAGAGTTAAAGGATACAAAGATGATTGGGAACAGCGTAAGTTGGGGGATGTGTTTGAACAGACCACTAATTTTGTA
>OLRK01002017.1_pt1 | contig 14189 bp, 13 predicted proteins | sample 1672911 | NCBI WGS metagenome assembly OLRK01 (sample SAMEA3136736, study PRJEB25190) | human gut metagenome | biome: human gut; feature: human-associated habitat; material: faeces | place: Austria | collected 2013 | reverse complement strand
AGTATAACGGTCTCCAAAACCGCTGATGGGAGTTCGATCCTCTCTACCCCTGCCATGAGAAACAGCTGAACTTGGGCGTTGACTTGGGTTCTTTTTTTTATTTCTTATTAGTTATAAGGATTGTCTTCTCTCTCATTGCAAGGCGATCTTTTTTTATTTATCCATGCATACTAAGTTCAAATGAAAAGTGGACCTTTCAGCATCCTGATGAGGTCCACTTTTGTTTTGGTTAATTTACTGTTGTGACAATGTCTTGTCGATATCTTCGACTTCCGCTTCAAGCTGTGCGATGAAGTCTTCTTTTTCTTCGATACGGTCCTGCATATCATCGATTGCTCTTTGTCCAAGCAGACCGACCATTTCTTCTTTCATACGCTGAATCTGGCGTTTCTGATTCTGGATCAGTTCCTGCTTGCGGGTGCGGGCTTCCACCATACGCTGATGCCACTGTGCATGTTTTTGTTCGTTCCATTCCTTCAAACCGTCAAAGTAAGCATCCATCACTGAACGGAATTCTTTCCAGATCTGATCTTCATGATCTTTTCCGCATGAACCGATCTGTTTCCACTGTACACCGAGATCCTTCATTGCTTTTGTATCTTCACGTGTATACTGTTTTGCGTCGGCGATTTCTTTTGCCTTGGCAACCAGCTGCTGTTTCTGCTCGTAACGGCCATTCTGTACTTCGTGCAGTTCTTCATAATGTTCGTTTCTGCGCTCATAGAACTTCTGACGGCTGTTGTTGAATTTTTCCCACAGGCTGTCTTCATATTCTCTTCCGGCACTGCCGACCGCTTTCCATTCATCCATCAGATGACGGAATTTTTCGCTCGTCTTCTGCCATTCTTCTGAATTTTCAAGCTCAGCGGCCTGCTTGATCAGGTCTTCTTTTACCTGACGGGCATTTTCAAATTTGCCCTGCAGGTCTTTCCAGTGTTCGTGCTTACGATCAAAGAACTCCTGACGTGCCGCATTGAACTGTTCCCACAATGCATCGTCTGTTTCTTTTCCGGCACTGCCTGCCGCTTTCCACTGCTGCATCAGCGCATTCATTTCCTCTGTTGCCTGATTCCATTCCTGCGAAGCTGCAGCTTTTTTCGCCTGCTTGATCAGGTCTTCTTTCAGCTTCTGTACGTTCTGATACAATTCTCTGCGTTTTGCATAAAATGCATCAATGTAGCTGTCAAACTCCTCTGTCAGCTTTTCTTCATAAGCAGATTCCCAGGAAGGGATGCGCCGCCAGCGCTTGCGCAGATCATTGACCTGGCGCATGACCTCATTCCAGTCCTCTGTAGCCGTGATATTTTTTGCCTCTTCGATCAGCTCCTCACGGCGACGAATATCATCGTCAAAATCATTGACTTCTAACATATCATCATTTTCCTGATACATACGATGTTCCTCCAATCACAGTCAATCCTGTACAAAATAATAATCCTGTCAATATAGATTGTATCTCATATTCAAAAAAATATCATTCATAAAATCATTTTTTTATGCAAAAAAAGAAGGAAAACCGTATTCTTATGCTGTTTTTCTTTTCACCTGCACGATGAAATGTAATTTATTCTCAGTACTTTTCACTTCTTCCTCCGATAGGATAGGCTTTCGAAAAAAAATCCGTTATAATGGGTACATTGATGTGACCATGAAGGAGGTCAAAGATCATTTATGTTAAAAATCAATCAAACGATACATTCTGTGGTCCGCGCGATCGATGATCATGGCAGCGGCGTTATTTTCTGCGGCCGGGATCAGGTTCATGTCCGGCAGGTGCTTTTAGGAGAAGAGATCGAGGCACGCGTTACAAAAACAATCAAAGGCGGTTATCTGGGAGAACTGGTCCGGATCATCAAAGCCGATCCGCGCCGCGTAAAACCGCTTTGTCCGCTGACGAAGCGATGCGGCGGCTGCCAGATGCAGCATGTTGCCTATCCTTCACAGCTGGAAATGAAAAAGCAGCGAATTATTGACGCCCTGAAAAAAACACCGTTGTCGCTGCATGTCCATGATGTGCAGGGGATGCAGGATCCTTACCATTACCGCAATAAGATGATCATCGGCTTTTCCAGAAACAATGCGGGAGACATCATCTCCGGTCTTTATGAAGAATCCTCTCACCGCATCGTTTCCGCAAGCACATGCCTGCTTCATCCGAAAGAATGCGATGAGGTCATTGCCACTATTGTCGATCTTATGAAACGGCTGCGTATCGAGCCCTATGATGCCCGTAGACAGCGCGGCTTTCTAAGACATGCCGTCATACGCTATGGCGTACATACCCGTCAGATACTGGTTACGCTGGTTACTAGCGAAGAACGCTTTGCCGCTCGCAAAGCGTTTGTACAGCAGCTGACATCCCGTCATCCTGCCGTCAAAAGCATCGTCCAGAACATCAACCGCCGCGATACCAGTGTCGTGCTTGGAAAGCAGGAACATATCTTATATGGAAAAGGAAGCATTGAAGATGAACTGCTGGGCAAACGTTTCATCATTTCCTCTTCCTCGTTTTATCAGATCAATCATGACCAGTGCGAACGGCTTTATCAGAAAGCTTATGAACTGCTGCAGCTGTCCGGCAAAGAACGTCTGCTGGATGCCTACTGCGGTATCGGTACGATCTCGCTTTGCGTTCACGAACAGGCAAAGGAAATCATCGGCGTCGAACTCAATGCCAAAGCCGTGGCAGACGCAAGGATCAACGCACGTTTGAATCATGTGCGAAATGCACGTTTCATCCAGCAGGATGCCAGTGCATTCATGAAGCAGGAGGCTGCACATCGTCAGCATTATGATGCGGTGATCATGGATCCTCCGCGGGAAGGAAGCACTCCGCTCTTTCTGGATGCCTGTGCCTCGCTCAAACCTGAAAAGATCGTATATATTTCCTGTGATCCCTTTACCCAGATCCGCGATCTTATCTATCTGAAAAAGAAAGGCTACAAAGCCGCAGACATGTATCTTTATGATATGTTTCCGATGAGCGATCATGTGGAATCTGTCGTGCTGCTGAGGCGATGAAGAAAGCATTTAAGCCAGCTGAAACAAAGAAAACGCTTTGTTTCAGCTGTTTTTTTTGCCTCTGCAATGTATTTTTTATTCTCTTGTTTATCTTGTCACGCGAATATGCTACTATGGATAGGTGTTTCATATAAATCTGTAGATATGGTACAGATGTTTCTAGCTCAAACCGTAAATTTGAGACTATGAATCAACATTCTTTTTTTGATGGGAAAATGTTGATTCTCGGCTGAGCTGAGAGTTTTTTATTAGGAAAGGAAAAGAAAGATGAAGAAACTGAAAAATGAAACTATAAAGACTGCTTCTATTTACGAACTTGACGGTGTGGTTCCTTTGAAAAAGGCACTGCCTCTGGGAATCCAGCACATCCTCGCTATGTTTTTAGGCAATATTTCCCCGCTTCTGATCGTATGCGGCATGCTTGCCATGGACAACGGACTGAAATCGATCCTGATTCAGAATGCGATGTTTGTTGCCGGTGTCGCAACACTGATCCAGCTGTATCCGTTCTGGAAGATCGGAAGCGGCCTGCCGATCGTCATGGGAACAAGTTCAGGATTTATCGGAACCGCAAAGGCTATCGGAGCTCTGTTCGGTTACGGTGCCTTGATGGGCGCAAGCTTCATCGGCGGTATTTTCGAGATGATCCTCGGTTATTTTATCAAGCCGCTGCGTAAGCTGTTCCCTCCTGTAGTAACCAGCCTTGTGATTATTTCCATCGGCCTTTCGCTGCTTCCGGTAGGCATCAACTATTTCGGCGGCGGTTCCGGTGCTGCCGATTTCGGTTCGATCAATCATCTGATCGTTGCCTCTTTTGTCATCGTTGTGATCCTGATCGCAAAACAGTTCAAAGGCTTTATCAACAATGCATCCGTACTGATCGGCATCGTAGCCGGCTATATCCTGGCAATCCTTTTGCAGATGGTCGATTTTACACAGGTACAGGAAGCCGCATGGTTCTCTCTTCCTGTTTTTATGCCGGTCTCTTTTACATTTAATCCGGAAGCGATCATCGCAATGGGAATCATGTTCATCGCAACGACTGTCGAAACGATCGGTGACGTCAGCGGCGTGGCCAACGGCGGTCTGGATCGGGAAGCCAGCGACAGCGAGCTGCAGGGCGGTGTCATGGCAGACGGTCTGGGAAGTCTCCTCGGTTCTTTGTTCGGCGTGCTGCCAAATACCAGCTTCTCTCAGAATGTGGGTCTTGTAGCAGTTACAAAAGTCGTTAACCGCTTCGTTATCTTTACCGGGGCCGTATTCCTGATCCTATGCGGTTTCTGCCCGAAACTCAGTGCTCTGTTCTCCGTCATGCCACAGTCAGTACTGGGCGGTGCTGCCGTCATCATGTTCTCCATGATCCTGGTCAGCGGCATTCAGTCCCTGACACGCGAGCCGCTGAGTGAGCGCGACGGACTGATCGTTGCCCTGGCAATCGGTTTAGGTGTCGGAATCGGCAACGTTCCAAGCGTTCTGGCTCAGCTGCCGGCATGGGTAGGCAATATCTTCGCACAAAACGGCATTATCATGACATTCGTCATTGCAACGCTGCTCAACCTTATTCTGCCGAAAAAAGAAAAATGAAAATATTCATAACCGGAAAAAAAGGATGCGGCAAATCGACGCTGGTAAAAACAATCATTGATGCCTGTTGTTTGGAGACCAGCGGCTTTGAAACGCTTCCTATTTACAAAGACGAAGAGCGCAAGGGATTTTATTTTCACTCACTGGTTCCCGTCAGTAAGAACGATATTGCCTTTTCCGTTCAGAAAGAAGATCGTAACGACCCGATCCCCGGTGTTTTCAACACACTGGGCGTCGAATGTCTCAAACGCAGCCAGGGTGAACGTTACATCATCATGGATGAGATCGGATACCTCGAACATGACGAAAATTTATATCTGCAAACGCTGCATCGGGTCATTGATGAAAATAAAAATATCATTGGCGTTTTACGAAAATGCGATATACAATATATTTGTAATATACGTGAAAGAAAAGATATCTTTCTGCTCGATCTAGACGAGCAGTCTTTCGAACAGGCCAAAGATGCTATTCTTAATCTCATTCAGGAGGAATAAAATGAAAAAACTACTCAGCTTGTGCATGGCTTTGTGCCTTGCACTGACACTGGCTGCCTGCGGCGGCACGACCGCTACCCAAAGCGGCAGCTTCACTATCGAGGATCAAAGCGGACGCAGCGTTTCTTTCGAACAGCCGGCACAGACTGCCGCCAGCGGTTATTACATAGCAACCACTTCCCTGATCGGACTGGGCTGTGAAGATGCACTGGTCGGAGTGGAAATGAAGGCTGACACACGCAAGATCTACAGTGCGGCCGCACCGCAGATTCTGGAGCTTCCGGGATTAGGCAATAAAAAAAGCTTCAATGTGGAAGAATGTGCGGCAGCTGATCCGGATGTCGTATTTCTGCCTATTGCCTTGAAAGACTATGTTTCTCAGCTGGAGGAACTGGACATGAAAGTTGTGTTGCTCAATCCGGAAACAAAGGAATCTTATGACGAGGCAATCGAGATCATCGCGAAAGTCATGGGAAAAGAAGATCGCGCTCAGGAATATTTTGAGTATCGTGAAAAGCTGCTGAAAAACAATATTCAGGAACAAAGCGATAAAATGCGTGTGTATTTTGCCGGCAGCGATATCCTGGAGGCCGCCGGAAACAATATGTTCCAAAGCGAACTGATCAGGGATGCTCAGGGTGAATATGTAATGGCCGATCAACTTGCGGAAGCCGCAAACTGGCAAAATATCAATGTTGAAGAACTGATCAAAGCCGATCCGGAATATATCTTCATCGAACAAGGCGGTCCTTCTGCAGAAGATGTTTTGAATGATCCGGCATTAAGCGAAATAACGGCTGTCAAAAACAAACAGGTTTATGTTTTCCCGAGTGAATATGAAACATGGGATACACCGAATCTGTCCTCCTGCTTAGGCACGCTGTGGATGTATGCCATCCTCTATCCGGATGCTTTATCTCTTGATCAGGTTGCACAGCAGGCAAATGATTTCTATCAGAAATTCTATGACTTTGACGCAAAACTGTCTTTTGAATCATGAAGCGGCAGGCGTGTTGGCTGTCACTTCTGTGTATCATCATGATTCTGTCACTTTTTTGCGGCAGATACGGCGCTAGCGCTCTTGAAGCGGCTAGCGCTTTCGTGCATGGTGGCGATCCGATGATCACAAAGATCATCCTTCAGATACGGCTGCCCCGCATCTTATTCGTAGCTGTATCCGGTGCCGTGCTGGCTCTCAGCGGAGCCATTTTTCAGACGGTTTTCAAAAACCCGCTGGCCAGCGGTGACATCATCGGAGCCAGCAGCGGCTGTGCGCTGGGAGCAGCGGCAGCCATTGTCTGTTTTGCCTCCTCGTTGCTGATATGGGCTTCTTCCTTTGTATGCGGCCTGGCGGCGATCCTGCTCTGTGTGCTCTTGGCACTGCACATGAAAGGAAGCCGGACACTGAATTACGTTGTCAGCGGCCTGATCATTCAGGCACTGTGCACATCGGCACTCATGATCATCAAGCTGCTTGCCGATCCATACCAGCAATTGGGGAGCATCGAATACTGGCTGATGGGCGGTTTTTCCAATATCGGATGGAATTCCCTGTTTCTGCTGCTTCCGATCGATTTGTTTCTGATCATCCTGCTGTACCGGATGCGCTGGCAGATCCAGCTGCTTGTCTACGGAAAAGAGGCGGATTCACTGGGCATCCACAGCCGCCGGATCATGATCATCGTCCTGATCCTGGCTTCACTGCTGATCAGCAGTGTCATTGCCGCTGCCGGCATCGTCAGCTGGGTCGGTCTGCTTGTGCCGCATCTGATCCGGCTGGCCTTCCACCGTGACTTTACTTCCGGTTTTCTTTTGAATCTGTTTGGCGGAGCTGCCTTTCTGTTGATCTGTGATACAATGGCAAGATGCCTGTTCCCCATCGAGATTCCCATCAGCATCATTACCAGTCTGTTTGGAGCACTATTTCTTATCATGCTGCTCATCAAAGGAAAGATCAATATATGATACAAGTAGAACAAGTCAGTATTTCATTACAGCATGTACCGATCGTCTGTGATGCCTCTTTTTCAGTCGAAAAAGGAAAGATCATCATGCTGCTGGGTGAGAACGGATGCGGAAAGACAACGCTGATCAGAGGAATGGTCAATGAAATTCCTTTGTCACAAGGAAAGATCACATACAAGGGAAAAGATGTCAGTCAGATGTCAATTCGTGAACGGGCCGCTGTTTTCTCCTACATCCCTCAGATCAAGCCGCTGATCGATCAGCTGTACTGCCGGGATGTGGTCGTAAGCGGTCTGTGCAGACAAATGCATTTTTTTCAGATTCCCTCACAGAGCGATTATCAGAAAGCCTATGACATCATGAGATCTTTTGATATTCATCAGCTGTTTGACAAAAAAATCGATGAGATCAGCGGCGGACAGCTGCAGCTTGTCTATCTGTGCCGAAGCTTCATCCAGGATGCCGCCTGCATCCTGATGGATGAACCTTGCACCTATCTGGATTTCATGAAGCAGCACCTGTTTTTGGAATATACCAGAAAACTGAAACAGAAAGGATGCAGTGTCCTGTTGAGCATCCATGATCCCAATCTGGCATTGACCTATGGTGATGAAATATTATTCATGCATCAGGGGAAAATAATAGCAAATCTGTCCGGCAGTACTTCCGCCCGTGAAGAACTGCAGACGCTTTATCGCTCCATCTATCATCAAGACATTCATTTTTAGGAGGTAGCCATGCTAAAAATTCAACAATACAAAAAAGCGGAAACCCTTGAAGAAGCATACGAACTGCTTTCGAAAAACCGCAACAATCAGATCATTGCCGGTATGCTGTGGCTGAAGATGGAAGACCGCATCATCCCGCAGGCCATCGATTTGGAACTTCTTCATCTGGATCAGATCGAAGAAGATGACGAAAAATTTACGATCGGTGCCGGAGTGACCCTGCGCACGCTGGAGCTGCATGAACAGCTGAACCAATGGTGCGGCAACGTCATCAGGGATAGTGTGAAAGACATCGTCGGTGTGCAGTTCCGCAACCTTGCGACAATCGGAGGAAGCGTTTATTCACGTTTCGGCTTTTCAGATGTCATCTGTGCTTTAATGAGTCTGAAATGTGAAGTGATCCTCTATCGTGGAGGTGCCATGGATATCGAATCTTTTGTCAACAGCGATTACCAGCGTGACATCATCACCCATATTGTCATTTACAAAGATCACGCGAAACGCGCCTTTGCATGCATGCGCAAAAGCGCAACCGATATTTCCGTTCTGAATATAAGCATTTGTGAAGACAATGATCATTACATCTGCAATGTCGGAGCGCGTCCGCAGAAAGCAAAACGCTATGTCATCAAGAAGGAGGAACCGCATCTGGCTGCCGCTAAGCTGAAAGCAATGGTGGAATGCGGCTCTAATATGCGTGCCAAAAAAGAATACCGGCAGGCACTTGCAGAAGCTCTCTGCATCAAGGCGTTGAAGAAAATGGAGGAGGAAAGCGCATGAAGATCAAGATAAAAGTAAACAATACACTGATTCAGGAAGAAGTCGCCAGCGACCTGCTTCTGATCGATTTTCTGCGCAGTCACGGCTGCTACAGCGTGAAGCGCGGCTGTGAAACTGCCAACTGCGGACTTTGCACAGTCTGGATGGATCAAAAACCGGTACTTTCCTGTTCTCTGTTATGTGTCAAATGTGACGGACATGAGATCACCACGCTAGAAGGCGTTGAACAGGAAGCAGCGGCATTTGCCAGATACATGGCACAGGAAGGTGCCGAGCAATGCGGCTATTGTTCACCGGGACTGATCATGAACGTCCTGGCAATGAAACGTGAACTGAAAGAACCTTCCATGCAGCAGATCAAGGAATACCTGTCCGGCAATCTGTGCCGCTGCACCGGTTACATGGGGCAGCTGCGTGCCGTCAGCAAATATCTCAGCAACATGGAGGTGGACAAATGAAACAGATCAATCAATCGGCCGTAAAAAAGGACGCTTATGCGCTGCTGAGCGGAAAACCGCTCTTTACGGATGATATTGCCATGAAAGACTGCCTGATCATCAAGATTCTGCGATCTCCTCATGCCTTTGCCAAGATCATCGAAATTGATACAACTGCAGCCAGCCGTGTTCCCGGCGTAGCTGCCATTTATACTTATAAAGACGTTCCGGACTCACGCTTTACGCTGGCCGGTCAGACCTTCCCGGAACCTTCTCCTTATGACCGCAAGATCCTGGATCAGATCGTCCGCTACGTCGGTGACGAGGTGGCTCTGGTCGTTGCCGACAATGAAGAAACGGCCATGCGCGCCATGAAGCTGATCAAGGTAAAATACGAAGTTTACGAACCGATCCTTGACTTCCGCAAGGCCATCGATCACCCGTCAGTCATTCATGCCGAAGACGATTACAAAATGCTGTGTGAAATCGGTAATGACCGCTTCCGCAACATACTGGCACACGAGGAAACCAGCTACAACGATGTAGATGAAGCTTTCAGCCACTGTGACGTTGTGCTGCAGCGCACTTATCACACGAAAGCCAATGCCCAGGCCATGATGGAAACGATGCGTTCCTTTGCCTATATCGATGCATACGGCCGGCTCAACTGTGTCAGTTCCACACAGGTACCTTTTCACATTCGCCGTATCCTGAGCAATGCTCTGGAAATTCCCAAAAGCAAGATCCGCGTGATCAAACCGCGCATCGGCGGCGGTTTCGGTGCCAAACAGACCGGCTGCACGGAAATTTTCGCGGCTTTCGTAACTTGGAAGCTGAAACGACCGTCGAAAATCGTTTATACGCGTGAAGAAACACTGACTGCCAGCAATTCCCGTCATGAAATGCAGATGCAGGTCAAAATCGGTGCGGACCGTGAAGGAAATATCATTGCGCTCGATCTGTATACCCTTTCCAATACCGGCGCCTACGGAGAGCACGGTTCTACGACTGTCGGCCTTTCCGGTCACAAGTCACTGCCACTCTATAATCATGTGAAAGCAGCACGCTTTGTCAGCGATGTCGTTTATACAAATACAATGACAGCCGGCGCTTATCGCGGCTATGGAGCGACACAGGGACTTTTCGCAGTGGAATCCATCGTCAATGAGCTGGCCGATGAACTGCAGATCGATCCTTGCGAACTTCGTTTTAAAAACATGGTCAGGGAAAATGAAGACCTGCCGATGTACTATAATGAACATTTGAACAGCTGTGCTCTGGAACGCTGCCTGAAAAGGGCAATGGAAATGATCGATTATCAAAACAAACCGCTGCGCCAAGATCTCGGTGACAAGGTACGCGGCCTCGGTGTCGCACTGTCCATGCAGGGATCCGGCATTGCCAATGTCGATATCGGATCTGTGGAAATCAAACTGCAGGATGACGGATTTTACACGCTGGCTATCGGGGCAACCGATATGGGGACCGGCTGTGACACGATTTTGGCGCAGATGGCGGCGGAATGTCTGGACTGTGATGTCGATCAGGTCATCACACAGGGCGTTGATACCGACTTCTCTCCGTATGACACCGGCTCATACGCCAGCGCAACGACATATGTGACCGGCATGGCCGTGGTCAAGGCATGCGAAACGCTTCGTGAACAGATCGTCGCGCAGGCTGCCGTGCTGCTGGATGTCGATCCTTCGCACATCTGCTTTGACGGAACTATGATCACGGCTGCAGAGGATAGCAAAAGCATATCGCTGAAAGATTTTGCCAACCAATGCTTTGCCGGGGGAAAAGGAAAAGTGCTGATTGCCAGTGCGTCGCATGTTTCCCCTACTTCTCCGCCACCGTTCATGGCCGGGATCGCTGAGGTGGATGTCGACAAGCTGACCGGAGAAATCAAGGTACATGATTATGTTGCCGTCGTAGACTGCGGCACGGTCATCAATCCGAACCTGGCAAGGATCCAGACAGAAGGCGGTATTGCCCAGGGAATAGGAATGGCCCTGTTTGAAGAAATCGGTTATGATCATAATGGCAGGATGCAGAACAGCTCTTTCATGCAGTATAAGATCCCGACACGCCTGGATGTGGGCAATATCCGTGTGGACTTCGAAAGCAGCTATGAAGACAACGGTCCTTTTGGTGCCAAATCCATCGGAGAAGTTGTCATCAATACACCTTCTCCCGCTATCGCCAGTGCAGTAGCGCACGCAACCGGCTTTCAGGTGCGGACCTTGCCGATCACAGCTGAAAAAGTACTGTTGAGACAAGATGAAGACTGATCTTATCATTCTGGCAGCCGGAAACAGCACACGCTTTCAGGCAAATAAGCTGCTTCATCTCTATCAGGGAAAACCGCTGATCCTGCACACCTTCGACAAAATCGACCGAAGCAAGTTTGAACATGTCATCGTTGTCACGCAGTATTCGCAAATTGCCGAAGCAGCACGTGCATACAGCTTTGATGTGGTCATCAACGAACATCCCGATCAGGGCATATCTTCTTCGATCCGGCTTGGCCTGCAGGCCTGTTCTTCATCCGAATGTGCTATGTTCCTGGTGGCGGACATGCCGGGCCTTTCTGTAAAGACCATCGATCATATGCTGGCAGCCGCTTCTTGTGATCGGATCGTTGCCGCATATGATGAGGAAATCAAGAATCCCATGCTCTTTCCTAAAAAATACTGGCCGGAAATCAGGGAGCTGCAAGGAGATCAGGGAGCTAAAAAAATCGCTCTCCGGCATCTTTCCTCTGTGACACTCATCAAAACAGAGGGCGAAGAGTTGCGGGACATTGACTCTCCGAAAGATTTATATTATTAAAATAGACATGCATATCTGCCCGAAAGCGGATTTGCATGCCTTTTTTTACTGCTTTGAACGAATCAGGTTCAGTGTTCCTCCTGCCCGCAGCGTCTCAATATCCAGATCACTGAGATCATAGCTTACGGTAAAACAGCAATCCTTTGTCACATTATATACGCTTAGTTTTCCTCCCGGATGAATGCTGCCGATCTCTTCTATTCTCAGCTCATCCATTTCATCGATCGTTTCATAATCGCTTTCGTCCGTGAACGTCAGCGGAAGAATACCGAAATTGATCAGATTTGCCTTGTGGATACGGGCAAAGCTTTTGGCGATGACAGCCTTGATGCCCAGATACATCGGTGCCAGCGCCGCATGTTCGCGGCTGGATCCCTGACCGTAATTGGCACCGGCAATGATGAAGCCGCCGCCGTTTTCTTTACAGCAGTCATGGAAGTCGGCTTTATTGTTCATAAATACAAAAGTACTGATTTTTTCGATATTGGAGCGATACGGCAGAACCTTTGCGCCGGCAGGTGCAATATGATCCGTCGTGATATTATCGCCTACCTTGATCATGACCTTTTTATCGATCATGTCCGGCAGCGGCGTATTGACCGGCAGCGGACGGATATTCGGACCGCGAACAACGGTGACATTCTTAGCTTCTTCTGCCGGTTTCGGCGCAATGAACATGGCACGATCGCTCTTCATGAATGCCGGCTCCTTCGGCACTTCATATGTCAGTCCCAGCGGTGAACGAAGTTCTCCGCAGAGAGCGCTGTACGCTGCCGTTTCCGGAGAAACCAGACAGACCTTTGCGCTCAGCGTACCGCTTCGTCCATAAAAATTGCGGTTGAAGGTCCGCAGAGAAACAGCTTCCGTGATCGGTGACTGCCCCATACCGATGCATGGACCGCAGGTACACTCCAGAATTCTCGCCCCTGCTTGGATCAGATCACTCAACGTGCCGTTATCCGCCAGCTCCTTGAAAATCTGCCGTGATCCCGGTGATACCGTCAGGGAAACATCCTTATGGACATGTTTTCCTTTCACAATATTGCCGACGGAAACAAGATCATGATAACTGGAATTGGTACAGCTTCCGATGCATACCTGATCGATCTTCATGCCTTCGACCTCGCGTACCGTACAAACATGATCCGGTGAATGCGGTAAGGCGATCATCGGCTCCAGCTGTGCCAGATCGATCGTGATCACCTTCTCATACTGTGCGTCCGGATCTGCCTCAAGCGCTTCAAAATCTTCTTCACGACCTTGCTGACGAAGAAACTCAAGCGTCCGTTCATCACTTGGAAACAAAGAAGAAGTAGCACCCAGTTCGGCTCCCATATTTGTAATTGTTGCACGCTGCGGTACGCTCAGCGTCTTGACACCGTCACCGAAATACTCCATGACACGGCCGACACCGCCTTTCACGCTCAGCAGCTGCAGTACTTTTAAAATGATATCTTTTGAGCTGACCCCCTGCCGCAGCTCATTTTTAAGCTCAATGCCGATGACGGAAGGCATTCGCAGATGGAAGGGACGCCCTGCCATCGCACATGCGACATCAAGTCCTCCGGCGCCTATGGCTAGCGATCCAATCCCTCCGGCAGTCGGTGTATGTGAATCCGATCCCAAAAGCGTCTTGCCCGGTTTGGCAAAGCACTCCAGATGTACCTGATGACAGATTCCGTTGCCCGGACGTGAAAACAGCACACCGTGCTTTTCAGCCACAGTCTGCAGATACTTGTGGTCATCCGCATTCTCAAAGCCGCTTTGCAATGTATTGTGATCAACATAACTGACACTCAGTTCCGTCTGCACCTGATCGACCCCCATCGCTTCCAGCTGCAGATATGCCATCGTTCCCGTTGCATCCTGTGTCAGAGTCTGATCAATGATAATGGCAATCGGTTCCCCTGGTTCCAATTTTCCTTCACATAAATGTCTTTTTATAATTTTCTCCGTTAAACTGGCCATAAATCTACTCCTTTCACTTTCATGTAACGCTATTATAACATAATATGAAAATAATTTCATATTTTCTGAAAAAATATGATATAATTATGAAAATAATGAAAGGAGCGTGTTCAAATGGGATTGATCGATGCCTATTTTCAAAAAGCGGTGAAGCAAAATCAGATCGAAAATGAATTGTATCGCCGTTATAATGTAAAAAAAGGTCTTCGAAACGAAGACGGTACCGGTGTGCGGATCGGACTCACCCGCATTGCGGATGTCGTCGGTTATACCTACAAGGATGAGAAAAAATGCCCAATTGACGGAAAACTCATAGGGAGAACCGTAAAAACCCCAAGCGTGTGAGACGCCAGGTCAGGAAGGAACTTCGGGAG
>OLRK01002014.1_pt1 | contig 14223 bp, 8 predicted proteins | sample 1672911 | NCBI WGS metagenome assembly OLRK01 (sample SAMEA3136736, study PRJEB25190) | human gut metagenome | biome: human gut; feature: human-associated habitat; material: faeces | place: Austria | collected 2013 | reverse complement strand
AAGCGAACTGTTTGGCTATGAAGGGGGCTCTTTTACCGGTGCGCGGCGCGAAGGAAAAGAAGGCCTGATTGAACTGGCGCACCAGGGAACCTTATTTCTCGATGAAATTGGTGAGCTGCCGCTACCTATTCAGAGCCGCCTGTTACGCGTCTTACAGGAATACGAAATTATGCGCGTGGGGGGAAAGGACATTATCCCTGTCGATGTGCGGATTATTGGTGCCACTAACCGATCGCTGGAAAAAATGGCGGAGGAAGGCTCGTTTCGCGGCGACCTCTACTATCGGTTGAACGTCTTGCCGCTAATGGTGCCTCCGCTACGGGAAAGAGAGGGCGATGTCCGTTTTCTGGCTGAGCACTTCCTCGAAAAATCGGGCTGCGGGCATAAACTAGCGCAGTTCATCGCGCTGTTTTCCACCTACAACTGGCCCGGAAACGTGCGTGAACTGAATTTTATTATTGAGCGACTGGCACTATTATCCGCCGGATTTCCCAACGCTTCGCTGTTTGAAATATTAAATCTGACCGGCTTTAACGCGCTAAAATCCTGCAACACGTCACAGACGAATGGGAGGATCGTCGCGGATCTGAGTAAAGGACAACTGAAAGCCGTCATTAAAGATCTTGAGCGACAGATTATTGCCTTCTACATGGATCTTTTTGAACAGGATCAAGAGAAAGTCGCCGCCCATCTGGGGATCAGCAAAATGAGTTTATGGCGTAAATACAATCAGATGGATCGCTAAGATTTCATCTCATCGTTGCTTTAAATCTTCCAGTATCATCGGCGGATTTTGCCGGTGTAACATCACGTGGCAAGCGATCGGGTAATTCATTCATTTGATGAGATCCATGTAATCGGGGGCTTTGCTTGTCTCATTGACAGGACTCCGTGACCCCGCCAGTGTATCCCTCCTTTACCGCTTGATCAGGCCGTATTTTGCGAGCATCATCGCAATTATTTCCCGAGTAATGAAATCAATGGGTTCCAGTCAAATGGGTTCCAGTCAAATGTTGCAACAGGCAATTGACGACCTGGCGCAATGGCGAGCAGTGCGCGCCGCATAAGCCATTACTGCTGTTATACGTACTGGCGGGTTATCGGCAAGGTCATGGGCGTCTGTTTAATTACGCTTCGGAAGATCGCGACAACCTACATAGTCTGCTGGAGCGATTTGGCCCCCAACGAGCCCAGTACCGACCGGATATGCCTTTCTGGCGCTTACAGGGGGACGGTTTCTGGCAACTGCAAAACGCGGAGCGCTGTTCCACATTTGGCAGCAGTCGACGACCTCCCGCAGGTGAGCTGGTTGAGCATAACGTTGCTGGCGGCTTTGATAAGCAACATTACGACCAACTGATAAAAAGTAAGAGCCTGATTAATTCCCTCGCCCGACAAATCCTCGAAGCCCATTTCACCGAGAGCATTCAGGAAGAACTCGCCGATGAACTAGGATTTGAGCTCTTGTTGCTACGTAAGCAGCGCGATCCCCTGTTCCGCCAACAGGTACTGCGAGCCTACAACTACGAATGCGCCATTTGCGGCTTCAATATGCGCCACGACAATACTTCTGTCGCGCTGGAGGCGGCCTATATCAAATGGAAGCAGTACGGTGGCCCTTGCGAAATTCCTAATGGTCTGGCCCTCTGCGCAATTTATCATAAAGCTTTTGATAAGGGATCCATTGGTTTAGATGAGAGTATGCGAGTACAGGTTTCAGAAGCGGTCAACGGTAGCGGGATCGTCGGTAGGTTGTTTTGGGATTTTCAGGGGAAGAGCATTTCTCTGCCGCAAGTAAAAGCATACTACCCGCAGGACGAATTCGTGGAGTGGCATAGGAGGGAGGTGTTCAGGAGAGGATGAAGATCTGGCTTGCTCAGGAAACATCTGAAGTGGTCAACAAAAACTGGCCACCGAGTTAGAGTTTTTCCAGTATCGATTTTCCGATTCGTTTGGGGATAACCCACCGTTATATTCGTGCGGTCTTAGTGCGCTGTAATATCCAACGATATAGACCGTTATGGCGTGAGCGGCCTCGCAGAAGCTTCGTAACCCACCACCGGCATCCATTCGTTCTTCAGACTCCTGAAGAAGCGTTCCATTGGGCTGTTATCCCAGCAGTTTCCGCGCCGGCTCATACTCTGCCTGATCTGGTATCGCCACAATAACTGCCGGAACTGCCTGCTCGTATCGCTGTGGAACATCACCCCGCCGGGCTTACCCGTCCAGATATAGGTCACATCACCGCACCACACCTGTATAGCGGCGTAATCCCCAAAAACGATGCTGGTTGTCAGTAAACAAGCCATGAATGACAGTCGTTCCTGAAATCATAAGACCTGGAGGAGTGTATGCTCCGTCGCAGTAATTACCACGATACGCTTGCAGAATTTTTTCCAGTTACTGAAGCGTGAACGGATAAAGAAAAAGCTCTTCGGAACGCGGGAAAACGCCTCCAACGATATTTTTGAACATCGAAATGTTTTATAACAATAAGCGTCGGCATGGTTCCTGCGAACAGATGTCAACAATAGAATATAAAAACAATTATTATCAACAACTTGGAAGGAGTAAGACTACCCGTGGCGATTCAATATTAGATCATTGATGGAGATATAAATGGCTCACTTTTTATCGGTTGTTGACGATACGTTTATCAAGTATACATGAAAATTTCTTCATACCAGCTATATGAGACGTTAAGACTAATAATCTTACTCCCAAAATGACTATGTTGTTGCAGTTTGGTTTATTGACTCTTGTCTATAGTTCACCGAATGCCAAGATGAGGGAGCGAGGAACTTTACTGTCTACGCCTCTCTTCCTGGTTACAAAGACAAGCGTAAAACTCACCATCCATTAGAACTAAAGGCACTTTCCTGAGCAGAGTTTTCATCTGCAAGATAAAAGCTATTTTACAGCCGTAAAGTCCAGTGAAACGAAAGAGAGGTTAGTGAATTAATTACTTGATGTATTAAAGTATAATGGGCGTAGATAACACCTTAATACGAAATCTTGTCAGGCTTTCCCGGTAATTAGTAATACTGTTGAAACAAAGCGAGAGGGGGTTAGCCCAATTTACGCAAATAAATAATAATCTTGATTATGATTAATTCCAAATAAGTATATTTTTCCAGTAGATGCTGGGCATTAACTAAGAAAACCCAGAATACCACTTTCATTGTTATGGAAAACATGGACAATGTTAATGAAATATATTTCTCACCGCGCCATCATTTGTACCTTGACACTGTTGATCATTATTATCACCGTTTTGTTCACCTTTCTGAGAAGCTCTGATGTGCCAGAATATATTACTGCCCCGGTGCGCAAAGGCGATATAGAAAATTCTGTTCTGGCGACAGGCCGTATTGATGCAATTGAACGGGTAAACGTAGGGGCACAGGTATCAGGGCAATTAAAATCACTGAAAGTGAAACAGGGCGACCATGTGACTAAAGGGCAGTTGATTGCCGAAATTGACGACCTACCTCAGTGTAACGATTTGCGTAATGCCGAAGCTGCACTCAACGAAGTGAAAGCAGAACTTCAATCCAAGCAGGCGCTCCTGAAACAGGCTGAACTGCGTTTTAAACGCCAGCTCCGGATGCTAAGAGAAAATGCCAGCTCACACGAAGATTTTGAGTCTGCGGAGGCAATGCTTGCGACCACTCGCGCTGAATTACATTCTCTGAATGCCAAACTGGTCCAGGCACAGATAGAAGTAGATAAGAAAAAGCTTGCCCTTGAATATACGCGAGTCGTAGCGCCAATGGATGGAATTGTTATTGCCATTGTCACTCAGCAAGGGCAAACCGTTAACTCAAACCAGAGTGCCCCAACAATTATTAAACTCGCTCGTCTGGATGTCATGACCATTAAAGCACAGATCTCCGAGGCTGATATAACCCGTATTTCTGTGGGGCAAAAAGCCCGCTTCTCTATCTTCTCCGAACCGGACAAGCACTACAGCGCAACACTGCGTGCCGTTGAACTGGCACCAGAATCGGTAATGAAAGATGACTCTCTCGCCAGCAACACTTCAGCATCAGGCTCCGGAACTTCAAATGCGTCCGTTTATTACAATGCTCTATTCGATGTGCCTAACCCAGAAAATCGACTTCGTATTGCCATGACTGCTCAGGTTACCCTGATTACTGATGAAGCCCAAAATACACTGCTGGTACCCATTCAGGCAGTGCACAGAAATGAGGGGAAGAAGCAACAGGTCCTGGTGCTGGCAGCAGATGGCAGGCTGGAACCCCGGAATGTGAAAACTGGTATCACGAACAGCGTGGATATTCAGATCCTCGAAGGTTTAAATGTCGGAGAAAATGTCGTGCTGTCGCTGCCGGATAAGAAAGAGCCCGAAGAAAGGATTATGCTGTGAAAAAACTTATTGAGTTAAAAGGGGTTAGCCGAACTTATGGCAACGGAGATCAAACGCGGACCGTCCTGAAAAATGTCGATTTGACAATCGTTGCTGGAGAAATGGTGGCAATCATTGGAGCCTCTGGCTCAGGCAAATCAACCTTAATGAACATAATGGGTTGCCTTGACGTACCCAATAGAGGTGATTACTACATCGACGGACAAAATGCCGCCTGTCTTTCACCCGATGAGCTGGCTAGAGTGCGCCGGGAACACATTGGCTTTATATTCCAGCGCTACCATTTGATACCTGATCTTAGCGCACTTGGTAACGTGGAGATCCCGGCCATTTACGCCAACAGCGAACGCGACAGCCGTCGGCAACGTGCAACGGCGTTGCTGGGCAGACTGGGACTGGAAGGACGTGAGCATCATAAACCTTGCGAACTTTCAGGCGGTCAGCAGCAACGCGTCAGTATTGCCCGAGCACTGATCAACGGTGGAAAGATAATTTTGGCGGATGAGCCAACTGGTGCTCTGGATTCGCAATCCGGGCAAGAAGTGTTAGCCATTCTGAATGAACTTAATCGACGTGGTCATACTGTAGTAATGGTGACCCACGATATGAAGGTCGCCCGGCACGCAAAGCGAATCATTGAGCTGTGTGATGGCGAAATCATCGCTGATAGTGGAGGTTGCGTATCTGCGACGGAAACACTACCAAAAACCAACAGAATCCGGCAAAGCTATTGGAAAACACTGCTCGATCGAACGCGTGAATCGATGCAAATGGCGCTAAAAGCGATGAAGACGCATCGCTTACGCACCACGCTTACCATGATCGGGATTGTTTTTGGTATCGCCTCCGTTGTCACTGTTGTGGCATTGGGTGAAGGAGCCAGGCAAGAAACACTGGAAGAGATTAAAAGTCTGGGGACAAACGTGGTCAGCATTTATCCCGGGCAGGATTTGTTCGATGACAGCATTGAGAGTATTAGAACATTGGTACCTGCTGACGCAAATGCACTGGCGAAGCAAGGGTTTATCGATAGCGTCAGCCCGGAAGTTAGCGCTTCAGACAACATTCGTTTTCTGGGTAAATCTGCGATAGCGTCCATTAACGGCGTTGGGCGGGAACATTTCCGGGTAAAAGGTATTGAGTTGTTGCAAGGGACTACTTTTAGAGACGATCGCAACGCTCTACAGGAAGTTATTATCGATGAGAATACTCGTAAGGCCATTTTCGACAACACAGGGTTACAGGCTCTGGGGCAAATAGTCTTTCTTGGTTCTGTACCAGCACGAGTGGTTGGCATCGCTAAAAGTAACAACCGTAGTGATGCATCAAATCGCATTACTGTGTGGATGCCTTACAGCACGGTGATGTACCGTATTGTGGGTAAACCAGTTCTGACCGGTATTAGCGTCAGGCTAAAAGACAATGTGGATAACGAGGCTGCAATCAGCGCTATCTCCCAACTATTAACCCGGCGTCACGGCATAAAAGACTTCCAGCTTTATAACTTTGAACAAATAAGAAAGTCTATCGAACACACCTCAATGACCTTCAGTATTTTAATTCTTATGGTCGCATGTATCTCACTAATGATCGGCAGTATCGGGGTGATGAACATCATGTTGATTTCTGTAACGGAACGAACTCATGAAATTGGCGTACGAATGGCGGTTGGCGCGAGACGCAGCGACATTATGCAACAGTTTATTATTGAGGCCGTATTGGTTTGCCTGATTGGTGGCGCACTCGGTATTGCACTGTCGTATATCACAGGTGCGCTCTTTAACGCTCTGGCGGACGGGATATTCGCAGCTATATATTCGTGGCAGGCTGCTGTTGCTGCATTTTTTTGCTCAACCTTAATCGGCATAATCTTCGGGTATCTCCCAGCCCGCAAGGCAGCAAGGATGGACCCGGTTATTTCACTGGCCAGCGAATAATATATGAAAATTTTATCATCGTTGACTTTATGCCTTATCACCGCACTCTGTTCAGGTTGCACAAACGTGCTGAAAAGTGACTATCGCGCTCCCGAAGTGAACTATCCCATCAACTGGACCAAGGGCGATGTGGACGGAAATACATCCCCGTTTGACTGGGAAGAATTTAACGATCCTAATCTCGATAACTGGCTTCACCTGGTGATGACAAGTAATAACGACATAGCTATAGCTGCACTGCGGATACATCGGGCGCAGCTGGATGCGGAAAGAACAGGTATCACCAATACTCCTGCACTAAAGGCGGCACTGAGTATGGACGGAAAAAAACAGCTGAATAACTCGTCCGGCTGGGCAAAAAGCGGTTCTGCCAGCCTTGGCACCAGCTATGAGCTGGATCTCTGGGGAAAAATTGCCCGTCAGCGTGATGTTGCTGAGTGGGCAGTCCATGCCAGTGAAGAAGATTTTCGCTCCGCGCGCCTGATGCTGCTTTCAGAGGCCAGCAATAATTACTGGCGTATCGGTTTTGTAAATCAACAAATTACCACCCTCCAGCAGAGTATTGACTATGCAAAAGAGACGCTGCGTCTGGCCGAGGTTCGCTATCGTGCAGGAAATATCTCGTCGCTGGATGTGATTGACGCGCAGCAAAACCTGCTCACGCAAGAGAACCAGCTTACAGGGCTACAACGAGAACATTCACAGCTACTCAATCAGCAGGCCGTTTTGCTCGGCACCGTGCCCGGTTGCCAGATAGTCGAGCCCACAACGCTGCCAAAAGGAAGCCTGCCTAAGGTCAATGCGAATATTCCTGCCAGCATACTGATGCGCCGGCCTGACATAAGTGCTAAAGAGTGGCAGTTGCGTGAGGCGCTAGCTACGGTTGATATCAAGCGTAGCGAATATTACCCCACCTTCAACCTGACAGGCGCTTTGGGTACCAGCAGCGCTTCGCTACTGGCATTACTGCATAATCCGGTCGGTTCCGTAGGCGCTAACCTGACGCTACCGTTCCTGGAGTGGCGACAGCGGGACATAGAGGTAAAAATTGCCCGTAACGATTACGAACAGCGAGTGCTGGAGTTTAAACAGCTACTTTATAAGGCAATGAGCAGTATAGAGGACGCGCTTTCATTTCGTAACCAGTTGCTGCTTCAGGAGACAAGACTCAGGGAAGAACTGGAACTTGCACGTAAGTCAGAGTGGTTAAACGAAGTTCGTTACCGGCATGGTGCAGTACGTATTTCATTCTGGCTTGATGCTCAGGAAAAACGTCGTCAGGCGGAGCTGCGACTGGATGAAAACCGCTTCAATCAGTTGCAGAATCTAGCAAAAATTTATCTTGAGTTTGGCGGGGCATCAACCTTTCCTTAAGTCTAATTGGGGACAACCAGGAGCAATAAGGAGTGAAAAATAGCCACAGCTGAAAACACCATAGCCATTGACATTTGAGCTTTACCTGCTCTTGAAAACAAAAAATCACTGTTAAGCGCAATGCTATTCACTTCAGCAGAGCAGTATTGCGTGTCACGAGCATGTTTACCATTCTGTGTAAATATCTTTTCTTAAAAGTGATCATCAAAGCAGTCATCAAACTCGATAAATATCCACCGGCATAGCGTAATGCCGAGCAATTAAGGATCAATTGACCGCTCCTTAAACTGCGGCACTATAACGGCTTCTACAACAGGGAGCCGTTTTCTTGTGCATAGAAAACCCCCAGCTAGGCTGGGGGTTCCGGAAAGCTTTCAGCTTTGAGCCAGTTATTAAAACCCCTTTTGATTTGTTAAAACACCTTGCGGTCTGGCAACTGCAAGTGTCAAACAAGAAATCAAAAGGGGGTCCCAATGGGGAACGAAAAGAGCTTAGCGCACACCCGATGGAACTGTAAATATCACATAGTTTTTTGCGCCAAAATACCGAAGACAGGTGTTCTACAGAGAGAAGCGTAGAGCAATAGGCTGTATTTTGAGAAAGCTGTGTGAGTGGAAAAGTGTACGGATTCTGGAAGCTGAATGCTGTGCAGATCATATCCATATGCTACAATGTTTGTCAAAGCTCAGTGAAAATGTCTAATCACTGGCTCATTATAAATGTCCATATATTGAAAAGGCCGCTGCGAAAATCCCTCCCGCAGCGGCCTCTTTAGCATAACGTCATTATGCGAACCATCACTTAATGTTCTTCTCGCATTTTAAGAGAAATAGTAAATTTGTAGCAGTAAGATGAAGCATATAGCTTACCAATTCTTCCGGAACCTCTTTAATATCAGCTCCTTGCCCATGACCTGCATTTTTGTTTCTGATGGTTGGAATTCCTGTTTCCAGCATTGTTTTCAGACTTGTGAACTGGCTTTGTAAATATGCCGGAATTAAATTTTGACTTAAACAGCTATTTATTAGTTTTGATGCTGTATCATTAGGACTATATTTCCAGTTATTCTTATCATGTATTGCTTTCATTATACTTTCAAATGATTTCAGACAATCATTTAGACATTCTTTATAACGCTTATGCCTGTAATGCTCATGCGCAGCAAGGAATTCATCATTGGCGCCTTCAAACAAGGGTTCTCCACTTAAAAGAATCAGGGTTGGCTTTACGACATCAGCATGAATCAATTGAGAGTCTATCCTTATTATCTCTTCAGATTCAAACTGATAACCAACCCCATGTTCTCTAAACCTTTCATTTAGTTCAATAACTGCATCTCCAGGACTTTGACTTGTTATGTCTTTGAATTAATAATGGTTTTTCGCAACGTGGCTCACTAGTATCTGGAAGCATATTTCTATGAAATCTAGGCATTTCTCTGTATTTCTCTCTTTAAGGAAAAAGTCGACAAGAGCGTCAAAGTCATTCTTTGCAAATTCCTTCAAAGAAAAAACACCATATTCCTTAGAAAGTATCTCATGGATATATGCATATACTTTGTCAGCTTCATTTCTATACGATGTGTAGCGTTCATTAGAAGAGGGGAAGCCGATAGAATCAGTTATTATTTTAATTATTTGCACCCTGAGTGCATGTGGAATATTGTTATATTGATATACGTCATTTACTTCGCCACGAATTTTTCTTTGTCTCTTAGAATAAATATTAATAATTGCCATGAAATAGCCTCACGATTTTTTTACATGCTGTTCTGTGATACTTGCTGTTTGGCTCTTTGCACCGCGAAGCGGTTCGGGGTTCTGTGACACCCGAATTTTACCTCGGTTTCCTTTGTATATAATATCATTGAAGTTATTTGCATTTCTCAGAAATCTTCTCTGGCTTTGATTGCAATAGCCGAAAGATAGCGCACACATCGCCGTTGGTCAGTTAGTACGAGGTTTCCGCCAAGTTCACCTTTTACCAAAGATGGCCTCAGAGCTTCCCTGAAGCTTTATCATGGCTTCAAGTAGGTCATCTTCGTTCAGTGAGCGCTGAGATTTGTTGATGCTAGGGGCGTGCCGTCTGCGGGAAGGCTCATCACCAGAACAAGGTAACGATTGTGAGCGATTATTGTCCCGTTTTCTCTGGACCTGACGGGCAACATCCAACACATGGCCAAGTCTCTTGTTATCTACAATGGCGACGGGATCAACCTCAGAAAGCCGGTCATAGGTGGAGTAGGGCAGCAGCACGCCATTTAGTCGCAGCTCCTTATGTCCGTCAGGATAATGCCAGACATCAATATACTTGCCGATGGCTCTTCGACTGTACTCGTTGTCCTCAATCAGATAGAGCATTTTATCGTATTGTACAGTCAGATTTTTTGATACCCGGCGAGGCTCTCGCTAGGTAAATTCTGCATCAAGGTCATCGTCTAATGCCAGCGGCCGGTGCGCGTTAAAATCATGCAAGGGTTCTTTGGCAAAGCGCCGGTTATAATCCTTCTGCAAATGCATTGGCCGCTTCTATTGTACAGATCCCCTTAAGCCTGAGCTCCTTAACGAGTCGGTCCTGAAGTGTCAAATGAGCACGTTCAACGCGGCCTTTTGCCTGGCTGGTTTCAGCACACAAAGGAGTAATATTAAGGCAGCGCATGGCCCTGGCAAACTGGGTTTCGCCGGGGCCGGTGGTGGCGTGCTTATTATTGACTCTGAATACGCTGGCTTTATCGCTGTAGAGGATCATCGGTTTACCGTATTTCTCGATATAGCCACGTGTAGCTTCAAAATAGGTAAATGTGGACTCAGATTTCACAAACAGCAGGTGCATCAGGCGACTGGTGGCATCGTCAACATAGACCAGGGCAGAACAGGGTCGACCCCGGTTTTCAAACCAGTGGTGGTCGCAGCCATCAATTTGTATCAGCTCGCCAGTACAAGGACGCCGGTAACGAGGCTGATGAATTTTCGGTGCGCGTTGTCTGCGGGGAATCCAGAGTCCGGCCTTTATCATGAGACGTCGGATGGTTTCCTTTCCAAGGACCAGACCGTGAACTTCCTCCAGCTTTTCCCGCGCTAGCGTGGGGCCAAAATCACGGTAGTGCTCCCGGATTATACTGAGTGCCTGATCTGTCAGTGACGCTGGCAACAGACGGTTACCAGTGCGGCCACGACTCTGGTTGTTCATGCCAAGCGGCCCATACTGGCGATAACGTTTGAGCAGACGGCTGCAATGACGTGGCGTGATGCCCAGCATTTCGGCAGCCTGTCCAGGACGGATATTGCGATCGATGACATCCTGAAGGATTTTGAGGCGATTGATTTCTTTCACGGTGAACATTCCGGCGTCATTTATAGCCATAGAAAACTCCTCATCAGGAAAAAGTGAGTCGTTGTCTAGACATAGGGATCTGAGAAACTATAGCCTGGACATTCCTAATGAGCCACAAATAGACATTAGCATTGAGCCTCTACAATGTTTGTGCGCACAATCTATCTTATGTTAAATAACATTGAATATTAACTTACTTCATGAAGCTTACTGCTTCTATTTCCACTTCTTTTTCTTATTAATCGCTCCCCTAATCCACGCATTCATCTGCTCTACAGGCTCTAAAATATTTTTTCTGAGTACTGAGCACAAACTGCTCCATAAAAAACAGACCACAAGTTTGGGCATGATACTGATGTAGTCACGTTTTATTGTTTTCATGAAGCTCTCTGCTATTCCATTACTCACCGGACTCCGCACCGCCGTGTTCTTCGATTTAAGTCCCAACATCCGAGCGAACTGGCGTGTTTCATTAACCCGGTAGTCAGAGTCAGCGGTCGAAAGACCTCCCAGGTAGCTACTCTGCATACCCACTATAATGCAACTATTCTCGTGACGTGTGTTTCAGCTCTCCCCCGGCTATGATACGAGATGGTATGGAGAGCCCTTCTGGGGCCACTGCCTGCACCAGATGCAACAGGAAGCCTGATATGAATGCAATTTCTGTCAGGACAGGCGGGTAACTTTCTGTGGCCATGGATCAGGGAATACTCCACCCGACATCCACCACTGAATTTCTTCTTCAGTCAACAAGCAAAGGGATAAGGCATGTGTAAAATCATTAACTTCAGTGGCATTGCCAATGATAGTCAACTGACAGCAGCGATCGCCAAATCGCCCAGAGGCTGTGTCGATGTGTCGCTGTAGCGCTGAACGTTCTTCACGAGTTAAATTATTGTCAGTATGTTCCAGTACTCCAGCTTTCCAGTAGCCAATGAGCGCCAGACTGATGCTTCCTGCTGACTGATTCCAGAGCAGGGCAAGATCATCTCTCCCGGGGAGCCAAAAAAAACCTTTACTGCGATAAACGCCCATGCCCATAAAGCGGTGACAGGTATCCCATAATCTTTGCGGATGGAATGGCCTGTCGTCCCTGATGACGCGCCATATAAGTTCCTCATTGTTGCACGGAGTATCCATGTTTCCTACAAGTGCTTCCAGTTCACTGATGAGTAACTCAACACGGTCAAAATTGTAGTCCGGGATCGCCAGTAATGTGCTCAGTTCAATATTTCCCCATGATACCGCGAGCACATCCACGGAGGGGTTAAGTGGGTGTATGGCTTTTGCCACAGCGGAGATAATGTCAAAGGGCAGGCGGTCATTTCTGGTCAGCAGCAGCCTGTTGCAGAACATGATTTGCTCGGCCAGCAAATTCTCCAGGCCGCGTTTGTTATGCCGGAGATTTTCCTGAAGAGTGGGGATCAGTTTTTTCCCATCATTGTAATCTTCATGGAGCATGACAGTATCAACGAGTGTTAAAAACGCCTTCAGGCGTACACGTGAATGGCGACGCAGGTATTTGACCAGAGGAAGCGGATGACTGCTTCCGGAGGTTTCAATCAGCATCACATCCGGCTTGTTGTGATCAAGCAGGTGGTTAATTGCGAGATCCATCTTTTTGAGGCCTGCGGGGCTGCTGATGCTGTCTGCGGTGATACTTACGAAATTATTGTCTTTTGCATCTACAATATCTGTGTTGGCGATCAGCACGCCGTCCACATCCAGTTCGCTCATGTCATTGACTATGACAGAGACTGAAAGCTGTTTTTCGTGTGCCTGTATGAGCAGGTTTTTCAGCAGAGTGGTTTTCCCTGCGCCGAGGAAGCCATTGAGAATGATGACAGATGTTGTTTCCATATCAGCAGTACACCAGTTAGTTAGCGAGGAAGGCGCTTGGTGGTACAAAGAGCATCCGGATTGAATCGCATAACGTCGACGGGAGTTGTTGTCGTTTTTCCTGTGAGGTCTCAACCTGCCACAGAACGCACCGGACTTATTGGTATTTAGTCTCCATCAGCATAATTATCACCATTTTTATCTCCGGGGGAAGATTTGTTCTGAACAGGAGTGGGAGGTGTGACCTCCTGAAAGTAATTACAGATTGCTAGTTGTTGTATTTTTATTCGAATATGTCTCTTCGTATCAGTGATAGCACCTAGATAAAGTATATTCCGGTAGCGTTATCTGTTCTAGATATCAGAGAGTCAGTCATTTGTAAAAAAGAGAGCTGCATCATTCTATTTTTCCTGTCTATTCACCCTGTTGTCGTATCTAAAAGACATCCGTTCCGAGGATGTCGGGCACCCGTTCTGTACTAAGATACATAGCTTTTGGGTCTGCACTATTTGGAACCGACAGAAGTCTGTCTGTGATATCCGCATTTTTCTGTGTGCGATATATTCCGAAAAACTTCAAACCACTTAAAAGAGGTGTTTCCGGAGGATAAGTTCGACCAGGGAATAGTGTTTCCTGGTAAGTGTGGCGGAGCCAGTTCACCAGGAGTATCTTTCTTATCCAGTTATACTGGATTTTATTAGATGATCACCCTACCCTGCAGCAGTACGCTGACGGTGTTTTTTTGGAGAACCATTATGAATAACGTCATCTTTGATTGGTATTTATCTAGGCAAAAATTCATTCAACGTCCACTGCCAAGATGCAACAGGCAGAGTCCTTAACTGTCAGAATCCAAGTGCTCGAAATTATTCGAATTCCTTACTAATTCCTCCTACACAACTATTGTTATGGAAGCTTGCGAAGATGCTCACTATATGGCACGGAAATTTTCGGAAATGCGTCATAAAACAAAGCTAATACCTCCTCATTTTGTCCAACCCTTCGTTAAAATTAATAAAAATGATTTCTTTGAGGCTGAAACCATATGTGAAGTTACATCAAGCCATCAATGAGATTTGTAGCATTAGGAGCTGAATCCCAGCAGAGGATTCCACTTTTCATCCGTCGTTGACAATGGCCTTGAAAAACGCCGTTACTCACCGTTCTCCTTCACGGTAATACGCAGTTATAGTTGCAGAGCAATGTAATGGATCTTTTATATTAAGAAATTGTGGATTTGCCCCTATATTTCCAGACATCTGTTATCACTTAACCCATTACAAGCCCGCTGCCGCAGATATTCCCGTGGCGAGCGATAACCCAGCGCACTATGCGGATGCCATTCGTTAT
>OLRK01002012.1_pt1 | contig 14233 bp, 15 predicted proteins | sample 1672911 | NCBI WGS metagenome assembly OLRK01 (sample SAMEA3136736, study PRJEB25190) | human gut metagenome | biome: human gut; feature: human-associated habitat; material: faeces | place: Austria | collected 2013 | reverse complement strand
CAGTCGGTAGAGCAAAGGACTGAAAATCCTTGTGTCGTTGGTTCGATTCCGACCGAGACCACCATTTAGACAGAAACAGGCAGATGCCTGTTTTTTTATGTCTGCTGTGAAATTTTATGATTGGGGACAGATGTTCATCGCGGATCTGGGTGAATTTACTCTGTTATTGACAGGAGAAGCGCATTATTGCAGATCAGGATCGTTCTATGCAAAAAATTCTTGCGTATGACAGAATTTATGATATAATGATAAGGCAAATATGCGATGCTTTGATATCGTTTGTTTTGCGGATCAATTGCGGGCGTGGTGAAATTGGCAGACACGCCAGATTTAGGATCTGGTGCCTTCGTGTGTGCAGGTTCGAGTCCTGTCGCCCGCACCATTCGTTGATTGGTTTCTGATCTTCCTGAAGAAGACGGAAACTTTTTTTTGCTCAATGCCCTGTTTTTTAATTCAACTGCAGGAGCATCTGATTCAAAACATAAAATTCGCTTGTCTTTCAGAATAAAAACAGTTACGAAACATAGTACGATGAGAGATCAGTGTTATTTATAAATTACAAAATCATACGGCGTTATTTTTGAAAAGGTATTTTATGAAACAGGCAGATCAGTGACAGAGTGATCGCTGATCGTGAAAGCTGCAGACAGGAGATTGACATGGAATATGGGATAAGCATTACGTTTGGAAATGATATTTCAGGTGTGATATTAGGGATTCTTTTATTTTTGATTGCGTATCTGTTTTATTATCGAAAGAAGCAGTATTCTTTTTATCAATTGCTGCTGCTGATATTGTCATATATTTACATAACTATGGTCATTGGTGTTACGATGACACCGATTCCTTTAAATATGACAGAATTAAAGTGCATGCAGAACTTATACAGCGGATTTGATTATTATAATTTAGATTTGCTGAGGGATATCGTTTATATGGGGGATCAGTTTTTGCTGAATATCGTTTTGTTTGTTCCTTTCGGCATTCTGTTTCCTCTGCGCCGCAATAAGATCAATTATAAATCTGTTTTACTCGCATCTTTTCTTTTCTCGTTGGGCATCGAGCTGAGCCAGTTAGGGATCAGTGTTCTGCTTCAGACACCGGCATGGTTCTTTGATGTGGATGATATCCTGGCCAATGTGCTGGGAGGGATGCTTGGCTGCTTCATCGTAAAAATGCTGATCGAACCGGTCGTTTCCTCTGTCATGGAACAAATAGAAGAAGATAAAGTATAAAGCGTTTTTGTATGATAAAAAGGAATATGAAAAAAGACAAGATGTTTCTTTATGAAGCGTCTTGTCTTTTTAACAGACCTTATATGGTAATGGGACAGTCTCTTTTTAAAGAAAAGTCAGCAGAGCCCTGAAAGGGCATGCTGGTGAAAAAGCAAACTCGATGAAATGAAGATTCACCATGATGAACTGTTTTTATCCTGTGTTATCCGGCGTTGCCGTCATTTTCCTGCTTGTTTTTGCGGCCGATTTTGTCTAATTGATCAAAATAAAGACTGATCTCACCGCAGCCAGGACAGACCGCCACTTTTATTTTTCCTAATTCATCACTTAATATTCCTTGTCCTTTTGATAAAAGGATCGGCGCTACTCCGGCAAACAGCGAGCTAACTTTTAATCCGTAATCTTCCTGCATCTCACTTCCGCAGCGAATACATTTGCGCATACGATGACCTCCTGATCCATATGTTGTGAAATTTTCTTTTCGACGAGTTCTTTTTGAGACTGTGGTTTATATCGCTGCCTACAGTATATCAGATTTATGTGGCTTTTGGCATTCGATCAGATACGGTAAGCCTGAAAAGCGTCCGCAGCTGCCTGTGCGTGGATCGTATCGTTTACTGCAGATGAGTGTGAAAGAAGTCACTGATCTTGTCAAAGGGAATGACATCGATCTGATCATAGAGATCGGTATGGACTGCATCGGGGATGATCATCAGCTCTTTGTTTTCGCCTTTCAGTTTCTGAAAGGCATCTTTGCTGAAATAACAGGAATGTGCTTTTTCACCGTGGATCATCAGCACCGCGCTTTTGATTTCTTCGCTGTAACTTAGGATCTTCATGTTCATGAAAGACAGGGAGGAGGTGACATTCCAGCCGTCATTGGAGTTGAGAGAGCGAGGATGGTATCCGCGCGGTGTTTTGTAATAGTCATAATAGTCTTTCACAAAGAATGGAGCATCTTCCGGCAGCGGATCCACTACACCGCCGGCGCGGGCATAGGTATTGCTTTCATAATCTTTTGTTCTTTGTTCGTTTAATGTCTGTAATGCCTTATAACGATCTTCCGCGCTCATGGAATCAAAATAACCGCGTGCATTGACACGGCACATATCATACATGGTCGATGTAACGGTTGCTTTGATGCGGGTATCCATGGCAGCGGCATTCAGGGCCATTCCGCCCCATCCGCAGATACCGATGATGCCGATTCTTTCTTTGTCGGCTTCGGGCAGGGTGGAGAGAAAGTCGACAGCTGCGCAGAAAGCTTCCGTATTGATGTCGGGAGAGGCGACATTGCGGACATTGCCGCCGCTTTCGCCGGTAAAGGAAGGATCGAAAGCAAGGGCGATGAAGCCTTTTTTGGCCATGGTCTGTGCGTATAGTCCGCTGCACTGTTCCTTGACAGCACCAAAAGGACCGCATACAGCGATGGCAGGAAGCGAAGCTGTTCGTTTTTGCGGCATATATAAATCAGCCGCAAGTGTGATGCCGTAACGATTGTGAAAAGATACCTTGCGATGTTCGACAAGAGGATCTTTAGGGAATGTTTTGTCCCATGTTTGGCTTAATGTTAATGTTTCGAAGTTCATGGTCATTTACCGCCTTTCATTTTTATTCTGTTTTAATTGATAAAGGAGAAAATCCAGCAGATCGATCCGTTGTTGTGCTGTATGCAGTTCCCGAAGCAGCAGCTGCTTATATCTGAGCAGGAACAAAACGGCTTCGGCCGACCTTTGCTGTCGTAAAGCTGTGCATGCCTGCTGAATCTCTTTGTTGTCTTTTCCCAGTTTCAAAAGATCAGCGATCATTGCATCGTTTGTTTCATATGGCATTGTTCTCCTCCTTCTGTTTTCATTGTAACGACACAGCAGTTGATTTTACCAATAGTTATTTTTCATAGCGTGTTATAGATAGAAGTAATAACATGGTATAATAGGGACATGCATAAAGGAGGATGAAAAAATGGAACTGCGGACACTTCGATACTTTTTGGAGGCGGCCCGGGAGGAAAATATGACAAGGGCGGCCGAAAATCTTCATGTATCACAGCCGACGCTTTCAAAACAATTGAGAAAGCTGGAGGAGGAATTGGGAAAACAGCTGTTCATTCGTCATAGTTTTTCCATCGAGCTGACAAAGGAAGGCATGCTGCTGCGCAAACGGGCAGAGGATATCGTGGCAATGAGCGACAAGGTCGAAGCAGAATTTCTGGCCATGGATGACATTGTGGGCGGGAACATTTATTTCGGCTGTGCCGAATCTTACCAGATCAGGCATTTGGCGAAGGCAATCAAAACATTTAAGCGCTGTTATCCGCAGTTTCATTATCATATCACCAGCGGAGATACTCAGCAGGTGCTGGAACGGCTGGACAAAGGGCTTTTGGATTTTGCCATGATCGTGGAACGTCCGGATGATGAGAAATATCATGTGCTGAAAATGCCGGGAGCAGATCGCTGGGGCGTGGTCATGCCTGCCGGCTGCGAACTGGCCCGGAAAGATGCTGTCAGTTTTGAAGATCTGCTGGGAAAACCGTTGTTTTGTTCACAGCAAAGCTGGGACGCGGATATTCCCCGATGGTGCGGTGAGAAACAAAAACAGCTGCAGCTGGAAGGGACATTTCGTCTTTCCTATAACGGTTCGGTCTTTGCCAAAGAAGGCCTTGGCTATCTTCTGACTTTCGAACATCTGATCGATACCAGCGCATCCAGTCATCTTGTGTTTCGGCCCTTGATCCCGCTTCTGGAAAATGAAATGTATCTGCTGTGGCGCCGGCATCAGATATTTACGCCGATCGCGCAGAAGTTTCTGGAAGAGGCGGTTCGTATGTTTGGTGAAAGAAACACTCACGAGGACAAATAAAAAAGTTAACATAAAAAATGAATGAATTTGACAATTCGCTGATGTTTCTTTTTTTAAATTGTTTTATAATAAAACCATTATTAGAGTGAGGGATGATTATGTTGATAAAACTACTGATGAAAATGGGGTATACAAAAGAGGAGGCAAGCTGGATCTTGTACGATGTCGGTAATTCGGCTCAGGTACTTACGACATGTACGGTTATTTTCCCGTTGTTGATTGCCTACATCACACCGGGTGATTCCAGTGTTTATGTCGGATGGGCAAATACGGTCTACGGCTTGCTGCTGGCGGTTATGTCACCGATCCTGGGAACAGTGGCAGATTATAAAGGCATGAAGATGAAGCTGTTCCGCTTTTTTCTGTACATAGGAATTATCGGCGGCTTTGCTTTGGCCCTTCCTTTTATCGATTATAAGCTTGCATTGATCCTGTTTGTGATCGCAATGCTTGGCTACAATGGCTCTATTATTTTTTATGATGCCTTTATCATGGATGTATGCGAGAATGATGAACGCGTAGACCGTGTATCGGCGGCAGGTTATGCCTGGGGCTATATCGGTTCGACACTGCCGTTTCTGATTTTTGTGATTCCTTTTGCTGTTGTGACGCTGCTTGGAGATGTGCAGATCGGACCGTTTACTTTGACATATCGCTGGGGCTGCGGTCTGACCATGGCGATGGCAGTGCTGTGGTGGCTGTTTTATTCCTTCCCGATGCTGCGAAATGTGAAACAGCGTCAATATCATGAATCGGTCGATCATGTCGTTCGTTCTTCTTTTAGCCGTTTATGGAATACATTCCGCAATGTTAAGCGCAATCGGAATATCTTCCTGTTTTGTCTGTCTTATTTCTTTTATATTGACTGTGTAAATACCGTGATCAAAATGGCTGTTTCACTGGCAACGGAAATGGGTGTCAGCGATGTGATGAGCCTTGTCCTTGTCGTAGTCATCAATCTAGTATGTTTCCCGTGTGCTATCTATTTTGGCAAGCTGGTCAAAAAATTCGGTTCTAAGCCAATGATATTCGTCAGCATCATCGGCTATATCGGCGTGATCATCTGCGGTGCCCTGATTCCGGTCAATGTGAATTTTATCTGGATCGTAGGACTGCTGATCGGTATGTTCCAGGGAGGAATTCAGGCGACATCCCGTTCTTATTTCGCCCGTCTGATTCCGGATAAAGAAGACAGCAATGAATATTTCGGTTTCTTTTCCGTTTTCTCTAAATTTTCATCTATTCTCGGTCCAATGGCCATCTCTGTCCTGATCATGATCACCGGACAGACGAATATCGGCATTCTGGGACTGATCCCGATGATGCTGATCGGAGCCGTGCTGCTGTTTTTCGTAAAAGACCCGCAGGAGGAGAGATAAAACCGCAAAATGCGGTTTTTTTTATGGAAAACAACGCAGGAAAGATGGAATGGATGTATAATGAAACTATGAAGAAGGAGCATAGATTATGAAACTTGAAAATGAACGTTATGAAGTAACATTTACTGAAAAAGGCGGCGAAATCGCTTCATTTACCGACAAACAGACGGGCATTCAGTACATGTATCAGGGCAACACCGATTTTTGGGGAGGCAAAAACCCGACTTTGTTTCCGATGGTGGGAAATACCTTTTCCAAAACATATGAAATCAACGGCAAGAGCTATGCAATGAAAAATCATGGCCTGATCCGCTATATGACATTGAAACAGCAGGAGGGTGAAGAGGGCGAAATCGTCATGACAGCCGACAGCGACGAGCAGACGCTGCAGCAGTATCCTTTTGATTTTCATTATGAAATTCATTACACACTGTCAGGCAGTCAGCTGACGATTCGTTATCTTATCACGAACACCGGAGAAGAAGTCATGCCGTTCAGCTTCGGTCTGCACCCGGGATTTTTGTGCCCGCTGTGTGAAGGCGAGACATTTGAGGATTATACGATCCGTTTCTCCAATCCGGAAAAACTTACGCAGATCGTCATGGATCCGCAAGGCCTGCAGCCTTACAGTGAGCAGGATGTGGAAATGCAGGAGCTGAAGCTGGATTATCAGCTCTTCGAGACATATGCGACACTGATTTATAAAGGGATGAAAAGTGCCTATGTGACGCTGAAAGGACCGAAAGAGCACGGTGTCAAGCTTTCCATCAGCGGTTATCCGCTGTTTGCTGTCTGGACCGCAAAACGGGATGCGCCGTTTGTATGTCTGGAACCGTGGTTTGGACACAGTGACTTTTCGGCCGTGGAAGAAGATTTCTATCACCGTGAAGGAACGATGCTTCTTTCACCGAAAAAAAGCTTCACATGCGCATATACGATTGAATTGTTCTAAAGAAGTAATGAAGGAATTGACAGAAAAAGAAGCAATTCGATACAGGATATGCTATAATGGAAGAAGGGAAAATAGGAGGAGTATTCCATGGAAGTAATTATTGTTAAAGACTACGATGCAGTCAGCGAAAAAGCATTCGAAGTAATGAAAGAAGTCGTTACGAGCAAAAAAGCTCCGGTTCTCGGCCTTGCGACAGGATCCAGTCCAATCGGATTATACAAGAACATGATCAAAGATCATAAAGAGAACGGAACAAGCTATGCAGACGTGCGTACGTTCAATCTGGATGAGTATGTAGGAATCGACCGCAACCATGAACAGTCCTACTGGACATTCATGCACGAGAATCTGTTCTGCGGCATTGATGTAAAGGAAGAAAATGTTCATGTTCCTTACGGAAGCACAAAGGCAGACTGCGAAGCATATGAAAAGGCAATGGAAGATGTCAGCGTAGATATCCAGGTACTGGGAATCGGTGCAAACGGACATATCGGTTTCAATGAACCTGGTACACCGTTTACAGAAGAAACACATATCGTTACATTGACAGAAAAAACACGTCAGGACAATGCGCGTTTCTTCGAAGGCGACATCAACAAAGTTCCGACACATGCAATCACAATGGGTATTGCAACGATCATGAAAGCTAAGAAGATCCTGCTGGTAGCAACAGGCGAAAACAAGGCGGATGCCATCAAGGCCATGGTCGAAGGTGAACCGACAACTGAATGTCCTGCTTCTGTACTGCAGAACCATAAAGATGTTGTTGTCATCGTTGATGAAGCAGCAGCAAGCAAACTGACAAAATAAATATACAAAGAAAGACCATAAAGCCGCTTCATAGTGGAGTTATGGTTTTTTTTATGGTATAAAAGATACGAGGTGCTGCATATGAAACAGAAAAAAAACAAAAAAAGATGGATCTATAATATTGCGATCCTGTTCTTTCTGGGCGTCATGATCTTTTCGCTCTGGAATCTGATCCCGCTTTTGATCCAAGATCACAGAGACAATGAAACACAGAAAGAAATGGTGCAGATGGTTGAAAAAAAACAGGAAGATGATAAAACCGTTGCGCTGGAGCCTGATTGGAAGAAATTACAGGAAAGCAATCCGGACATCATCGGATGGATCTATGTCCCGGATACGGTCATCAATTATCCGATCGTGCAAAGCAAGGATAATTCTTATTATCTCAATCATTCCTCGCTGAAGGATGTAAATACGATCGGCGCTATTTTCCTTGATTTCAATGCATCGTCAGACTTGTCGGATTTCCATTCCATCATTTACGGACACAGCGTGATCAACAGTTCGGCAATGTTTTCTCAGATAAAAGAATTTTGTGATGAAGATTTCTTCAAAGAGCATCCTTATCTGTATTTGCTGACACCTGAACAAAATTATCGTTGTGATATAGTTGCGCTGACAAAAACGACTTCTGAATCCTTTTTATATCAGATCGGTTTTTCAGGCGCAGAAGATCAGGAGGCTTTTTTGGAGCGGATGATGTCGGAAGCTTCTTTATCAAGAGAAACAGACGATCTTTCAGCAGATGATTCGATCGTTACGCTGAGTACCTGTGATATCGCATACGGGCTGGATTCAGATAAAAGAATCCTTCTGCATGCCCGTCTGGTTCCCTGGGATGAAACCATCCTATACGAGGAATCGTGAGCTTAAGTTAAAAGGCGGATACGATGTACTCTCTTTACTGGACAATCAGTCAGGAGAGTACATATCAAGTTCCGCTTTTTTTAATCTGTGTCTGTCGAATTGGCAATGCTGATCAGCAGTCCCATGCTTGACATCATGACTACTAATGAACTTCCGCCGTAGGAAATGAACGGCAATGTAACACCGGTGACAGGGAAAAGACCGACCACGACACCCAGATTGATCATTACCTGGATTGCATAAAGAGCAGTAAGACCGATTGCTGTATAACAGAGAAAGACATCATTTTGCCGCAGGGCAATCTTAGCCCCCTGATAAACAACGGAAAGAAACAGCAGCACAAGAAATACACAGCCGACAAATCCCATTTCTTCTGCGAAGATAGCAAATATAAAGTCGGTCTGCGGTTCGGGAAGGTAAAAATGTTTCTGCATGGATTGATCGAATCCGGATCCTAAAAGACCGCCGGGGGCAATGGCGAACAAAGACTGAATGATCTGAAAGCCGCTGCCCAAAGGATCCTTCCACGGATCGAGAAAAGAAGTGATGCGGGCCATGCGATACGGAGCGGAAATGATCAGAGCGCTTAAGCCCATGACTGCGGCGGCGGCCAGCCGGACAAAGTAGCTGATCGGGGCATCCGCTGCCAAAATGATTACGATCACGGCACATGCCATGACCACGCCGGATCCGAAATCAGGCTGAAGCAGGATCAGGGCAAAACCGAGCCCGATGGCACAGAAAGGAATGAACAGGTCACGTCGGAAACTTTTGATGCGATAGCGTTTGGAAAGAAAATCCGAAACATATAAAATGATCGCGATTTTGAAAAATTCGCTTGGCTGAATCAGAAAGCTGCCGATGCCGAACCAGCTGCGGCTTCCGTTTCGCATGACGCCGATGCCGGGAATCAGGACAAGCACCAAGGTGAGGATGCCAATCCAGAAAAATTTTTTGGCGTGAGGCTGCAGCCGTTTTAAGGGAATGTGAGAACAAAGCCACATGCCCAACAGCCCCAATACAGCAAACAGTCCCTGCCGCCATGCATAATACATAGGATCATCGAATTTATACTGAGCCCATACGCGGGAGCTGCTTGCGACGAAGAGGATGCCTATTCCTACCAGAAGCAAGATCTCGACAGTCAGCATTCTGCTTTTTCTTGAAAACAACGTTACCACCTCTTTATTCAATATATGAAAATGCAGGATCGGATTTCATATTCTGGAAAAAGATGCGAAGGAAGAGGCAGGAAGAAGGGATATAATTATTTGTCGGCAAGAATATACAAAATGATGATTTTATGATGAATAATTAGCAAAGAAAAAGAAAATCAGGCACGACTCACGGGCACGTTGACAGGAGAAATTGGGATGATATAATGATGACAATCAAAATGTGAAAGCAAGGATCCGTGTGAAAGAAAAACAGGTGCTGCCAAAGGATAGCAAAGAAGTGTACAGAGTGGTGGAATTGACATATATGTGCAATACGTATGACATCGTTTCGCCTGCCGATTTGAAATAAAACGGTAAGCGGCAGCGGACAGGAAACGATGCTTCTTCTTTGTCCCGGATCTTAGTGATTGGTATTGAGGATTATGGTGATGGAAGTGGCATGGACAGATGAATGATAAACTGATATTAAGGAACAGGCTGAAAGAAACACGCAGAGAACAAAAGCTTTCCCAGGCGCAGCTGGCTGATCTGGTCGGTGTTTCCCGAAATACGATCAGTTCCATCGAAACTGGTGTGTTTCAGCCAACGGCAAAACTGGCACTGATCTTATGTATTGCATTGGATAAAAAATTTGAAGATCTGTTTTATTTTGATGAATGAAAAGGCGCCTGCAGGCAGATTAAAAGAAAATAACGGAAGATGCCGGTCACGGGAGAGAGGCCGGTTTTTTTATACTGGATGAATCCGCAGGTTCGCTGCTTGATTTTAGCGGTCTTCCCCTGAAGTAAAAACGATGTAAAATGAATGGCTATTTTCACACATTTTAACAGTGAAAAAAAGTGGTTCTGTGGTATAATACGGTTGCGAACTTTTATAAAATACAAAAGTTTGTGAATGAATGCGCTTTTCATCCGATAATCGAATAAACTGTTAGAGGGGTGTAAGCTATGAAAATGATGATCGTAACCGGAGGAACCGGAGGACATATTTATCCTGCACTGGCGTTGGCTGATGCAGCAAAAGAGCGTTATGGGAAAAAAGCAGATATTGTTTTTGTGGGAAATGATGACCGCATGGAAGCGAGTCTGATTCCGGAAAAAGGATATCGTTTTCTGTCTCTGCATACCAGCGGACTGGTCGGCAGTGTTTTTTCAAAAGGCAGAGCGGTGATACAGATGATGCGTGCCTATCAGAAGGCAAAGGGTTATATCCGTTCATTTCGCCCTGATATCGTCATCGGCTTTGGCGGCTATGTCAGCGCGCCGGTGATTCTCGCTGCCCACCATATGGGCGTTTTGACTATGATCCATGAGCAGAATTCCGTCATCGGAAAGGCAAACCAGCTGGTCATGAAAAAGGTAGATGCCATTGTCTGCTGCTATGAGAAATGTCTTACACAGTTTGATGCAACGAAGACGCGTCTGCTGGGCAATCCGCGTGCGTCACTGGCAGCCCGGGCTGTGGCTGATTTTAACGAGACTTATTTCAGATCGCTGGGCCTGGATCCTGAAAAAAAGACGATCCTGGTTGTTATGGGCTCGCTTGGGTCCAGTTCGGTCAATGATCTGATGAAAGATGCGCTTCCTAAAGTAGGGGATGCGTGTCAGATCTTATATGTCTGCGGCCGCAACAATCCGATGAATCCTGCCGTTTTCAGCGCGTATCCGCATATCCATGTGGTTGATTATGTGGATCAGATGGCAATCCTTTCTCATATCGATCTGATTGTCTGCCGTGCCGGTGCAACAACAATTGCCGAGGTGACAGCAGTCGGCGTGCCGGCAGTCCTGATTCCCAGTCCGTATGTTGCACACAATCATCAGTTTTATAATGCCAGTGTTCTGGTGGATGCCAATGCAGGTGTCATGATTGAAGAAAAGAATCTGAATGCCGAAACACTGAGCAATGCAATTTCGAAAATCATGAATGATCCGATTCGCATGGAATCGATGAAGCAGTGTTCCCTTCGTCTTGGCAGACCGAATGCTTGTCGGGATATTCTGGAATGGTGCGAACAGTTAAAAGGTGGAATGAATACATGAATTTGTTGGAATATTTAAAACAGTATGCCGATGTTCTTTGTGATGAACCTCTGGCTAAGCATACGACGTTCCGTATCGGCGGAACCTGTGATTATTTTGTATATCCCAAGACGATGCTGTCTTTTATGCGCATCATGCAGCTGCTGAAAGAGCAGGAGGTTCCTTTTCAGATTTTTGGCAAGGGCAGCAACCTGCTGTGCAGTGATGATGCTTATCACGGTGTTGTGGTCTGCCTGGACCGCTATCTGAACAATTTTTATTTTGAAGAAGACGGAACACTGGTAGCCGAGGCCGGATGTTCGATCATTTTGCTGGCACAGGAAGCGATGCGCCATTCGTTCAGCGGTCTTGAATTTGCCAGCGGCATTCCGGGAACGCTGGGAGGCGCGCTCTATATGAATGCGGGAGCTTATAAAAGCGATATTGCTTCCTGCCTGCAGCAGGTGCTGGTGTATCGCGATGACCGTCTGGAATGGATGGAGCGCAGCAATCTGGATTATTCTTATCGGCATTCTGCTTTTCAGGATCATGCAGATTGGCTGATCCTGGGGGCAAGGATCAAGCTGGAGAGCGGTGATCAGAAGGAAATTCGGGCATTGATGGATGCACGCCGTGCAAGACGAATGGATTCCCAGCCGCTGGACAAGCCAAACTGCGGCAGTGTGTTCCGTAATCCGCCAAACCATCCGGCATGGCAGCTGATCGAGGAAATCGGATATCGCGGCAAGGTGATCGGCGGAGCAATGGTAAGTGACAAGCATGCAAACTTTATCGTAAATATCGGCGGGGCAAAAGCGGCAGATGTTGAACAGCTGATCAATGAGATCCAAAGCAGGGTAATGCAGCAGTACGGAATTACGCTGACGACGGAAGTGGAGAAGTTCAATTGGAACAAGTGACAAGAGAAGATATTCTCTATGATGAAAGAGCAGAGCGAATTCGTCAGATTCGCCTGAAGCGTCAGCGCAAAAAACGTCAGCGCCGCCGCATGCGCAATTTGTCCCTTATCCTTATTCTGGCTGCGATCATTCTTTATTTTGCCAGCGATTTATCAAAAGTACGTTCCCTGAGCGTCAAGGGAAATTACTATTATACGGCAGAAGAAATTTATGACATAGCAAATGTCAGTTACGAAACACGCTATATTTTAAAGCCTTCCTTTATGATGGAGAAGGCGCTGAAAAGTGATGAATTGATCGAAGATGCCGAGGTACATAAAGGCTGGGACGGCGTTGTCCGCATCGAGATCAAGGAGAAGATGATCGTCGGCTATCTCATCAAAGATGATCAGTATTACCTGCTGCTGAGCAGCGGCGAGCAGATCGCCATCGATGAAAAACAAAAACCGTCTCTGGTAAAGCTTCCTTTGCTGAACGGTTTTGATGATGATCAGCTGAAGAAACTGGCAGCGGCTTTCGATGCCGCGAAAGAAAGTGTTTCCGCGGATATCTTTTCACGCATTTCTGAGATCGTTCCATATGAGACTTCGTTTAATGAAAACATGATGAAAGTGATCATGAGCGACGGCAATATCCTGTATGGCAGTTATGAATCCGCAAGTGTCATGCAGATCTATGAGAACGTATTGTCAAAGCTGAAAGGAAATGACGTTTGTCTTTATATGGATGATGAAAACAAAGCAATGACAAAGATGGCATGCAGTGAATTCACAGCGGCTTCAAAGGAAGAAGCGAAAGAATCGAAGAAAAGTGATTCAGAGGAAAGCGAAAAGAAGTCCCAGGCGAAAGAATCGTCAGATTCTGAAAAAAGCGAGGAAACAGACAGCGCGGAAAAGGAAACGAAAGACACTCAGGATACAGACACTGAAAAAGATGCGGAAAATGCGGGATAAGAAAGCTGTGCTTGTGTGGAATTAAGTGCAGTCGTTGCATTTTTCAGGATGTTTGTTATATAATTAATCTGATATAGAGGAGGTAATCGTATGTCAATCTCTAAGAGTACCGAATTTGGAAATATTAATATTTCTCTGGATGCAATCGCTTCTTTGGCAGGCGGCGTCGTTACGGAATGTTACGGTGTTGTCGGAATGGCTAGCCAGAAATTTGTGAAAGACGGCATTGCAGAACTGCTGAAAAAGGATAACTATTCGAAAGGTGTGGTTGTTCGCCAGAATGAAAACGGACTTGAACTCGATCTGTATATAATCGTCTCTCATGGCATCAAGATCAGTGAAGTGGTGCATGAGGCTCAGAAAAAAGTGAAGTATATGATGGAAAAGACGCTGGAATTGAAATTTAATGCGATCAATGTATATGTGCAGGGCGTCAAAGTGATGAAATAGGATGATGGATATGGAAACAATTAACGGAATATTGTTGAAACAGATGCTGGAAAGCGGAATGAATCTGCTGTCCAATAAATCTGGAGAAATTGATGCTTTGAACGTCTTCCCGGTACCGGACGGCGATACAGGTACAAATATGTCACTTACATTCAGTGCCGGTGTTAAAGAGGCGCTGAATGTGCAGAGCGACAGCGTAAGTGATATCATGAAGGTACTTTCAAAGGGACTGCTGATGGGAGCACGCGGAAACTCCGGTGTTATTACCTCACAGATCTTCAGAGGAATTTATCAGGGGATCGAGGGCCTGGATGTCATCAATGGTGCACAGCTGGCAAAAGCGCTGGCGGTCCTCAAGGAATTCCATCTGGCCAGTGCGGCTGATATGCGCCATTATGTGAAGGATGCCGACGTGGAAGGGCAGTGCCGGCGCATCGAGTCGCTTTTGCCGCAGGTCTCGCTGCCATCCGCAACCGGCGGAGCGATCTACCGACGCCGCTTCCACGATCCGATCGAATCGCTGCGATCGCTGTTTCTGGAAAGAGAGGAACAGCTGGCGCTGGTGGATGCCTATGAAAAGCGTCATGCATCCGTCATGGACCGCAC
>OLRK01002009.1_pt1 | contig 14262 bp, 11 predicted proteins | sample 1672911 | NCBI WGS metagenome assembly OLRK01 (sample SAMEA3136736, study PRJEB25190) | human gut metagenome | biome: human gut; feature: human-associated habitat; material: faeces | place: Austria | collected 2013 | reverse complement strand
TAATGGCTGACCCGAAAAAGGTTACAAGGCAGGCGATCCGGGACAGCATTGCAGGCCGGGAGGTATCTGTTTACGGCATTACAATGAAAGCCTTCCGGCTTTTGTGCAAGCTGGTGCCTCACAGCCTGATATTGGATGTGATGGAGAAAATTGAGTACAGGCAGATGGGAGATAAGTGGAATTAGATGCAGACATTACATGTAGATGAAAATGAAGCAGGGCAGAGGCTTGACAAGCTTCTGGTAAAATTTTTGAAGAATGCAGGAAAAGGGTTTCTCTATAAGATGATGCGCAAAAAGAACATTACCCTCAATGGGAAAAAATGTGATGGCTCGGAGCGTCTGAACTTGGGAGATGAGGTTCAGCTGTATTTTTCAGATGAAACCATTGAAAAATTTGCAGGGAAGGAAGAGACTCTTTTGCAGGAAGAGGGCAGAAAGCCTTCCCGGCTGCCCTTTGAAATTATCTATGAGGATAAGCATATCCTTCTTGTAAACAAACCGGCGGGTATGCTGTCCCAGAAGGCAAAGGAGGGGGATGTTTCCCTCAATGAGCATATTTTAAATTACCTCATTGATTCCGGCCATCTTCCTGCCAGCCAGCTTCGGACCTTCAGACCCTCTATCTGCAACCGGCTTGACAGGAATACCAGCGGCATGGTGGCAGCAGGCCTTTCACTGGCCGGGCTGCAGGTGATGAACGGCGTTTTTAAGGACAGGAGCATCCATAAATATTATCAGTGCCTGGTAAAGGGGGAGATAAGGGAGCGCTGCCTGGTGGAGGGCTTTCTGAAAAAGGATGAGGCGGCCAATAAGGTGACCATCCATTCCAAAGAAATAAGGGGCAGTGTCCCCATTGCGACGGAATACCTTCCAATCAGCACTAATGGCTCCGTAACCCTGTTGCAGGTCACATTGATCACTGGCCGAAGCCATCAGATACGCGCCCATCTGGCATCCATAGGCCATCCGATCCTGGGGGATTTTAAATACGGGGATAAGGCCTTAAATAACCGGATCAAGCAGAGCTATCAGGTGCAGTCACAGCTGCTCCACTCCTGGAAGCTTATGCTTCCTGATAAGCTTTCCGAGCCCTTAAGCTATCTTTCCGGAAAAATCTTTTATGCCCCCCTGCCAAAGGCCTTTCTCCGGGTAATGGAGGGGGAAGGCTTAAGGGAGCAGGCAACAGGTTCTTGACAGTTCCCCTGTAATTGGGGTATGCTAGTATAAAAGCGGGGTGTCTTTTTTGCGCCCTAAGAGGTGCGCTGCACCAGGAAATGAGAGGGAAGATAACATGGGAAAAATCATACTGACAGGGGACCGTCCCACTGGCCGCCTTCATGTAGGACATTATGTGGGCTCCTTAAAACGCAGGGTAGAGCTGCAGAATTCAGGAGAATTTGACGAAATCTATATTATGATCGCAGATGCGCAGGCATTGACAGATAATGCAGACAATCCGGAAAAGGTGCGCCAGAATATTATTGAGGTAGCCCTGGATTACCTGGCATGCGGACTGGACCCGGAAAAATCCACACTGTTTATCCAGTCACAGATTCCGGAGCTCTGCGAGATGACCTTTTATTATATGGACCTTGTAACAGTGTCAAGGCTTCAGAGGAATCCTACTGTAAAAGCGGAGATCCAGATGCGCAATTTTGAGACAAGCATCCCTGTAGGCTTCTTTACTTATCCGATCAGCCAGGCAGCAGATATTACTGCATTTAAGGCTACTACAGTGCCGGTTGGTGAAGATCAGGCGCCTATGATCGAGCAGACCAGGGAGATCGTACATAAGTTTAATACAGTTTACGGCGAAACACTGACGGAGCCGGAAATCCTGCTTCCGGATAACAAGGCCTGCCTGCGTCTTCCGGGTATTGACGGAAAGGCAAAAATGAGCAAGTCCCTTGGAAACTGTATTTACCTGTCTGATTCCGAGGAGGAGATCCGTAAGAAGATCATGTCCATGTATACAGACCCCAACCATCTTCGCGTGGAGGATCCGGGACAGGTTGAGGGCAATCCTGTATTTATTTATCTGGATGCCTTCTGCAATGACAGCCATTTTGAGAAATACCTGCCGGATTACAGGAACCTGGATGAGCTGAAGGCCCATTATATGCGGGGCGGTCTTGGCGATGTAAAGGTGAAGAAGTTCTTAAACAATGTGATCCAGGATGAGCTGCGTCCGATCAGGGAGCGCCGCAGGGAGATCGCAAAGGATATCCCTGCCGTATACCGGATCCTGGAAGAGGGAAGCAAAAAGGCAGAGAAAAAGGCGGCTCAGACTCTTGCTGAGATGAAGCGCGCCATGAAGATCAACTATTTTGAAGATAAAGAGCTGATTGCCCAGCAGGCAGAGCGCTTTAAGAGCGAGGCCTAAATAGGAACAGAGCGGGCATCTTCGCCGAGCGTTTGGAGTCATGGGATGAACAGTCCTGTGACGTGACAGAGCCTGGAAGGGCGGCATGTGATAAAATGCCATTCTTCCGGGCTTTTTGAATTTCAGGGCGTAAAGCAGGAAAGGAAATTACAGGAACATATGGGAACATGGAACAGCAGGGGCCTTCGCGGTTCAACCCTGGAGGATCTGATCAACAGGAGCAATGACTGCTACCGGGAAAAGGGGCTGGCGCTTATTCAGAAGATACCCACCCCCATCACCCCCATTGAGATCGATAAGACCAGCCGCCATATTACTCTGGCTTATTTTGACCAGAAGAGTACAGTGGACTATATTGGCGCAGTTCAGGGCATACCGGTGTGCTTTGACGCAAAGGAGTGCAGTGTGACTACCTTCCCGCTGCAGAATCTCCATCCCCACCAGGTGCGTTTTATGAAGGAATTTGAGAAGCAGGGAGGGATCGCATTTTTGATACTGTATTACACGGGTCTGGATGAGATCTATTATATGCCCTTTCAGGATGTAAGCCGGTTCTGGAAGCGAATGGAGGATGGGGGGAGGAAAAGCTTTACCTATGAGGAGGTTGACAAGTCCTGGCAGATCCGTTCCCACCGGGATATCCTGGTCCATTACCTGGAGCAGATAGCCAGGGATCTGCAGCTTAGGGAAGCGTAAATCCCGTTGACAAGAAACAGGTTTTCCACTATAATCAATATCGCGTTATCAAATTAATGCTTTACTATAAAAAAGCGGAGGCGTGAACTATGGCAGAAAGTAAAAAGTTGATCCACACGCCGGAGGGCGTCAGGGACAGCTACCATGCAGAGTGCAGAAGGAAGCTGGCAGTACAGGAAAAGATTTTAAATACCTTTTATCTCTATGGCTATGAGCATATACAAACCCCCAGCTTTGAATATTTTGACATTTTCAATGAGGACAGGGGAAGCGTATCCTCCAGGGAGATGTTTAAATTTTTTGACCGGGACAACGATACCCTGGTGCTGCGGCCGGATATGACCCCTGCAGTGGCAAGATGCGTGGCAAAATATTTTATGGATGAGGATATGCCCCTGCGTCTGTGCTATCTGGAGCGTACCTTTAAAAACATAAACAGCTATCAGGGACGCTTAAAGGAGCGGGAGGAATCAGGGGCAGAGCTCATTGGGGATGATTCACCGGATGGGGATGCAGAGATGATCGCCATGGTGATTGACAGCCTCTTAGCAGCGGGCCTTAAGGAGTTTCAGGTGGAGCTTGGGAATGTGGCCATTTACCGCAGCCTTCTTAAGGAGTCAGGCCTGGATGAGGAGGCAAGAGGCCAGCTTAACCAGCTGACGGAAAATAAGAACCGCTTCGGTCTGGAGGAATTTTTAAAGCATCAGCCGGTAGCAGAGGGCTTAAAACAGGCCTTCTTAAAGCTGCCGGAGCTTTTTGGCCCTATTGGGAAAATAAGGGAGGTAAGGGCCCTTACAGACAATCCGGAGGCTCTGGAGGCGGTTTCCCGGCTTGAACAGGTGCATGAGATTTTGGAGAGCCGGGGCCTGGCAGATTATGTGTCCTATGATTTAGGGATGCTGAGCCCTTACCAGTACTATACAGGGATTATTTTTAAGGCCTATACCTACGGGACAGGAGATTACATTGTAACAGGAGGCCGCTATGACAAGCTCCTGATCCAGTTTGGGAAGGATACGCCTGCGGTGGGCTTTGCCATTGTCATTGACGGGCTGATGGCGGCCTTATCAAGGCAGCAGATCGATATTCCGGTGGCTCTTGTAAACACCATCATCCTCTATGAGCCCACAGCCCGCAGCCGGGCCCTGGAGCTGGGAAGCTTTTTTAGAAGCAGGAAGCTGGCAGTGCAGCTTGTGGGCAGGAGGCAGGAGAAGGAAATTTCCGATTATAAGGCCATGGCCGGGCGCAGGGGAATCCGAAACCTTCTGTATCTGCCCGGGGACGGGCAGATCGTGCAGGCCTGGGATTTAAAAAAGGGTACTGCAGATGAGATCCCGCTCTCTGCCTATGGAATGGACGAAGGGAGGGATGGACTGTGAGATATCTGACGATCGCCCTTGCAAAGGGGCGCCTGGCCTTAAAGGCCATGGAGCTTTTTGAAGCCCTGGGGATCTCCTGTGAGGAGATGAAGGATAAGTCTTCCAGAAAGCTGATTTTTGTAAATGAACAGCTGGGAATCCGCTTCTTCCTGGCGAAAGCAAGTGATGTTCCAACCTATGTGGAATACGGGGCTGCAGATATTGGGATTGTAGGCAAGGATACCATACTGGAGGAAGGACGCAAGCTCTACGAGGTGCTGGATCTGGGCATAGGAACCTGCCGTATGTGTGTCTGCGGCCCAAAATCAGCCAGGGAAAAGCTGAAGCATCATGAGCTGATCCGTGTGGCAACCAAGTATCCCAGGATCGCAAAGGATTACTTTTACAATCAGAAATACCAGACAGTGGAAATTATAAAGCTCAACGGCTCCATTGAGCTTGCCCCGATCGTAGGCCTTTCCGAGGTGATCGTGGACATTGTGGAGACCGGTTCCACCCTTCGGGAAAATGGCCTTACAGTGCTGGAGGAGGTATGCAGCCTGTCTGCCCGCATGGTGGTAAACCAGGTGAGCATGAAAACGGAGAATGAGCGGATTGGCGCCATTATAAAGGGGCTTCAGGAGCTTTTAAAGGAGGAGAGGAGAAAACCATGAGGATTGTCACACTGAAAGAGGCTTCCATGAACCGCATCCTGGAAGATATGCTGAAGCGGGATCCCAATCATTACGAGGGCTATACCCGGACGGTAGAAGCCATCATTGCCAATGTAAAGGAGAATGGGGATGAGGCTTTATTTGATTATACACGTCAGTTTGACGGCGCAGAACTTGACGCAGGAAGCGTGGCAGTGACGGAGGAAGAAATCAGCGCAGCCATGGAACAGGTAGACAGGGAGCTTTTGTCTGTCATGAAAAAGGCCATGGAAAATATCCGCAGCTACCATGAAAAGCAGAAGAAAAACAGCTGGTTTGATGCCAGGCCGGATGGTACGATCTTAGGGCAGAAGCTTACGGCCCTGGAGAGCGCAGGCGTCTATGTGCCCGGCGGAAAGGCGGCTTATCCCTCCTCCGTTCTGATGAACATTATCCCGGCAAAGGTTGCCGGCGTAAAAGAGATCGTGATGGTGACGCCTCCTGGAAAGGACGGCAGGGTGAACCCGGTTACTCTGACAGCGGCCCATCTGGCGGGAGCTACAAAGGTTTATAAGATCGGCGGTGCTCAGGCAGTGGCAGCCCTGGCTTTCGGCACAGAGAGCATCCCCAGGGTAGATAAGATCGTTGGCCCGGGAAATATATTTGTTGCACTGGCAAAAAAGGCGGTGTACGGCCATGTGAGCATCGACAGCATTGCAGGGCCCAGCGAGATCCTTGTGATCGCAGATGAAAGCGCGAACCCCAGGTTTGTGGCAGCGGATCTTTTAAGCCAGGCGGAGCATGATGAGCTGGCAAGCGCTGTCCTTGTGACAACAAGCAGGGAGCTTGCAGGGAAGGTATCAGAGGAGGTGGAGGGCTTTTTAAAGGAGCTTTCCAGAAGTGAGATCATTAAAAAATCACTGGATAACTACGGTTATATCCTGGTAGCAGATTCTATGGAGCAGGCGGTGGAGGCAGCTAACCGCATTGCGCCGGAGCATCTTGAGATCGTCACAAAAAATCCCTTTGAGGTGATGACAAAGATAAGGAATGCAGGGGCGATCTTTATAGGGGAATACAGCTCAGAGCCGCTGGGGGATTACTTTGCAGGGCCAAATCACATCCTTCCGACCAACGGGACGGCAAAATTTTTCTCACCTCTGGGCGTGGATGATTTTGTAAAGAGATCAAGCATTATTTATTATTCAAAGGAGGCTCTGGCGGCGGTACATAAGGATATAGAGACTTTTGCAAGGGCAGAGCATCTGACAGCTCACGAAAATTCCATCCGGGTGCGTTTTGAGTCGCCGGATACAGAGAAGTAAGGAGGCGTTATGGAGCGGACAGCGCAGATCACACGAAATACAAATGAAACGAAGATTTTTGTAAGCCTGAATCTGGATGGGCAGGGAAGAGCGCAGATACAGACCGGGATTGGCTTTTTCGACCATATGTTAAACAGCTTTGCACGCCATGGCTTTTTTGATCTGACTGTAAAGGTGGAGGGGGATCTGGAGGTAGATACCCATCACACCATTGAGGACACGGGAATCGTGCTGGGTGAGGCGATCCGTCAGGCAGCAGGGGATAAAAGCGGTATCCGACGCTACGGCTCTTCCATGCTTCCCATGGATGAAACACTGGTGCTCTGCGCCCTGGATCTGTGCGGCAGGCCCTATCTCTCCTATGACCTTACCCTTGACAGGGAGCGGGTAGGAGAGCTGGAAACAGAGATGGTGCGGGAATTTTTTTATGCCATTTCCTACAGCGGGGCCATGAACCTTCATATCCGGCAGCTTTCCGGAAGCAATGATCACCATATCATTGAGGCGGCCTTTAAGGCCTTTGCAAGAGCCCTGGATGAGGCCACTGGCTTTGAGCCCCGTCTGAAGGATGTATTATCTACCAAGGGCTGTCTTTCATAAGGGAAAGGAGAGATGTGTATGCAGCTGTATCCGGCAATCGATCTAAAAAACGGCCAGTGCGTCCGGCTGCGCCAGGGCGCTTTTGATGAGGTGACGGTTTACTCTCAGCACCCAGAGCAGGTGGCGGCCTTCTGGCAGAAGCAGGGGGCAACCTTCCTCCACCTTGTAGATCTGGACGGTGCCCTTAAGGGCCGCTCTGTCAATGAGGCGGCGATCCGGGCCATTGCAGAAAATGTGACCATCCCCATTGAGCTGGGAGGCGGGATCCGCACAAGAGAGACCGTCGCTTATATGCTGTCTTTGGGCGTAAAACGGGTGATCATCGGCACAAAGGCAGTGGAAAATCCTGATTTTCTGGGACAGCTTACAGCAGAGTTTGGCTCTGAGGCCATTGTGGCAGGTGTGGATGCCAAAAACGGTATGGCGGCGATTTCCGGCTGGGGGCAGGTGAGCCAGGTTTCAGCTCTGGATGTATGCCTTAAAATGAAGGAGCAGGGTATCCGGCATATTGTATATACTGATATTTCCCGGGATGGGATGCTCTCCGGCCCCAATGTGGAGGCAACAAGGGAGCTGACAGAGGCCACAGGCCTTGATATCATTGCTTCCGGCGGAGTATCCTCTATGGATGACTTAAAAGCGCTGGAGAAGGCAGGCATTGGCGGGGCTATTATCGGAAAAGCCCTCTATGAAAAACGCATTGATTTAAAAGAGGCCGTAAGGCTGTTTGAACAGGGAGAATGCAGATGACAGAATATAAAAAACTCATAGCAGGCTTCGGTATCCAAGAGGGGATGGTTTTTTCCTGGGATGGGAAGCGGGCTTACGGGGCCGGGCTTACAGAGCTTTCAGAAAAGGTATGCGACGGCGGTGCAGATGAGATATTGATCTATGACCAGGCAGTGACGGATGAGGACCATGAGGCCTCCATAGGTGCAATCCGCAGGATGGCCAGGGAGGTGGATGCCCCGGTTTTGGCTGGAGGATGTATAAAAAGGCTGGAGGATGTGAAAAAATATCTTTATGCAGGGGCCAGTGCCGTGTTCCTCAATGCAGGCTGCAGGGAACAGGCAGATCTGATCAAAGAGGCATCAGAGCGTTTTGGCAGTGAAAAAATAGGACTGTGGCTTCCGGGGCCTTCCTGGCTTTCCCGTGGAGCAGAATACAAGGCTCTTGGCGCATCCTTTTTTATTGTAAACACAGGCTCCTTTGCCCCCTCCTTTCAGGAGCTGGAGGCTTTGGAGGAAAACGGCGGAAGCTGTCTGATCGCAGCAGGCTTAGTTCAGGAGGCAGGACAGCTGGCAGAAAGTCTTCGCCATACCTTCAGCTGTGATTTTATTGACGGGGCAGTCCTTACACTGGCTGAAACCCGGACAGATGAGGTTATGGAAGTAAAGCAGAAGCTGAAAGACAGGGGAATCCCGGTTTCTGTTTTTGAAAGCAGCCTTTCCTGGGAAGCCTTTAAGACGGACGAGAAGGGGCTTGTGCCGGTGATCGTTCAGGATTACAAAACCCAGGAGGTTTTGATGCTGGCATATATGAATGAGGAGGCCTTTTTAAAAACACTGGCTACAGGCAGAATGACCTACTTCAGCAGAAGCAGGCAGACACTGTGGCTGAAGGGGGAAACCAGCGGCCATTTCCAGTATGTGAAGTCCTTAAAAATTGACTGTGACCAGGATACGATCCTGGCTGAAGTGAAGCAGGTAGGGGCAGCCTGCCACACAGGAAACCACAGCTGTTTTTACACCTCCCTTGCAGAAAAGGAGTACAGGGAAAGCAATCCCTTAAAGGTATTTGAGGATGTGTACCAGGTGATCCTTGACCGTAAGGCCAACCCTAAGGAGGGCTCCTACACCAACTACCTGTTTGATAAGGGGCTTGATAAAATCTTAAAAAAGCTTGGGGAGGAGGCTACGGAGATCGTCATTGCGGCAAAGAATCCGGATACGGAGGAAGTAAAATATGAGATGGCTGATTTCCTGTACCATATGATGGTGCTGATGGCACAGCGGGGGCTTTCCTGGGAGGAGATCACCCAGGAGCTGGCAAACCGGTAGAATATAACGTATATAACACAAGGAGAAGAAAAATGACAGAAGCAGTAGAGCGTTTTTTACGCTATGTAGCAGTTGATACGGAATCAGAGGAGGGAAAGGAGGAATTCCCAAGTACAAAAAAACAGCTGGTGCTGGCAGATATGCTAGCTGAGGAGCTTGCTGAAATGGGGGCTCAGGATGTAAGACGGGATGAAAAGGGCTATGTATACGCTAAGATCCCATCGAATCTTCCGGAAGGATCAGAGGCAAAAAAGCTTGGATTTGTGGCTCATATGGATACAGCACCGGCTCTTACAGGCGCTAACGTAAAGCCTCAGATTTGGGAAAATTATGACGGAGGGGATATCTGTTTGAATAAAGAACTTGATATCTGGATCCGCACCAGGAAATTTCCGGAGCTTGCCGGATATAAGGGACAGACTCTGATCACAACAGACGGTACCACCCTTTTAGGGGCAGATGATAAGGCGGGAGTGGCTGAGATCATGACCATGGCCAGGGAGCTGCTTTCCAATCCTTTAAGGAAGCATGGAACCATCTGCATTGCATTTACACCGGACGAAGAGGTAGGGCGGGGAGCCGATTTCTTTGACGTAAAGGGCTTTGGGGCGGATGTGGCCTATACTGTAGATGGAGGCAGGCTGGGAGAACTGGAATATGAAAACTTTAATGCAGCTTCCGCAAAGGTATGCGTCCATGGCGCCAGCATCCATCCGGGCAGTGCAAAGGGAAAAATGAAAAATGCCCTGCTGATCGCCATGGAGCTGCAGTCACTGCTTCCTGCTTTTGAAAACCCCATGTACACAGAGGGGTATGAGGGCTTTTTCCATTTGGATTCCATGAGCGGCGGTGTAGAGCTGGCATACATGGACTATATTATCCGGGATCATGACAGTGCAAAATTTGAGCGCAAGAAGGAGCTTTTCACTCAGGCAGTGGACTTCTTAAATAAAAAGTACGGGGAAGGAACCATTGAGCTTAAGCTTACAGATTCCTACCGCAATATGCGGGAGATGATCGAGCCTCATATGTACCTGATCGATCTGGCAAAAGCATCCATGGAGAAGCTGGGGATCGTACCTGTCATCAAGCCGATCCGGGGCGGTACAGACGGAGCACGTCTGTCCTATATGGGGCTTCCATGTCCAAATCTCTGTACCGGCGGTCACAGCGCCCATGGAAAATATGAATATATTTCTGTCCAGTCAATGGAGGCTATCACCGGGCTCCTTTTAGAGCTGGCTGAGGCTTTTGGCAGGCTGAAAATTTCTTAATTTTATTAAGTGAGTTTGAAAAATAATTAATTTTATTTATGATAAAACCTGTGCTATAGTAGAGGAAGAAGAACAAAGGAGGAGAACCATGGGACGGTTATATGTAAAAATCAAGGACCAGGATAATGTGGTTGTAGTTACTTCTGATACAAAAGCGGGGACAGAGATTTTAGAGGGCCTGAAGGTAAATCAGGATATTCCCCAGGCTCATAAGGTAGCGCTTCAGGATATCCCTGCAGGCGGAGAGATCATCCGCTACGGTGTTGTCCTGGGCTATGCGATCAATGACATAAAGAAGGGTGACTGGATCAATGAGCATATGCTGGAGCTTCCGGAAAGCCCCTCTGTAGAGCATATGGAGTACGGCACCAATATTGTAAAGACAGAGGATCTGCCAATGCCAACAAGAACAACCTGGATGGGCTACCGCAATGAGAACGGCCCGGCAGGTACAAGGAATCTTCTTGGGATCGTCACAACGGTGCAGTGTGCAGCCGGTGTTTTGAAGGTTGCAGTGGAGCGTATTAAGAAGGAACTGCTTCCAAAGTATCCAAATGTAGACGGGGTCGTGGCAGTGACACATCCCTACGGCTGCGGCGTTGCCATCAATGCGCCTCTGGCTTACATCCCTATCCGCGCCATTACAAATGTAATCCGCCATCCAAATTTCGGCGGTCAGGTTATGGTAGTGGGGCTGGGGTGTGAAAAGCTGACCTATGACAGGGTTCTTCCGCCTGAGGACATTCATCCGGAGAACGTGCTGACCCTTCAGGATTATCCAGGCCATGACGCCATGATGCAGGCTATTCTTGATATGGCAGAGACAAAGCTTAAAAAGCTGAATGAGCGCCGCAGGGAGGAGCTTCCTTTAAGCGAGCTTCTTATTGGTATGCAGTGCGGCGGAAGCGACGCCTTCTCCGGCGTGTCTGCAAACCCAAGCGCAGGCTATGCGGCTGATATGCTGGTCCGCGGAGGCGCAACCGTTATGTTCAGCGAGGTGACGGAGGTTCGCGACGGCGTACAGATGCTGGCGGCAAGATGTCAGGATGCTCATACAAGGGACCGTCTGGCAGAGGAGATGCTGTGGTATGATAAGTACCTGGAAGAGGGCGGTGTTGGCCGTGATGCAAACCCGACCCCCGGAAACAAGAAGGGCGGCCTTGCAAATATCGTTGAGAAAGCCATGGGAAGTATTGCAAAGAGCGGTACAAGCCCTATTGTGGAGGTGCTTTCCCCGGCTGAAAAGCCAACAAAGCATGGCCTGATTTATGCGGCAACACCGGCCAGCGATATTGTCTGCGGTCCAAGCCAGGTAGCCAGCGGCATTGGCCTTCAGGTATTTATGACAGGGCGCGGAACCCCTTACGGGCTGGACATTGCCCCGGTCATTAAGGTCTGCAGCCGCAACGAGATGAAGGAGCACTGGTTTGATTTGATCGATATTTCGGCTGGTGATGTGGTAACAGGAGAAAAGACCATTGCAGAGGTAGGCAATGAGATTTTCAACATGATCCTGGATGTAGCCAGCGGGACAAAGGTTCCGTACAGCGACCAGTATGGCTTCCACAATGATATGTGCATCTTTAACCCGGCTCCGATCACCTGATCGGGTGTCCGCAAAGCGATAGAAAAGCTCCCCAGGGCCCCTTTTGGGACATTTACCTGGGGACTTTTTGATTCTGCGGCTTTCACAGAAGGAAAATACCGAAAAAATTTCGGAAAAAACATACAATATCAGTAAAAAAACAGGAATATTTCCAGTAAAAACGGGAATCAGGAAGGAAATCACATTTTCATACTGCTTGACGGATAACCGTTTGGATGCTAGAATAATGAAATGGCGAAGAGGAGCAACATGCTTCGCTGTATTTATGTTCTGTCTAAAGGTCTGCCATCCGTTCCGGCCAAACAGGGGGGAGCCGTGTGGTCAGGTTGACTTTTTATGATTGCAGAAAGAGAAAGGAGAACTTATTTATGAGAAAGAAAGCAGTACGTCTTGCTGCTCTTGCTATGGCAGCTGTGATGTCGCTGTCTGCATGCGGAGGCGGTTCATCACAGGGCACAGGGGGAGGGGCTGCAGACGGCAGCACCGGGGAAACCTCTACTTCCGCAATTAAGGATCTAGTGACCTACGAGGCTCCAAATAGAGAGCAGGAGAGCTTTTTTGTTTTGAATACAGAGAAGGCAAATGACCTCAATGTATTGTGCAACCTGTATTCACCGCTTGTTGAGGTTGACAATATGGGCAAGCTTCAGCCTGCAGTTGCCAAGGAGTGGGGCACAGAGGACGGCGGCCTTACCTGGACCTTCAAGCTGAGAGATGACGTAAAGTGGGTTGATATCAATGGAAATGAGAAGGCAGCATGTACCGCCCAGGACTGGATCACAGCTATGGAGTGGGTGCTGAACTTCCACAAGAACAGCGGAAGCAATACCTCCATGCCTCTGGCACTGATCAAGGGCGCTGAGGATTACTACAATTACACCAAGGAGCTGCCAGCAGAGGAGGCAAAGGCCCTTGATACTACAAAGATGCTGGAAATGGTAGGGATTGAGGCTCCTGATGATTACACTCTGATCTATCACTGTACCATGAACGCACCGTATTTTGATACAGTTGCAACCTCTGCATGCCTTTATCCAATTTCCCAGGGCCTTATTGATGAGCTGGGTGTGGACGGCATGGTCGGTATGACAAACGAAACGATGTGGTACAACGGGCCATATTTTGAGACAACCTTTACCATGAATAATGAGAAGATCCTTACCAAGAATCCGACCTACTGGGATAAGGATGCAGTGCTCTTTGATACTGTTACAGTCCGCATGGTAGATGAAACCCTGCAGTACCAGCTGTGGCAGAATGGTGAGTTAGACCATATTACCCTGTCTGAGGCAGATCTGCGTACCATCTATGATGATGAGAGCAATCCGGATCATAAATTCCTGACTGAGACACGTCCAAAGAAGTATTCCTACCAGATGCATTTTAACTTTGATAAGAGGAATGAAGACGGGACACCGGATGAGAACTGGAACAAGGCAGTTGCAAACGAAGCCTTCCGCCGCTCCATGTACTATGGTCTTGATCTGACAAAATACTGGTCAAGGTCTAACTTTATTGAGCCTCTTCACTGCGAAAATGTAGCATACACCATGAAGGGACTGTTATACTACTCAGATGGAACCGATTATGCAGACAAGGTGACTGAGATGCTGGGCCTTCCTGAGTCTGATGGAAAGACCCCAAGAAGATATGACAAGGCAAAGGCAGAGGAGTTTAAGAAGCAGGCAATGGAGGAACTGTCCGCTGAGGGCGTTACCTTCCCTGTTGTATTAGATTACTATATTATTTCCGGTGACCAGAATGCGCTGGATAAGGCAACTGTATTAAAGCAGGTATTTGCAGAATGCCTTGGAGAAGACTTCATTACTTTAAATATTAAGACCTTTGTTTCCAGCCAGAGCAAGGAAGTAGTACAGCCTGGCCTTGGGTCTGTCTATATGGTAGGATGGGGTGCTGACTACGGTGATCCTGCAAACTTCCTTGACCAGGAGCGCTACGGCTATGACCAGGCATATTATTCCATGAACTATTCAAGAGTAAACAATGCAACCGACGAGGATTTAATTGCCACCTATAAGGAATTCTCTGAGATGACTGAGAAGGCAGGAGATATCTATGAGGACATGGATGCCCGCTATGACGCCTATGCAGAGGCTGAGGTTTATTTATTAAATCATGCACTGACCATTCCAATGGAATATGAGGTTAAGTGGCAGCTGACAAAGGTGAATGACTACAGCAGGATGAACGCCATGTTCGGTGCACAGAATTATACTTACAAGAACTGGGAAACCTCTGTAGAAGCCTATACTGCAGAGCAGTATGAAACCTTTAAGTCCGAGGC
>OLRK01002006.1_pt1 | contig 14300 bp, 11 predicted proteins | sample 1672911 | NCBI WGS metagenome assembly OLRK01 (sample SAMEA3136736, study PRJEB25190) | human gut metagenome | biome: human gut; feature: human-associated habitat; material: faeces | place: Austria | collected 2013 | reverse complement strand
CGACGGCTCCTGTCTCGTGGACGTTGATGTGGCCGGTGGCGGCGCAGATCACGGCCTCCCAGGGCTTTAAGGCGGAGGCGATGACGGTCAGATTGGCCTGGGTGCCGCCCACCAGGAAGTGGATGCTGGCGTCCTCCCTGTGGATTTCCTTTTTGATCAGGGCCTTTGCCCGTCCGCAGTGATCCTCGTCCATGCCGTAGCCGGTGTGCTGGATGAGGTTGCTGTCCATGAGGGCCTTTAAGATGTGCGGATGGGCGCCCTCGCTGTAATCGTTGGTAAAGCTGTACATGATGGTGTTGTCCTCCCTTTGTGTGTAGAATCAATCGTTCCATCAAATCATACCGCAAATGAGAGGGAAAGTCCATGGGTTGCTGGATTGTAAACTAAAAACTTGCGATAAGTTGACATTCGGGGCGGGCTGTGCTATTCTTCCATCATCGGGAACTGCCGGAGACGCCGCGGAGGAAACGGACGGCGGATTCCGCTGATTTGAGGAAGGGAGACGGAAAACATGACGGTTGAAACGCTTGCGAAGGAGATTATGGAGGGAAAGCTGATCGGGCGTGAGGAGGCGCTCTGGCTGTGGGAGCAGCCCTTGGAGGAGCTGTGTGAGCAGGCGGACCGGATCCGAAAGCATTTCTGCGCCGGCCGCTTTGACCTCTGCACCATTATAAACGGAAAGAGCGGCCGCTGCTCGGAGAACTGCCGGTTCTGCGCCCAGTCCGCCCACAATCACACCGGGGCGGCGGAGTATCCCCTGCTCTCCGCGGAGGAGATCGTGGCCCAGGCGAAACGGGAGGACGCCCAGGGCGTGCTGCGCTACTCCATCGTCACCTCCGGAAAGCGGCTGACGGACCGGGAAGTGGACGAGATGTGCGAGGCGGTGCGGCAGATCCGCAGGGAGTGCCGGCTGTCTGTCTGCATTTCCTTCGGCCTTCTGGGGGAGGAACAGTACCGGAAATTAAAGGAAGCGGGAGTGACGCGGGTGCACAACAACCTGGAGACCTCCAGGAATCACTTCCCGGAGATCTGTACCACCCACACCTTTGACGACAAGGTGGCGGCCATCCGGGCGGCCCAGGCCGCCGGCCTCACCGTGTGCAGCGGCGGGATCATGGGAATGGGGGAGACGAAGGAGGACCGGATCGACATGGCCCTCACCCTGCGGGAGCTGGGGATTGGGAGTGTGCCGGTGAATCTGTTAAATCCCATTCCTGGCACTCCCCTGGAGCGCCAGAAACCGCTGACCGCCGATGATATGAGGCGGATCGTGGCGGTGTACCGGTTCCTGCTGCCGGATGCCTTTATCCGCCTGGCGGGAGGCCGCGGCCTTCTGGCGGACAAGGGAAAGGGCTGTTTCCAGTCGGGGGCAAACGCCGCCATCACCGGGGATATGCTGACCACGGCAGGGATCACTGTGGAGACGGACAAGGAGCTTTTAAAGGAGCTGGGATACGAGGTGGCGTATGAGTAAGGGACTGTTTTTAGTGGGGACGGGCACGGATGTGGGAAAGACCTATGTGGCCGGCCTGATCGTGAAGAAACTGTGGGAGAGCGGCGTGTCCGCCGGGTATTTTAAGGCGGCCATGAGCGGAAATGAGCGGGATGAGAGGGGAGAGCTGATCCCGGGGGACGCCATGTTTGTGAAGGAGATGTCCGGCATTTCCCAGCTGCCGGAGGAGATGTGCCCTTACATCTATGAAAATGCCGTTTCCCCCCATCTGGCGGCCCGCCTGGAGGGCGGCCCGGTCTCCATGAATAAGGTGAAGGAGGCCTTTTCCCAGGTGAAAAACCGCTGGGACTACGTGACCTTAGAGGGCTCCGGCGGAATTCTCTGCCCCATCCGCATGGGAGACGAGGAGCTGTGGCTGCCGGACGTGATCCGCATGGGCGGCTGCGGCTGTCTCCTGGTGGCGGACGCCGGCCTGGGCACCATCAATTACGTGGGGCTGACGGCTTTTTACATGAAGGAAAAGGGTATTCCCTTGAAGGGAATCATTTTCAACCGGTTTCAGCCGGGGGACGTGATGCACGAGGATAACCTGGCGATGTGCGAGCGCCTGACGGGAGTGCCGGTGGTGGCCTGCGTCCAGGAGGGAGACCGGGATTTAAGGCTTTCGGCGGAGAACCTGAAGGCCCTTTACGATGAAATGACGGAGGAATAGAGAAATGATCTGGTATCCATATGAGCAGATGAAAACCATGAAGGAGCCGTACAAGGTCCTGGACGCGGAGGGCGTCTGGCTGCACACGGCGGAAGGGGATATGATTGATTCCGTCTCCTCCTGGTGGAGCATGATCCACGGCTATAAGCACCCGGAAATGAACCGGGCCATCATTTCCCAGGTGGAGAAGTTTTCCCACGTGATGTTAGGCGGGCTGACCCACGATCCGGTGCAGCGGCTGTCGGCGAAATTGCAGGAGTTCCTGCCGGGGGATCTGGACTACTTTTTCTTCTCTGATTCGGGAAGTGTGGCGGTAGAGGTGGCCTTAAAGATGGCCCTCCAGTATTTCATGAACCGGGGAGAGACGGGGCGCACCATGGTGCTGGCCTTAGAGCACGCTTACCACGGAGACACCTTTAAGACCATGGAGGTGGGGGACGACGAGGATTATCACTTCGTGATGAACGCCTACGGCCCCAGCCCCCACGTGGCCCATATCCCCACGGAGATTCCGGCCCTGGAGCAGGCCTTTGAGACGTATCATCACCGCTTAAACTGCCTGCTGGTGGAACCCCTTTTGCAGGGGGCGGGAGGAATGCGGATGTACGACGTTTCCTTCTTAAAACGGGCCAGGGAGCTCTGCGACCAGTACGGCGTTCTCCTGATCTTTGACGAGGTGGCCACCGGTTTCGGGCGCACGGGAAACCGGTTTGTGGCGGATCTGGTGCTGCCGGACATCCTGGTGCTGGGAAAAGCCCTCACCGGCGGTTACATCGGCCACGCGGTGACGGCGGCAAGCAAGAGGGTGTTTGACGGCTTTTACGACGACAACCCGGAGCATGCCCTGATGCACGGCCCCACGTTTATGGGAAATGCCCTGGCCTGCGCCGCGGCGCTGCAGTCCATCCGGCTGTTTGAGGAACAGGACTACATGGGGAAAATCCGCCGGATCGAGGAGATCACCCGGCGGGAGATGGCCGGATTCTCCGATCCAAGGATCCGGGAGGTGCGGATCATGGGAGGCTGTGTCTGCGTGGAGGTGAAGGACGGGGCCTGTTTAAAGGGGTATCAGCAGTTTGCCTGCGAGAGAGGGGTGTTTGCCCGCCCGTTTTTAAACTGTCTCTACGCCATGGTGCCCTACATTATCACCGAGGATCAGCTGGTACAGGTGCTGAGTACCATGAAGGCGTGGTTTGCGGCGTCCTAACTATAGAAAAGTGTGCCCTTGGCGCACACTCCCGCCGGAGCGCGGCTGCGCCGGCAGCCATATTCCTTTGCGCGGAGCGCGTTTCCTTGCGGAGCATTCTTATTTAACAGGAAACCTTTAGCAGAAAACCCAGTTTCCTGTTAAATGAAAAAATGCCAGTTCCAATAAAAAGCGGAACTGGCATTTTTTTAAATTTCAGGAGTTTTTTCGTTTTTTTATTTCCGGATGTCTGTCCGTCACTTGGATTTGACTTCCTTCCACAGCTCGTTGTAGAGACTGTCCGCCTCGTCGCCCAGGTACTGGTAGACCTCGGCGTTTTCTAAGGAATCCCAGTCGGGGAACAGGGCTTTGTTCTGTTTCAGCTCCTCGTCCAGGAGGTCAAAGGCGCCCCGGTTGGGGGTGGCGTAGGTGATGTATTCAAAGTTTCGCAGGGCGATGTCGGGGCGGCAGAGGAAATTGATCCATTTTTCCGCGTTTTCCTTGTTGCGGGCGTTTTGGGGGATCACCCAGGAGTCAATCCACAGGTTGGTGCCCTCTTTGGGGATCACGTACTCCAGCTGGAAATCCTTGCCCTCCGCCAGCTCCTGGAGATAGAGCATTTCCCCGGAGTAGATGACGCCCACAGCGGCCTCGCCGCCCAGCATCTTGTCCCGCACCTGGTCGATGACGTAGGCCTGTACCAGAGGCTTTTGCGCGATGAGCAGATCTCTGGCCTGGCGCAGCTCCTCCGGATTGGTGGAATTTAAGGAGTAACCCAGGGGCTTTAAGGCGCACATAAAGGCGTCCCGGACGCTGTCCTGCATGAGGATTTCCCCGGCGAATTTCTCGTCCCACAAATCCAGCCAGCTCTCCGGCGGCTTAGCGCCCAGTTCCTCTACCAGCTTGTCATTGTAGAGGATGCCCACGGTGCCCCAGGTGTAGGGGACGGAGTATTTGTTCTCCGGGTCGAAAGCTTTGGAGCGCTCCAGGTATTCTGGGTCGATCTGGCCGATGTTGGGGATGTTTTCAAAGTCAATTTCCGCCAGCAGATCGTTTTCAATCATTTTCTGGATCATATAGTCGGAGGGGCAGACCGCGTCGTAGGCTACGCCTCCGGCCTCAATGACCGGATACATTTCCTCATTGGTCTCAAACAGGTCGTAGACCACGTCGATCCCCGTTTCCTTTTCAAATTCCTCGATGACCGTCTCGTCGATGTACTCGCCCCAGTTGTAGACGTAGAGCTCATTGGAGCGGGCGGCGGCAAAGTGGCGGTAGGTGGTGAAGGACACCGCCAGGATCACGCAGAAGGAGGCCGCTGTCAAAAGGGCCTTGCGGGCCGTTTCCAGACGGCGTTTCTTTGCCTTTTCCGCCTCGGTGGGGGGCAGTCCCCTGGAAACTTCCTGCCCTTCCGGGGAGAAATTGGTGATCAAAAGCAGGGCCAGCACCGTTAAGAAAATCACCGTGGACAGGGCGTACATGGACGGCTTGATGCCCCGGCGCACCTCGCTGTAAATCAGGGTGGACAGGGTGTTGATGCCGGCGCCCCTGGTAAAGTGGGTGATGATAAAGTCGTCTAAGGACATGGTAAAGGCCAGCAGAAACCCGGAGAGGACACCTGGCATAATATCCGGCAGCACCACCAGGAAAAAAGCCTGCACCGGCCCGGCTCCCAGATCCATGGCCGCCTCGTAGGTGTAGCGGCTGGTCTGCTTTAGTCTGGGCATCACGCTTAAGATCACGTAGGGGATGCAGAAGGTGATGTGGGAGAGCAGGATGGTTTTAAAGCCCAGGGAGATGCCGAAGGCCAAAAAGGCCAGCATCAGGGAGATGCCGGTGACGATCTCCGAGTTTAACATGGGGATGTTGTTCACTCCCATGGTGATGGTCTTTGGCAGGCGCCCCATGCTGTTGATGCCGATGGCGGCCACGGTGCCGAGCACAGTGGAGACCAGGGCGGCGATAAAGGCGATCAGCAGAGTGTTGTAGAGGGCGTCCATGATGGTGGAGCTCTGGAACATCTGCACGTACCAGTCCAGGGTGAAACCTCCCCAGTCCGTCCTGGATTTTGAGGTGTTGAAGGACAGCACCATCATGGTGAGGATGGGGGCGTATAAAAATATGAGGACAAATACCAGGTAAAAATCCTGGATCAGCCGTTTCAGTTTCGCGCGGTTCATCAGAATGCAGTTCCCTCCCCGTCTTTGTCATATTTGGCCATGAAGGCCATGCTCACCAGGATGAAGGCCATGAGCACCAGGGACAGGCCGGAGCCTAAGTGCCAGTTGCTTCCTCTGGTAAACTCCTGCTCGATGACGTTTCCGATGAGCAGGATCTTGCTGCCGCCTAACAGGTTTGAGATCACGAAGGTGGTCAGGGCCGGCACGAACACCATATTGATGCCGCTGATGATGCCGGGGACGCTTAAGGGCAGCAGGATTTTGGTGATGGTCTGAAAATCGTTTGCCCCCAGGTCCTTGGCGGCGTTGATCACATCGTCGTCAATCTTTACCAGGACGTTGTAAATGGGCAGAACCATGAAGGGCAGGAAGTTGTAAACCATGCCCAGGATGATGGCCCAGGGGGTGTTGATCACGGCGATGGACGGCAGGTGCAGGGCCGTGAGGATACCGTTGATCACCCCATTTTTCTCCAAAAGGGTCTGCCACGCCATGGTGCGAAGCAGGAAATTCATCCACATGGGAAGGATGAAAATAAACAGGATAAAGCTGCCGCGGCCCACGTTTCTGCGGCGCAGGATCATGGCCAGGGGATAGGCCATCACCAGGCAGATCACCGTGCTGGCAAGGGACAGCCCCAGGGCCAGAAATAAGGATTTCCGGTGCTCCGGGGTGGCGATGGCAGCCACATTTTCCAGGGTAAAGGAGCCGTCGGCGGCGGTGAGGCCGTAGAGGAAAATCATGGCCAGGGGGATGACCGTAAAGCCGATCATCCAGAGGATATATGGCCCGGCCAGCCATTTTGTCGCTTTCTTATTCATTGACTCCCACGGCCTCCTCGTCCTCCGATTCCGGCTTGTTCATGATCTGGATGTCAAAGGGATCCACGTGGATGCCCACAGTCTTTCCCACAGGGCAGAGGTCCGTGGAGTGGACCAGCCACTCAAAGCCGTCGGGGGTGGTCACCTCCATCTCGTAGTGGACGCCCTTGAAAATCAGGTGGGTGCAGACGCCGGTGAGGGTGCCCTTTTCCGGTTCCACCAGGTCGATGTCCTCCGGGCGGATCACCACGTCCACCGGCCGGTTGACGCCGAAACCTTTGTCCACGCAGGGGAATTTGGCGCCGAAGATCTCCACCAGCTCGTCCCGGAGCATGACGCCGGGGACGATGTTGCTCTCGCCGATGAAATCCGCCACGAAGGCGTTCTCCGGCTCATTGTAGATCTGCTCCGGGGAACCCATCTGCTGGATGTAGCCCTGGTTCATGACCACGATGGTATCGGACATGGTGAGGGCCTCCTCCTGGTCGTGGGTCACGTAAATGAAGGTGATGCCCAGCTCGTTTTTCAGCCGGATCAGCTCGTACTGCATATCCTGGCGCAGCTTTAGATCCAGGGCGCCTAAGGGCTCGTCTAAGAGCAGCACCCGGGGCTCGTTTACAATGGCCCTGGCGATGGCGATCCGCTGCTGCTGGCCGCCGGAGAGGGAGGCCACGCTGCGATTTTCAAAGCCGTCCAGGTTCACCAGCTTTAAGGCGTATTTGATCTTGTCGTCGATGTAGGACTTTGGCTTGTTTTTGATCTTTAAGCCGAAGGCGATGTTCTCCGCGATGGTCATGTGGGTGAACAGGGCGTATTTCTGAAACACGGTGTTTAGCTGCCGCTTATTTGGCGGCAGGCTGGTGATGTCCTGGCCGTCGAAGATCACCGTTCCCGCGTCCGGCCGCTCAAAGCCGCCGATGATGCGCAGGGTGGTGGTCTTTCCGCAGCCGGAAGGCCCTAAAAGGGTGACGAAGGTATTCTCCTTTACGGAGAGGCTTAAATCGTCCAGCACCGTGGCGCCGTCGTAGGCCTTGGAAATATGGACCAGGTCGATAAGGGGATGTGCCATAATCAATTTCCTCCTGAATGTAAACTTCTTAAAAGCTGGGCGGCGAGCTGACCCAGAGGATGACTGCCCCCGCCTTGCTGCTGAGATAGTGGTTTTTGCCTGCGGTAAAATAGAAGGATTCGCCTTTTTTTGCCTTGCAGGCCCGGTTTCCCAGATGGACGGTCACAGAGCCGTGGAGCACGTAGCCGAACTCCTCCCCCTCGTGGGGATCCTCCGGGCTGGTGGAGCCGCCGGCCTTAAGGGTCAGCAAAATGGGTTCCATCCTGTTTTTCCGGGAGCTGGGAACGATCCATTGGATCTCATTCTTTAATTCTGCGTCATATTTTTCAAAATAGTCCTGCCGGCCAAATACGATGGGTTCCTCCGGCTCCTCGCTGAAAAATTCGCTGAGGCTGGTTCCCAGGCACTGGAGAATGTCCGTGAGAGTGGCGATGGACGGGGAGGTCAAATCCCGCTCTACCTGGGAGATAAAACCTTTGGAAAGCTCCGCCCGGTCAGCTAACTCCTCCTGGGTCAGCCCCTTCAGGACGCGCAGCTCTTTCAGCCTGTTTCCGATGGACATTTCCTTCCTCCTTTTCTTTCCCGCCTCCGCGCGGCGGTTTGTGGTGTTTCGCGGCGTCTGGCCGCGTTCTCACCGTGCTTGGCCGCGTTTTGCGGCAGGCCGCAGCCTGCATCCGGCGTTCCGCCGTGGCAGGTAACAGTATTGTTAAATAAAAAGTTCAGTAATAATAAACAAACAGCACCATTCATTATACAGCAACGGCACCGTGTGTCAACAGGAACATTTCTATTTCATTTTCCAGTCAGTAAACATTGACAACGGTAGGGAAAAAGGGGATAATGATAGCTAATAAGACTCGGTGTTTCCGAAGGAGAAAACAGGAGGATTGACAGGATGAAAGGCAGTAAATACATGGCTTATGTCGGTTCCTATTCGTATACGGGAAAGGCAAAAGGCATTACGGTTTTTGATGTGGATGTGGAGAAGGGGCTGTTTATCCCCAGATGCGAGGAGGAGGTCAACAACGCTTCCTATCTGGTGGCGTCCAACAGCGGAAAGACCCTCTATTCCATCGCGGACGAGGGCGTGGTTTCCTTCCGGATTCTGGAAAACGGCAGCCTGGCCCGGCTGAACACGGCTCCCATTAAGGGGATGAGAGGTTGCCATCTGTCCACGGACGCGAAGGACAAGTACATATTCGTTTCCGGATTCCACGACGGCAAATCCACGGTGCTCAGGCTCAACAAGGACGGTTCCGTGGGCGAGATCGTGGACGGCGTGTTCCATAAAGGTCTGGGAACTGTGGCGGAGCGGACGTTCCGTCCCCACATCACCTGCACCAGAAGGACCCCGGACAACCGTTTCGTGATGATGGCGGACTCCGGCATTGATCAGGTAAAGATCTACCGCTTTAACGAGAAAGACGAGCGGCTGGCCCTGGTGGATGCCATCCGCTGTGACCAGGAGTCCGCTCCCAAGTGTTTCCGGTTCAGCGCTGACGGGAAATTTATTTACCTGCTGTACGAGCAGAAGAACGTGATCGACGTGTTTACCTACGAGACGGGGGACAAGGTGCCGAAGATTGAGAAAATCCAGACCATCCCCACCACCGGCCCGAAGAAGATGAGCCAGCTGACGGCGGCCTGCGCCATGCGGTTCTCCCCGGACGAGACCCATCTCTACTGCAGCAACGCCGGTGACAACAGCATCAGTGTCTACAACCGCGACACGGAGACCGGCCTTTTAGAGTTTATCTGCTGCCTGCCGGTGAGCGGAGATTATCCCAAGGACATCGCCGTGTTCCCGGACAGCAGCCACATTGCCTCCATCAACCACGGCGGAAATATTTCCTTCTTCCGGGTAGACTATGAGAAGGGCCTTCTGGTGATGAGCAGCCGCTCCATCCACGTGGACGAGCCCAACAGCTGCGTGTTCGCGAAGGTGCGCTAAAAGACAGTGGGCCGGGACGGGGAAACCGGCCCGGCCCATTTGAAAACCATACAGAAGAAACGATACGGAGGAAAGGGAATGGCAGGTTCGGAATTTGGAACCATATTTAAGGTGACCACCTGGGGGGAGTCTCACGGGAAGGCCATCGGGGCCGTGGTAGACGGCTGTCCGGCGGGCCTGCCTCTTTGCGAGGAGGACATTCAGGCGTATTTAAACAGGAGAAAACCGGGGCAGAGCCGGTACACCACGGCGCGGGCGGAAGGCGACCGGGTGGAGATCCTGTCGGGAGTGTTTGAAGGGCGGACCACGGGGACGCCCATCTCCATGATGATCTGGAACACGGACCAGCGTTCCAGGGACTACGGGAATATTATGGAGGTGTACCGTCCCGGCCACGCGGACTACACCTTTGACATGAAATACGGATTTCGGGACTACCGGGGCGGCGGCCGTTCCTCCGGGCGGGAGACTGCCGGGCGGGTGGCGGCAGGCGCCATCGCGGCGAAGTTTCTCGCCAGCTTAGGGATCCGGGTGCAGGCGTACACCAGCGCCATCGGGGACGTTTCCATCGACCGCAGCCGATTTTCCTGGGAGGAAATGGGAAAGAACCGCCTCTATATGCCGGACCGGACGGCGGCGGAGCAGGCGGAGCGCCTGCTGGAGCGGCGGATGGCCGAGCGGGATTCCGTGGGCGGCGTGGTGGAATGCGTGATCTGGGGAATGCCCGCGGGCGTGGGCGAGCCGGTGTTTGAAAAGCTGGACGCCAATCTGGCGAAGGCGGTTATGTCCATCGGCGCGGTAAAGGGCGTGGAGATCGGGGACGGTTTCCGGGCCGCCTTAAGCCGCGGATCGGAGAACAACGACGAGTTCCACACGGACGGAAACGGGACCGTGAAACGCACCAACCACGGAGGCGGCATTTTAGGCGGCCTCAGCGACGGGAGCGAGATTTTTCTGCGGGCGGCGTTTAAGCCGACCCCATCCATCGCGAAACCGCAGCACACGGTGACGAGGGACGGGCGGGAGACCATGATCGAGATCGTCGGCCGCCATGACCCGGTGATCGTGCCCAGGGCCGTGGTGGTGGTGGAAACCATGGCGGCGCTGACGGCGGCGGATCTGCTGCTCCAGTCCATGACATCCCGGCTGGATCGGATACAGGCATTTTTTGGAGTGAGCGCGCGGCCGGAGGATTAAGTGGCAAAGCCGCTTTGGCACAGATGACAGGAAGGAGACGACAACATTATGAAAATCGCAATCGGAAATGATCACACGGCAGTGGATTTAAAAAATGTTATTTTGGATTATTTGGTGAGCCTGGGCTATGAGGTGATCAACTTAGGCACGGACAGCAGGGAGAGCTGCGACTACCCGGTGTACGGGGAAAAGGTGGGCCGCGCCGTGGTGGACGGCCTGGCGGACTTAGGCATCGCCATCTGCGGCACGGGAGTGGGAATCTCCCTGGCGGCCAACAAGGTGAAGGGCATTCGCGCCTGCGTGTGCAGCGAGCCCTACACCGCAAAGCTTTCCAGAATGCACAATAACTCCAACGTCCTGGCCTTCGGCGCCCGCGTGGTGGGAGACGAGATGGCTAAAATGATCGTCAAGGAGTGGCTGGACGCCAAGTACGAGGGCGGCCGCCATCAGAGACGGGTGGATATGGTGATGGAGATTGAGAGGAAGGGCTGAGATTGGCGGTCGTGCGGTGGATGCAAAGCCGATCAGAGAATGAGTTAGAGAATGAATTTATGAAAAAACCCGGCAGCGGGAATCGGCGTGAGACCGATGGCTGGCGGGTTTTTTGTATGCAAATTTGAGGTGGGATTTTTGGAGAGAAGATGGTACGTGGTGGCGGGAGCTGTTTTATTTCATTTTAATTGATAATTCCGTAAAAGCTCTAAAATCCGGAGAGCCAGTACTTTCGTTTGTTCATTCATATCATTCAGCATACATTCACTGGATGAATGTGGGTCAAGATAATTACCATATAAAACCTGATTCGGTGTTATTTGAAGAAAATCACACAATTTCAACAGGATGTCCAAGGACATGGAGACGTGTCCGCATTCGATATGGGACATATGGACTGTAGATATATTAAGGAGTTCTGCTAATTTCTCCTGGGTGAGCCCGGCTGCTTTGCGATATTTTTTTATGTTCATGCCAATCAATTTGCTGTTCACAAAAACCTCCTGTGATTCTCCTTTTTAGTTTAAATTATATCCATATGCCTAAAAAAGGTAATAAATTTTAAAGGATATATTGCTTTTTAAAAGATATAAATATATAATTCAAAGTATAAAAAATTAAGGAGGAAGGGTATGAAAAAAGGAAAACGTTATTTGGCGTCTGTATTGGCTGTCGCGATGACGGTCGGAAACCCTGTGCAGATCCTGGCTGCAGGTGATTGGCAGTATGATCAGAACAAATGGTATCATATTACAGAAAACCAGAAAGATACGGGCTGGCTTTCAGAAGGACAGGATATCTGGTACTTTCTTGATGCAGATGGTGTAATGCAGACGGGATGGTACAAAGACGGCGTGGGGGATCAGTACTATCTGAATATGGCCGGTGAGGGTGTGGAAGGTCAGATGCGGTATGGTTGGTATCTGGATTCGCAGGGGGCCTGGTATTTCCTTAATACGGAGCATAACGGCAATTTTGGAAAAGCTGTAACCGGATGGGCCTGGATCGATGGCTATTGCTATTGTTTTGGGGCAGATGGGAGGATGTATGCGGACTGTCAGACACCAGACGGATATGAGGTGGATGCAGACGGACGATGGACGGTAAATGGCATCATCCAGAAGGTAGAGGGAAAAGGGTTTCAATCAAACCACACTCATGTGTCAGCGGTTTCGTTTCCAGGAGGCGGCTCCGGCGGTAGTTCTGGAGGCGGTTCTGGTTCGTCAGGAGGAAATACAGGAGGAACAGATACTTCTGAAAATGGCATCTATGAAAAATCCAATAAGAAAGTTTTTGACACACAGGAACAGGTAAAAACATTTGACAATACGACGAAAGACGGCAAGGATGAACTGCGGTCTTTTAGGGAGAGTACGCTGGATATATGGGTATCGGATTTGCCGGAACCTTCTGAGGAGGATTTTACACAGGGAGATTTGCAGGAAATTCAGCTGCTGGTTTCAAATGATAATCCATTTTACCAGTACATATTGGATGGAACGATCGAGGATGGAGACGTCATCCACATACCTGCTTTGGATGACGGGGAGATGCCGCTGACTCTCGTTTACAATGGTCATGATGATGACTTTTCCGGAGATGGGGAATTTGATCCGGAATTGACGGAAGTGATTCATACTCAGGAAACTTCCCTGCGTCAGCTTTTGGCAGATGAGATTCAATACGCAGCGGGAGGTGTGAACGCTAAGGATCCGTTAGCGTTTTCCTGGTCTTTCCAGTATCCGGGGACGGAAGAAATAAGTCAAGAGGCTGTTTCTGTTTCTTATAAATTGGCCACAGAGAGCGAGATCACGGGGATCGAGGATGAATGGATACGCGAGGAAGATGAAATCGCTACTGCCAGCAATATTTCTAAGAAGTCCAAAGTCAGAAACGGTGTGCAAATTGCTACCAGCAGTATTATAGATGAAATTGCTACCAGCAGCACTATAGAAGAAACCGTTGCTGATGAGGAAAAACAGGTTTACAGCACGGCGCCTGTAAGCCGGATGGCCAAAAGCACGAAAGCCGGCGAAAAATTTAAGGTATCTCTGACAAATGATAAAAAGACTGGAAAGATGAAACTGGAGTTGTCTGCGGATTGTGTAATTTATGATGGAGATGGAGACACCGGGACAAAGAATGACCAGGTAAAGCTGAACGGAAAATATGAGATCAGAGATTTTTATCCGCAGATGGTCATTGACTGGCCGTTGTTGCAGGGAGGAAGCCTGGATTTTTTGCCCAATCAGATTATGGCGAAAGTATCCTGTGAAGATGAAATGAGTCTGGGGTTGGATTGTTCTGCAAAGATAGACTGCAAAAAAATTGTCAAAGCAATCAATGATGTTAATATGGCTCATTCCAACGAATATGATTTTGCGCTTTTTAAAATACAGGGAGTGGATTTTAGCAAGTCAGCCGTTTTATGGGCAGGGGGAATTAATATTGGAACCGGTCAAATTAAGGTTGATATGAAAAGTCTGCAAAACAGTTCAAAGATTACTCCATTTGCTCCCACGGTTGTTGTGATGATTTTATTGGATGTGGATGGCAATATCACGGCTCAAATTTCCGCCGATATTACGAAAGAGTCGTATCGTGAGCTGGGAATTAATTATCAGGAGAAAGGTTATATTGGCGTAGGAGGGACTACCCAGCAGAACAAGGGAGAAGAAAATATTGATTTGGGCAGTCATGAGATCAATATTTATGCAAAGGAATGGCGTTCAAAGACAGATTCCAGACCATCGGGTTATACCGTCACAATAGAGGGAGATGGTTCAGCAGAGATGGATACGTCTCTCAATGTTGGAATCGGGCTAATGGTAGCCGGGTTGATTCCCGCTGCGGCGAAAACCGGCGTAGGTGTAGATGCGGAGCTGGAAGGCGGCGGAAAAATAGTGATGGATTCCGGCACCATAACAGGGAATCTGGAAGGAAAGGCGTCTCTTGAGCTGTATACAAAAGCGCAGGCATTGGCAAAAATAAAGATTACCTTTTTTGGAGCCGAATTTGGAGTAGATCTCTCGCCGGAATGGAAATGGAGCATTTTCAAGAAAGAGCTTGATGCTGTCTCCCTTTCCGCGATACAGTTTGACAGACAGTTGCAGAAGTATTATGAATCTGACTATGAAGAATTGTCTCGTTCGCTTATCCAAAAATCGAAACAGACTCCTGCGGGACGCCGGAATGAACAGATTTCGTTTACAAATAACCAAGAGCTTCAAAATGCCTAT
>OLRK01002003.1_pt1 | contig 14308 bp, 10 predicted proteins | sample 1672911 | NCBI WGS metagenome assembly OLRK01 (sample SAMEA3136736, study PRJEB25190) | human gut metagenome | biome: human gut; feature: human-associated habitat; material: faeces | place: Austria | collected 2013 | reverse complement strand
TTCTTTTCTTTGCAGATTTAATGTTAGCCAATGTGGACACCTCCATTTCGAGTTTTTTTGATTGATTGCTACAGGAACAGACACGGGCGCTCCTGTAAACATGCTTATTTATTTTAGTATACATATTCTGGAATGTCAATACATAATTCTCATAAAAATGTAAATCTTATAGAAAAGGAGCTATCAACTGCTTTATGCGCAGTATAACACTGGAATTTATTTCAGATGTCCCGGGAAAATGAGCGCATTAATTGTATGAAATCGGACAGGATTGCATGTATAGCAGGGAAAAGACACTGGCAATATCATTTACAGGCATGGAGGGAAAAATGTCAGGAAGCAGCAGAATCAGAACCGACCTGGCTCTTGAAGCAACGGAGAGCTTTGCACAAAGCAATACAGAGCTTCGGGGAGTAGAAGTAAAGGAACAATATGATGAAGAAAGAGACATCCGCACTACGGTTGTTAAAATAACAACAGAAAACGGGGCAAAGGCTATGGGAAGGCCTCAGGGAAATTATATTACCATAGAAGCGCCAAATCTTTCGGCCTCGGACGAGGATTATCACAGAGAAATTTCAGAAGAGATCGCCCGTCATCTGAGAAAGCTTGTCAATCTGAAGCGAGAGACATCAGTTCTTGTGGTAGGCCTGGGAAATCAGGCAATTACAGCGGATGCCCTGGGTCCCCACGTTGTGGATAATCTCAGGATGACCCGTCATATTATCAGAGAATACGGACTTAAAAGCACAGAAAAGGAAATTCTGCACCGGGTCAGTGGTCTTGCGCCGGGCGTTATGGCTCAGACAGGAATGGAAATTTCAGAAATTGTAATGGGTGTGGTGGCAGAAACAAAGCCGGATCTTGTTATTGCGGTAGATGCCCTGGCAGCCCGCAGTATCCGAAGGCTGAACCGGACAGTCCAGATCACGGATACGGGGATTCATCCAGGTTCCGGGGTGGGAAATCACAGGATCGGACTTACTGAAGAAAATCTTCAGGTAAAAGTAATTGGAATTGGGGTCCCCACAGTAGTAGATGCGGCAACGATTGTCCATGATTCTATGGAACATCTTCTGGATGCACTGGAGGAACAGGAGCAGAAAGAGTTCCTGGAGGAAATGATTGCGCCAAATCTTTACAGTATGTTTGTGACACCGAAGGATGTGGATGAAACTGTAAAATATTTAAGCTTTACCATATCAGAGGGGCTGAATATGGCTTTTTCAGGCGTCTGATGGGAAAATCAGAAAATAGATTTCTGCATAGACAAAGCTTATTGCTGCTGTCGCAGAGAATCAGAATATATGACCGGGAAATACTTTGACAGCAGCATATTTCCGGAAATACAGGGGTATAATCATATCATTTTTGTCATAGGATTCTTTGAAAGAGGTGATTCTATGACGAAGCTCCAGAAAGTAACCTGCATTATTTTGAGCGTTTTCTTTTTTGCGGTTCTGCTTTTGGTTCCGGGACCGTTTTTTTTGCGGGGAAATGTGTACAGGCAGCTGCCGCTTTACTGCTTTCTGGAGGAAGAAGCAACAAGTGTTCCTCAGAGAGAAGATCCGGAAACCTATGAAAAACTTGTGGAAAGTAATGCAAAATATCTGGCTGATATGATGAAGGCGGAAAATCTTCAGTCGGGCAGTGATGATATGCGGGAAAATCAGGAAACGGCTGCTGAAAAAGAAAAAAACAGACCGGAAGCACACCTGTCAGAAAATGAAAAACCGGAAGAAAAAACAGAAGAATCGGACAGGCACTTGCAGGAACAGCAGGTGACCGGAGAAAAGAAAAGCTCTGAGACAGAGGCGATTCCCACATCAAAACCGGAAGTCAGCCCGGTATCAGATCCCACTGCCAGTCCGGCAGTCAGTTCAGCAGCCTCTGCACAGCCTGCCCTGGCGCAGATACAGCCTGCTCCGGTTATTGATCTGGCACCTGAAATGCTGGCAGACTATAATTATCTGCTGGATAATTTTTTTATTGTGGACGAAGACACTGCCACCAGCGCAGAGCAGCTGAATGCCGCAGAATTTCTGGCAAACGATCTTACTGTAAAGAGGGATTCACAGGTGCCGCAGATTCTTATTTATCACAGCCACACTCAGGAGACCTTTGCTGATTCCAGAGAAGGTGTGGTGGAGGATTCAATTGTGGGAGTAGGGAATTATCTGGCGGAAATCCTTACAGAAACCTATGGGTATCAGGTTCTTCATGTAACAGAGGAATTTGATCTGGCAGGCGGCGTGCTGGACAGGAATAAAGCCTATGACTATGCCCGACCTTATATAGAGCAGATCTTGAAAGAAAATCCTTCTATAGAAGTGGTGATAGATCTTCACAGGGACGGGGTGGCTGAGGATCGTCGGCTGGTAACAGAGATCAACGGCAAACCTACAGCTCAGATTATGTTTTTTAACGGACTCAGTTATACAGCCTCAGGCGGACCGGTGGATTACCTGCCCAATCCATACATACAGGATAATCTTGCTTTTTCTTTTCAGATGGAATACCAGGCCGCGCAGTATTATCCGGATTTTTACAGAGGAATCTATCTGTCCGGACTGAGATATAATCTGCATCTGAGAAAAAGAGCAGTTCTTCTGGAAGCGGGGGCGCAGACAAATACAGTGCAGGAGGTAAAAAATGCAATGGAACCTTTTGCAGATATTCTGAACAGAGTCCTGACAGGGGAGTGAAAAATCTTGCTTACATTATACAGAATGAAAACTCTTAAAGGCAATAGAGGATATATGCAGGAGCAGCTTCTGTTTATTTATATTATAAGGATTTATGCGTTATATGGAACTGTAAATGAGACAATACAGAATTTTGCACAATAAAATCCACAGTATGCGGACATAAACAAATTTTAAACTTTATTTGTATATCCTGTAAAGGCAAAACAGAGAAGATTTTGTGTGCTTTTTTAATCTGTTCATTTACAGAGATGGTATTTACTTTTGCCGGCTGGGATTTAAAAATGCATTTAAGTTTTGTCGAAGGAAAAAAGAAAATAGGTCTTGAAAATATGAACGTATGTTTGTATAATGAAAGCAGGAAAATAAATAGCATGATGGAATTGAATGTTATGCTGTCGGTGACTGCGAAAGGCCTTGGAAAGCAGGGCTGATAACTGGACTTGATGAGGGCGGATATGCTATAATGGGGCACGATATAACGAAAATACACTGAGATAAGAGGAGGAACGCTGCGGAATGACAGATCAGAGCAAGATTCGTAATTTCTGCATTATTGCACATATAGACCATGGCAAGTCCACACTTGCCGACCGTATTATTGAGAAGACCGGACTTCTGACACAGAGAGAAATGCAGGCGCAGATCCTGGACAATATGGATCTGGAAAGAGAAAGAGGGATTACTATTAAATCTCAGGCAGTCCGGATTGTTTATAAAGCAAAGGACGGAGAAGAATATATTTTTAACCTGATCGATACGCCGGGACATGTGGATTTTAACTATGAGGTTTCCAGAAGCCTTGCGGCCTGTGACGGAGCCATCCTTGTGGTAGATGCTGCTCAGGGAATTGAAGCTCAGACACTGGCAAATGTCTATCTGGCTCTTGAACATAATCTGGATGTGCTTCCGGTGATCAATAAGATCGATCTTCCAAGCGCGGAACCGGACCGCGTGATCAGTGAGATCGAGGATGTGATCGGACTGGAGGCAGAGGACGCGCCAAGGATCTCTGCAAAAACAGGACTGAATATTGAGGATGTACTGGAACAGATCGTGGAGAAAATCCCGGCGCCGGAAGGGAATCCGGATGCTCCGTTAAAAGCCCTGATCTTTGATTCTATTTATGACTCCTATAAAGGTGTTATTGTATTCTGCAGGCTGATGGACGGATGTATCAGAAAAGGCACAGAAGTAAAAATGATGGCAACAGGTTTTTCAACAGAGGTTGTGGAGGTTGGATATTTTGGAGCCGGCCGTTTTATTCCATGTGATGAGCTGTCTGCTGGAATGGTAGGTTACTTTACAGCAAGCATCAAAAACGTCAGTGATACCCGCGTAGGCGATACGGTTACAGAAGTGACCAGACCGTGTGCGGAGGCGCTTCCCGGATATAAGAAGGTTCAGCCTATGGTTTACTGCGGCCTTTATCCGGCAGACGGAGCCAAGTACGGGGATCTGAGAGACGCTCTGGAAAAGCTTCAGTTAAACGATGCGTCTCTTTTCTACGAGCCGGAGACTTCTGTGGCGCTGGGCTTCGGTTTTCGCTGTGGATTTCTGGGGCTGCTTCATCTGGAGATCATTCAGGAGAGACTGGAGAGAGAATATAACCTTGATCTTGTCACTACCGCTCCAGGCGTTATTTATAAGGTCTATAAAACAAACGGAGAGGTAATCGAACTTACCAATCCGTCCAATCTTCCGGATCCCTCAGAAATTGAGTATATGGAAGAGCCTATGGTAAATGCTGAGATCATGGTAACAACGGAATTTATCGGCGCGATCATGGATCTTTGTCAGGAACGCCGGGGACAGTATATTGGCATGGATTATATGGAGGAAACCCGTGCGCTTCTGAAATATAAGCTGCCTCTGAATGAGATCATTTATGACTTCTTTGACGCTCTGAAATCCAGATCCAGAGGATATGCATCTCTTGATTATGATCTCTGCGGTTATGAGCGCAGCGAGCTTGTGAAGCTGGATATTCTTGTAAATAAGGAAGAGGTAGACGCCCTTTCCTTTATTGTTCATGCGGAAACCGCCTATGAAAGAGGACGTAAAATGTGCGAGAAGCTGAAAGAGGAAATTCCCAGACAGCTTTTTGAAATTCCGATTCAGGCAGCGATCGGAAGCAAGATCATTGCCAGAGAGACAGTTAAGGCCATGCGTAAAGACGTGCTTGCCAAATGTTATGGCGGCGATATCAGCCGTAAGAAAAAGCTTCTGGAAAAACAGAAAGAGGGAAAGAAGCGCATGCGTCAGGTAGGAAATGTGGAAATTCCTCAGAAAGCCTTTATGAGTGTCCTGAAGCTGGATGAGAAATAAGGAATTCTGTGAAGGTCAGAAACAGTACTAATAGGTGACTGTACGCAGAAGGCTGTAAAGGTCAGGAACAGTAAGGAAAATAGCCTGAACAGGCCTGAGCCTGTCAGAATTGGAGATAGGAAATGAAAAAAAATGCAGCAAGAAAGCTGGTTGTTGTTTCTGTGCTTCTGCTCTGTGTGTTTATGGCAGGATGCGGCTGCGGCAAAAAGAAAAAGGATCCGGCCACCCAGCAGGTTCTGAAGATCAGTATCACACCTGAGCCGTCGCCTGCGCCTGAACCGGATAAAATGGATCAGAAGGCAGTAGTCAAAAACGGAAATATTACCATGGTAAATGAATATCTGGTCAACGGGAACAAGACAGACGATAAAGAAACCGACAGCAGAACAGGTGAGAACTCCGAAAATGCAGAAAGTCCGGAACCGGAAACCGATAACGGCAGCGATACAGGAGATCAGGAGGACATTATTGAAGAATAAAGGGAAAAAACCTCTGGAACTTTATCTTCACATTCCTTTTTGTGTGAAGAAATGTGATTACTGTGATTTCCTTTCCGGTCCGTCCGGCACAGAGACCAGGAAAGCATATACAGAGGCTCTTATTAGAGAAATTCAGGCGCTTCCGGAACACCTGGACAGAGAAGTTGTTTCTGTGTTTACAGGAGGAGGAACGCCGTCTCTTCTGGATGCTTCGGACATGGAACGGATCATGGCGGCTCTCCGAGACAGATTTGAATTTTCTGAGAATGCAGAGATCACCATAGAGGCCAATCCCGGTACTCTTTCTTCTGATAAGTTGGAAATATATCGGGCGGCCGGTATCAACCGTCTCAGTCTGGGACTTCAGTCAGCGGATAACAGGGAGCTTCAGATTCTTGGAAGGATTCATACGTATGAAGAATTTCTGGAAAGCTATGAGCTGGCAAGAGCTGCCGGATTTGACAATATTAATATTGATCTGATGTCAGCAATTCCGGAACAGACCTGTGAAAAATGGATACATAATCTGAAAACTGCAGCAGAACTGAAGCCGGAGCATATATCCGCCTACAGCCTGATCGTGGAAGATGGGACGCCTTTTGCCCGGAGAGAACTGAAGCTTCCCGGTGAGGATGAGGAATATCAGATGTATGAAGATACGGCAGATATTTTGAAGAGATATGGATTTGAACAGTATGAAATATCTAATTATGCAAAGAATGGATATGAGTGCAGACATAATATAGGTTACTGGAAAAGAACAGAGTATCTTGGACTTGGACTGGGATCAGCCTCTCTTGTAGATGAAGAACTATGGAAATGCCTTTGTGGAGAGGAAACCAGCGGAAGCTCTGAAAGAGAAGGTATGGACGGAACAGAATACTGCAGCCCGGAACAGAGGGAATACCGGTTCTGTAATACCCGGAATCTGCAGGAATATCTGGAGAGCAGCAGGAATCCCCGGATAATCCGCCGGGATGTTGCTGCTTTGTCAGAAAAGGAACAGCAGGAAGAGTTTATGTTTCTTGGACTTCGGATGACAAAAGGCATTTCTGTTCAGGAGTTTAGGGGACGTTTCGGAAAAGAAATTGAAGAAATTTACGGAAAAGTTCTGAAAAAATATGAAGCCATGGGATTTCTGGAAGAAAGCGGTGGATTCTGGCGTTTTACGCGAAAGGGAATACATGTAAGCAATCACATTCTGTCAGATTTTCTTCAGGACTGAAGGGCTGAAACCAAAAGCAGGATACAGAATCCAGGTATATACAGGATAGAAATTGGAGGAACAAATGGCTGAACATACAACAGGCAAAAAGTTTATCAGAATCCGCGGGGCAAATGTAAATAATCTGAAAAACCTCAGCGTGGATATTCCGAGAGATGAATTTGTGGTTCTGACAGGTGTCAGTGGATCCGGAAAATCTTCTCTGGCTTTTGATACCATTTATGCAGAAGGACAGAGACGTTACATGGAATCTCTTTCTTCCTATGCAAGACAGTTTCTGGGACAGATGGAAAAACCGGATGTGGAAATGATTGAAGGGCTTCCTCCGGCAATTTCCATTGACCAGAAATCCACCAACCGAAATCCCCGTTCCACAGTGGGAACCGTGACGGAAATTTATGACTATCTTCGTCTTCTGTATGCAAGAATAGGAATTCCTCATTGTCCCAAGTGCGGAAAAGAGATAAAAAAACAGACCGTGGATCAGATGGTGGATCATATCATGTCTCTGCCTGAGCGGACAAAGCTTCAGCTTCTGGCTCCTGTGGTCAGAGGGCGGAAGGGAACCCATGTCAAGCTTCTGGAACAGGCAAAAAGAAGCGGATTTGTCCGTGTTCAGATTGACGGAAACCTGTATGAACTGTCAGAAGAGATTAAGCTGGACAAAAATATCAAGCATAATATTGAAATTATCGTAGACCGTCTTGTGGTAAAACCGGGAATCGAAAAAAGACTGGCAGATTCCATTGAAACTGTTCTGGATCTTGCAGAGGGACTTCTCATGGTAGATACCATGGACGGAAATGTTCTGACCTTCAGCCAGAGCTTTTCCTGCCCTGACTGTCAGATCAGCATTGATGAGATCGAGCCAAGAAGTTTCTCTTTTAACAATCCTTTTGGAGCCTGTCCGGATTGTTACGGTCTTGGATACAAAATGGAATTTGATGAGGATCTGATGATTCCGGATAAATCACTGAGCATTTCACAGGGAGCTATCGCTGTAATGGGATGGCAGTCCTGTACGGATAAGGGAAGCTTTACAAGAGCCATTCTGGATGCTCTTGCAAAGGAATATAATTTCAGTCTGGATACACCTTTTCAGGATTATCCCCAGAAAATAAAAGATGTGCTGATCCATGGAACAGAAGGCAGGTCTGTCAAGGTTTATTATAAGGGTCAGAGAGGAGAAGGCGTTTATGATGTGGCGTTTCCGGGACTGATCAAAAATGTGGAGCAGAGATACCGGGAGACCGGTTCCGATGCCATGAAGCAGGAATATGAAACTTTTATGCGCATCACCCCATGCAAAACCTGTAAGGGACAGCGTCTGAAAAAAGAAGCTCTGGCTGTTACTGTTGGCAATAAGAATATTTATGAGCTGACAGCTCTTTCCATAGAGAATCTGAAGAAGTTTCTGGCTGAACTGAAGCTGACAGAACAGCAGGAACTGATCGGAAGGCAGATTCTGAAGGAGGTTCGGGCAAGAGTGGGATTTCTGGCAGAGGTAGGACTTGACTACCTTTCTCTGGGACGGGCTACAGCAACTCTTTCCGGAGGGGAAGCGCAGAGAATCCGTCTGGCAACGCAGATCGGTTCCGGTCTTGTAGGCGTGGCCTATATTCTGGATGAGCCAAGTATCGGACTTCATCAGAGAGATAACGACAAGCTTCTGAAAGCGCTGATGCGTCTGAGAGATCTGGGAAACAGTCTGATTGTGGTAGAGCACGATGAGGATACCATGCGGGCTGCAGACTGTGTTGTGGATATTGGTCCCGGAGCCGGGGAACATGGTGGAAAACTTGTGGCAATGGGAACTGCAGAAGATCTGATGAAAAATGAAAATTCCATAACAGGTGCTTATTTAAGCGGAAAATGCAGAATCCCGATACCGGAAGAGCGGAAGAAGCCAACGGGATGGCTGAAGATCAGAGGAGCTTCGGAGAACAATCTGAAACAGGTAAATGTGGATATTCCTCTTGGGATTCTGACCTGTGTTACCGGTGTCAGCGGCTCGGGAAAAAGCTCTCTGATCAACGAGGTGCTTTATAAAACTCTGGCGAGAGACCTGAACAGAGCCCGTATCATTCCGGGAAAACATAAGGAAATACTGGGACTGGAAGAGCTTGACAAGGTGATCAGTATTGACCAGTCGCCGATAGGAAGAACTCCCAGATCCAATCCCGCAACTTATACAGGTGTTTTTGATCAGATCCGGGACCTTTTTGCGTCTACGGCAGACGCCAAGGCAAGAGGGTATAAAAAGGGACGCTTCAGCTTTAATGTAAAGGGCGGAAGATGTGAAGCCTGCAGCGGAGACGGAATCATCAAGATTGAGATGCACTTTTTATCAGACGTTTATGTGCCCTGTGAGGTCTGCAAAGGCAAACGATACAATCGTGAAACCCTGGAAGTTAAGTATAAGGACAAAAATATTTATGATGTGCTGAATATGACAGTGGAAGAAGCACTGGGATTTTTTGAAAATATCCCGTCTATCCGCAGGAAGATCCAGACCTTATATGATGTGGGACTTTCCTATATCCGTCTTGGTCAGCCCTCCACAGAGCTTTCCGGAGGAGAGGCGCAGAGAATCAAGCTGGCAACGGAACTCAGCAGAAGAAGCACAGGAAAAACCATCTATATTCTGGACGAGCCTACAACCGGTCTTCATTTCGCGGATGTGCATAAACTGGTAGATATTTTGAAACGTCTGGCAGACGGTGGAAATACAGTAGTAGTGATCGAGCATAATCTTGATGTGATCAAAACAGCAGATTATATTATTGACATGGGACCTGAGGGCGGCGATCGGGGCGGCACAGTGATCGCAAAGGGAACGCCCGAAGAAATTGTAAAAATACCGGAATCCTATACGGGACAGTACGTGGCCAGATATCTGAAGCAGTAAACAGAGAACTGCCGGAGAGGTAAAGAATTCTCCGGTACAAAATTACGTCAGTGACAGAGTTTGGTCAGAAAGGAGGGCATTATGCCTGCAAGTGATATCGGAATCGATCTGGGCACCAGAAACTGTCTGGTGTATTCTACGGCAAAGGGACTTGTTCTTCAGGAACCTTCTGTAGTTGTTTATGATAAAAATACAGAAAAGATCAGAGCCATAGGGGAAGAGGCCCGTCAGATGGCAGGCCATGTGACCTCTAATATGGAAGTGATCCGCCCTATACGTCAGGGAGTGATCGCTGACTTTAATGTTACAGAAAAAATGTTGAAATATTTTATAACAAAGGCAATGGGAAACAGGGTTTTCCGTAAGCCCCGGATCAGTATCTGCGTTCCAAGCGGGATTACGGAGATTGAGAGAAAAGCTGTTGAGGAAGTTACTTATCAGGCCGGGGCCAGAGAAGTTTTTTTGGTAGACGAGCCGATAGCCGGAGCCATAGGCTCCGGTGTGGATGTAACCAAGCCTTTTGGAAATCTGATCGTAGACATAGGCGGAGGAACCACGGATGTGGCAGTGATCTCTCTGGGAGGCGTGGTGGTTTCTGCATCTGTTAAGATGGCAGGAGATGCCTTTGACCAGGCGATCATGAATTATGTGCGGAAAAGTCACAGCCTTTTTATCGGAGAAGATATGGCAGAGGAAATAAAAATTAAAATAGGAACAGCGATTGAAGAGTCCAGCCCTCATGTCATGGAGATAAAAGGCAGAAACATAATGACAGGACTTCCAAAGACTGTTAAGCTGACCTCTGAAGAAGTGCGGGCTGCCTTAAAGGACGCTACCGGACAGATTGTGGAAACCGTGCATGGGGTTCTTGAAAAAACTCCGCCGGAGCTGGCAGCGGATATTGTTGACCGCGGGATTGTTCTGACAGGAGGCGGCGCGCTTCTTCGGGGAATGGATACGCTGATCGAGAGGAAAACAGGAGTCAGCACACTGACCGTGCAGAATGCAATGAGCGTAGTTGCTGTAGGAACCGGAAAATATGCTGAAGTAAGAGCAAGAATGGAAGAGTAAGATGAGTGAAAGCGTAACAGGATATATTGACCATATTATATTCAGAAATGAAGACAACGGATATACGGTTCTTGTTCTGAAAGGAACAGAAGGCGACGATGAGGAGCTGACCTGTGTGGGAACTTTTCCTGTGATCAGTCAGGGAGCCACCATTGAGGCTTCCGGAAATTTTATCAATCATCATATTTATGGAAAACAGTTTCAGATCACCTCTTTTACAGAAAAAATGCCTGAGGATGCCATGGCAATGGAGCGCTACCTTGGCTCCGGGGCTATTAAGGGGATCGGAGCGGCTCTGGCTGCCAGGATCGTCCGCAGGTTTGGGGCAGATACTCTTAGGATCGTGGAAGAAGAGCCCGAGCGTCTGGCTGAGATCAAGGGAATCAGTGAAAAAAAGGCCCGCGAGATCGCTGCTCAGATGGAAGAAAAGGCAGATATGCGAAAAGCAATGATGTTTTTGCAGAAATATGGGATCTCCCTGAATCTGGGGGCAAAAATCTATCAGAAATACGGAGATTCTGTTTACAGTGTTCTTCAGGAAAATCCTTACCGCCTTGCAGATGACATCAGTGGCGTGGGTTTTAAAATCGCGGATGAAATTGCAGGGCGCATAGGTATTCATACAGATTCAGATTACAGGATCAAAAGCGGAATGATGTATACTCTTTTACAGGCAACAGGAGAAGGTCATGTGTATCTTCCGAAAGAAGAGCTGTTCCAGAGATCCTCTGAGCTTCTTGGAGTGGACGTTTCCTATATGGAAAAGCATCTTATGGATCTTTCCATGGAGCGAAAGGTGATTCAGAAAGAGGAAGGGGAAACGGTACTGGTTTATCCCAGTCGTTTTTATTACCTGGAGCTTAATACCGCCAGAATGTTAAGAGAGCTGAATATTGACTGTCCTGAGGATGAAGCTTTTGTGCAGCGCAGGATTGCCCAGATTGAAAAGGAAACAGGTACAACACTGGATGAAATGCAGAAAAAAGCAGTGACCGAGGCTGCCGGCCACGGTCTTTTTATTTTAACCGGAGGACCGGGAACCGGAAAAACGACAACCATTAATGCAATTATCCGTTTTTTTGAAGGAGAAGGCAGTGAACTGCGTCTGGCAGCGCCTACAGGAAGGGCTGCAAAGCGGATGACAGAGGCCACAGGCTATGAAGCTCAGACCATACACCGGCTTTTGGAATTAAACGGAATGCCGGAAGAGGAAAGACAGGGACAGGCAGTTCATTTTGAACGAAATGCGGAAAATCCTCTTGAAGCAGATGTGATCATCATAGATGAGATGTCTATGGTTGATATTCAGCTGATGCATTCCCTTCTTCTGGCAGTAACCGCAGGAACACGGCTGATTCTTGTAGGAGATGAAAACCAGCTTCCAAGTGTGGGTCCGGGAAATGTTTTAAGAGACATTATCCGAAGCGGAGAATTTCCGGTGGTAGAGCTGAAAAAGATCTTCCGGCAGGCTTCAGAGAGTGACATTGTTGTCAATGCCCATAAGATCAACCGGGGAGAACAGGTGACTCTCAGTAATAAAAGCAGCGATTTCTTTTTCCTGAAGAGACAGGATGCAGACATTATCATTCGAGTGGTGATCGCCCTGATCCAGGAGAAGCTTCCCAGATATGTTGAGGCAAAGCCTTTTGATATTCAGGTTCTCACGCCCATGCGAAAGGGGTTGCTTGGTGTGGAAAGGCTGAACCAGATCCTGCAGCGTTATCTGAATCCTCCGGAACCATCCAAAAAAGAAAAAGAATATGGTCAGGGTCTGTTCCGGGAAGGCGACAAAGTCATGCAGATCCGGAACAACTATCAGCTTGAATGGGAGATCCGCGGAAGGTACGGGATTCCTGTAGATAAGGGCGTGGGTGTCTTTAACGGTGACACGGGGATCCTGAAAACGATCAATGAATTTTCGGAAACAGCGGAAGTGGAGTTCGAGGACGGACGCTGTGCGGAATATTCTTTTAAGCAGCTGGAAGAACTGGAGCTTGCCTATGCAGTGACCATACATAAATCCCAGGGTTCTGAGTATCCGGCAGTGGTGATTCCTCTTCTGTCCGGACCAAGGATGCTTTTAAACAGAAATCTGCTGTATACGGCTGTCACAAGAGCGCGCCGGTGCGTGACCATTGTAGGCAGCGAAGAAACTTTCCGGGAAATGATAAAAAACGAAAAGCAGCAGAGACGCTACAGCTCTCTTGATATCAGATTAAAAGAGGAGCTGTAGATACCTTTTTCATCGGGGAGAAAGGACTGTTTTTGAATAAATATGTAAATATGTTTCTCAATATCCTTTATCCCAGGCACTGCCCTGTGTGTCACAGAATACTGAAAAATCAGAAAACGCTGATCTGTCCGGAGTGTGAAACTGTATTTTGCAGGATCGGAGAGGATTATTGTCTGAAATGCGGAAAGCCTGTAAAAAAGCAGGAAGAATACTGCAGGGAATGCTCGGCGCTTTGCCGCAGCTTTGATCAGGGAAGATCTGTTTTTATTTATAATGGGAAGCTGAGACAGTCGCTTGTGAGATACAAATACTACGGATGCAGGGAATACGGGGATTATTATGCGGATGCAGTCTGTAAATACACAGGAAAAGACATTATGAGATGGAAGCCGGATGTGATCGTACCAGTTCCCCTTACAGGCCGGAAGCAGCGTATGAGAGGTTTTAATCAGTCTGCATATCTGGCTGACAGAGTGGGAGAACAGCTTCAGATCCCTGTGGCTTATGGACTGGTAAAAAAGACCCGCAATACAAAATCCCAGAAAAAGCTGAATGCAGCTCAGAGAAAGCAAAATCTTGCAGATGCTTTCCGCGCAGAGGAAAATATCCGGGGACTTACCGTACTGGTGATTGATGATGTATATACAACAGGAGCTACTGTAAATGAATGTGCAAAGATTTTAAGTAGAGCTAATCCGAGTAAAATAGGAGTTTTTACTGTGGCGAAAGATTAAAATATGTATATTTTGACAAAGGAGGAAAAATAGTGGAAGATTTAGTTGAAAGTATTTTAGATTATGTTAGATCAGATTATACAGATTATGCAGTCATGATAAATGGAGAATGGGGTTCAGGAAAAACTCATTTTTGGAATCACAAAATAAGAAAAAAGATAGAAAGTATGCAGTTAAATGGAAAAAAATTTACTACTATTTATATGTCTTTATATGGTATTTCAAACTTAGAAGAAATAAGCAAAAAAATCTTTATAGAAACTACGCAATTAATGGATAAAAATTTAAGAAAATTCATGAATGCAAATGAACAATCTACTATACCAGAATATGCTAAAACAGGAATAGATATGGCAAACTTTTTTGGTGTAACACAAAATGGTGACAAATTAGACTATGCAGAATTTTTCTCGACTGATGATAAAGTACTATGCTTTGATGACTTAGAAAGAGCAAATGTAGATGTAATTGATATATTAGGTTATATAAATAACTTTGTAGAGCATGATCATATAAAAACAATAATTATATGTAATGAAAAAGAATTATCAACAAAATTAAAAAGTTCAAATTTGGAAATGAAAACTTTTATTGCCACATATTTATTAGACAAACAAAATGAGTT
>OLRK01002000.1_pt1 | contig 14322 bp, 12 predicted proteins | sample 1672911 | NCBI WGS metagenome assembly OLRK01 (sample SAMEA3136736, study PRJEB25190) | human gut metagenome | biome: human gut; feature: human-associated habitat; material: faeces | place: Austria | collected 2013 | reverse complement strand
GTGCTTTGCGTCGAAAATGCTGATTTTATAAGGCTTTTTCGGGTTTTTGATGTTTTGGAAAGTGAGAAGGAAATCATGACACAGATCGTGGAAGAAGGAATGCAGAATGCGATCCAGCTGAAAGTACCGTTGATTGCCAAAGCCAATTATGGCAGATCATGGTATGAAGCAAAGTAGGTGTATATATGCCGGAACTGCCTGAAGTACAGACTGTGCTGGATACGCTGGCCTGTCAGATGGGAAACCCGGTGATCGAGGATATCAGGATCATGTGGGAAAACATCATTCATGGAGACAGCGAACAATTTGTTCAAAAGCTCAAAGGCCATCGTATCGAAGGATATCACAGATTAGGAAAGTATTTATGTTTTGACTGCGGGGATGTCATGTGGATCAGCCATCTGCGCATGGAAGGTAAATTTTATCTGCAGCAGCCCCAGGAACCATATGATCATAAACATGTGCATGTGATTTTCCGTCTGCAGGACGGGCGGGAGCTTCGTTATCATGATACGCGCAAATTTGGCCGTATGTATGTGTATGATCATATGGATGATATTTCAGAGTATCCGTGTTTCGCGCATGTGGGACTGGATGCTTTTGACGAAAAACTCAACGGCGAATGGCTGTATCGCCGCCTGCATGGCCGTCAGATCACTTTGAAACAGGCCTTGCTGGACCAAAGCGTAATCGCCGGTGTCGGCAATATTTATGCCGATGAAATCTGTTTTGCGCTTGGCCTTCATCCGCAGACCAGGGTATCGAGAATGAGAAAAAAAGATTTTGTCAGACTGGTGGATGAAATGCGAAGGATTTTAAGCGGGGCAATTGCCGCAGGCGGCACAACGATTCGCAGTTATACATCTTCATTGGGCGTGGACGGGCGGTTTCAGCTGAAACTGAAAGTGCACAGCAGGAAAGGACAGCCGTGTCCGCTCTGCGCTCAGGAAATCAAAAAAATAGTAGTCGGAGGAAGAGGGACATATTTATGCACACATTGCCAGAAAAAAAGATGACCAAGATTGCTTTAAGCGGTGTGATGGGAGCAGGCAAATCAACTGTCATCGAAATTTTGAAAGAAGCAGGCATACCGGTGTTTGACTGTGACAGGATCAATCATGAACTGCTGCAGCCGGGAGAACCCGGATATACAGCCCTTCTTGAGAAGTACGGCAGCGCTGTTCTTTTGAAAAACGGTGAACTGAACCGCGCGGCATTAAGCGACCTGATGTTTGGTCAGGGAGAAAGAGAGAATGTCGAGCATATCCTGCATCCGATGATCAAAGATGAACTGATGCGAAGGATGGATGCCTGCGGTTGCACGCTGGCTGTTGCCGAAATTCCGCTTTTGTTTGAAATCGGCTGGCAAAAGCATTTTGATGAAGCATGGGTCGTGGCCTGTGATGAACAGCTTTTATTAAAACGGCTGGAAGAAGGCCGCGGGATAGCGCGTGAGGAAGCCGGCAGACGCTTATCGGCACAGCTTTCCCAGCAAGAAAAAATTGCTTTATGTGATGTCGTGTTATACAATAATGCTGATAAGGAAGCACTGAAAGAACAGGTGCTGAGGAATTTGAAAAGAGCGGGTGAGGGGCTGAATGAAGGTTGAGGACAAATGCCGTATCGAAGTAACGGGAAAGCTTGATGAAGAGGATCAGCATACCCTGCATCTGCTGTATGTGCCCTTGATCGGAAAAGAAGCCGGAGAACTGTATCATTTATTTTATTCACTGGGCGCTTCCAGACGACCGATCACGAATCATCTGCTGCTGATTCAAATGATGGGTGTCAGCATAGAGAGACTGGAACAGATTCGTATGAAGCTGGAGCAGTTCCTGCTGCTGAAAACATACCTGGATCCCCGCACCAATGAATATCTGTATCGTTTGTTTCCGCCTAAAAGCGGCTCGTCTTTCCTTCGTCACGAGGTGTTCGGCCGTTTGTATCTTCGAAAGTTCGGAAAGGATGCATATGACTTTGCCAAGCTGTTTTTCAGCAAAGAAGAACAGGACAGGGAAGGTTATGTCGAGCTGACAGCCTCTTTTGCCTTCGACGAAGGACTGCAGGAGTCCGCAGATGCATTTATCCGTCTGCGTCCGAAACAGGAGACAGCTGCGGAGCCTGCGCTGGATTTTGATTATCAGCGGTTTCTGGAAGGCTTCCAGCGCCGTTTCCCTCAGCGTCTGCAGACCAAAGAGAATCTGCGGCTGATCGCGGAGCTGTCCCAGGTTCACAGTATTGATGAACTGGAGATGCGAAAGCTCGTCAATCAGTGCATTAACCCTCGCACCGGAGTTTTCAATACAGAACTATTGAAGAAAAAAGCGCGTGCGAAAGGGCGTGCGATCGAAATGGATGTGAAGGATCCGTATCAGCTGGCACCGGTGCAGTTTTTTAAAAGCCTTCAGCCGGATATTCCTGTCAGTGCTTCTGACAGCCGTCTGATCGAATCGCTGCTCGTCCGCTATCATCTTCCCAAGGAAGTCGTCAATGTCCTGATCGAATTCGTGCTGAAAAGAACCGGACAGAGCTTTGCCAGATCATATGTCGAGAAAGTTGCGGCCAGCTGGGCACGTCAGAAGATCGATACTTTGGAAAAAGCCAAAGAACAGGCCGAAAAAGAATTTGCGTATTCCTCAGAGACCGTGCGCAATACGAAAAAACTTCCGCAGTGGTATGAAGAAACCGAAGATGAAACGATTGCGGATGTGGATGATCAGACGATCGAACAGCTGCAGCAGCAGTTGGGAGCTAAATTGGAATAAAACTACAGGAAGACACGAGGTGAAGCCATGGATGCAGTAAGCTTTGATTTTGAACTGGATGAAAAGGCAAGAGCGAAAAAAACAAAACTGGTTGAAGAACTGTTGAAGGATCCCCATGTTGTTTCCTTTGCCGGACAGCATCATTTAGATGCACAGTATATCGCTGATCACAGCGGAACATTTCAGCAGTGGGTACAGACAAAAACGGCCTGTGAGGCATGCCGGGGTCTTTCGTTTTGCCGCTTTGAACCAAGGGGACATTACCTGGATCTGACGTATGACGGACTTTTGACGTATGGATTGAAACCATGCGCGTATTATAAAGATGAGCGGCTGCGCTATGCTCATGAAAAAAATTATCGCGTCATGGATTTCGATCACGCTGATCTGTCAATCGATCTGGCGTCGCTTCCGTTAAATAATGAAAGCAAAGAATACCGTGATGTGGTCATGTATGTGATGAAACACCTGCTTGACCCGCAGTGCCGTGAAGGTATTTATCTGGCAGGTCCTCCGGGTGTCGGCAAATCTTATTTATGCATCGGTGTCTGCAATTATTTTGCAAGACAGGGCAGCACTTGCGCCTTTGTCAATGTGCCAAGGCTTGTTTCCCAGCTGAAACGTCTGTTCCAGGACAATGAGGCAATGGAGGAACTGCTTGCGAAAATTGCAAAGGCAAAGGTGGTCGTCTTTGATGATATCGGCGGTGAAAGCGTTACTGCCTGGTCAAGGGATGATGTGCTGCTTCCGTTGCTGGACGAACGCATGAATTCACATCGACTGACTTATTTTACAAGCAATTACACAATGGCTGAACTGCAGCAGCGCTACAGCTCTCTTCAAGCCAAAAAAAGTGATCCGGTTGCGGCTCTCAGACTGCTTGAAAGAGTGAAAGCGCTTAGTGCGGAAAAAATGCTAAAAGGGCGTTCAAGAAGGTAATTTTTTCTTGAAATAAAGATGAACATAGTGCTATGATTATGTTCGTGAATGGAGGAAGGTTATATGGTCAAACGTATTGGTGTTCTAACTTCCGGTGGAGATGCACCGGGAATGAATGCAGCTATCCGTGCCGTCACACGCGTCGCTTTAAACAGCGGCATCGAGGTTTTTGGTATCTATGATGGATATAAAGGAATGGTAGAAGGATATATTGAACCATTGACAAAAGCCAGCGTTGGTGAAATCGTTGACCGCGGAGGAACGATTCTTGGCTCAGCACGACTGCCTGAGTTTAAAGATGTGGAAGTTCGCAGCAAGGCTGTCACACAATTAAAGAAACGCGGAATCGAAGCAGTTGTGGTCATCGGCGGAGATGGTTCATACCGTGGTGCCCTTGCATTGACGGAAATGGGAATCAACTGTATCGGAATTCCGGGTACGATCGATAACGATATCGTTTGTACAGATTTTACTATTGGTTTTGACACTGCGCTTACGACTGTTGTTGAAGCAATCGATAAACTGCGCGATACTTCAAATTCACATCATCGTTGTTCAATCGTTGAAGTGATGGGAAATCGTTGTGGGGATCTTGCACTGTGGTCTGGTATTGCCTGCGGTGCGGAAATCGTAATTACAAGTGATACTGGGTTTGAAGAAAGCGAAGTATTGGAACGTCTGCGTGACTTGGATCTGATCAAGAAAAAACGCCATGCAATCGTAGTTATCTCCGAGAAAATTACTGACGTGCATCAGTTTGCCAAAAAAGTCAGTCTCAATACCGGCTTTTCTGGAAGAGCCACTATACTGGGTCATGTTCAGCGCGGAGGTGCTCCGACACCGTCAGATCGTATTCTCGCATCCCGCATGGGAGAAAAAGCGGTCGATCTGCTTATGCAGGGAATCGGCGGTCAATGTATCAGCATCCGTGAGAACCAGATCATCTCGGTGCCGATCGAAGAAGCTCTGGTCATGCCGAGAACGTCACGCAAGCCATTGCAGAATCTATTCGAACGCTTAGTATAAAAAAGTTATCAGGAAAGGAATCAAGGATATATGGATAGAAAAACAAAAATTATCTGTACGATCGGTCCGGCTTCGGAAAGCAAAGAAATGATGCGTAAGCTGGTCGACACAGGAATGAATATCATTCGACTGAATTTTTCACATGGTGATTATGAAGAACACGGAAGACGCATTCAGACGATTCGTGAAGTTGTAAAAGAAACAGGAAAGAGCATTGCCATCCTGCTTGATACAAAAGGCCCTGAAGTACGACTGGGTGATTTTGCCAATAAGCAGGAATCTTATGAAGAAGGCGAAATCGTAACGATCGTCCGGGAAAAAGTGCTGGGTACACATGAAAAGTTCCATATTCAGTGTCCTGAAGTTTTCGACGATGTTGAAGTCGGTGGAACTATTCTTATGGACGATGGCAAGATGCGCGTGACAATTATTGAAAAAGGTGACGGCGTATTGAAGTGCCGTGTTGAAAATCCGCATGTGCTCAAGAGCCGTAAAGGCTGCAACCTGCCTGGCGTAAAGCTGAGCATGCCGTTCGTTTCTGAAAAAGATGAGGCTGACATCCGTTTTGGATGCCGTCAGGGAATCGACTATATTGCGGCATCATTTACACGCCGTAAAGAAGATGTTCTTGCGATTCGCCGCATTCTGATCGAAGAAGGACGCGAAGACGTACAGATCATTCCGAAGATTGAAAACCAGGAAGGATTTGATAACCTGCGTGAGATCTTAGAGGTTGCCGACGGTGTAATGGTTGCCCGCGGTGATCTGGGTGTCGATGTGTCTCTGGAATTAGTTCCGATTTATCAGAAACGAATCATTGCCGTTGCAAATGAAATGGGTAAACCTGTTGTTACGGCTACACATATGCTGGAAAGCATGCAGGACAACCCTCGTCCGACACGTGCGGAAGCAAGCGACGTTGCAAATGCCATCCTGGATGGTACAGATGCGATCATGCTGTCAGGAGAGTCTGCTGCCGGTCATTATCCGATCGAGGCGGTTGCCACAATGGTGAAGATCGCATGTGCGATCGAACCGATCATCCCTTACCATGATCGTCTGAAAAAAGCAATCAAATCATGCACCCGTACAAAGAACGATGCTATCGGTATCTCTGTAGCAGATACAGCCATGGCCTTAAATGTAGCGGGAATCGTGGCATTTACGCAGAGCGGAACAACGGCACGCCGTATCGCAAAATTCCGTCCGCAGGCACCGATCCTTGCTGTTACATTTGATGAGCGCACACAGCGTTCTCTGGCTGCTAACTGGGGTGTCATCCCGATTTATTCTGAAACAGTGAATACACGTGAAAACGAGGCTTCACTGGCTCGCAATATCGCAATGAGCTACGGAATTCACAAAGGTGAAACAATCATTGTCGTAGCAGGCTATCCGACAGGATGCGGTGCTACAAACGCAATGAAGATCATCGAAGTATAACAGATTTTCAAAGCATGCCGAAAAGCATGCTTTTTTTTCCTCTGCTGTCAAGGTTGAATGAATGAAGAAAATATGATACTATTTTTTAAAAAGCGAGGAGGCGTTTCATGCCGTTTAAGGAATACTCAAAAGAAAAAATGCGGTTTTACCGCAGTCTTATTTTATTCGGTCTTATTTTGTTTTATGGTTTACAGAACATCCCGACGCTTTGGATGATCTTCATGCGTTTTTTGTCGGTTCTGACACCGTTTTTCATTGGCGGGGCACTAGCATTTGTACTGAATATTTTAGTGGTCAAGATAGAATGTCTGCTGAAATACACATCGATCCGGCCCAGCATGATGAGAAAAATATCTGTTTTCGGTTCGCTGCTGATCTTTGTCGTTATTTTCGGTTGTCTGCTGTTTGTCGTCATTCCGCATATTTCGGCCTCGATCGAAAATATCATCCAGCAGATCCCGCAGGCGGCGAGCGATTTTGTGGTGTGGTTTAATAAGATCTCCTACAATAATCCTCAGCTGCAGGCGCTGGCGGAAAGTGCCAGCATCAGCAATCTGGCGAATCTCGAATATGAGGATCTGTTCCGTTCTTTATCAGACTGGCTGCTGAGCGGAGGCGCAGGCAATATCTTTGCGACAACGGTCAGCTTGATTTCCACGACGATTTCCTGGTCGGTTACGCTGATCGTTGCACTTGTTTTTGCCATCTTGACCCTGTTTAATAAGGAAAGGCTGATGATCGGCGGCAAAAAGCTACTGCGTGTTTATACCAGTAAAAAGATCTACGATAAGACATTGTATGTGCTCAATCTGACCAAGACAACATTTACTAATTATATTGGCGGTTCATGCACGGAGTGTCTGATCCTGGGCTCTTTGGTGACCATCGGCGGAGTGATCCTGAAAATTCAGTATGCTTTTCTGGGCGGAGTAATTGTCGGTGTAACAGCCCTTGTGCCGATGTTCGGAGCTTTTTTTGGATGTCTTGTTTCTGCCTTGTTTATCGCAATGGTCGATCCGATGCAGGCCGTGTATTTTATCATCATGGTAATCTGTATCCAGCAGGTCGAAGGCAACCTGATTTATCCTCATGTCGTAGGGAACTCTGTCGGTCTGCCGGCACTGTATGTGATCGTGGCAATTTCAATTGGCGGATCGTTGATGGGCGTATTGGGAATGGTCATTTTTATTCCGGTATGTTCTGTCTTGTACAGTCTGTTAAAGACAAATGTCAATGAACGCTTGTCAAAACAGACAAAGATGCGAAAAGGCGAGGATGAAAAGAAGAAAGCATCACAGCCCGCTGAACGTGAAGCATAAAACAGAAATGAAGGGAAACCTTTCTTTTAACAGAAGAAAGATCCCTTTTTTTGTTTACGCGCATGCAGCGATGGCGCAAAAAACATAGGATATTCATCGCTTAAAGAAATAGCATAAAGATCAAGCGGTGCTTTCTTTCGGTTTGCCTGTGTTGTCGGCTGCTGACTTCGTCTCGGATTTTACGGTTGATTTTGAATAGTGATAATGCTATAATGGGAGCGGTTGTAAAGGAGGAATAATCGACATGGCTGTAACTATTGATAGAGATACTTGCATCGGATGCAGTGCTTGTGTTGGTGTTTGCCCAGTATCTGCTTTGTCTATGGACGGAGAAGGTAAATCAGTTTGTGATGAGGGTACTTGCATCGACTGCGGAACTTGTGTTTCAACTTGCCCAGTATCTGCAATTTCTCAGTAAACCGAGCGTACTGCTTGGTTTTTTTAAGATTTTTAACCATCGTTAGCATGGAGGTAGGATAAATGATAAAACAACAGCCCGGATGGGTGCTTCCAAATCTGCGGGAAGCACAGAAGCGCACTCATCAAGACAGTAAGATCGAGAAGGCACTGTTCTCAATTCCCCCGCAGTGTCAGGGCATCGGTCAAGGAAAAAAATATTATCTGCGCACGTATGGATGTCAGGCAAACGAACGTGATTCGGAAACGCTGGCTGGTATTCTGGAGGCGCTTCAGTTCACGTCCACGGCAGATCCTGAAGATGCGGATCTGATCTTAATGAATACATGCGCTGTCCGTAAAAATGCAGAAGACAAAGTGCTCGGAGAAATCGGGCATTTTAAGCGTCTTGCGCAGAAACGTGATGATCTTGTCATCGGCGTTTGCGGCTGCATGGCACAGGAAGAGAGCATTGTAAATACATTGCTCGAAACATATCGTCATGTAAATCTGATTTTTGGAACACATAATCTTCATCGTCTCCCTGAATTGCTGTATCAGGTCATGATCGGCCATGAAAAAAGCGTTGAGGTATTTTCCAAAGAAGGAGATGTGATTGAAAATCTGCCGGTACGCCGTTTTGGAAAATATAAGGCATGGGTAAACATCATGTATGGCTGCGATAAGTTCTGTACATACTGCATTGTCCCTTATACAAGAGGAAAAGAACGAAGCAGGAAGATGGAGGATATTCTGGAAGAAGTCCGTATCTTGAAAGAAGAAGGATATCGGGAAATCACTCTGTTAGGACAAAATGTCAACGCATATGGGAAGGATATCGGTATCGAGGGCGGTTTTGCGAGACTGCTTGAAGAGACAGCCAAGACAGGCATCGACCGTATTCGTTTTACCACTTCGCATCCGTGGGATTTCAGTGATGCGATGATCGATGTCATTGCCGCTTATGATAATATCATGCCGTTTATTCATCTTCCGGTACAGTCGGGAGACAGTGATATTCTGAAAATAATGGGGCGCCGGTATACGATTGAGGAATACCGTACGTTATTTGATAAAATTATGGTGAAAATTCCGAATTGTGCCGTTTCTACGGATATTATTGTCGGTTTTCCAAATGAAAGCGATGAACAGTTCGAACATACGATGGATATCGTGGATTATTGTAAATTTGACAATGCGTTTACATTTATTTATTCGCCGCGTGAAGGTACACCGGCAGCTCGAATGGAGGACAATGTTCCTTTCGATGTGAAACAGAAGCGTCTTGCGCGTCTGAATGAACGCTGGAACGCATATGCTTTGGAAAAGAACAAGGCATATGTCGGAAGAGTCGTGAAGGTCCTCGTGGACGGCCGAAGCAAAAAGAATGAGGCAGCTTACAGCGGCTATACTGATACGAATAAGCTCGTTAATTTCTGCGCGGAAGGTGTCAGCAGCGGCGACATTGTTTCAGTAAGGATCACCGAGGCAAGGACGTGGTCACTGCACGGGGAACTCGTAACGGATTAGGATCATGATAGAAAAAAAGGGAAAGCCGTTTGTATGATGGCTTTTTCTTCTTGTTTGAAGTATAATAAATACGAGTATGCAGCAATCTATCATAAGTAAAGGATAGGAATTCGGGCTTGGACCCATACAGGACATAATAAGATAATTGGAGGAAATTTATGAGCAAAGTTCGTATTTTTGCATTGGGCGGACTGGACGAGGATGGAAAAAACATGCTCGTTGTCGAAGTCAATGACAATATTTTTGTAATTGAGGCAGGATTGAAATATCCTGACAGTGAAACGCTGGGAGTGGAATTTATCATTCCTGATTTTAATTATCTGATCCAAAACAAAGATCGGGTAAAAGGTATTTTCATTACACATGCGCATGATGATGTTGATGCGGCCTTGCCGTATCTGCTCAAGCAGGTCAATGCCCCTGTGTATACCGGAGGGATGACTTCTCTTGTCATCCGTGAAATGCTTCGCCGTGAGGGAGTGCGAAATGCCAAGGTACATCGCATCAAACGTAATGATGTGATCCGCATCAACGGTACAAAGATCCATACTTTCCCGATGACACATGCTTTCCCTGATAATTTTGGTGTGGCAATTGCAACGGATCAGGGATATGTCGTTTATACCGGAGAGTTTATTATCGATTATGATATGATGCAGGATGAATACAACTGTGATCTGAACCTGCTCAGTGAGTTTGGGAAAAAAGGCGTTCTGGCATTGATGTGTGAATCACAGGGCGTTGAACGCAACGGACATACTTCACCGAATCATCGGATTACTCATCTGATCGAGCCGATCATTGAAAGTCATCTGGATGGTCGTATTCTGATCTCCACGTATTTTCAAAGTCTGTTTCGCATTCAGGAAATCCTTGATATTGCGATTAAATATCGGAAGAAAATATTTATTCATGACGACGGCCTGTTGCACATTTTGAAACTGATGGAGGAAATGAAATATTATCGTGTTCCAAAGGAACTGCTGATCGACCGTAAGAATTTCAGCAATGATATGGAAGATGTTTTGGTCATTATCAGCGGTCAGGGAAAAAATCTGTTCCGTACAATGAGCAATATTGCCAATAAAGAGGATCCTTTTGTTCAGTTCCGCAATACGGATACCATCATTATCGCTTCACCGATCGTAAGCGGTACGCAGACAGATGCCAATAATATGGAAAATGAGATTTATAAAGAAGGCGGTACGATCTTTACGCTTGATTCCAGACAGGTCCTCTCGATGCATCCAAGCAAGGAAGATCTGAAAATGATGCTGTATCTGTTTAAACCGAGTTATTACATACCGGTCAAAGGTGAATACCGTCATTTATATATGAATGCGACACTGGCCATGGATATGGGAAATGCGAGCAATCATATTCTGGTGCTGGATAACGGCCAGGTTGCCGAATTTGAGAACGGCGAGGTCATCAGCATGGCTGAACATCTGCCGCTGAGCGATACGATGATCGACGGCAAAGAGAACTGGGATGTGACGGGTGTTGTATTAAAGGACCGCGAAGTGCTTTCCACGGACGGCGTGATGATCGTGGCTGTCGGCATCAATGCCCGTACAAAAGAGATCATCAATGGTCCTGACGTTCAGACAAGAGGAGTCATTTACCTTAAAGATGCCGAATATGTGGTAAAAGAAGCGGGCGTGATGCTGGAAGAATGCATTCGTGAAGCTGTAAAGGAAAAGCGTTATGATAACCTGGAAGTACGTACAGAAGCACGTGATCGAATTACCCGTTATTTAATGAAAAAGATTGGAAAACGGCCAATGGTCCTGCCGGTCATCCTTGAAATCAATATATAATGGCATAAAGGGGGAAACATATGGCCAAAGCAAAAAACAGAAAAACGCAGAAGAAGAAAACCGGACTGAATGAGGAAATACTGATCTATCTTTATGCATTGACCGCCATTGCCGTTGCCGTGATCGGCTGCCTTGAAATCGGCTTTGTCGGTGCGCTCCTCGGCGGCTTGGTCAAGTATCTGATCGGTCGTCTCTATGGTGTTTTCTACGGCGCCGTCATTCTTGTTTCGCTGATGGCGATGTTTCGCCGATCATGGAAGGAACTTCCGCTGCAGTATCTGTTGTCTCTCTCTTTGTTTCTGCTGTCATGGCTCATCCTGGCTTCACTTCCCAAAGAGGAAAGCCGGAGTGCGGGCGAACTGCTGAGCAGCTACATCGCCAATACACCGCTTGTTTTTCAGGGGAGGATTGCGCAGGGAGGAGGTCTTCTGGGAACCCTGCTGGTCGCTTTGCTCGGTTTTCTGTTTGATTATACAGGAACCTATTTTATCGCGGTGGTCCTGATCCTGATGGCAGTGATCCTTGCTGTGCACGGCACAGTTTCCATGCGTTTAAAATCAGCCGGGGAGGCAGTGGGTGCCTCCCTTGATCATCGCCGACAGGCAATGCGTGAACGCAAGATGCAGCGGCATGAACGGAAACTGCAGAAACAACAGGAAGACAGAGAAGGAAATGAAAAGAAAAAGCAGAAAGAACAGCCAAAGCATTCAGGGGTATTTCTTAATGTTGACGATATAGCGCCAGAGGAAAAGTATCAGCAGCCTAAAATGTTTGATGAGGGAAAGGATTATCTCGATGTTCCTAAAGTAGAAAACGGTCAGGATGGAGAACTGAGCATTTTTATGAGCAATGACAACAGTCCGCATCAGGAACAGATACAGCCTGCCGTTAAGAGCAGTGTGGAGGAAATCATTGGGAAACCGGATCATTTTGTCAGTCAGTTCGACATTGATTATTCAAAGTACAAGCTGCCGCGTCTTACGCTTTTGAATGATCCGGGCAAAAAAGGAAAATCAACTGCTAATCTGCAGGCTGCCAAAATCAAAGGGCAGCAGCTGATGGAAATACTGGAACAGTTCGGTGTGAAAGCTACGCTGGTTGCCACACATATCGGCCCAAGCATCACAAAGTTTGAAGTACGTCCTGATCTGGGTGTACGTGTCAATAAGATCAGCAATCTGCAGTATGATATCAAAATGGCTCTGGCAGCAAAGGACATTCGCATCGAAGCACCGATACCGGGGAAAAGCGCTGTCGGCATCGAGGTTCCAAATGAAGAAAAAACAATGGTTCATTTCAAAGAACTGATGAAGGCGATACCGGATTCGATGGCACAGCGCAAGCTTTTGTTTTGTCTGGGCAAAGATCTGATGGGAAATGCCGTTTATGGTGAGCTGAACAAGATGCCTCATCTTCTGGTTGCAGGTGCGACCGGCAGCGGTAAATCAGTGTGCATCAATTCGATTATCTGTACGATGCTGATGCGTGCCCGGCCGGATGAGGTGAAAATGCTGCTGATTGATCCAAAAAAGGTGGAATTTACACCTTACCATGATGTGCCGCATCTTCTCGGTCCTGTGATCACAGACGGGGAAGAGGCGAATCGGGCTTTGAAAGTTGTCGTGGAAATGATGGATCAAAGGTATGAACTATTTGCGATGGCCGGCGTGCGGAATATACAGTCATATAACGCCTATCTGGATTCCCATCCGCAGGAAAAGCTTGAAAAGCTGCCGAGCATCGTTGTCATCATTGATGAACTGGCCGACTTGATGCTGGTTGCGGCCAAAGAGGTGGAGAGCAGCATTCAGCGTATTACACAGCTTGCACGGGCTGCCGGTATTCATTTGATCGTTGCGACACAGCGTCCAAGTGTGGATGTAATCACCGGTGACGTCATTACCGGGGTGATCAAGGCGAATATCCCTTCCCGCATTGCTTTTGCTGTTTCCAGTGCGGTTGATTCACGAACGATCCTGGACCAGATGGGAGCTGAAAAACTGCTTGGATTTGGCGACATGCTGTATTTGCCGGTGGGAGAAACAAGTTCCAGACGCATTCAGGGCGTTTTCGTAGATGACAGTGAAGTGGCGCGCATTACAGAATTTTGCAAAAAGCAGGGAAGGCCTCGTTATGAGGATGCTTTTCTGCGACTGGCGGAAGTCGACAGCGAATTTTCCGATAAACAAAGCGATTCCGTCGAAGATCCGCTTTATGATGAAGTGAAGATGTTTGTCGTTCAGGCACAGAAAGCAAGTACATCATTGATCCAAAGAAAATTCAGCATTGGCTATGCCCGTGCTGCCCGTCTGATCGATACATTGGAAGAAAGAGGCATCATCGGTCCGGCAAGAGGATCAAAACCGCGTGAAGTCTATGCCCGTTATGACGGATACGAAGAGTAGGTTCTTGATCGTTTCGTGAAAAAAGCAAATGCATTGAAATTTTGACAAAAACGATTATAATGATAACCATAAGAATTGTGAGATGAGCCTGCTTGGCAGTTTCATCGCATGCATACAGGAGGAATGAATATGAATGTTTTTGTAAAAACAGTACAGACAGATAAGGCTCCAAAGGCGATCGGACCTTATGCACAGGCAACAAAGCTTGGCGATTTCGTTTATTTATCCGGACAGGTGCCGCTGAATCCGGAAACAGGAAAACTGGCCGGTGATTCTGTTGAGGAACAGACACATCAGGTCATGAAGAATATCGGTGCTATTCTGGGGGAAATTGGTCTGCGTTATGATCATATTATGAAAACAACGGTTTTCTTGAAAGATCTGAATGATTTCGCTGCGTTTAACGAAATTTACGCTTCTTATTTTGATGGACAGTTCCCGGCAAGAAGCTGCATTGCGGTTGCCGATATTCCGGCAGGTGCAAAAGTTGAGGTAGAATGTCTTGCAATCGATACATTAGTATATGAACAGCAGATGGCGGCACAGCAGGGAGGATGTTCATCCTGCGGAGGCTGTGACAGCGGATCTTGTTCAGAGTGCTGATAACAAAAAAGGTGTAGCATATACACCAATGTCATTTAGTTAAGGGAAGTTCTTAACGATAAATAAAGAAAAAATC